>Ga0184627_10001126_pt1 | contig 10714 bp, 9 predicted proteins | sample PLM3_127_b1_FD_133150 | JGI IMG/M metagenome (GOLD analysis project Ga0184627, IMG submission 133150) | Groundwater sediment microbial communities from an aquifer in East River, Colorado, USA - PLM3_127_b1 | ecosystem: Environmental > Terrestrial > Soil > Riparian zone | place: USA: East River...
AGCGAGCCGCTCGCCTCGGGCACGAGCTCGGATGCATCGGGAACCGAGAGTTGCCAGGTCAGGTTGTATTGGCCACCGTATTGCCCGTTCGCTTCGAGATGCGCGGCGCCAAGTCGCACATCGGCATCCGCGACATGGTAGATGCCGCTGTCGTGGCTGACGCGTGCATGGCCTCTCACCGGCTGTGAACGCAGCGTGCCGTGCAAGTCGCGCAGTTCGGCGGACCAACTCGCATCGCGTTCGAAGCCCACGCCGTTGGCAGCGACATTCAGCGCGACTCGACCGGGGAAGCGGGTATCGATCTTGGCGGGATCGAATCCTTTGACCAGGGCATTCACCCGCCAGGCATTGTCGTTGGACCAGTTCAACTCGCCGTCCGCTTCCATCTCGCCGCCGAACCCTTTCGCTAGGAGTTTCTCGAAGCGCAACGATTCGCGATCGATGCTTCCTTCGCTCGCCAACCTGATCGGCGGCGAATCGTGCACCACGAATTCACCCTGAAGCGAGTAACGATAGGGCAGCTCGCCCGCGAGCGTGAACTCGCCACGCGGACTGTGAACGGTCGCAGCTGCGGTCAACGGCCAACCGAGATTGTTCCACCGTCCCCTGATCTCCAGCGCGGTGGCGTTGCCTGCAAACGTGGCAGCTCCGCTGGCGTTCAACACTCCTCGGCCAGACTTTGGAGCCAGGCGCAATTCATCCGCCCGCAGCGTGCGATCGGCATAGCTTCCCGCGAACGAGACGTCGAGCGGGCCGGTCTCCGGCCGCAGAGGATCGGCGGTTCCAGCGAATGTGAAGCCGTCGCGATTGCCACTGCCGGCGAGCATTGCCGAGTGCAATCCCAGGTTGGATTCGGGCGACCAGGGCCTGAGCGTGAACTCGCTCAGGCTCGCATGTGCAGTCCAGCGCCAGTCATGCGTTAGATCACTGAGCGCGCCGATCACATCGGCGACCAACGGCTCGGTCACCCGGCCGCTGAATTCGAGCCGCTCGAGATCACCCTTGAGATCGGCGTGGCCGGCCCAGCGGGGCTGGTCGGAAAAGCGGACGATCCAGTCGATGCCGCCTTCCATCCGCAACGGGTCGCGCGCGCCGAGCGCGGCGGTCCCCTTGAGATCGAACTGCTCGCTGACGAGCGCCACCCGTTCCAGCGACAGCGTGTCGGTGGTGACAGTGGACGCGGCACGAATTCCGGTGCCGTTGAACGTACGTCCGCTCTGGAGAACGAGTTGCGCTGAGCCGATCGAGATGGAATTCGCCTGGAGCCTGAGCCACCGCGGAACAAAACGCGGCGCACGTTGGGTGGCCGGCCTTGCGCGGGACTTGATCGTGACGTCGACGCTCCCGATGTCGAGATAGTCCGCATGGAGCGTCTGGATCAGCACGCTGCGCAATGTCACGTCGGCGCGGATGTCGCTCGCCACGATGTGGACGCGCTCGTGATCGAGCTCAATGCGCGTGGCGCTCAGCGGGCCGGTGAGTCGACCCTGTACTCCGTCGATGCGGATCCGTACCTTGCCCACGGTGGTCACGCGCGCTGCGAGCCACTGCAGTCCCGATTCGGTAAAGCAGAGCCAATAGAGCCCGAGAGCCGGCGCGCCGATCGCGATCAGCAGGCTCAAAGTGACGATGATGAGCGTGCGGCGTTTGATCACAGGCGCGGCTGGATGTTGAGATGGAAGCGCGGACCCAGGTCGGTGCGCGAAATCGCCTGTGCGACGTCGAGGCCCAAGGTCACGACCGGAATGCGCCAACGGATGCCGACGCCGACCGAATACTCGAGCGGGTCACCGAGCTTGTTCACGGCATTGCCCGCGTCGTAGAACACCGCGACCCCGAAGCGACGCGGCAAGTCCCGCTCGATCTCGATGCTCGCCACCATCAGGTGCCGGCCGCCGGTGCGATTGCCATCCGCGTCCACCGGCGACAGCTCGTTGAGGCCGAAGCCGCGCACGCTGCGATCGCCGCCCGCGAAGAAGCGCCGCGAGCCGGGCAGCTCGGAGAAATCTGCCACTGCGCTCAAGCCCAGCTCGCCGCGCACGATCAGGTGCCAGTCTTCGTTCAGGTTGAACACCCGTTCGTCCTGGATGCGAAGTTGCAGGAAGTCGGCATCCGATCCGAATGCGCTGTGCGAGCCGCTGAGCTCCGTGTAGAGACCGCGTTCGAGCACCAGCGACTCGGCCGCGAAATTGGGCGGCAACAGCGCGAAACTGATTCCCGGCATCAAAAACGTGTCGCTGTCGCGCTCGTCCACCGACTCGGAGACGCTGCGCTCCAGCGTCAGGAACAGCACGCGCTGCCACCTGCCGAGTATCTGCGTGAGGCTAGGAGTCAGCGTGAGCGCGGTCACGTCGAGATCAGCGAGTTGCTCGTGGCTCCAGGTCAGGTCTGCACCGAGTCGCTCGAGTGCCGGATCGCCGACCGGGATGATGTAGCGCGCTTCGATCGCCTGCTTGCTCCTGGCGCCGAGCAACTCGACCCGCGAACGATGCCCTTTGGAGTTCACACGGCGGTTGTCCCAGGCAAGCGTGCCGCGCACCCGCGTGTCGGTGCCATAGCCGATCGCGACCGTGTACTTGTCCCTCTTCGACGGCTGAGCGCGGATCGTGACCGGGACGGTGAGCGTTTGTGGGTCACGGGCGCTGGGGATGATCTCGACGTTGGAAAAATACTGGCTGTCTTCGAGTGCGAACTGCGTGGTGAGCAACTTCACCGCTTCGAAATAATCGCCTTCGTTGTAGCGCAGGTAGCGCCGGACCAGCCGCGGCTCGATGACGTCCTGCTCGATCTCGGTAGGGCCGAACCGGTAACGCGGCCCGGTCTCGAGCACCAGGACCGCCGAGGCGCGCTTGTTCGGCGGATCGACGTTGAGCTCGTGACGCACGTAGCGCGCATCGAGGAACCCGGAGCCGAGCGCGGTTCGTTGCAGATCGCCTTTCAGCTTTTCGTAAGCCCCGTGACTCAGGTGCCGTCCGGGTTTCATTTCGGATTCCGCAATGAGCGTGCGGAACACGGACTCTTCGGCGCCCGGGCCGATGACCTCGACACTCGCCTCCCGCAGAATGACCGGGGTGCCGGGATCGATGCGCAGGGTCACCCGCCAATCCCGCCCATTCGCCAGCCGCTCGATATCCGACTGCATCGTCGGTTCGTAGTAGCCAAACGGACGCAATGCCAGACGCATTTCGCCAGGGGCGCGCTCGTGCAGTCGCTCGATCGTGTCGGCCGCCAGGTCGTCGCGCTCGCGATAGCGTTGCAGGCTCAGGAAAACCAGGAGATTGCGGCGCACTTCTTCATCAACGCCCTCGATAACGAGGTCGATATCGGCCAAACCGATCCGCCACGATGAAAAAAGGACCAATGCGGCGAGCGCGCGACAGCAGTTCCGGGTCATTGGCCGTTTCATGCGCGCTTGGCTGCCGGGGGTCAGTAGGCGTCAAACTCGAACGAGGTCGTACCGAAAGTCCGACCGTCGCGGTCGAAGCGGCGTTCCCGGATTTCGACGTGGTGGTCGTGGCTGATGCGCACGACCGTCGAGCAGCGCGTGCCGTAGCGTTCGTCGACGATGAAGGGCGAGGACAGCAGTCGTTCCCACTTCTGGCTGACACCGGTATTGGGCAGCAAGTGATCCGCCGCCGCTGCGCGATCGCCAAGCATATCGAACAGCCCGTCAAACTGCGGTTCGTCGGCTGTGATCAGGTGTTCGAATCGTTGGCGGGTGAGGGCGAGCTTGGGCCAGGGGGTATCGAGCAGGTGATTGCTGAGACCGTAGACGCCCGGCGCGAGCTCGCGCCCGAACGCAGGCGCGCGATTCGAGGCATAGACCATCGAGCGGTCGTCCGCGAGCAGGAGATTAAACCCGCCGAAGCGGCTCGCCTCCTTTGCTAGTTGGTCGATGAACTGCGGGCCATCGAGCTCGCCTGCGAGATAGCGAGTGATCAGGAGACCGCGTGAGGGGGCACCGGCCTCGGGGCGTTGCAGATCGCGATAGTTGGTGACGACACCGAAACGGCCACGCCGGGAAACCGCGAGCCAGGTGCCGCCGGCTTGCAGATCGCGTCCACCGAGGATGTCAGGTTGATCGTCCCACCACGCCAATGGCGCGGCGGGACGATCATGAAACTCGTCACGATTGCCGGCAAAGATCAGCCGGTAGCGAGGGTGAAGCTTCCACGCGAAGACCAACAGGCACATGCCGGCATTCTATCGGTCTCCCTCTCCCGCCTGCGGGAGAGGGCCGGGGTGGAGCTCCACTCCCTCTCCCGCTTGCGGGAGAGGGTCGGGGTGAGGTTCCGCTCCCTCTCCCGCTTGCGGGAGAGGGTCGGGGTGAGGGTTGACATGTCCAGAGCTACTGTTGAAGCACGTCCCACGCAGTCTTGGCGATGAGCGCGATGACAACGGCCGGAAAGGTGGCGCACCGCACCGACCACATGACCGCGCCCAATGCGCCGAAACACAGCAACGCGGCGCCGTTGGCGGCTGCGTTGAGCACGCGCGCGCAGGCCGCGGAATGCAAAAAATCGAAACCAAACAAGCGGATATAGATGAGTACCGCGGTCAGCGCCACCTGCACCAGCGGCCTGAAGAGCTCCGGCAGGACGAGACTGACGGTGACGGCCCCGGCCAGCGAGCAAACGACGATCAATGCCAGCGCCTGCATCATCATGCGCCACGGGATGCGCACGCTGCGCGCGAACCGGGCGGCGGCGCACAACCGAGTCGATGAATCCGGCGGCGAACGCGGCTACCAGCACAATTGTGACCTCGGGTGAGAGAACGCCGGCGAGATCCACGACTTGAGCTACTTCTTTCCCGCGGGCGGCGTAAGCCAGAGAGGCGGCCGCGTGAGGTGTGCGATCGCGTTGGCGTAATACTGCACCAAGGGCAGTTCGTCGGCATTCAGGCGATAGCGGCCATCCACTTCGAGCACGAGCTGTCTCAGCGTCAACATGCGCAACCCGACCAGCACCGTGTAATCCGGATCGCGACGTGGCACATACACGTGTGCGCCGAGCGATTCGAATTCACGCTGAAGTTCAAGGGCACGGTCACGAATCTCCGCTTCAGTCCATGCGCGTCTGGGCTCGTCGACGAAGAGCTTGGCTACGAGCGACACCGGCAGGATCGGCACGATGCGCCCGACCGCGGTCAGCAGATCGCCCGCCAGCTCCATCACCTTCGAGGTGCGCGCCTCGCGATCGAGCATCGCGGGTTCCCAGCCATGCTCTGCCAGGTATTGACGAAGCGAAATGGGCGCACCGAAGTTCGCGCAGGCATATCCGAAGCGATACCACCGGCCGCGTAACCGCAGCCACAGCTGCTGGAACACGAATCCCAGAGCCGTGCGCAACGCGGCGAGACCGGAACGCGGCTCGGTATTCGGGGCTGCGTCGCGCAACAACGTGCGGTCCTCGAGCACGCGGTCGTAATTCACGGCGACCGGGACGAACACGATGTCGCGACCGCTGCGTGAATCGAACGTGCGCAACATGTAGTCGAGCAAGCCAATCTTGGGTTGACGCAGCAGGCCGTCACGGCTCAACCCGCCTTCCGGGAAGATAGCCTGCACCGCACCGCCTTCGACCGCGATCTGCACATAACGCTCGAGCACGCGGCGATAGAGATCGTTGCCCGAACCGCGCCGCACGAAGTACGCGCCGAGCGCACGCACGAGTTGCTGGATCGGCCAGACCTTCGCCCATTCGCCCACTGCGTAGCTCAACGCGACCCGCGCACGGGCGAGATGAGCGACGAGGACGTAGTCCACGTTGCTGCGATGGTTCATCACGAACACGACGCTGGCATTGGGCCCCAGATCCTTGAGCGCTGCGTCATCGGCATGACCGAGGCGCACGCGGTAGAGCATGTTGAGCAATCCCTTGCCGATCGCGCTGCCGACGCGGAAGTAGAGATAGGCATTGAACGCAGGGACGATCTCGCGGGCGTAGCCTTCCACGCGCTTGAGCGCTACCTGCCGCGGAATGCCCTCGGTCTCCGCCGCGCGCGTCACTTCCTGGAGCACCTTAGGGTCGTACACCAGCCGGTCGATCAGCACCTGCCGGCGCGTCATCGCGATGTGCGGAATCTTGAGGTCGAGCGTGCGGTTGAGCTGCTCGGTCAGCCGGTTCACGCGCCGCCCGAAGAACCAGCGCACGCTCGGCAGCAAGAGTCGTGAGACCAGCGCCCAGGCCGCGAACAGCGCCAGAAGAAGAATGAGCCAGAGGGGGAGAGTGATCGACTGGGCCATGATCAGAGGCGCACGCCCGGCGTCTCGAGAAGTGGGCGCTCCGCACCGCTGTCATACCAGTCCTCAATCAAACGAAACGAGATCGACTGCCTCGACGGCATCGCCGGAAAGCCACTCGCGATGTCCGCGCGGGTGAACCAACGGACGTCTTCAAGTTCCTGGTCCGCGGTCGCGATCGCCAGGCTCGAGGCATGCGCGGTGAATCCCAGCATGATCGAGGACGGAAACGGCCAGGGTTGCGAGGAGTGATAGCGAATGTCGTGCACGCCGACGCCCGTTTCCTCATGGACTTCACGCGCCACGGCGTCTTCCAGGCTCTCGCCGGGTTCGACGAATCCCGCGATGGTCGAATAGCGTCCCTCGGGCCAGGTCGATTGGCGGCCGAGCAGCGCGCGTTGGCCGTCTGTTACGAGGACGATGATGGCGGGATCGATGCGCGGAAACTGCTCGGCGCGACACGACTCGTTGCTGCACACGAGTACGTGACCCGCGCGCGTGCCTCGTGTGGGTGAGCCGCAAACTCCGCAGAACCTGTGACGCTGGTGCCAGAGCGCGAGGGCGCGCGCATACGCAAGCAGTCCGGCTTCGTCGGCCGGCAGCATGGCGCCCAGAAATCGCAATTCACGGAACTCACCCGAGGCGTGAATATCCGGCGGAGCGTCGCCTTCGAGTTCCACCAGGAAACAATTCTGTTCGTGATAGACGCCGAGGAAGATCACGTTTTCAGCTCGCGCTGACTGCACTACCACGTGATCTGCCGTGAGGAGCAGCGCAGCCAGCGTATCGCCGCGGCTGAAGAAATTTCGCGCCTGCCAGACCGGAACGAATCGCGCATTGGGGTCCCGAACCGCCTGTGCGAGCCAATCCTCGCGCTCACGCAGATGGCTGCGGCGATCAATATAAGGTCCGGCGAAGATGTTCGGCCGATCAGTTCGCGAGTCCATCGAGGGCGGCCGCTACAAGAGTTGCGGCCATTCTAGCGCCCCGGCCGACGCGAAAGCTCAAGTCTGCGTTCAGCTCAGTTCGGGCGCAGCGGGACTCCAATCGCGATGCACGGGCATCACTCCGGTTCCATCGACTCTGCGCTCGAGCCGGGGGATGTCGGGGTGACGGGCGCAGCGCGTGCACGTCGAGCTCATTGACGCAAACCTGTCCACCAGGCACAAGCCGCCGCATGCGCTGCACGCATGGAGCCTGAGCTCATCCTGGCGCAACAGGGCGAGCAGGAGAAACCAGGCGTGTTCGAACGAGACCCGCGGCGGCGAATGCAATACGAGGTAGCTCTCGTACGCCTGACAGAAGAACTCGCCCCACTCGAGACTCATCGGCGGCGATGAGTGTCGCGCGCCACCACCTGCCGGAGGCACCAGACCCAGCATGCAGAAGAGACTCGCGAGCGTCGTCGCTTCGAACTGCACTGCCGGCGTGCGCAAGAAGTAGGCGATCTGTCGCGGCGACTTGCCGCGATGACGCCGCACCGGAGTCGCGGGCGCGTGTTGCAGATAGGCGCGAAAAAGCTTGCGAATGCGATCGTCGGTCAGCCCGGTCCACACGCGAATCGTGCAGGTGCGCGCTTCGTGCCGGATCATCCTTACGGCAAGATCGAAACGCAGCCGGTCGCGGGAATAGCGGTCATCCGATACACGCATGGCAAAAACTCCCTGTGACGCCTCTTGTAGATTTGGTATATATAAACCACATTTTAAGGATGCGCGCCAAGAGCAGAATACGCCAGAATCCACGCGAAAAGCAGGAGCGCGCCAATGACAGGGATGAAGCCCGGGACAGTGGCAACGACGGGATCGCGTCAGTGGCTGACGAGCGCGGTTCTCAGCCCAGCCGTGCTCGAGCCGTTGTATGAGCTCAATCGCAGCTGGCTCGCGCTGCTGGCGCACGCTCCGCGTTATTGGGGGGCGAAGGTCGTTCGCTCTCGTCTACCGGACCCCGTGCCGGCGAATCTGGCCACCATGACGCCGGAGCGGCGCAGCGAAGTGGCGCGCTGTCCCTTCTCACTCTTTACGGCACGCTTCAATGATGGCGCCTACTGGCTCGGTATTGCAGGTAATAAGCAGGTTCACGAGCCGCATCCGCCCGAATCGGATGAAGCCTCGCGTGAGGCACTGGTCGCATTCGCCGAGCTGGCCCTGTTCTATGCCTGGTATCTCGCACGCGCGAATCCGGCGGCCGCACGGGTCGTCTTGGGAATGACAGACCAGACGCTGGCGGCGTTCGAAACGCTGACGCTGACAGACTTGCAGCGACTTGCGGTCTCGATTCCCGGACTGTTTGCGCCTCGTTGGCCCGAACGCAGCGCTTTCTGGCTGCGTCTGCTCGAGCCTTTGCCGGAGAACCCTGCACTGACCGATGTTCGCCTGCTGGGCTTGCAGATGATGGCTGCAGAGCTGACCGTCGATCAGCCGCGCGACTTGCGCGGGTAGGTACGGAGCGGCTGACTTCCAGATTTGTGTCAGGGAATGGTTTTGCTCACGGTCTTTGAGAGCGCGCTCTCCGTACCCGATGAGGTGAGCGCCTTGAGCGCGAAGTAGTAAGTGGCCGGTGAGAGATCCTCGACGACGTAGCGCGTGAGCCCTGGATTGTTCAGGGTGGTGGTCTGGTTCAGCGCACTCGAGCTTGTGCCGTAGTGAATCCGATAGCCGGATAGATTGACGAGCACGGAGCCATCGGCGTTCTGAGTCGGCGGCAACCATGAAAGAGTCGCGCTGCCGATAGAACTCTGCGTGACGGAAATGGTGAATGCCGGGAGCGAAGCGCTTGTCTTGCCATCGCTCACGCTGATCACGATGCCCGAATAGTTGCCAACGTGAGCCGCGGTCGGAGTGCCGGATAGCCTCCCGTTCGAGGTGCGGAACGAGGACCAATTGGGACGATTGGTGATGGAGAACTTCAGACTCGCGCCCTCCGGATCCGACGCGACCGGCTTGAAAAAGTAATCCTTGCCGACATTGATGGCTCTGGCGGGCGCGCCGGAAATCGTGGGTGGCCGATTTGCCGCCTGAGCATCGGCGACTATCAGCTGTGAAGTGACGATCAACATGGATGCAGCGAAGAAGAAAGCCCGTGCTTCTCGCCGCGAGCGATGGGACATTTGCATCACGAACCCCCGCAATGCACCTCGATCGCAAATGCGACCGTTCCCTGACCAGCGACCAGGGGTGGCGCAAAGTGAAAATCAACAATCGAAACTTTCCCGGCTGCTATGGACGCAACCGAGAGCCTGTCAGCACAAATGAGGCGGCTGCCGCAGAAGAATGAAACAACGTCCGGCGCGCATGGCGCGCAGCTCACGACGACGGAAAAACTTCCGCCGTGCGGATCCCCTAAGTCCACGACTCAAATCCGTGAAGCGTTGCGAGGCTTGTTTTCAGCGGCTTTGGCTCTTGCTCGACGTTGGCGAGTCTAATCGGCGAGCACAATCGGTCAAGAGTCTCCAGGCAGCGACAAGCGCAATTCGCGTCGCTCGATGGCGACAGCGCGCATGTGATAATTTTTTTTCGACTTGCATGGACGTTGCCGATGAATCGCAAGTGTCACTCAATTCAAGATCGCATGAAGCTAAGGCGAAGTCGTGAGGCAATCGCCACGCGGAGCACTCGCGTGCGACATGCAAAATCGCAGCGCGCTTGAGCATCGCGAGCCAATCGATTGATTGCACGGAAATCGGACGGGAGAATTTACAAAATGTACACGCAGGCAAAACGGAGTCGACAGTGCCCGATCTGACAGAAGGACGTGCTGGCACTGGCGTTATCACGCGCTGCGCAGTCACGGGTGTTGGGGGCTTCCTCGGCACGCATTTGCGTCGACGCCTGGTATCGTCGGGAGTGGAAGTACACGGGCTCTCCAGAGTTGAGCCGCACGGGATCTTTTCCGTCTGGCATCGCTGTGATGTCGCCGATGGGCGTCAGGTGAACGCAGTTATGCGCGCGTGCCGCCCGCAGGCGATCGCGGTCCGGCACGGCGCCAAAGACCCTCGCGCTCACGTTACGGACGGGCTATCGGCGCTTCGACGCCCGGCGCACTACCAGGCCGTACGCGACCAAATTGATCGCGAGCACGACGAGCCCGAGGTCGAGTTGGATATCGCGCGTCAAGGATGCCGGGTACATGAGCGGGATCAGGTAGTGCTCGATGAATCCGCCGTCGTAGCCGCGCTCACCCGCCAGACGGCGCAAGTGATTTTCCAGCGGCGTCAGCGGACAGATCTTCCCCGCGAACTCGACATATGCGCCCCAGAGCGCGGCGGGAACGTGCGCCCACGCCCAGCGAGTGTGCCAGAGCGCGAGAAATCCGCCGAACACGACAAAGAGCACGAATGCGCCGTGGACCAGGACGATGAGATCTGCGAGGAGACGATACGACACGCGGTCAGCCGAACGGATTTTCGCGCTTGTCGGGCGGCAGGCGCGAAAACTTACGCCACAACGACCAGCCCCAAACGATGATGAA
>Ga0184627_10001128_pt1 | contig 10702 bp, 7 predicted proteins | sample PLM3_127_b1_FD_133150 | JGI IMG/M metagenome (GOLD analysis project Ga0184627, IMG submission 133150) | Groundwater sediment microbial communities from an aquifer in East River, Colorado, USA - PLM3_127_b1 | ecosystem: Environmental > Terrestrial > Soil > Riparian zone | place: USA: East River...
CGTGAATACACATTGCTGCTCGATCCGCCCGTGTACATGCCCGGCGAGCAGCAGGCACAAAGCACGCCGGTGACTGCCCCGCAAGCGGGAGCGACCGAGTCCGCACGCAGCGGCGCGGTCCAGCGACCCGTCGAGCCCGAACCGCGAGCGACCGAGCCCACGAGCGTCAGCCGACCCTCACAACCGGTCGCGATCGATGGCTCCAGCTACACGGTGCGCAGCAATGACACCTTGTGGAATATCGCGAACAATCTGAAGCCGGGCGCGTCATCGGAGGTCAACCGCACGATGCTGGCTCTCTTCCGCGCCAATCCCGAGGCGTTCGGCGGCAACATCAACCAGCTGCGCGCCGGGGCGATCCTGCGTATTCCGGCCGACGCTGAGTTCGAGACCATCGGCACCGGCGAAGCCAATGCGGAAGTGCGACGCCAGTACGCGGAATGGCGCGCGAGCCGTGGCCTGGCCGGCGAAGGAGCCGCGCCCGCCGATGCACGGCTGCGCCTTGTCACGCCTGAACAGGGCGGCGAAGGTGCCGCACCCTCAACGACGACGGGACCGGAATCTCAGGCGCTGCGCGATCGCGTCAGTCAGCTCGAATCGCAGCTCGAGGAGTCGCGCCGCGCGATCGAAGTGCGGGATCGCGAGCTCGCACAGCTGCAGCAACAGCTCGGACAGCAACCGGCGACGCCGGTACCGGCTCCCGAAACGACCGCGGAGCCCGCACCGACGCCAGCCGAACCTGAAGCGACGACCGCGGCTCCGACCGATGTCACTGAAGCGCCGGTCGTTGAGCCCGAACCGAGTCTTGAGCCGGAAGCAGCTCAGCCCGAGCCGACACCGGAACCGGCTCCCGCAGAGGAGCCCGCTCAGCCTTCGTGGCTCGATTGGCTGCTCGAGAACTGGTACTACCCGCTGGCAGCGCTGTTGATCCTCGGCGGCATCATTTTCGGCCTGACGCGCCGTCGGCAGGAACCGGACTTCGGCAGCTTTGGCAAGCTGGCGGAAGCCGCCCGCGTCCCGGCGCGAGAACCGAAATTCGAACGGGGGGAATCCTTAACGACGCCGATGCGCACCACCAGCAAGGCGGTGGACGATACGTTCCTCGTTGAAGAGAGCGGCGAACGCCCTCAGCCCAAGTTCGCGCCGGCCGCAGTTGAGCCGGTTCGCGCCGAAAAAAAGCCGAAAACCGAACCCTCGCGGCGCAAGGTCGAGGACACCCTGAGCTCCGAGACCGCGATCAATCTCGATCAGGGTGACCCGCTGGCCGAAGCCGACTTCCACATGGCCTATGGTCTTTATGACCAGGCCGCCGATCTGGTCCGAATCGCCAGCGAGCGCGAACCCCAGCGCCGCGATCTCAAGCTCAAGCTGCTCGAGATCTTCTTTGTGTGGGGCAACAAGGACGCGTTCCTGCAGGCCGCCCGCCAGCTCGCGGACACGCGCGGCGAAGCACCGGCCGGCGAATGGGAAAAGATTTCGATCATGGGCCGCCAGATCAGCCCCGACGATCCGCTTTTTGCAGGCGGCGCCAGACCAGGAGCCGCGGCAGCAGACGTCGATCTCAATCTGGAAGGCGGTGAGAACCGCGTCGATCTCGACCTGCTGGGGCCGGGCGACGGCGAAGCCGGGGGCGGCATCGATCTCGATCTCGGTCACGCGGGCGGTGACGACGACACCTCCGACACTGGCGAAGTCGCGCAGCTGAGAGACGGCGAGGTGGGACTCGACTTCGTGCTCGACAGCTCCGGGCGGCACTCGGATGGCAGCGCCACGACCCGCGAAATGGCGGCGCGCACCATGGAGACGCCGACGATCGAAACTGAGGCGTATGGCAGCGGCAGTGAAGTGCCCACCGTCGAGACGCCGGCACTAAAACGCGATTCGACCACCATTCGTGAAAAGCTCAGTGCCGCGATGCTCAATCGCGACGCGGTGAACCCGGACCAGACCGCCGAGCTGGCACTCGACGACCTGGGACTCGAGCTCGATCAGCTTCCCGACGCCGAGGGCGACTCGCTGTCCGAACTCGAAGAGACCGATCATCCCGCTGACGCGGCGACGCTGGTCGCGGGCCTCGACGAGAGGTCACGGCGCGCGATCGAGAACGCCGAAGCCCATGCCAGGGGCCGCGATGCCGATCGGACCATGCGCTCCAGGACCCTCACGGGCGAGGAAAAAATCAGCCCCACGGGCACCTGGGTGCTCGATGACAAGACACTGGCGGCGACGGTTGCGCTTCCCGGCGGCGGGCGCGGCGATTCGTCGACGACGCAGGACCGGGTGCGTGCGCTCGCGGCCGCGAGCGGTGCTTCCGAGTCTGTCGATGACACCGCGCGGCGCCGCAGGCTTGATTCCGATTCGACCGCCGAGCTCGCCGGGCTCGCGGGCGAAGAAATGGACCTCGATCTCGATCGCCTCGAATCGGCGCTCAAGAGCGATACCGTCAAGCAACAGCGCAGGGGTGCAAGTGCCGAGGATCACTTCGCCTCCGACGTATTCGGATCGAAGGACGCGGCTGACGGTCTCGATCTCGACGTGGGTGAAGTCCGGCGCGACCGCGACCGTGCGCCGACCGGAACCGCGCGCATTCCGGCTGACGAAATGGGACTGCCCGAGCTCGAGCCAGTCACCATGAGCGAGGTCGGTACCAAGCTCGACCTGGCGCGTGCCTATATGGACATGGGCGATCCGGAAGGCGCCCGCAGCATCCTCGAAGAGGTGCTGCAGGAAGGATCCGCGAACCAGAAGCAGGAAGCTCAGCGGTTGATCGACTCGCTCCCGGGCTGATCGCGTCTCGGCGCGGTGCGCCGAGGCGAACCGGGGCCACCGCGCAGTTTCTGACCGCCGATGTCCGCGACCACCCGCTGGGCCGTGGGCCTCGAGTACGACGGCAGCGCCTACGCAGGCTGGCAATCGCAGCCCTCTTCGCCATCGATTCAATTGGCCTGTGAACGGGCGTTGTCGGCCGTTGCCGATCATTCCGTGGGACTCACCTGCGCGGGTCGCACCGACGCCGGCGTACATGCGTTTGCCCAGGTGGCGCACTTCGACAGCGCGGCCGCGCGAGCCGCACGTTCGTGGGTATTCGGCGCCAATACCCATCTGCCCAGCGACATCAGCACGCTGTGGGCCGTGGCGGTTCCGGATGACTTCCATGCGCGCTATTCGGCGGAATCGCGCACGTATCGGTATGTGATCGTCAATCGCAGCACGCGCCCGGCGATCGATCACCAGCGCGTGTGCTGGATTCACGCGCCGCTCGACGCCGGGCGCATGGCAACGGCGGCGGCTGCGCTCACCGGCGAGCACGATTTCACGGCGTTTCGGTCCTCCGATTGCCAGGCACGAACACCCATCCGTCGAATCGAGGCGCTCGACGTCATTCGCGATGACGCTCACGTGATCATCGAGGTGCGCGCGAATGCGTTCCTGCAGCACATGGTGCGCAATATCGCCGGCGTATTGATTCGCATCGGCAGTGGCGAGGCTCCGGTCGATTGGGCCCGGGAGGTGCTCGAGGGGCGTGATCGGCGGCTGGGAGGGGTCACGGCGCCGGCGGGCGGCCTCTATCTGGTGGAGGTGCGGTACCCGGCCCGGTTCGGGCTCCCCGTGGCGGCGGTTTCGGGCGTGCGCAGAGCTTCGTTTATCATCCAGCCATGACCTGGTTCGAAAAGATCATGCCTTCGCGGATCAAGACCGAGCGGCGCACGCGCTCGGTGCCGGAAGGCTTGTGGATGAAGTGCCCCGCCTGCGACGCGGTGCTTTATCGCGCGGAGCTCGAACGCAACATCCAGGTGTGTCCCAAGTGCGGCCACCACATGCGCGTCGGCGCGCGCGAGCGCTTGCTCAAGTTTCTCGATCCGGGCTCGGCAAGTGAGCTGGGTGCCGGCATCGAGCCTGACGATCCTCTCAAGTTTCGCGATAGCAAGCGCTACCGTGATCGCCTGCTGCAGGCACAAAAAGCCACCGGCGAAAAGGACGCGCTCATTGTCATGGCCGGCACGCTCAAGGGGCTCGAGCTGGTGGCCGCCGGGTTCGAATTCCGTTTCATGGGCGGCTCGATGGGCGCGGTGGTCGGCGAACGCTTCGTGCGCGCGGTCGAGCATTGCCGCGAGCATCGCATACCACTGGTATGTTTCTCGTCGAGCGGTGGCGCGCGCATGCAGGAGGGGCTGTATTCATTGCTGCAGATGTCCAAGACCAGCTCTGCTCTTGCGCGCCTGGCGCGCGCCGGCCTGCCATTCATTTCCGTGCTGACGGATCCGACCACCGGGGGTGTCTCGGCGAGCCTGGCGATGCTTGGCGACATCAACATCGGCGAGCCGCGCGCGCTGATCGGGTTCGCCGGGCCACGCGTCATCCAGCAGACCGTACGCGAGACGCTGCCGGAAGGCTTTCAGCGCAGCGAGTTCCTGCTCGAGCACGGCGCGCTCGACATGATCGTCGACCGGCGCGAGCTGCGAGATCGAATTGCGGCGTTGCTCAGGTTGATGCTTTCCAAGCCGCCGGTTGCGGAGTGAGCGCGCCCGCGCTGGCTTGCCGCCCCGGCACCGGAACGTAGTGCGATGCGGTTCCCGACACTATCGGCCTGGCTCGATTGGCAGGAGCGCCTGCATCCGCGCGCCATCGATCTCGGGCTCGAGCGTGTTCGCGAAGTGGCGGACAGGCTCGGCGTGCGCAACTTTGATTGCCCGGTCATCACCATCGCGGGCACCAACGGCAAGGGCTCCTGCGTCGCGCTCATCGACGCAATACTGACTGCGGGCGGCTACCGCGTAGCGACCTTCACTTCGCCACATCTCGTCCACTACAACGAACGTATCCGCCTTGCTGGCCGACAGGCGACCGATGCCGAGCTGATCGATGCCTTCGAGCGCATCGACCTTGCACGCGGCGATGCGAGCCTGACCTTCTTCGAATTCAATGCGCTGGCGGCGCTGTGGTTGTGCCAGCGTGAAGCGTTCGACGCGGTGGTCCTCGAGGTCGGATTGGGAGGACGGCTCGACGCCGTGAATGTGGTGGACGCAGACGTGGCGGTGCTGAGTTCCGTCGGACTCGACCACATGGACTGGCTGGGAACGACGCTCGAGGATATCGGGCGTGAAAAAGCCGGCATCTTTCGCGCCGGGCGCGCAGCTGTACTCGGAAGTTGCGCGATGCCGGATTCTGTTTTTGAAGTTGCGCGTACGCTGGATACGCGGTTGAACATCCCGGGGCGCGACTATCGGTATATCGTGAATGACTCACGCTGGGAGTGGAGTGGTCGCGACAGCGCGTTCGTCGGTCTACCTCTGCCGGCATTGGCAGGACAACACCAGGTCGGCAATGCCGCCACGGCGCTCGCCGCATTGGCGGAGTTGCGCCACCGCCTGCCGTTGTCCTTCGAGCAGGTCGCTGCCGGCCTGCGCCAGGTTCGCCTGCGGGGGCGCTTCGAGGTGATCGCAGCCAATCCCGAATGGATTCTCGATGTGGCGCACAACCCCGACGCAGCGTCACTGCTGGCGCTCAATCTCCGCGAGCGTCCGCGCGCCGCCGCGACGATTGCGATCGTCGGCATTCTCGCTGACAAGGATGCGCCGGGCGTGGTGGCGCCTCTCCTGCCGCAGGTCGATACCTGGATCGCCGTCAATCTCGGCGGGCCAAGAGGCTTGACGGCCGCGGTGCTGAAGCAACGCTGCGGCGCGCTCGCGAACGGCTGGCTCGAAACCAAGGGCGTTGTCGAGGCGTGCGAGCGTGCATCGCGACTGGCGGCGCCTGCCGATCGCATCGTGGTCTTCGGCTCGTTTCACACCGTCGGCCCCGCGATCGAATGGCTGGCCCGGCCCGCGGGTTCTGCCGCTATACTCGCGCGCCCGCAATTCGGATAGCCGCCGTGGAGACGCGAGTCAAAGAGCGATTGGTCGGCGCCGTCATCTTCGTTGCGCTGATCGTCGCGCTTGTGCCCGAAATCCTTTCGGGGCCGCACCGCGCCACGACGGCCAGCGATGCGAACGACTCCGAGCAACCGCTCAGAACCTACACGGTCGATCTCGCGGAACAGGGATTTCCGGCCGATCGGCCCGAAGATGGGGTCGACGAACCGACCGAGGAAGCTCCGCAACCGGCAACCCCGGCGCCGCCACCAACGGTCGCTCCGGCCCCAGCGGAAAGCGCTCGACCGACCACGCGCGCGCCAGCACGCGCCGAGCCCGATTCCGGCTGGGCGGTGCAACTGGGCAGTTTCTCCAATGCCGACAACGCCGAACGTCTCGCTGCCGAATTGCGTGCCCGCGGCTACAAGGCTTTTGTATCGCGCTTCGAATCGTCCGGAGAGCCACGCTTGCGCGTGCGCGTGGGCCCCGAGCAGGAGCGGGCGCGTGCCGAGCAACTTGCGTCACGACTACGGCGTGAGGGCCGTCAGGCCACGGTGGTCGAGCATCCCTGAGAGGTGCCGGGTCGGGGGTTTCCCCTAAACCCCCTACCTGGCACCTGTTCCGCTAGAATGCGCGCGCCCTCGATACCCGAAGGACGTGCACTCCCGGCATGAACGGCGCGGACTGGATCATCATCGCAATCGTGTTGATTTCGTGCCTGATCGGCGCGTGGCGCGGGTTCATGCGCGAGGCGATCTCGCTCGCAACCTGGGTCATCGGTCTGTGGCTCGCCTGGACCTTCTCTTCCACCGTCGAGCCGATGCTCGGCGGGCTGCTCTCGGGCCCCGACGTCAAGGTGTGGGTGGCGCGCCTGATCATCCTCGTGCTGGTGGTGCTGGTGGGCAATCTGGTCGGCTACATCGTCACAAAAGCCGTGCGCTACTCGCCGTTCGGCCCGGTCGACCGGATGCTCGGGGTGCTGTTCGGGTTTCTGCGTGGCGCGTTGCTCATTGGCATTTTCGTCATCCTGGGCGAACTGGTGGAGCTCGATGGCGAAGCGTGGTGGAAGGAGTCGGCGGTCCTGCCGTACACGGAATTTCTCGGTGACTGGGTTCGTGCCCTGGTCAATGAGGTGAATATCGAATGAATGTTGCAGCTCTGTCGGGAGGCTACTGATCCATGTGCGGAATCGTCGGTATCGTCGGCACCTCGCCGGTCAATCAAGCGATCTATGACGCGCTGACCGTGCTCCAGCACCGTGGTCAGGACGCCGCCGGCATCGTGACCTCCGCCGAGGGCGAGCTGTTCCAACGCAAGGGCAGCGGGCTGGTGCGCGACGTGTTCCAGCAGCGTCACATGCTGCAACTGAAGGGCAACGTCGGCCTCGGCCACGTGCGCTATCCGACCGCCGGCTACGACAGCGCTTCCGAAGCGCAACCCTTCTACGTCAATGCTCCCTACGGCATTTGCCTTGGGCACAACGGCAATCTGACCAACGCGGGCGAACTGGCCGAGGTGCTGATCCGCGAAGACCGACGGCACCTCAACACGCAGTCCGATTCGGAAGTGCTGTTGAACGTATTTGCCTCGGAGCTGCAGCGCGTCGGCACGCCTCGCGTGACCGCAGCCGATGTGTTCGCGGCGCTGAACGCGGTCTACCGGCGCTGTCGCGGCGGCTATGCCGTGGTCGCGATGATCATCGGTCACGGCATCCTGGGCTTCCGCGATCCACACGGTATCCGCCCGCTGGTGATCGGCAAGCGCGAGAGCAGCAAGGGCCCTGAGTTCATGCTCGCGTCGGAAAGCGTCGCACTCGACATGCTGGGCTTCGAATTGCTGCGCGACGTCGCCCCGGGCGAGGGCGTATTCATCGACGAACAGGGGCGCATGTACACGCAGCAGTGCGTCGCCGGCGTGCGCCACACGCCGTGCATCTTCGAGTACGTCTATTTCGCCCGTCCCGACTCGATCATCGACAACATCTCGGTCTACAAGGCGCGGCTGCGCATGGGAGAACGGCTGGCGGAGCAGATCCGCCGTGACCGTCCGCAGCACGACATCGACGTCGTGATCCCGATTCCCGACACCAGCCGGACCAGCGCGGTGCAGGTGGCGCAGCTGCTCGGGGTGAAGTACCGCGAGGGGTTCATCAAGAACCGCTACATCGGCCGCACCTTCATCATGCCCGGACAGGAGCAGCGCGAGAAATCGGTGCGCAGCAAGCTCAATGCGATCGACCTGGAGTTTCGCGGCAAGAATGTGCTCCTGGTCGACGACTCGATCGTGCGTGGCACGACCTCCGCGCAGATCATCGAAATGGCACGCGAGGCGGGCGCCCGCAAGGTGTACTTCGCGTCCGCAGCGCCGCCGGTGCGCTTCCCTAACGTCTACGGCATCGACATGCCGGCTGCCTCCGAACTGGTCGCCAGCGATCGCTCCACGGAAGAAGTCGCGCAACTGATCGGGGCGGACTGGCTCATTTACCAGAGCCTTGACGACCTCGAGCAGGCGGTGCGGCACGACAACGCCAAGATCGAGGAATTCGACACCTCGTGTTTCTCGGGCGAATACGTCACGGGTGACATCACGCCGGAATATCTGGAGCGCCTGCGCAGCGAGCGCTCGGATGATGCGAAGATCCGGCGGCGCGGCGAACGGCGCCGCGCCCTGCGCTCCGTCAGATAAGGTGCCGGACATGGCTTATTGGCTTATTCACCTTTTGCACTGACATACGCGGGTCGTTGCATGTCGTTCAAAAGGTGAATAAGCCAATAAGCCATGTCCGGCACCAGCTCCCGCCAACTACTCCTCAGCGTTTTCGAGCGCGCGCTTGCCGCAGTCAATGGCCGCACACGCGTTCGCGATGCCTTGCAGGGAATGCCGCATGCCGAGCCCTGGCACGTCGTAGCGATCGGTAAAGCCGCTTCTGCCATGACGCTCGGCGCGCTCGATGTGCTCGGAGATCGAGTCGAACGGGCACTGGCGATTTCGAAGGGCGAGCACTTCGATTCCGAACTCCTCAACCACCCCTCGGTACTTTGTGTCGCGGCGGGCCACCCCATTCCCGATGAGAGGAGTCTGGAGGCCGGTGCGCGGCTGCTTGATTTCGTGCGGAATGTGCCTCCCTCGGAGAAGCTGCTGTTTCTGATCTCCGGCGGCGCCTCGAGCCTGGTCGAGGCATTGCCCGAGGGCGTTTCGCTGCAAGACCTCACACAGATCAATCAGTGGGCGCTGGCCGGCGGGTACGACATCGTGGCCATCAATGCGATTCGACGCCGCTTGTCGTTGCTCAAGAACGGCGGTTTGCTGGCCGAGCTCTCGGGTCGCGAGGCGCTCGCATTGTTCATTTCCGACGTGCCGGGCGACGATCCGGCGCTCATCGGGTCGGGGCTATTGTCCGGACCGCGCACGGACCCGCTGCCTCCGAACCTGCCTTCGTGGATTGCAAACCTCGTGTCCAGGGTCGGCGCAGTTCGGCAGGGGACGGGCAACGTGTCGGTCCGGGTCATCGCGACGCTGGCGGACGCCTTCGACGCCGCCCGCGGAGCGGGCGAATCTCTGGGGCTGAGAGTTCGCTGCGCGGGCGGACGGTTCGGCGGCGATGCGCTCGAGCTCGCGACCCGCTTCTGCCATGAACTCGCGACTGCTGATCCCGCCATGCACGTCTGGGGCGGCGAATCGACGGTGCGATTACCGCGGAAGCCGGGAAAAGGAGGGCGCAATCAGCACCTCGCCCTGGCTGCGGCACGGCTGCTGGTCGTGAATGACGATCTGACCCTGCTCGCGGCCGGCACGGACGGCAGCGACGGATCGACGGCGGATGCCGGTGCGCTTATCGACAGCCAGACCGTCGAGCGCGGCACCCTGGCGGGTTTTGACGCCGATGAGTGTCTTGCCCGGGCCGACTCCGCGGCGTTTCTCGAAGCCTCTGGCGACCTCCTGCACACCGGCGCGACGGGAACCAACGTGGGCGACCTGGTGCTGGGGCTCAAGCGAGTGTGACGCGTTTCACAGTCGCCCGCTACGCACCGATATGATTGAATGCGCCGGGCGCTGAACGCCCGCAGCGTGACTCGCGGCGCATGTCCATCAGGGTTCTTCTCATCGACGACGATCCGGCGTATCGCGCGCTGTTTCGTCATCACATCACGACCGAATGGCCGGATGCCGCCATTACCGAGCATGACCCGGTGAGCGCCGGCAAGCTCGCGCCCGAATTCGTGGCGGCCGGCTACGACACGGTCCTGATCGATCACGCGCTCGGCGTCGAAAGTGGTCTCGACTGGATCAAGGACTTGAGTTCGCGGCCGGGCTTTCCGCCGATTCTCTATCTCGGACCTTCGAACGACGACGCGGATGTGCTGCCGGCGCTACGCGCCGGCGCTGAAGCCGTCATCAGCAAGTCCAAGATCGATCACCGGCGGTTCATCGGGGCGCTCGGCGAAACGGCGCGCAAGCGCAAACGCCAGCTCGCGCTGCTGCGCGGGACACAACAGTCGTTGCAGGCCAGCCGCTTCGGCGGCGTGACGATCCGCGGCCAGCGCTTCATTCGCTCGATCGCCTCCGGCTCGATCTCGAACGTCTATCTCGCGGAAAGCGAGCGTGCCGGCGCCATCGTCGTGCTCAAAGTGCTGCGCAAGGTGCCCGATCACGACGAGGGCCACGGCACTTTCGACCGCTTCCTGCAGGAATACGAAGTCGTGGCCAAGGTCGAGCACCGCAACGTCGTGCGCATCTACGATCTCGGCATCGCGGACGACCACGCCTACATCGCGATGGAGTATTTTCCCGCCGGCGATCTGCGCCAACGCATGCGGCGGAGTATCAGCGGGGCACAGGCGGTCGATTAC
>Ga0184627_10001129_pt1 | contig 10701 bp, 5 predicted proteins | sample PLM3_127_b1_FD_133150 | JGI IMG/M metagenome (GOLD analysis project Ga0184627, IMG submission 133150) | Groundwater sediment microbial communities from an aquifer in East River, Colorado, USA - PLM3_127_b1 | ecosystem: Environmental > Terrestrial > Soil > Riparian zone | place: USA: East River...
AGCGCGCCTGGTGCCGGCGGCCACCGGCGAGGCGAATCCCAACGTGCACATCGCCCAGATTGCGACGAAGCAGGGCGATACGGCGCGGGCGATCCGCGCGCTCGAGGCGGTCGTCAAGGTGGAGTCGGCCGACGTGGAATCGGCGCGGAGGCTGGCCACGCTCGTCGCGCCCCTCGGCGACGCCGCGCGTACCGCGGCCGCGTACGAGCTCGTCGCGGAGCTCGACCCGTTCGACGTGCAGGCACAAGCCGTGGTCGGCCGGCATGCGCTGCAACAGCGGAACGCCCCGCGCGCATTACGGGCCTTCCGCGCCGCGATGGCCGCCGGGCCAGCGGACAAGGCGGTCGCGCACATCGATCTTGCCGAGGCGTACTTCATGGCCGGCCAGCTCGGGGACGCGAAGCGCGAGACCCTTGCGGCCCTGGAGATCGCGCCATCCTTCGAGCGCGGACAGGACCTTCTGTTGAAACTCGTCACCGCGCAGCCCGCCGGACCCGGGAGCGCGCCGTGACGCGGTCCGCCGCGCTCGTCATGGCCGCCGTGCTGGCGGGCCTGCTGCTCGTCGAGCCGGCCCGCCTGTCCCAGGCCATCGCGCAGGTGCCGACGCTGCAGGACGAGCGTTTTGCCGGACTGCAATGGACCTTCGTGCGCATCCGGTACAGCGCCTTCACGGTCGACAACCGCTATCGCCTGGACTACTGGGGCGAGCCATGGGCGATCGACGCGCCCGCCGCCGAGCAGAACCTCTCCCGCCGATTGCGCACGGCCACCGCGATCGAGGTGAACGATCCGATCGTGCTGACTCTGGGCGATCCGAAACTGTGGGACCACGGATGGCTGTACATGGTGGAGCCGGGCAATATGCGTCTCCAGGACGAGGAGGTGTCGATCCTCCGTGAGTTCCTGCTGCGCGGTGGCACCGTCACGTTCGACGACTTCCACGGCCCGTACGAATGGGACAATTTCGCGAACGAGATGCGCCGGGTGTTCCCCGACCGCCAGATCGTGGATCTGGAGCCGCCGCATCCGATCTACTCCTCGTTCTACAGCATCAATGCGTATCCGCAGACGCCTGGCCTCGGATCCTTCTTTGCCGGCCGGACGTGGGAGAAGGGCGGATTCGTCGCGCGCCTGCGTGCCATCCTTGACGACCGGGGACGCCCGATGGTGCTGGCCAACTGGAACACGGACATGGGTGACGGCGTCGAGTGGTCCAACGCCGAGGAATACCCCGGCTATATCAAGTACACGGCCGAGGCCTACCGCATGTTCATCAACGAGATCATTTATTCCCTCACCCATTGACCACCACCATTTCGAATTTCACCGAGCGCGTCCAGGAGGGACGCGAGCGCATCCTCACCGAGCTCCGCAAGGCGATCGTCGGACAGGACGAGGTGGTGGACCAGGTGCTGATTGCGCTCTTCACCGGCGGCCACTGCCTGATCACCGGCGTACCCGGGCTGGCGAAAACGCTGCTGATCAAGACGCTGGCGGCGATCCTGGATCTCCGATTCAAGCGGATCCAGTTCACGCCCGATCTCATGCCTTCCGACATCACCGGCACCGAGATCCTCGAGGAGCAGCACGGCACGCGCACGCTGCGCTTCGTGCAGGGGCCGATCTTCGCGCAGATCATCCTGGCCGACGAGATCAACCGGACGCCGCCGAAGACGCAGGCGGCGCTCCTCGAGGCGATGCAGGAGTATCACGTCACTGCGGCGGGGCGGACGTACCAGCTCGATCGGCCGTTTTTCGTCCTGGCGACCCAGAATCCCATCGAGCTCGAAGGCACGTACCCGTTGCCCGAAGCGCAGCTCGACCGCTTCATGTTCAACGTCGTGATGACGTACCTGCCTGAGGACGACGAGGTCCGCGTCGTGACCGACACGACGGGGGTCGAAGAGCCGGCCATCTCACGTGTTCTGAGCGGTCCCGATATCCTCGAGTTTCAGCGGGTGGTCCGGCAGGTGATCGTGAGCGACGAGGTCGCGCGCTACGCGGTGCGCCTCGTGTCGGCCTCGCGCCCGGGCCAGCGCAGCACGCCGGAGCTCGTCGACAAGTACGTGAAGTGGGGCGCCGGCCTGCGCGCGTCGCAGTCGATGATCCTGGGCGGCAAGGCGCGTGCGCTCATCAACGGCCGGCACCACGTCTCGATCAAGGACATCCAGGCGCTGGCGTTGCCCATCCTCCGCCATCGCATCGTGACGAATTTCTACGCCGAATCCGAGCACATGAGCGCCGACGGCATCGTCGCGCGACTGCTGGAGGACGTGCCGGTGCCGAAGAGCGGGCTGGCCGTATGAACGCGCAGTCGGCAGGGACGCAGCTGACGCGGCCGAGCGAGCTTCGCTTCCTCGATCCCGCCATCCTCGCGCGCCTGGCCACGATCGAGCTGAAGGCGCGCGCCGTGGTCGAAGGGCTGCTCTCGGGCCTGCACCGCAGCCCGTTTAAGGGCTTCAGCGTCGAATTCGCGGAGTACCGCCAGTACCTGCCCGGCGACGATCTCTCCCGCATCGACTGGAAGGTCTACGCGCGCAGCGATCGCTACTACGTCAAGAAGTTCGAGGAAGAGACCAACGTCGACTGCCACCTGCTGCTCGACGTCAGTGCGTCCATGGGGTACGGATCAGGCGGCGTCACGAAGCTGGAGTACGGCTCGGTGCTCGCCGCGTCGCTCGCCTACCTCATGAACCGTCAGCGCGATGCCGTCGGCCTCACGACCTTTGATGACGCGATCGTCACGATGGTCCCGCCGAGCGCGCGCCCGAGCCACCTGCGCTCCATCCTGGTGACGCTGGACAGAATTGGCCTCGGCCGCCGCACCGACGTCTCGAAGCCGCTGCATGTCCTGGCTGACGGCATCGGCAAGCGCGGGTTGATCGTCTTCATCTCCGACCTGCTCGATGAGCCCGAGCGCATCGTCAATGGGCTCCGCCATTTCCGGTTTCGCGGCAGCGAGGTCATCGTCTTTCATCTGCTGGATCCCGCCGAGCTCACGTTTCCCTTCGAGCACGCCGCGCGCTTCCGCGACATGGAGCTTGGAGACGAGGTGATGGCGGTGCCGTCGGTGGTGCGGCGCGAGTACCTCGACGCGCTCCACACCGCGCTCGACCGCTACAAGCGCGAGCTCGGGGCGGAAGGCATCGACTACCGGCTGCTCGATACGTCCACGCCGCTCGAATATGCGCTGATGTCCTATCTGTCGACGCGCGGGAGGGCGCGGTAGCCGGGGGCCTTCAGGCCTCCGGTTGAAGCCATGTTCGGCCTGTCCTTCCTCTCCCCGCTGTTCCTGGTCGGCGCCGCCGCTGCCGCGATTCCCATCGCGATTCATCTGTTCTATCGCCGGGCCGAGCCGATCGTCGACTTTGCGGCGATGCGTTACCTGCGGCGCGCGCCGGTCGAACAGTCGCGACGGCGCAGGCTCAGGGAGCTCGTGCTGCTTGCGCTGCGCGTGAGCGCGCTCGTCCTTCTGGCGTGTGCGTTTGCGCGGCCCTACCTGTCCGAGTCCGTCGCGGCGCTCAACGGCGACGCCACGATGGTCCTGATCGACACATCCGCCAGCCTGTCGGCGCCCGGCCGGTTCGACGCGGCGCGCGAGCTGGCCGAGCGTGCTATTCGCGAGGCGCCGCCGACGCATGCCGTCGGCGTCATGGCGTTTGCCCACGCCTCGGACGAGATCGCGCCGCTGTCCCAGGACCGCGCCGGGGCGCTGGCGGCCGTTGCGCAGCTGAAAGCTGGCGCTGGCGCCACACGTTATCGCGCCGCGCTGAGGCGTGCGGGTGACGCGTTCAATGGCCGCGCGGGGCGCCTCGTGGTCATTACCGACCTCCAGCAGAGCGGGTGGGATCCCGCCAGCGAGGGCGGCATTCCTGACACCATCGCCGTGGAGGTCGAGGACATCGGCGGACCATCCGCCAACCTCGCGATGACCTCGCTTCGCGCCGAAGGGGCCGAAGCCGTGGCCGTCGTGCACAATTTTTCGCCGCGCCCCGCGACCGAACAGGTGGTGTTCGCGGTCGACGATCGCCGGATCGGGGCGGTTCCCCTGACGCTTGCGCCGGGTGGCAGCGCGGAGGCACGGGTGCCGGTCGATGGATATCGGTCGGGCGCGCTCTCGGCTTCGATTACCGATCGCGAAGGTTATCTCGCCGATAACGTCCGCTACGCCGTGCTGGATGCCGCCAGCGCCATCTCGGTGCTCGCGGTGACGGCCACGGGGCATCCCTCGGAAGCGTTGTACCTCGAGCGAGCGCTCGGCATCGCGGAAGGCACCGGAGGCTTCCGGTTTCGGGCGCTGAGCGGCGCCGCCTTCTCGCAACCCGATGCCGCCTTCCTCGGTGATGTCGACGTGCTGGCGATCGTCAGCACGCGCGGCGTCGAGCAGCGCGGGCGCGACCGGCTCGCGCAGTTTGTGCGCTCGGGAGGGGGGCTCCTGCTCACGGCAGGACCTGACGTGGAGCCGGAGCTGCTTCGCCAGGCCCTCGACGGCATCGTGGTGACCTCGTGGGCCGCGCGGTCGGGACAGGCGCTGCCACAGGCGTCGGGACAGGCGTCCGGACAGGCGTCGGGACAGGCGTCGGGACACACACTGAGCTTTGCGCCAGACGACAGCCGTCATCCGGTATTCCGCTTGCTCGGCGGCGCCGGCACCCTGGGGAGTGTCAGCTTCGCGCGAGCCGCGCTCATCGACGCGCCGGCCAGCGCCAATGTGATCGCGCGGTACTCCGACGGAAGTCCCGCGCTGGTCGACGAACGAACCACCGGCGGCCGCGTGCTGGTGTTCGGCTCAGACCTGAACTACCGCTGGAATGATTTCCCCCTGCAGCCTGCCTTCGTGCCGTTCATCCACGAAACGCTGCGATATCTCGCAACGCCTCGCACCGCGCGGTCAGAGTACCTGGTCGGTGACCTCCAGGCGGTCGCTGCGGCGATGCCTGGGATTGTGGATCTGCAAGGCCGTCGTGTGGCCGTCAACACCGACCCTCGCGAGTCGGATCCAGCGCGCATGCTCGCCGAAACGTTCCAGGCGGGCATTTCGCGGCTGAATGCGTCTGCGGCGCAGCAGGCGCGTTCCGAGGCCCGGCAGCAAGAGGACAGCCAGGGGCTGTGGTGGTACGGGTTGCTGCTCATGGTGGTGAGCCTGGCGGCCGAAGGCGTCCTCGGGCGGAGGCTTGGATGATGACCGAAAAGTATTCCGAGCTGTCGGCGTTCCTTGGTCGGGTGAGGAATCGCTGGCGCCTGCTCGTCGCGCTGCGGGCCTGGACGCTCGCGGCCGCAGCTGCGGCCCTCGTGCTTGCGCTTGCGCTCCTGGCTCACGTCCTGATCCTGCCCGAAGGCGCCGCGCTGATGGTTCTCTGGGGCGTGGCGGGTGTGGGCGCGCTCATCTGTCTTGCGAGCGGGATCGCGCCTCTGCGGCGGGCGCCGCGTGATCTCCAGCTCGCGCGGTTCATCGAGGAACGGTGCCCCGAGCTCGATGACGCGCTCGTCACGGCGGTTGGTGAACAGAGTTCCGCCGGATCCGCTTCGCGGGACCCGGGCGACGTGCCGCATCCGATGGCGGCGGCGGTGATTGATGACGCGCTGCGGTGCCTGCGGGCGATCGACAGCGATCGAATCATCAGCCGCCGGGCGCTGCGGCGGGCGGCGCTGGTGGCTGGGGCATCGGCCTGTGCGTTAGGCATCCTCGCGGCGTTCTCGGCAGGTCCGGCGGGTCACGCGGCGCGCCTCGCCGGCGTCTACCTGTTTCCCGAGCGGCTCGCCCTGAACGTCACGCCGGGTGACGTGAAGATTCGCTCCGGGGATCCGTTGCGCGTGGTGGCGAAGGTCTCCAGCGCCGCTGCCGTGGTACCGGTGCTCAGAGTTGATGAAGGCGCCGAGTGGCGCCAGATGCGCATGGAGCCGGCCCCCGATGGTTTTGCCGTGGCCTTTGAGCGGGTCGAGAAGGACTTCCGCTATGCCGTGAATGCGGCCGGTGCAGCGTCTCGCGAGTACACCGTGACCGTGGTCCACCCACCGCGCGTCGAGCGGATCGATTTGCGGTACGAGTATCCACCGGCGTTCCGCATGGCGGCGCGAGAGGACCAGGACGGAGGCGATATTTACGGCCCGGCCGGAACCCGCGTGCGCGTCACGGTGCACGCCGACAAGCCGGTGACGCGCGCCGCGCTGAACGTGACCGGCGGCCAGCCGATCGCCCTCGAGAGGCGTGGCGACGCGCTCGAAGGCGACCTGATCATTGCCGAGGACGGTTCGTACCGCGTGGCGCTGGCCGATGCCGATGGGTTGAGCAACCCGGGCGACACCGAATACTTCATCCGCACGCTTCAGGATCGGCCTCCCGACGTGCGGATCGTTCGTCCCGCCAGCGACCGGCAGGTGACGCGCGTCGAGGAAGTCTTGATCGAGGCGAGGGCCGATGATGATTTTGGCGTTGCGGCGCTCGACCTTGTCTACGCCATCGGTGGAGGCCCCGAGAAGGCGCTGCCATTCGAGCGCGAAGGCTCGGGTACGGCGGTGTCGGGTCGCCGGACCGTCTATCTCGAAGACCTGCCGGTGCGGCCCGGCGACTTTGTCGTGTACTACGCGCGCGCCCGCGACGTCAGCCGGGGCAAGCGACCGACCGAGGCGCGCAGCGACATTTTCTTCCTCGAGGTCACCCCGTTCGAAGAGGAGTTCGTCGCCTCGCAAAGCCAGGGCGCCGGCAGCGGCGGCGATTCCGGCGCGCTCGAGGATCTGATTCAACAGCAGAAGGACATCGTGACCGCGACGTGGAACCTCGATCGGAGGGGCCGGGAGGCCGGAGGCCGCTCCGACGAGGACATTCGTGCCGTCGCGCGAGCACAGCGCGATCTGCGGGGGAGAGCGGCGGCGACCCTCGCCCAGATGCAGCGCGCGAGCGATCTGAGGCGGCGCCGCCAGGCCGGAGGGCGAGGCGGCGGCCAAACGGACCCCGATGCGATGGTGGAGGCGGTCGGCCGGGCCGTGGAGGCCATGGGGAAAGCACACGAGCAGCTCGAGGCGCTGAAAACGAGCGTTGCCCTGCCGCACGAGATGACGGCCCTCAACGAGCTCCTGCGCGCGCAAGCCGAGGTGCGGCGTCGCGAAGTCCAGCAGCAGGCGAACGGGAGCGGCGGCGGGCGCGGCTCGAACCGCCAGCGGCAGGACATTTCGTCGCTGTTCGATCGCGAGCTTGCAAAGCAGCAGCAAACCAACTACGAGACGCCGGGCCGCCCTGAAACCCGCGAGGAGGAGGCCGGCGACAACAGCGTGCTCGAGAAGATTCGCGAGCTCGCGCGTCGCCAGGACGCCCTCAATCAAAGCCAGCAGGCGCTCGCGAGCCGTCGCGAGACTGCGACGGCCGAGGAGCTGCGCAGGGAGCTTGAACGCCTGACACGCGAGCAAGGCGAGCTGCGGCGTCAGGCAGAGGAACTGGCACGGCAGTTACAGCAGGGCGCACAGGCACAACAGGGCTCGCAGGGCCAACAGGGGGCGGAGCCGCAGCAGCAAGGCTCTCAGGGGCAGCGCTCGCAAGGACAGCAGGGCCAAGGACAGCAGGGTCAGGGTCAGCAGGGCCAGCAGGGTCAGGGTCGGCAGGGTGAGGGTCAGCAGGGTCAGAGTCAGCAGGGGGGCGACAACCGCCGGCAGGCCAGCCGCGACCTCCAGCAGATCTCAGAGGACATGCAGGGCGCTGCCAGCGAGCTCCGCCGGGAGAATCCTCAGGAAGCGAGCGCCCGCGGCACTCGCGCCGCGGAGCGGCTGCGCGACCTGGAGCAGCGGATGCGCGGCGCCCAGCCCGACGACCGCCGCCGTGCGATGGGTGAGATGCAGCTCGAATCGCGGCAGCTGGCCGACGCGCAGCGCCGGCTGGCGGACGAGGCGGGTGCCCGCAGCACCGGCGACCAGGCGGACCGCTCGCGCCGCCGGGCAGCGGAGCAGGAACGGCTCGCGGAACGCACCGAGCGGCTTGAACAAGCGGTGCGGCAGCTCGCCGGAGCCGCGCAGGGCGCCGACCCGCGCGAACGCAACGCGCTGCAGGACGCCGTGAGGGAAATCGAGGAGCAGCGTCCATCGCAGCGGATGCGCAGCGCCGCGCGCGCCGGAGGCGGTCAGGCCTCCGGTTCAAAGGACGCCGCCAAGGCCGAGGGCGAGACCATCGCCCGGTCGCTGGATCGCGTGGCCGATCGTCTGGGCGCCGCAGGCGGGCAGAGCGAGGACTCCGACCGTCTGACAGAGGAGTTGTCGCGTATTCGCGAGCTGCGGGAGGAGCTGGCGGGTCTCGACCGGAAGCTTTCGGAGCTGCGCGCGCAGGCCGGCGATCCCAGCAGCGCCGACGGCCGCGCCGGCCAGCCGGGCCGGGGTCAGCCGGGTCGGGGCCAGCCGGGCAGCGACGCGCGGGGCGCCGGCGCGCAGGGCGGCGGCGTGCAGAACGGTGATGCGCAAGCACCATGGCAGACCGCGCGCGACCTCCTCACCGAGCTGCGACGCGAAAACCGTCTCGAGAACCCGGGCGAGGCGGATGGCTTCAACCCGGGACGCTCGGCGCCGGGCACGGAAGCCTGGAAGCAGGACTTCGCGAAATGGGACGAGTTGAAGGTCCAGATCGCCACCGCGCTCGAGCGCGCCGAGCAGACGGCAGCCGACCGCGTGCGCGCCGAACAGTCGCGTGACCGTCTCAATGCGGGGGCGACCCAGGCAGTGCCCGAAGCGTACCGCCGGCTCGTCGAGAAGTACTACCGCGCGCTCGCGTCCGGGTCGGGCAAATAAATGCAATTTGCCATTGCGCTTCCCTGGTGGACACTGGTTCTCGTGGCGGCCGCGGTGGGCGTCGTCGCGTGGGGCTGCTATGCGGGAGCGATCGTCGCACTGTCGCCACGGCGCCGTGCCGTCCTGTCCACGCTGCGCGCGCTGACCCTTCTACTCCTGGTCGCATGCCTGCTGCGGCCCGTGCGCGTCGTGCCGCCCGCCGCGTCCACCGATGTGGTCGTGCCGATCCTCGTGGACGTCTCGCGTAGCATGCGGCTGGCCGACATGGACGGGAGGACGCGAATCGACGCCGCGCGCGATCTGCTCCAGCGCCAGGTCCAGCCCGCACTGGCACGACGTTTCGTTCCCGAACTGTGGACCTTTGGCAACACGCTCGACCGGATGACCGGCGACCTCTTCACCGCCGACGCAGGGCGCAGCGACCTGTCCGGCGCGCTGCGGGCCCTGCGAGACCGTTACCGAGAACGCCGCGTCGCCGGGATCGTGATCATCTCGGATGGGGGAGACACCGGAGCCCAGGACGCGGCGACATCCGCAGACGCGGGCTCGGTACCGGTATACGCCATCGGGGTCGGCGCGCCGCACGTCGCGTCCGATCTCGAGGTGCTTGACGTGTCCGCCGGGGAGATGACGCTGGCGGATTCTTCCATCGACATCAGCGTGGCCGCGGTGAGCCGCGGTGGCACGGGTGCGTTCGATGTTCGCGTGCTCGAAAACGGCCGTCCTGTCGACATCCGCCGCATGGTTCCGGCGGCGGACGGAGGCCCGGTCCGGGCCGTGTTCACCCTGTCGCCGCCCCGCGACACGGCAACCCTGTACACGGTGGAGATTCCATCCGCGCCGGATGAGCGCGTGCTGGAAAACAACAAACGCACCGTGCTGGTGGAACCAGCGGGCCCCCGCCGTCGAATCCTGATGATCGAAGGGGCGCCAGGATTCGAGCACTCCTTCATCAAACGGGCTCTAGCCGCCGACCCGGGCCTCGAGCTCGACTCGGTCGTCCGCAAGGGACGCGATGCGCGAGGTGCTGCCACCTATTTCGTCCAGGCGACCGAGGCGCGCGCGCCCCGCCTGGCCACCGGCTTCCCCCAGGAGCGCGAAGCGCTCTACGACTACGACGCCCTCGTCCTGGCCAACGTGGAGCCGGATGCGCTGTCGCGGCCCCAGCTCCAGATGCTGGCGGACTTCGTTGACGTGCGCGGCGGCGGCCTGCTCGTGCTGGGCGCCAGGTCGTTCGTCGGGCAGGGCTTTGCGGCCACCGCGCTGGAAGACGTGCTGCCCTTGCGCCTGACGGACCGCGGAAACGGCGTCGTCCGCGTCTCCGCGCGTCCCGACGCCCGATTCAGCGTGACCCTCACGGCGGATGGCCAGTCGCATCCGGTCATGCGGATTGGCGGAGGAGCTGGCGACACGGCGACCCGATGGGGGGCGGTGCCACCGCTGTCCGGCGCTGCCGCGCTCGGCGCACTGCGGCCGGGCGCACAAGCGCTCGCGCTGGTGCAGGCGCCCGACGGTCCGCGGCCGCTCGTGGCCGTGCAGCGCTATGGCCAGGGACGCTCAATGGTGTTTACGGGCGAGGCGTCCTGGCGGTGGCGGATGCAGATGCCCTCCGAGGATCGCACCTACGAACTGTTCTGGCGGCAGGCGGCGCGGTGGATAGCCGCCGGGGCGCCCGATCGCGTGTCCGTGTCGTCGCCGCCGGCCATTGTTCCGGGCAGCGCGGCGGCGATTGGCGTTGATGTCCGCAGCGAAGTGTTCGCGCCGATCAGCGACGCCGAAGTCACCTTGCACGTGAGCCTGCCCGGCGGCGCCCGCCGGGACGTTCACGCGACGCTGATCGATCCCCAGGCGGGGCGGTATTCCGCCGATGTGCGCTTTGATGAGCCGGGTATCTATCGTGTGGCCGCGGCGGCGCGGCGCGGCGCCACGGTTTCC
>Ga0184627_10001130_pt1 | contig 10697 bp, 9 predicted proteins | sample PLM3_127_b1_FD_133150 | JGI IMG/M metagenome (GOLD analysis project Ga0184627, IMG submission 133150) | Groundwater sediment microbial communities from an aquifer in East River, Colorado, USA - PLM3_127_b1 | ecosystem: Environmental > Terrestrial > Soil > Riparian zone | place: USA: East River...
GTCCAGGTCCGCGCGGCTTCGTCGTAGGCGCCGTGGCAATCGAGCACCGGGGTTCCGGCCTGCGAATACCAGCGGCGGAATTGGGTGAGATCGACGCCGCCGGCATCCTCCATCGCCTTCACGAAGTCATCGCAGGTGACCGCGTGGCCGTCGTGGCGCTTGAAGTAGAGGTCCATGCCCCGCCGGAACGCCTCGCGTCCGATGATCGTCTGGATCATGCGCACGACCTCCGCACCCTTCTCGTAGACCGTGGCGGTGTAGAAGTTGTTGATCTCGACATACTGGTCCGGGCGCACCGGATGCGCCATCGGCCCGGCGTCCTCCGGAAACTGGAGTTGCCGCAATGCCCGCACGTCCTCGATGCGCTTGACCGCGCGCGCCGTCGGCGTGCCCGCCATGTCCTGGCTGAACTCCTGGTCGCGAAAGACGGTGAGTCCCTCCTTCAGCGAGAGCTGGAACCAGTCGCGGCAGGTGATGCGGTTGCCGGTCCAGTTGTGGAAGTACTCGTGGCCGACCACGCTTTCGATGCCCGCATAGTCGGCGTCGGTCGCCGTGTTGGGGTTGGCGAGCACGAAGCGGGTGTTGAAGATGTTCAACCCCTTGTTCTCCATCGCGCCCATGTTGAAGTCGCCCACCGCGACGATCATGAAGCGCTCGAGATCGAGCGGCAGCTTGAAGCGTGCCTCGTCCCACACGATCGCCGCGATCAGCGAGTTCATCGCGTGTTCGGTCTTCTCGAGGTCGCCGCGGCGCACGTAGACCTGCAGCAAATGATCCTTGCCCGAGCGCGTGCGGATGTGCTGCTCGCGCGCGACCAGGTCGGCGGCCACCAGCGCGAACAGGTAGCTCGGCTTCGGGAACGGGTCGTGCCATTTCGCGCAGTGGCGCCCGTTGTCGAGATCGCCTTGCTGGACCAGGTTGCCGTTGCACAGCAGCACCGGGTAGAGCGCCTTGTTCGCGCGCAACGTGACGGTGTAGACCGCCATCACGTCGGGCCGATCGAGGAAGTAGGTGATGCAGCGGAATCCTTCCGCCTCGCATTGCGTGAAGAGGCCGCCGCCCGAGGTGTACAGGCCCGAGAGCTGAGTGTTCTTCACCGGTGCGCAGGTGTTGCGGATCTCGAGCGTGAACTCACCCGTCGTCGCGTCGACCGGCGGGTTGTCGATCACGAGGCACTTTTCCTCGGTTCGAAACGACACGCTCTCGCCGTTGGCGAGCACGCGCAACAACGTCAGGTCGCTGCCGTGCAACCGCAGAGGCTGTGCCGGCATCGCGGCGTTGCGCTCGATGCGCATCCGGCTCGCGACGAGCGTCTTCGCGGGGTCGAGATCGAAAGTCAGCTCGACGCTGCGGATCCAATACGCCGGCGGCGCATAGTCCTCGCGCCGGATCACGGTGGGAGTGCCTTCACGCATGGTCATGCATGTCTCCGTTGTGTTCAAACGCCTTGCTTCAAGCTCGCCTCGATGAACGCATCGAGATCGCCGTCGAGCACCTTCTGCGTGTTGCTGATCTCGACGTTGGTGCGCAAGTCCTTGATGCGGCTCTGGTCGAGCACGTAGCTGCGGATCTGGTGGCCCCAGCCGACGTCGGTCTTGCTGTCCTCGAGCTTCTGCTGCTCGGCCTGCTGCTTGCGCATCTCGTGCTCGTACATGCGCGAGCGCAGCATCTGCCAGGCCTCGTCGCGGTTGCGGTGCTGCGAGCGGTCGTTCTGGCACTGCACGACGATGCCGGACGGGATATGCGTCAAGCGCACCGCGGAGTCGGTCTTGTTGATGTGCTGGCCGCCGGCGCCGCTCGCGCGGAAGGTGTCGGTGCGCACGTCGGCCGGGTTGATGTCGATCTCGATCGAGTCGTCGACCTCGGGGTAGACGAACACGCTCGCGAAGCTCGTGTGGCGGCCGCCGGCCGAGTCGAACGGGCTCTTGCGCACGAGGCGATGCACGCCGGTTTCGGTGCGCAGCATGCCGAACGCGTAGTCGCCTTCGACCTTCAGCGTCGCGCTGCGGATACCGGCGACGTCGCCGGCGGTTTCTTCCATCACCTCGGTCTTGAAGTTCTTGCGCTCGCAGTATTTCAGGTACTGGCGCAGCAGCATCGCAGCCCAGTCGCAGGCTTCGGTCCCGCCGGCGCCGGCCTGGATGTCGAGGAAGGCGTTGCTCGGATCGGCCGGGTTGTTGAACATGCGGCGGAACTCGAGCTGCTCGACGATCTCGCGCAGCTTGTGCGCTTCGGCTTCGATGGCCTGCAAGCCGGCGAAGTCTTCGTCGGCTTTGCTCATGTCGTAGAGCTCGGTGTTGTCGGAAAGGTTGCTGCTCAGGTGGTCGATGGTCTCGACCACGGTTTCGAGCGCCTTCTTTTCGCGCCCGAGCTCCTGCGCGCGCTTCGGCTCGTTCCAGACGTTCGGGTTCTCGAGCGCGGCGTTGACTTCGTTCAGCCGCAGCGTTTTGCGGTCGTAGTCAAAGATACCTCCGCAGCGAAGCGGTGCGCTCGCTCAGGTCGGCCAGCAGGTTGCCGATGCTGTTGATGTGTTCGATGTCCATGAGAGCTGTCCTCGGGTGCGGCCGGCGATTTTCTCACGAGCCCGCTGTCCGAAGCGAGGGTTGCAGCCATGCCCGTGTCGTCGGTCAGGCCCTAAGATCGCCGGGCGCCCTCGCACAGGAGAGCCGATTTGACGACCTCGCCCTCGCCGCCCCGCGCGGCGCCCGCCGCGCCGCAGGCGACGACGCTGCACGCGATCGCGCGCAAGCCGGCAGCGGTGGTGAGCGGCGATACGCCGCTTGCGCAGGCGCTTGCGTTGATGCACGGCAGGCGCATCGGCTCGCTGGTGGTGGTGGACGCAGCCGGCGCGGCGCTCGGCATCCTGACGCGCAGCGACGTGCTCGAGCGTGTGACCTTGCCGCAACTGCTGCTCAGCGCGCCGGTCGCGCAAGTGATGTCGTCGCCCGTGAAGACGCTCGACGTCGCGGCCAGCGCGCAGGACGCGGTGCTGTTGATGTCGCGACACGGTTTGCGGCATGTGCCGGTGACCGACCAGGGGCGCGTGGTCGGCATCGTTTCGGAGCGGGACCTGCTCACCTTGCAGCGCCCGTCGACCGAACGCCTGAGCGACGCGATCCACGCAGCGCGCAGCGTCGACGAGTTGCGCGTTGCAGCGCAGGACATCCGGCGCTTCGCCGGCGAGCTGCTCGCGCAGGGCGTCGGCGCGCACCAGCTCACCAGGTTGATCAGCCACCTGAACGACGTGCTCACCGAGCGGCTCGTGCGAATTACTGCCGATGCGCATGGCCTGAGCCTCGACCGCGCGTGCTGGCTCTCCTTCGGCTCCGAAGGGCGCAGCGAGCAGACGATCGCAACCGACCAGGACAACGGACTCGTCTTCGACAGCGATGCGCCCGCTCGCGACCGCGCGGCGTGGCTTGCCTTCGCCGGCGACGTCAACGAAGCGCTCGACGCTTGCGGCTACCCGCTGTGCAGGGGCAACGTGATGGCGTCCAACCCCGAGTGCTGCCTGACGAGCGCCGAGTGGAGAGCACGCTTCCTGGGCTGGATCGAGCATGGCGCTCCCGAGGACCTGCTCAACGCGAGCATCTATTTCGACGTGCGGCCGCTGGCCGGGCGGGTCGAGCTCGCGCAGCCGATGCTCGATCTGGTGTTCAACCGTCCGGCGAAGGTGCCGCGCTTCGTCAAGCAGATGGCAGAGAACGCGCTGTTTCGCCGGCCGCCGTTGAACTGGCTCGGCGCGATCGATTCACGCGAGGTCGATGGCCGCTCGGTGGTCAACCTCAAGCTGCAAGGCACCGCGATCTTCGTCGACGCGGCGCGGCTGTATGCGCTCGCGCATGGGGTCGCGCAGACGAGCACGCGGCGCCGCTTCGAGGCGGTGGCCCCGATGCTGGGCGTGCAGCCGCACGAAAGCGAAGGGTGGATCGCGGCCTTCGAGTTCCTGCAGAAGCTGCGGTTGCAGGTGCAGGTGAAACCGGCCGCGACGGACAACGCCGGCAAGGCTGCCGATCATCTGAACATCGCGGAGGTGTCGGCGCTCAACGACATCGAGAGCCGCGTGCTGAAGGAGAGCTTTCGCGTCGCGCGCCGCTTGCAGCAGCGCATGGAGCTCGACTATCGGCGCTGAAGGCTTGCTCCCTCTCCCTCCGGGAGAGGGCTGGGGTGAGGGCCAGTGCCGAGAAACCTTTCCAGATGCCCCGCCAGCACCCCCGGCTGATCGTGGTGCAGCATGTGCCCCGCACCCTCGATCACCACGCGCTCGAGCCTTCGCACCAGCGCCAGCCGCGCTTCGAAATCCGCGCGCGGGTAGCGGTCGCCCCACCACTTGGTCACGTCGGTGCGGTCGCCCTCGACCCACAGCACCGGCGCGCTGATCAGCTTCCAGCACTCGAGCACCTCTTCCTTGCGGTAGAGGATCGGGTTCACGCGCTTGTGCGCCGGGTCGGCGAGGATCTCCCACGGCTCAGCCGTTGCTTTGTCGTCGACGCGCCGGCGCGACCATTGCCGCGCCAGCCAGGCCGCGCGCTCGGGCGGCAGGAGCGGATTGGTCTTGCGCAACCGATCGGCCACCGCATCGACGCCGCCGTAGCCTCGAAGCTGCGCCGGCGCTTTCAGCTCGTCGAGCCACTGCGCGTAGCGCTTCGGGGCCTGCTGCGGCTTCGTCTCCGGCATGCCGAAGCCCTCGAGGTTGACGAGGCGCTGCACGCGCGACGGGCGCACGCCCGCATAGATCATCACGACGTTGCCGCCCATGCTGTGGCCGAGCAGGTCGACGCGCTGCCCGGGCATCTCTTTTTCGATCACCGCATCGAGCACCGCTTCGAGGTCGCCCAGGTAATCGGAGAACCAGTACGTGTCGGTGCCCGGTGCTTCGGTCTGACCGAAGCCGCGCAAGTCGAGCGCCAGCACATAGCGATCCGGCTCCATCGCATCGACGACGAACTGGAACGACGCGGCGACGTCCATCCAGCCGTGCAGCATGACGAGTGGCGGCCGCTGCGGTGTCACGAGACTCGCATCGCCCCACGCGAGCAGGTGGTAGCGCAGGCCGCGCACCGAAACGAACAGGCTGCGGGCTTCGCGCCGCGGCGTGTAGGAGAGGGAATTGCTCATGGCGGCACTGTAGGGCAGCACGGCGAAACGCGCTGACCGGTGCGCGACAGCGGCGGTGCAAAATGCGGCGATGAGCGACGACGAGCGCGACGAAAGCTTTGGCCTGCGCGCCGCCGAGCCGCGCGATGTGCCGGCGATGGTTGGCCTGATCAGGGAGCTCGCCGAGTTCGAGAAGCTGACGCACCTGTTGCAAGTGACAACGGAGTCGTTGCACCCGCATCTGTTCGGCGTCAAGCCGGTGGTCGAGGCGATGGTCGCCGAGGTGGATGCGCAGGTCGTCGCCTTCGCGTTGTACTTCACCAACTTCAGCACCTTCCTCGCGAAGCCGGGGCTCTATCTCGAAGACCTCTACGTGCAGCCGGCGCATCGAAGCCGCGGCGTCGGTCGCGCGCTGCTCGAGCGGCTGGGTGCGCTCGCTGTCGAGCGCGGCTACGGCCGCTTCGAATGGAGCGTGCTCGACTGGAACGAGAATGCGATCCGCTTCTACGAGCAAATGGGCGCCGTCGTGATGCCGGACTGGCGCATCTGCCGAGTGAGCGGCGACGCGCTGCAAGCCTACGCCGGCCGATGACGTCAAACTCCTGAAGCAGCGCGCCATGGCCACCCGCACGCGCGCCGCGAGCCCCAACGATCGCTACGAGGCGATCTATCGTGAGTTCCGCTGGCTCGTCCCGGCGCAGTTCAACATCGCCGAGCAGTGCTGTGGCCGATGGGCGCGGCAAACGCCCGAGGCCGTGGCAGTGCGCTACGAGCACGAGGACGGCAGCAGCGCGCAATTCACCTACGCCGACTTGCAGCATGCGGCGAATCGCCTGTCCAACGCCCTGCGCCGGCTTGGTGTCGCGCGCGGCGACCGGGTGGCGATCGTCATGCCGCAACGCTTCGAGACCGCGGTCGCGAACATGGCGGTGTTTCAGCTCGGCGCGATCGCGATGCCGCTGTCGATGCTGTTCGGTCCCGACGCGCTCCAATACCGCCTGCAGAACAGCGAGGCGCGCGTGGCCATCGTCGACGAGAGCGCGATCGCCAACCTGCTGGCCGCGCGCGTCGAGTGTCCGCTGCTCGACAGCGTGATCGCCGTCGGCGCGGCGCACGGGCATGGCGATCTCGATTGGTCAGCGGCGTTGCTGCGCGAAGGCTCCGGTTTCGACGCGGCCGCGACGCGCGCCGACGATGGCGCGGTGCTCATCTACACGAGCGGCACGACCGGCCCGCCGAAAGGCGCGCTGATTCCGCATCGCGCTCTGATCGGCAACCTGAGCGGATTCGTGTGCAGCCAGAACTGGTTTCCGAAGCCGGGCGATGTGTTCTGGAGCCCGGCGGACTGGGCCTGGACCGGTGGTCTGATGGATGCACTGCTGCCGGCCCTGTACTTCGGCCGCGAGATCGGCGCGTACCAGGGGCGCTTCTCGCCCGAGAAGGCGTTCGAGCTGATGCAACGCCTGCGCGTCACCAATACTTTCCTGTTTCCGACCGCGCTGAAGGCCATGATGAAGGCGGTGCCGAATCCGCGCGAACGTCATGCCGGATTGAAGTTGCGCGCCATCATGAGCGCCGGCGAAGCGGTCGGCGATGCGGTGTTCGCGTATTGCCGCGACCGACTCGGCGTCACACCCAACGAGATGTTCGGCCAGACCGAGATGAACTACATCGTCGGCAACAGTGCCGGGCTGTGGCCCGCGCGGCCCGGCAGCATGGGGCGTCCGTACCCCTGGCATCGCATCGCGGTGATCGACGACGACGGCTACGAAGCGCCGCGCGGCACGCCGGGCGATGTGGCCGTGCACCGCCGCGACATCCACGGTCACCCCGATCCAGTGTTCTTTCTCGGCTACTGGAACAACGAAGCGGCGACACGCGCGAAGTTCACCGGCGATCCGAACGACAGCTGGTGCCGCACCGGCGACACCGCGGTGATGGACGCTCAGGGCTACCTCTGGTACCAGGGCCGCAGCGACGACGTCTTCAAGGCCGCCGGCTATCGCATCGGCCCGAGCGAGATCGAGAACTGCCTGGTCAAGCATCCGGCGGTTGCGAACGCCGCCGTCGTGCCGAAGCCCGACGCCGATCGTGGCACGCTGGTCAAGGCCTACATCGTGCTCGCGGCCGGCTTCGACGGCAACGCCGCATTGATCGAACAATTGCAGCGGCACGTGCGCGCCCAGCTCGCGCCCTACGAATACCCGAAAGAAATCGAGTTCATCGACGCACTGCCGATGACGACGACCGGCAAAGTGCAGCGCAGGGTATTGCGCCTGCAGGAAGAAGAACGCGCACGGATTCGGGCAGACTCGTCCGCATGAAAAAGACCACCCTCGGAAAGAGCGAGCTGCAGGTCACGCCGATAGGCCTCGGCACCATGACCTTCGGCGAGCAGGTCGACGAAGCGAGCGCGCATTCGATCCTCGACCATGCGATCGAACGCGGCATCAATTTCCTCGACGCGGCCGAGATGTATCCGGTGCCGCCGAGCGAAGCGCGCTATGGCGAGACCGAACGCATCATCGGACGCTGGTTGTCCAAGCGGGCGGGCTTGCGCGAGAAGATGGTGCTCGCGACGAAGGTGGCCGGGCCGGTGCGCGGCTATGGCTGGATGCGCGGGGGCAGTCCCGATCTGAAGCCGGACGACATCGTCGCGGCCTGCGAGGGCAGCCTGCAGCGCTTGCACACCGGCGTGATCGACCTGTACCAGATCCACTGGCCCGTGCGTCATGTGCCGATGTTCGGCGGCGTCGCCTTCGATCCCGCGAAGGACAAGGCACTGACCTCGATCGAGGCGCAACTCGAAGCGATGGCGCGCCTGGTCAAGGCAGGCAAGGTGCGCCATGTGGGCGTGTCCAACGAGACGCCATGGGGCGTGGCCGAGTTCGTGCGCATCGCCGAAGCGGCCGGCCTGCCGCGCATCGCCACGGTGCAGAACCCGTATTGCCTCGTGAACCGCGTGGTCGACAACGGCCTCGACGAGGTGCTGCACCACACGAAGGTCTCGCTGCTCGCGTACTCGCCGCTCGGATTCGGACTGCTCACCGGCAAGTACGACGCGAACGGACTCGACGACGCGGCGAAACCCGGACGATTGGCGATCTTCGAGTCGATGAAGAAGCAGCGCTGGGGTCGCCCCGAGGCGCTGGCCGCCGCGCGCCGCTACAACGCACTGGCGCGCGAGCATGACCTCACGCCGGCGCGCATGGCCCTCGCGTTTTGCTACGCGAATTGGCGCGTCGCGAGCACGATCATCGGCGTGACGACGAAGGCGCAGCTCGAGGAGAACCTCGACGCATTCGGCACGACGCTTACCCCCGAGCTGCTGGTTGCGATCGATCGCATCCGTTGGGAGATGCGCGATCCGGCGCAGTAGGCGGCTGCTACTGCGCCACTCGCTTGTATCTAACGGCCGCGCCGGGAGTCCGCCCCGGCGGGCGGGTGACTTCTATTTGGGCCCGCAAATGAAAGTTACCCCGCCGCCGGGCGGGACTCCCGGCGCGGCCTAGGCCTGAACCATTTGCACAATCACGACGAGCGGCGATGGCCAAGAAATCAGCGCACGCAAGCGAGACACCCGCCACCAAGTGGCTGCGCGAGCACGCCGTGAGTTTCACCGAGCATGTCTACGACTACGTCCAGCACGGCGGCACCGCCGAATCGTCGCGCCAGCTCGGCGTGCCCGAGCACGCAGTGATCAAGACGCTGGTGATGCAAGACGAGAGCGCGAAGCCGCTGCTCGTCCTGATGCACGGTGACCGCGAGGTGAGCCTGAAGAACCTCGCGCGCCAGATCGGCTGCAAGAAGGTCGAGCCCTGCAAGCCCGACGTGGCGCAGCGCCACAGCGGCTACCTGGTCGGCGGCACGTCGCCTTTCGCCACCAGGAAGGCGATGCCGGTGTATGTCGAAGAAAGCGTGCTCGCGCTGCCGCGCATCTGCATCAACGGCGGTCAGCGCGGCTACCTCGTGGGTATCGAGCCGGGCGTGCTGGTGAGCCTGCTCGGTGCGCGTCCGGTGTCTTGCGCGAGTGCAGAATAGCTTCATGCACCTTGCGTACTCCGCCGCCGCGACGCTGCTCGCGTACCTGATCGGCTCGCTGTCGTTCGCGGTCATCGTCAGCCGCGCGATGGGACTGCGCGATCCGCGCACCTACGGTTCGGGAAACCCCGGCGCGACCAACGTGCTTCGCACCGGCAACAAGGCCGCCGCCGTGCTGACGCTCGTGTTCGACGCGCTGAAGGGTTTCGTGCCGGTGCTGCTGGTCGGCCTCTATGGCGATCGCCTGAACTTGGGCGAAGGCACGCTTGCGCTCGTCGGGCTGGCTGCGTTCCTCGGTCACCTGTGGCCGGTGTTCTTCCGCTTCGAGGGTGGCAAGGGAGTGGCCACGGCGGCCGGCGTGCTGTTCGGCTTCAATCCATGGCTCGGGCTCGCGACGCTGGCCACGTGGTTGATCATCGCGTTCTTCTTCCGCTATGCATCGCTCGCATCGATCGTCGCCGCGGTGTTCGCTCCGTTCTATCAGCTGCTGATCTGGGGTGGCGGGCCCTTGTCGATTTCGATCACGCTGATCAGCCTGCTCCTGATCTGGCGCCACAGCGCCAACATCTCGCGCCTGCTGGCCGGCAAGGAAAGCCGGCTCGGCGCGAAAGCCGAAGAACCGGCGAAGCCCGCACACTCGCCGCCGCATCCGGCACCGCACCGCTCGTCGCACGCGAAGGGCCACAAGTGAAGAAGTTCCTGCGGGCCTGAAGATCTGAAGCGCATGGCGGTGGCGCTCGAAGCCACCGCTGAGCACGACTCAGGCAGGCAGTCCGAGCGCCGCCGGGTCGCCACGACCGAGGCGCACGAGCACCGGCTCTTCATGCGTCATGTCGACGACGGTCGTCGGCGACATCGGGCACGCGCCGGCATCGACCACGGCGTTGATCAGGTGCTCGAAACGCTCGCGTATGTCGTGCGGATCGTTCAGCGGCACGGTGCCGCCCGGCGGGATCAGCGTGGTGGCCAGCAGCGGCTGGCCGAACACCGCGAGCAGCTCCTGCGTGACGCGGTGGTCGGGCACCCGCAGCCCGATGGTGCGGCGCGCCGGGTGCGACACGCGGCGCGGCACCTCCTTCGTCGCTTCGAGGATGAAGGTGTACGGGCCGGGCGTGGCGTGCTTGAGCAATCGGTACTGGCGGTTGTCGACGCGCGCGTAGCTCGCGAGCTCCGACAGGTCCCGGCACAGCAGCGTCAGGTGGTGCTTGTCGTCGACCGCGCGAATGTGGCGCAGCTTCTGCGCCGCGGCCTTGTCGTCGAGGTGGCACACGAGCGCATAGCTCGAATCGGTGGGAATCGCCGCGATGCCCCCGGCGTGCAGGATCTGCGCAGCCTGCCGCAGCAAGCGCGGCTGCGGGTTGTCGGGGTGCACTTCGAAATACTGAGACATGGCCCGATCACGGTGAACGCGACGCCGAGCCTGGCTGCGCGTTCACGAGGCGCGCTGGATGCGATCGGCGAGCGACTCCCACACGGGCGTCAGTTGCCCGGGCAGCTCGGGCAGCGTGCCGAGGTCGGCGCGGCTTTCACCGGGCGAATGGAAATCCGATCCGCGCGAC
>Ga0184627_10001131_pt1 | contig 10693 bp, 7 predicted proteins | sample PLM3_127_b1_FD_133150 | JGI IMG/M metagenome (GOLD analysis project Ga0184627, IMG submission 133150) | Groundwater sediment microbial communities from an aquifer in East River, Colorado, USA - PLM3_127_b1 | ecosystem: Environmental > Terrestrial > Soil > Riparian zone | place: USA: East River...
CTCGTCCGCGATCGGTGGGTCACGCCGGCCGATGCCGAACGCATGCGCCACGATCTCATTCGCCGGCCTCCGGCAACGAGAGCCCGTTGACAAAGGGCGATACGATGCCGTCCACTGTGCGACTGGCGCTCGCGCTCGTGCTGACCACGGCACTTGGCGCACAGGCGTTCGCTCAATCCGCTCAGACTCAGGCTGTGCGGGCGAACCCCTCACCCGGAGTTCCCCCGCCAGCGACGGACCTCGTGGCCGCCTCGACAGGCGGACCGATTACCATCGCGCCCGCTGGTCACGCGTCAGTCCAAATCTCACACAACGGCCTCTGGATCGACGTCGATCCGCTCGCCGCCCGGACCCAGATGCCACTGCGTGAGCCGGACGTGATCCTCCTCACCGACAACCATGCCGACCACATGGACCTCGCGGCGATACGCCGCCTCAGGGGCCAGAACACGACGGTCATCGGACCCTCAGTCGTCGCCGAACGCGTGATGTACACGACTTCGCTGGCCAACGGTGAAAGCAAGACCGTATGGAGCGCGATCATCGAGGCGGTGCCGATGTACAACATTTCACGCGGGCCGGGCACCGGGGAGCTGTTCCACACCAAAGGGCGTGGAAACGGGTATGTGGTGACGATCGGCGGGAAGAGGATCTATTTCGCCGGGGACACCGAGTGCACGCCTGAGGTGAAAGCGCTTCGAAACATCGATGTCGCGTTCTTACCGATGAACCTCCCATATACGATGACGCCCGCCGAAGCGGCCGCATGCGCCAGGGCGTTCAGGCCGGCGATCGTGTATCCGTATCACTACCGGGGGCAGGATCCCACCGAGTTTGCCGCCGCGCTCAAGGGATCTGGCATCGAGGTGCGCCTTCGCGAGTGGTATCCGCCAGCGCGCATCGCGCCGGCCGGCGTCAGGCAGTAAGGCTGAACATCACCTTCACGGCTTCGCGCCGCCGGAGCGCGTCGAAGCCGGCGAGGGCGTCGGCCAGCGGCAGCCGGTGAGTGATCAGCTGTTCGGGCCTGACTTTCCCGGTTTGGATGAGCGTGAGCGCCTCGGCGAAGTGCCGGCGCACGCTCGCGACCACCCCAATCCATGTCAGATCCTTGCGCATCACCTGCAGAACGTCGATGTTGGTGGTGCCGATGATGCCCAGGCTGACGAGCGTCCCCTTGCCCGCCACGATGTCCAGTGCGCTTTGAATGGCGCTGGATGTCCCTCCGGCCTCGATTGACAGTCCAAAACCAATTCCACCGGTAGCCTGGGCCGCGTGGGCGGCGATGCCACGCCGATCGCCGAGAAACACGTCGGCGCCCAGCGACATCGCCAGCTCCAGACGCGCGTCGTCTCCAGGTTGCCCGTAGACGACGATCGGGCCGACGCCGGCGGCCTGCAGCACCTGCAGATGCAGGAAGCCGAGCGGCCCGGGGCCGACGATCGCCGCCGAGGTTCCCGGAGTCAGCTTCACGCGCTCCAGCGTGTGCACAGCGGTCGCCAGCGGTTCGAGGAATGCCGCGCTCTCCAACGTGACGTCGTCTGGAAGGGGGAGCAGCGACGCTGTCGGCACCACGACGAGCTCCGCAAGCACGCCGGCGCGCGTGAGCCCTATGTGGTGCCAGTCCTGGCACAGGTTGTAGCTTCCTCGAAGGCAGTGATAGCAGTGACCGCAGCCGGTCACGGCCTCGATGCCGACCCGTGTGCCCCGCGAAGGCCAACTGGTGGCCGGTCCCAGCTCGACGACCTCGCCTGACGCTTCATGTCCGACGATCAGCGGAAACGGGACCGGCCTGTTCCGGCCACGATACACGTCGTCGTACAGCAGGAGGTCGGTCCCGCACAGGCCGGACGGGCCAATGCGGACGAGCGCCTCGCCCGGCCCGGGCACGGGCGGCGCCGTCTCCAGGATTTCCAGGTTGCCGACACCCGGAGCCGTCTTGATCAGCGCACGCATCTCACAGACGTTCCTGCGTGCGCGAATCCCCTACCAGCCGAAGATCTCGAGGCGCGCCTGCGTGCAGGCCCGCACGATGTTGAGGTACCGCTCTGTCCGCTCCGCGCCGTAGAGGAGCGGATTTTTTGCCGGCGGATAGTTCTCGTGCACGTACTTCGTCCGCGCCAGCAGGTTCATGTTGGTGTTGGGATGCACCTGCATCACCGATTCCACCTTCATCTTAATCGCCTCGTCCCAGATGTGCTCGTAGCCGCCGATGAACGATTCGCGGTTCGGCACGTGGGAGCCGGCGGTCAGGAGCAGAATCGGATGATTCCCGCCCTGGTATCGCACCGGGACGACCATCCCGATGGAGCCGGGCGTATGGCCCGTCATCTGGAAGATCGTGGCCGTCACGTTGCCGACCGTGATCTTCATGCCGTCAACGGCGTCCGTGTCACGCTTCATCTTCGGAGCCGGGGGACCACCGCCGCGCGAAGGGGTTCTGAGGTAGAGGTCCCAATCGTCGCGGCCCATGATCGCCCGCACCTTGAACGTCCGCTGGATGTACTCGCCGCCGCCCGTGTGATCGAAGTGGTGGTGTCCGAACACGACGTACCGGATCCGCACCGGGTCGAGGCCCATCTTCTTCATGTTGGCCACGATGATGTCGCGCGCCTGCTCTTCGTTGTCCATCGCATCGAAAAGGATGTAGCCGTCGTTCGAGGTGATGAGCCACGCGCCGACGCCGGTGTCGCCGAACCAGTAGAAGTTGTCGAACAGCCGCTGGCCGCCGACCACCGCCGCCGGGTTCGGAGCTGGGTAGGGCTGCAGCCGCGGCTCGCTGTTGGGCACGCCAACCGTTGCGCGGTCCCGGTTCGACGCGCCAGCGTCCGGGCTGCAGAAAATGCTGACGTCGAACTGAAGCTCTGCATCGTTCCCCGCGATCGTCTTCGCCTTGTCCACGTACTCCTTTGCCCTCGGGGGCATCGCCGCCCACTGCTCCGGCGTCGGGTAGCTGCCGCCGCCACCGCCGCGGCCGGCCGCCGCGCCCGCACCGCCCTGGCGCCCCGCACCAGCGGCCCTGCCTTGCTGCGGATCCGCGGCCTGCGCGTAGACGAGCGTCGCCGCAACGACACTCGTCCCGATTCCGGCGAGAAGCTTCCTGAGCATCACGCTCCTCCAAATACCTTTAGACGTTGCGATCTTCTGAGCCCGTTACGGCAGTGCGTACGCGACCATGCGCGGGATGTCATCACGATCCGCAAGTCGTCCGAGATGGCGAACAGCGCCTTCGCGATTTGATAAGAGAGATGCCCGCTAGAAAATGTACTTCGCCGCGAACTGCATGATCCGCGGCGGCTCGGTGGTGATGATGCGCCCGAAGTTGGCGTTGCCGAGCGTGACGTTCGGGTTGCCCGGCTGCACGCGGTTGAACACGTTGAAGGCCTCGACCCGAACCTCGACCCGCCTGTCGCCACCGGCAGGCAGCCTTCGGGACAACGCCATATCGACATTCCAGTAGGCTGGTCCCCTAAGGAAGCCCCTCGGTGTATTTCCCCAGCTGCCCGGCGTATTGGACGCGAAGGCCGCCGTATCGAACCAGCGAACGAAGGTGCGATCCTCCAGGCCCGGATCCCCGACGACGACAGGACGCTGGTTGTTCAGGCCCGTCAGCGCGATGTCACCCGTGAGTCCGGGGGTCAACGGCGCTCCGCTGCGCGCCTGGAAGATCGTCCCGAGCAGCCACTCATTGGTCAGCGCGCGGACAAACCCGTCGCCGACGCCGCGGCTCTGCAGGATCACCGAGCTGTTCACGATCTGCGGACGGTCGGCGTCGCACGGCCCCCAGTTCGTACTGGGATCGAATGGATCCGGATAATTGTTGTTGATATCCGTGCCCGGCTCCGCGTTGTTCCGGCACCGGCTCACGGTGTAGTTCGCGTTCACGCTCCAGCCGTTGCTCATCCGCTTCTGCAGGCTCATCAACAGCCCATGGTACTTGCCATCGCCGTAATCGGTGGTCTCCATCGACCCGATCAGCGGCCCGGAGGTCGGGTTGATCTGATTGAAGAGCCGCCGCTGGTTGATGTTGCCCGTCGTCGACTGCCCGGGAATGAAGACGGCGGGATTCATCTCATGACCGGACCAGATGTGCCTCGTACGATTCCCCAGGTACGTCGCCGAGGCCATCCAGTTCGTCGCGAACTGCCGCTGATACGAGACGTTCCATTGGTTGGTGTCCATCGGTTTGATATCGACCGGCATGGTGACGTACGTCCCGAACGACGGGAACGCGACGGTCGATGGAATCGGCTCGGGCACCGGCAAGGGGTTTCCACCGGGGAATCCAGCGAACGGGTTCGCGAAGGAGGCTGGGTTCGGGATCGAGACCGTGTTTCCGAACGGCGCATTCAGCATGTGATGACCGTACTGCCATAGCTTGGGAGAATCGTAGTACATCCCCCACGCCGCACGGATCGTCTGGACGCTATCTGCGCCCGGATCCCACACCAGGCCGAGGCGCGGTGCGAACTGCGCGAGACGGTTGAAGGTGTTGGCGCCGTTATCGGGGAAGCCTTCGTCCCCGGCGAACACCATCCCTGCCGGCGCGTTGGGAAAGACACGGCTCTTCTGGTTGTTGACGAACCGATCCAACAGGAAGGCCATCGTGAAGCCGTTCTGATCCTTGGCGGCGAGATACGGCTCCCAGCGAACACCGCCGTTGACGGTGAAGTGGCTGTTCACGCGGAAGACGTCCTGGACGTACGCGCCTACGTAGTGCATCTTCTCCGCGACGATCTGGCTGCCGCCCTGCGAAAACTGGCTCGGAAGCCCGAGGAGGAAATCGGCGATGCCGTTTCGATCCTGTACGGTCGCCCCGGTCGTTCGCTGCCCGTTGAATTGGAGGTTCCCGTTCGCCTGGAACGGCCCGTCGGCATTGAGGAACGGCCGTACCCACATCGCTCCGAACGAGAAGGCGTGCGCGTCTCGGATCCAGTCAAAGTCCTGAGCGATCTGCGGCGTCGTAGAAACGAAAATGCCGGGGAACGCCGGGCCGCCCCATCCGTTGGTCACATTCAAGTTGTAGAAGTGCTGGCCCGGCTCTTTGGTGTATTGATAGACGTTCACGCCGAGTTGCGCCCATGTGGGCAACTGGTCGCCCTGTATCCGGAGGATGCGCGAGCGCTGCCACGAGAACCGCGTGGCACCAACAAGGTTCGGCGTGTAGACCTGATCGTGTCCGAGCGCCAAGGTCTGCACGCGGTTATCAAGACCCAGGCCATTGCCGGTTGCCAACAGGAGGTTCGCACCGTCGTATCCGGGCTTCCGGTCATAGTTCGCCAGGTAGTAGCGGGCGAAGAGACGCTGGTTCTGCGTCATCTGATAGTCGACGCGGCCGACGAACTGGAATTCATCGCTGTTGTTGGGCACGGTAAAGCTGTACCGGCCGCATGCCTCGGTGCTCGTCGGCAGCAGCGAGACGATCTTCCTCGCAATCGGGCTGAACAGAGCCGGGTCGATCTGGTTGTTCACGAACGGCGCGCCCAGCGTCCGGTTCTGTCCGCCGCGACACTGCGCGGACATCACTTCCGAGAAGTCGCCTGCCAGCATCCGTGCCGTCGGCAGGAACGTGTCGGTCGTCGTTGGACGGATGCGCTCATTGGTGAACTGCGGTCCGGCAAAGAAGAACAGCTTGCTGGGGATGATTGGGCCGCCGATCGTACCGCCGGACTGCGCGCGCTTGAGGCCGTCGTTGACGACATCGAAGTGGCCGCGCTCGTTGAACATGTGGTGGCGACCGAACAGGAATCCGGTCCCGTGGTACGTGTTCGTGCCCGAGCGTGTCACGGCATTGACCGTGGCGCCGGTGTACATCCCGTAGCGAGCCGGGCGGACGCCGCTTTCGACCTTGAATTCCTGGAGCGCGTCGGGAAACGGCATCGGGCCGCCGATGTTGTTCAGCGGGTCGTTGTTGAACCCACCGTCCACCAGGTAGAGCGTGCTGTTGGCGGTGCCGCCCGCGACGCCAATCGCAACCGCCGATGGGTACTGCCGCTGGCTGCCGATGAGGGCCCCGGACGCACCATTCGCGACCGCCCCGCCGGCCAGCAGAACCAGCTGATTCGACTGACGGCCATTGAGCGGAAGGCCGACGATCTCATCCAGGGTCACGACCGTGCCAACAGCGGTGCTCCGCACCTCGACCATCGTCGCGTCGGCTTCGACGGTGACCGTTTCGGTGACCGACCCGATCTTCAGCGCGACATTGATGACAGGGCTCGCGCCCACAGCGAGCGTGATGCCCGTCTGTTCAAAGGTGCTGAACCCCTGGAGCCTCACGTCGAGCCTGTACGGACCGACTGGAAGGTTCGGCAGCACGTACTCGCCGCCGGATCCCGTGATCGCGAAGCGGCTGGTACCCGTCGGCACATGCGTCGCAGTGACTTCCACTCCCGGAAGCGCACCGCCTGAGTCATCCGTGACGACGCCGGTGATCTGCGCGACGGCAACGGTTTGGGCGGCGCTGACGCCCGACAGCAAGACCAGCGACGCGGCGATCATGCACGCAATAAGCCTTACAAACATCGTACTGGTGCCTCCCAGCACCCTATTCCCTTATGGACTAGGGCGGATGGACTGTAACGAGGACCAGACGTCAAGGGCAATGCAGTTACGGTGGCGATACCGTTACACGCCGACAGCGATACACTGACTTCGCGAAACAACAAATGGGTGTGTAGTGGCGAACCGGAAACACAAGCGAATTCATTTCCGTGTCGCGCAGGAGACCGAAACGAGACCTGCGAGAATCGTGAGCGAACGTGGGCGGGCCTACATGCGCCCGGGAGATGGCAAGCTCGTACCGCTCGTTGCAATCGATACCACTGAACGTCCGGATATAGAGGCACTGTTTGCTGCGTACACGCCTCAAACCGTTGGCGATGTTGCCATCCAGTGGGGGCAGCGTGACGGAGCGCCAAAGGGGACAGTGACGCTCTTCATCCAGTTCACGGCGCCGACCAAGCTGTTGCTGATCCTGGACTTTGAGATTGTTCGAGACGGTTTTGTCGTCGATCAGATCCTGCGACTGGCAGAGCTTTATCTCGAAGGGGTCATCCGGAAAAATCAGATGGACACACCAACCCGATGGTCAAGAGTGAGAGTCGTGGTTCCCGATACGAAGTTCGGCCCCATCTGGGAAGAATTGCTGGTCGCGGAGCTTGCGGCCCAACCTAAAGCACTCGGGGCAACGGAACGACAGGCAAGGCTTCTTGCCATGGACGCGATACGCCGGTGGCGGATGGGCCCGCACTAGATCCGCAGCGTTCCGTCTCAAAACGTCCCAGGGAACGCTCCTCCGTCCATGAGCAGGCTCTGCCCGGTGATGAACCCGGCATGCGCGGAGCACAAGAACGCGCACACCGCCCCAAGTTCCCTCGGATCGCCAAATCGCATCGCGGGAATCGAGTTGATCCGTTGTGTCGCGGCCGCGTCGTACTCGATCCCTTGCTTGCTGGCAGTCGCCTCGATCGTCGATCGCAGACGATCGGTCTCGAACGCACCGGGCAGGATGAAGTTGATGGTGACGTTCGCCGAGGCGACGGTGCGCGCAACACCGGCGAGAAATGCCGTCAGGCCGGCGCGGGCGCCTGACGACAGGTCGAGCCCGGCAAGCGGCATCTTGACCGTGCCCGACGTGATGTTGACGATGCGACCGAACCTGCGCCGCACCATGGGATCGATGACTCGCTGCGTCAGCTCGATCGCCGTGACCATGTTGGCCACGACACCGTCAAGCATCTGCTCGCGCGTCAGCGCCCGGAAATCCCTCAGCGGCGGGCCGCTGTTGTTATTAACCAGAATATCCGGCTCAGGGCACGCGCCAAGCAGCGCGTCCTGGCCGGCACGCTGGCCAACGTCCGCGACGACGCCGGTGACCATGGCGCCCGTCTTCGCCCGAAGATCGTTCACCGTTGCGTCGACGGCGTCGCGCGTCCTCCCGTTGACGATGACGTGACAGCCGGCATGCGCCAGCGCTTCCGCGCACGCACGCCCGAGACCGCGGCTCGACGCACACACGATGGCCGTGCGGCCTGCAATTCCCAGGTCCATCGACTCTCCGGCGGGATCTACAGGGGTGTCTTGAGCACGCTGACGACGCGCGGCTCCAGGTACGCCTTCAGGCCCATCTCCGAGTACACCCGCCCGATACCCGACTCCTTGGCGCCGCCGAAGGGAACCATGGCTGATGTGGCTCGGTGTTGATTGACCCAGGCAGTGCCGACCTCGAGGCGCGACGCCAGCGCCGCTGCCCGCGCGGGATTGCTGCTCCAGACCGAGCCGCTGAGACCGTAGCGCGTGTCGTTGGCGCGGCGAAGAGCGTCTTCCTCGTCTGTGAATTTCAGGACCGGAACGATCGGGCCGAATTGCTCCTCCCGTACGAGCCGGCTGTCATCGTCGATGTCCGCCACGATCGTCGGCAGAAGGAAGTAGCCGTCGCCGGGGGGCGCCTCTCCGCCCGCGAGCACGCGCGCACCGCGGCGTTTGGTGTCCTCGAGAATCCCGACGACCCGATCGTACTGCGCGCGGTTCTGAATCGGGCCGAGCTGCGTGGCGGGATCGAGACCGCTCCCGATCTTTGCTTGTCGCGCCTCGTCGGCCAGCGCGTCGCACAGAGCGTCATGGACGCGCTCATGCGCGTAAATCCGCTTGATGGCCATGCAGACCTGCCCGCTGTTGACGAACGACGCGAAGAACAATTTCGGCGCGACCGCCCTCGGGTCGACGTCGTCGAGCACGATGGCGGCATCATTCCCGCCGAGCTCCAGCGTCACACGCTTCAGCGTGCTGGCGGCGCTGGCCATGACGGCCTTTCCGGTCTTGACCGATCCCGTGAAGCTGATTTTGTCGATCCCCGGATGCTCCGTCATCCATCGCCCCAGCTCGTCACCGCCCGCGAGCACGTTGACGACGCCGCGCGGGAAGTGCTCGCGGGCGAGCTCGCCAAGTTTCAGCGTGGTGAGCGGTGTATAGGGTGACGACTTGAGGATGACGGTGTTGCCGGTATACAGAGCGGACGTGAGTGGACCAGCCGCCAGGTTCACGGGTGCGTTCCACGGCGTAATGATGCCGGCCACGCAAAGCGGATAGAACTGCAGTTCGATCCGGCGCTGATCGTTGTCCTCGATCACTTGCGGCAGGATCGGGATCTGCGTCAGCCCCTCCGACTGGCTGGCGGCGCGTCCAATCTCGTCCAGTGCCTGTCCCAGCGGCTTCCCCTGCTCCATGGTGAGCAGGCGCGCAAGCCGGTCCTGATTGCGCCGCAGCGAGTGACAGAACTCCCGGATGCGCGCCGTGCGCTCCGCGTATGACGTGTCCCGCCAGCCTGGAAAGGCGCGACGCGCGGCGTCCACGGCGCGATCGAGCTCGTGGCGCCCCGCCGCGGGGCATCGGGCAAATACGTGACCGGTCGCTGGATTGATGACCTCGAGGCTTGACGGCGCCGTCGCGGCCTCGCCATCGATCAGCAGCGTGAAGTCCGTGTCGAGCTCCGCAACCGACGCGGGATGTGCGGACATGGGCTACCCAGCATAACGCGATCGGACGGGTGTCCGGCCAGCGCCAGGCCGCTGTTACCCTGCCGCGTCACTCGTTTCCCAGGCGAAGGAAGTCGGCGATATCCCAATACCCGGTGCGCGGCATCGGCACGTCGCCGCGCGTGCGTACCTCAAGCAGATACGGCACGTTGGCGCGGAAGGCCTTGCAGAGCGCCTCGCGCAGATCGGCCGGACGCTCGACGAGCGCCGATTCGATGCCGAACGACTTCGCGAGCAGCATGAAGTCGGGGTTGTACGGCGTTCCGTCGGGCCTGGTGAATTCGGTGCCGTACGTGTTCTTGAAGTAGGTGCTGCCCACGGAACGAATCGTCGAGAAGCAGAAATTGTTGAAAAGCACCCAGACGACCGGTACGTTGAGCTCGACGGCCGTGGTCAGCGCGCCAATGACCGACATCAGGCCGCCGTCGCCGACGAGGCAAATCACGGTGCTGGCGGGCGCGCCGAGCTTGGCGCCAATCGCGGCGCCGGGAGCGAAACCCATCGTCGCCATTCCGCCGCTCGTGATGAACGAACGAGGGGCGTTGGCGAGGAGCTGCTGGCCCGCGCCATTCTTGTTCCAGCCCACATCCGTGACGTAGACCGCGTTCTCGGGCGCGACCTGGGCGATCTCCTTCAGGAGCCGCGCAGGGTGGATGGGTGTTCCGTTGTCCTGCTGGCTTTCCTTCAGTTCGTCGGTCCAGTCGCGCTTTCGCTTGTCAATCACGGCGAGACGCGAATCCGCGCGCGACGACGGTGCCGGCGCGCCTTCCAGGTGAGTCAGCAAGCGCCGCAGCGTTGCCTTCGCGTCGCCCACGATCCCGACGTCGACCGGATAGACTTTGCCAACCTCCTGCGGATCGATGTCGATTTGTATCAGACGTGACGGAGGGATCGCGAAGGTATGCTTCGGGTCCCACGAGCTGCAGTCGGCTTCCGCGAAGCCGGTCCCGATAGCCAGGATGACGTCGGCTTCACGCGTCGTCTCATTGGCCGCACGGGTCCCCCAGATGCCCGTCATCCCGAGGGCAAGCCGATGACCTTCGGGGAACGCGCCCTTGGCCATCAGCGTCGTCGCGACCGGGATGTTTAACAGCTCGGCGACCCGCTGCAGCTCGTCGGACGCCTCCGACAGCGTGACCCCGTTGCCCGCGAAGATCACC
>Ga0184627_10001132_pt1 | contig 10692 bp, 10 predicted proteins | sample PLM3_127_b1_FD_133150 | JGI IMG/M metagenome (GOLD analysis project Ga0184627, IMG submission 133150) | Groundwater sediment microbial communities from an aquifer in East River, Colorado, USA - PLM3_127_b1 | ecosystem: Environmental > Terrestrial > Soil > Riparian zone | place: USA: East River...
ACCTTCACCGACGCCCTGACGCTCTACCCGGGCGGTGTGGAGGTGCGGCTCCTGCACCTGCCCGATGCCCACACGCAGGGGGATGCGGCCGTCTGGCTCCCGCAGGAAGGGGTCCTCTTCGGCAGCGGGGCGGTGAACGTCCGGCGGCACCCGAACCTGGCCGATGGCACCAGCGCCGGTCTCCTGCGGGCCTTGGACCGCCTCGCCGCCCTGAAGCCCAGGGTGGTGGTCCCGGCCCACGGGGGCATCGGCGGGCTGGCCGACCTCGCTGACCTGCGCCAGTACGTTCTGGACCTTCGGGCGGAAGTCCGGCGCCTGCGGGCGGCCGGCCGGGACCCGGAGGGGGTCCTCCAGCAGGCCCGCCTTCCCCAGTACGACGCCTGGCCGGGGAGAGAGTGGCTGCGCGGGACGCTCACGCGCATTTACCGGGAGTTGGCGGAGGAATAGCGAGCGCGCACCGGACCGCAATTCAGGCATGACTCTTGCTGCAGTGCGACGCGGCGGGGAGGGGAGCATGGCGGGGACGAGGCGGATCGTGACCGTAGCGGGCATCCAGATGCCGGGCGGCCCGGAGGTCGAGCGGAACGTGGAGCGGGGGCTCGCGCTGGCTGCCGTCGCCGCGGAGCGGGGGGCGCGACTCCTCTGCTTTGCCGAATGCTTCGCCTGGCCCTGGTTCCCGGTCGCCGCCGACGCGTCGCAGACCCGCCTCGCCCAGCCCATCCCTGGGCCGGCCGTGGAGGCGCTCCAGGATTTTGCCAAGCGCCGAGAGGTGGTGCTGGTGGCGCCCGTCTTCGAGAAGGCCCTCGACGGTCTCTACTACAACGCTGCTGCCGTCATTGACGCCGACGGGACGCTCCTGGGCCGCTATCGGAAGACGCACATTCCAGCGCTTTCCAACTACGAGGAGAAGTTCTACTTCACGCCGGGGGACCTGGGCTTCCCGGTCTTCCCCACCCGCTACGCGCGCGTGGGCGTCCAGATCTGCTGGGACAACTTCTTCCCGGAGGGGAGCCGCATCCTGGCCCTGAACGGGGCGGAGATCATCTGCGCCCCCACCGCCGCCTCCCTCCCGGCCGGGGCGGCCAAGTGGGAGCGGGCCATCGCCGCCAACGCCCAGGCCAACGGCTGCTTCATCCTCCGCGTGAACAGGATCGGCCAGGAGCCGCGGATGGCCTTCTACGGCCGATCCTTCGCCGTGGACCCCGGCGGGGAGTTCGTGGCGGAGCCGAGCGGGGCGAATGAGGGGGTGGTCCTGGCCGATCTGGACCTGGACCGGATTGCGGAGATCCGGGAGACCTGGCCATTTTTCCGGGACCGGCGGCCTGGCCTCTACGGGGAGCTGGCCTGACGCCATGTGGACCATCACGCGGGCCCGCGCCCGCACCGCGGCGAAGCCCAAGCGCCTCACCTTCCTGGAGATCCTGACCAAGGCCGGGCGGGAGTTCGCGGAGGACCAGTGCCTGAGCCGGGCGGCGGTCCTGGCCTACATGACCATCCTCAACCTGGTTCCGGTCCTGGCGCTGGCGATGGCCGTCTTCGCCCTGGTGACGCCCCGGGGGGACATCGAGGCCCGGGTGCGGGCGTTCCTCTCGGCCCATCTCCTCCCGGGCTCCATGGAGGCGGCCACCGAGTACCTGCTCCAGTTCACGCAACGCCTCTCCACCGTGAGCATCCTGGGGGGCCTCGCCTTCCTGGCAACGGCGGTCTACCTCTTCCACGTCATCGAGCGGACCTTCAACGAGATCTGGCAGGTCCGCGCCCGCCGGTCCTTCCCGGAGAAGTTCATGACCTACTGGGGGCTCATCACCCTCACCCCCGTCATCATCTTCCTCTCCATCTACCTGACGAACCGGGCCCCGGCCATCCCCTGGCTGGAGCGCCTCGTGACCGTCCAGGTGGCCAAGTGGGCCCTCGCCTCCTTCTTCCCCCTGTTCCTGAACTGGATCGCCTTCTACCTCCTCTACGACCTCCTTCCCCACACCCGGGTCCGGGTGACGGCGGCCCTCCGGGGCGCGGTGGTCGCGGGGACCATCTGGGAGGCGGCGAAGATCGGCTTCGACATCTACGTCCGGCACTTCGCCTCCTACGGGACCCTCTACGGGCCGCTCGCCATCGTTCCGGTCTTCCTCGTTTGGCTCTACCTGACCTGGGTGGTGGTGCTGTTCGGCGCCGAGGTGGCGTTCGTCCACCAGTACCCGCACCGCCACAAGATCCGGGGCGGGATGATGGGCTCCTTCCTCATCCGGGAGTACTTCGGCCTTCGCTTTGTCATCGAGGCGGCGGTGCGGCAGGTGCAGCGGAGAAAGCCGGCGAGCCCGGAGGAGCTGCGCTACGCGGTAGACGCGCCCGAGGGGCTCACCCGGGAAATCCTGGGGCACCTCTGCGAGGTGGGGATCCTCTTCCACCAGGAGGCCCGGACGGAGCAGGTCATCCTGCAGCGGGCGCCGGGCAACGTGACGGTGGGGGAGATCGTCCGGGCGCTGGGGGGGAACGTCGGCAACCTGATGGTGGGTCCCGACGATGTCCTGAAGGGCTACCTGGCGCGCATCATTGACCAGGGGAACCAGGTCCGCACGGAAGTCTTGGACCGCGTGACGATCGCCGAGATCCTGGCCGACGCTCTGCAGCTCGAAGTCCCGGCGATGGCCCCGGAGGCTCCAGCGGCAGCACCCGCCCCCCCCGGCCCCGAGGCGCCGGCCAAGCCCGTCCTCGAGGTCGTGGAGGGGGAGGGGGGCAAGGAGGGGACCGAGGAGCGACGGCGGGCGAGACGCCGCGTGGACCGATAGGCGGGGCCTACGTCGGTGGTCCCGGGTCCAACCCTTTCTGTCTTAGGATCTCTCGCAGGCCGAGCAGGTCAATGGTGAGGCGGCCGGCCGCCAGGTCGGCCTTGAGCTTCTCCTCCCAGGCCTGCGGGGCTATCGGTGCCGCGCCCCCGGCCATGCCTAGGCCTCCCCCGGGAATGGCACGCCGGCCTCCCGCCCCAGGGCGGTCAGTTCCTCTCGGAGGGCCGGCCCGATGGGGACCCCCTCCCGCCGCAGCCGGGCCTCGGTATCGAATTCCATCTCGCCCGGCAGGTAAATCCTCTCGGTCCCGGGGGCCCGCGGCCCGCCCCGGACCTCCCGGATCAGGGCATCCATCCGGGTTTTGAAGGCCTCCGGATCCCCGAAGGCCTCCAGGCGGATCGCCGCGAAGAGGTGGCCCAGGTCCTGCGGCCGCCGCGGGTTGTCGTAGAGTTCGCCCACGGCCGGCCCCACCGCCGCCCCGGCGAGCACCCCGCTCAGGACCTCGATCGCGAGCATGAGACCGTAGCCCTTGTATCCTCCCAGGGGAACGGGAGTCCCCGCCAGGGCCGCCGCCGAGTCCGTGGTGGGGCGCCCCGCCGGATCCAGCGCCCACCCCTCCGGGATCGGCTGCTTCTCCTTTGCCGCCTTGATGATCTTGCCGCGGGCGACGACGGTGGTCGCCATGTCCAGGACCACGGGGCGCTCCCGGCCCGCCGGGACGGCGATGGCCAGCGGGTTCGTCCCGAAGAAGCGCCGCGTGCCGCCCCACGGGGCCACGAGGGCCGGCCCGTTCGTGAGGGTCAGGCCGATGCAGTCCTCCGCCAGGGCCATCAGCGGGTAGGTGGCCGCCATCCCGTAATGGTTCCCCCGCCGGACCGCCACGGTCCCCGTCCCCGTGGTCCGGGCCTTCTCGAGGGCAAGACGCATGGCGGCCGTGGCCACGACCGGTCCCATGCCGTTGTCCCCGTCCAGGAGGGCCGTCGCTGGCCCTTCCTGCAGGGCCCGGACCTTCGGCGTGGGGTTGATCATTCTCCGCTTCAGGCGCTCCACGTAGACCCCGGCCCGCAGAACCCCGTGGGAGTCCACGCCCCGCAGGTCCGCCAGGACGAGGGCGTGGGCGACCGTCTCTGCGTCTGCCGCGGGAAGGCCGTGGAAGCGGAAAATGCCGGCGGCGAAGGTCTCGATGGCGGAAGCGGGCAGGCAGACAGATGCGGCGGACACGGCGTCCTCCGGGGAAGACGGGGCGTCTCAGGCGCCGCCACTCAGGATGGGGAGCGGTGGGCTACTGTGCCTCCCACGAGTTGCGCCCACGATGCCAGCCGGGCCGCGGGTGGCGCCGGGCGCGGCCCCCGAGCGGCCGGGCCGAGTGGGACCCCCTCGGCTTCCTTCCGCAATTCGGCGAATTGCGGAAGGGGCTGAGCGGGTGACGACGCCCGGCCGCGAGTGGGGCACGCCGGCGACAGGACCCGCGGCAGAACGGTCTGTTAAGAGTGGGCCGGATGACCTGGACCGGCGCTAGTCCGCCCACCGGAAGTGGAGGGCCAGTCCTTCCGCCCCCGCCGGCCAAGCGCCCGGCAGGACCAGCAGGGTCAGGCGCCCCTTTGCCGCCGCCCGGGGGAAGTAGAGGAACCCCTCGGCGCGGCCACCGGCCGTGAGTGTCCCGAAGGGGAAGGCAGCGGTCAAGAGGGCCTCCCGGGTCCCGCCTCCGCTGGCGCCGAAGACGAGGCCGATGCCGAAGAACCCCACGGTGGGGTTCGGGCCGGCCGCGCCCACGCTGATGCGGGGGCTGACCCCGGGCCCCCCGTCCGGCCCGGCCGCCGCGACCGCGGCTTCCGCCGGCGCCAGGGCAGCCACCTGCAAGCCGTCCTCGCTCAGGAGGAGGAAATCACCGGGAGTGAGGGGAAGCGCCCCGGGCCCTGCGTGCTCCACCCGGATCCGAAGGGGGAAGAGGTGCTCGCGGGCGGCGGCGGGGGCCGGCGCGGCGAGATCCACGGTGACCGTGAGGCCGCGGGCTGTGGCCGTGGCCTTTTGCCCGTCGGCCTCGACGGCCGCGCCGGGGGCAGGGACCGCCACCAGGCGGGGTCCGGCGCAGCCCGCCAGGAGGAGGAGCGCCAGGAGGAGGTGGAGCCGCCGCCGGCCCCTAGCTAATCGGGACATCGAGGGAGCCGTTCTTGCCCCCCTGGGGCGTACCCCTCAGCGCGTGCTCGAGGGCCGCGTTCAGCTTGTCCTGGGCGCCCCGCAGCCGTTTCACCATCACCCGGGTGAGGTTGGTCATCAGTTTGTAGCCGAGCTTCGGGTTGCCCTCGCAGAGGGTCTGGAAATCCTTCTTATCCAGGGTCAGCACCTCCGCCTTCTTCACCACCACCGCGGAGGCCGAGCGGGGGCCGCCGTCCACGATGGCCATCTCCCCGAAGCACTCGCCCGGGCCCAGGATGGCCAGCGTCCGCTCGTCCCCCTCTCCCAGCATCTTGCTGATCTTCACGTTTCCTGACCGGATGAGGAAGAGGGACTGGCCAGCCATGCTCTCGGTGAAGATGGTGCCCCCCTCCGGGAAGGTCTTCTCCTTGGTCGCCCCCGCCACCTTCTGGAGCTCCTCGCCGCTCAGGTCGGCGAAGATCGGGCTCTGCTTCAGGCTCTCGGCCTTTGAGGCCATCCTCTCCTCCTCCCGGCCTGCGCCGGTCAGGCGGAATGTAGCACGGGGGCACGCAATTGCAAAGGGGCTGGCGGGGCCCCGCGGGAGGCGGTCCGGCAGCCACTTGCCCCTTGACGGATGCCGGGGGGCCGGGTAAGGTCAGCGCGACGCATGGCGATTGGAACGGGCAGGCGGCGGCTCCGCGCGGGGCCCCGGGAACGGGGGGTCCTCCCGGTGCCGCCGTTGCCTTTGGAGGGGGTGCACGTGGCCGAGCTCCTCCCGTTCCGGGCCTACCGCTACAACCCGGCCGTGGCCGGGGACCTCGCCGCCCTCGTCTCCCCCCCCTACGACGTCATCCCCGAGGAGCACCGGGAGGCCCTCCACCGTCGGCATCCCCACAACGCCATCCGCCTCATCCTGGGGGAGGATCTGGCCGGGGACGACGCCCGGGAGAACCGGTACGCCCGCTCGGCCCGGTACTTCGCCGAGTGGGTGGCCAAGGGCGTTCTGGTCCGGGATCCCGCCCCCGCCTTCACCCTGGTGCAGCAGACCTTTCCGGATGCTCAGGGAACGGAGCGGACCCGCACCGGCCTCGTCGCGGCCGTCCGCCTGGAGCCGTATGGCACCGGCGTCGTCTTCCCGCACGAGCAGACCTTTGCTCGGCCGAAGGAGGACCGCCTGCGCCTGATGCGGGCGATTCCGGCCAACCTCGAGCAGATCCTCGTCCTCTACGACGGCCCGGCCGACCCGGTCCGGCGCCTCTGGGACCGGGCGGCTGCTAGCCGGCCGGTCGCCGACTTCCGGGACGAATTCGGAGTCCGCAGCCGGGTCTGGGTCATCCAGGACCGGGAAGCGGTGGCGCCCATCACGGGCGCGTTCGGGGACCGGCGTCTCTTCATCGCCGACGGCCACCACCGGTACGAGACCGCCCTCCTCTTCCGGGAGGAAACGCGCTCCCGGGATCCCGCCCCTTCCGAAATCCAGGCCCGCCGCGCCTATCACTACGTCACGATGTACCTGGTTCACGCGGAGGACCCCGGCCTCCTGATCCTCCCGACCCACCGCCTGCTGGCCCCCTTCCCGGGGACGGAGGCGCCGGCCATTCGGCGAGTCCTCGAGGGGGCCGGGCACCTCACTCCCTGGCGCCTCGGCGCCGCGGGGGAAGGCCTCCCCGATCTCCTGAAGGCGCTCCAGGCGGTCCGGGAGGGGTGCGTTCTGGGCTGCGCCTGGGGTACGGGGGATGGGGGACTCCTCCGGATTCCGGACGAGCCCGGGGCCTCTCCGGCGGAGGCGCTGGACGCGCTTCAGGCGCACCGGCGGATCCTGGTGCCGCTCCTCGCGCGCGCCGGGGGGAGTGCCGAGGACCTGGTGAGTTACACCAGGGATGCGCCGGCCGCCCTCGCCGCCGTCCGCCAGGGCAAGCAGTGCTTGGCGCTTTTTTTGCGGCTGCCCACAGTCCAGCAGGTGATGACGGTTGCCCTGGCGGGAGGGCGGATGCCCCAGAAGACGACCTACTTCTTCCCCAAGGTCCCCACCGGCCTCCTCTTCCAGCGGGCCGAGCCGCTTGCCATGGCGGAGGAGGCGTAGCCGGCATGGCCAAGGCGCCCTGCGCCGCCCACCCCCAGGCACCGGCCGTCGCCCGCTGCTTCCGGTGCTTTGCGCCCGTCTGCCGGGCCTGCCGGGTGCGGGTCCTCCGGCGGACCTTCTGCCCCCGCGGCTGCAGCGCGATCTACCTCCTCCAGCGGGCGGCCGCCGAGGACTGGCGCTACTTCCGGCGTGCCGCCGCCAGCCCTCCCAGGACCCCGTGGGGGCGCTTGCGGGGTGTCCTGGACGGGGCGTGGTTCCGCCTCCGGCGCGCCCGCATTGACGAGCACCTCAGGGGGCTCACGGGGCGGGTCGCCTCCGTCCGGCGCCTCGTCCTCCGGCGCCTGCGCTGGGCTCTGGCGGCGGGTGGCCTCTTCGCCCTGGCCCTCCTCTGGGTCCTCCCACCGCCCCCCCCGCCCGAGCTTCTGGTGGCGAAGCCGCTCCCGACTCTCCCCCCCGTGCCGCAGCCCTCGGCGCCCCAGGCCGTCGTGCTCCCCCCTGAGGAGCCAGCAGGCCCCCCCACCGGGCCGCCTTCGGTGTCTCCCCCCCCGGAGCCGACCGTGCGGCCGCGCCCGCTCTTTCCCGCGCGCCCCCTCGAGGTGAGCCGGGGGATGAGGAGCCGGAAGGAGGTGGCGCTGACCTTCGATGGGGGCTCGGATGCCAACGCCAGCCCCGAGATCCTGGACATCCTGACGGCGCGGGGAGTCCGGACGACCATCTTCTTGACCGGGGGCTACGTCCGCCGCTTCCCGGAGTTGGTGCGCCGGATGGTGGCCGAGGGGCACGAGGTGGCCAATCACACCGACAGCCACCCTCACCTGACCACCTTTGCGCAGAACCGGCGGCACGAGACCCGGCCCGGCCTCACCCGGAAGGCCTTCCAGGCGGAGCTGCTGCGGGCCGAGGAGGCCTTCCGGGCTCTCACCGGGAAGCCGATGCAGCGCTTCTGGCGGGCGCCCTACGGGGAGGTCAACCAGGGACTGTTGCGGTGGGCCGCCGAACTGGGGTACACCCACGTGGGCTGGACCCGGGGGGAGGGGAGCGAGACGTTAGATACCCGGGACTGGGTGGCCGACCGGTCCTCGCACCTGTACGCCTCTTCGGCGCTCATCCGGGACCGGATCCTGGGCTTCGACGAGGAAGGAGGGGACGGGGCGGCGGGGGGAATTATCTTACTGCACCTGGCCAGCCGCCGGCGCGACGACCCGGTGCACCGGCGCCTGCCGGAGATCATTGACGGGCTCCGGGCGAGAGGCTACGCCCTGGTGCCGGTGTCTGATTTGCTGCGCGAGGAGGGGGAGGAGAGCGCGGCGGACACTCGGCGGCCGGACGGGTCAGGAGCGCTCGCCGGGGGCTGAGGCGGCCGGCTGCCGCTCTGCGGCCTCGAGCGCGACCCGGAGACTTGCCACCTCCTGCTCCAGCTCCGTGAGGCGCTCCACGACCCCCTGGATGGCCTGGGCAACGGGGTCCGGCAGGTCCACCATATTCAGGTCGATGGGGGTCATGACCTTCCTGCCGTCCCGGTAGATGACCCGCCCCGGGACGCCCACCACCACGGAGTTCGGCGGCACTTCCTTCACCACGACGGAGCCGGAGCCGATCCGGCTGTTCTCCCCCACGGTGAAGGGCCCGAGGATCTTGGCCCCGGAGCCGATGACCGCGTTCCGGTGAATGGTGGGGTGGCGCTTAACCCGCTCCAGGCTGGTCCCGCCCAGCGTCACTCCCTGGTAGATGGTGACGTTCTCCCCGACCTCAGCCGTCTCGCCGATGACCACCCCCATCCCGTGGTCAATGAAGACGCCGGGCCCGATGGTGGCGGCCGGGTGGATCTCGATGCCGGTGAAGAACCGACCCAGGTGGGAAACGAAGCGGGCCAGGAGGAGAAACCCGGCTCCCCAGCAGCGGTGGGCCAGGCGGTGAAACCACAGGGCGTGGATGCCCGGGTAGCAGAGGAGAACCTCCAGGGTCCCCCGGCAGGCCGGGTCCCGCTCCTTTGCGGCCTGGATGTCCCGCTTCACGGTGTCGAACACGGTGCTCCCTCCGATTGTCGCTTGATCCGGGCATCGGCCGCCGGCCGCGCCCGGTCGGACAGGCATAGACTCGCTGCGAGGACAGCCTAGTGGATGCCCCCCGCGAAGTCAAGGCTGCCGGGCCCGCCCGCTGCGTCCTTTGACACCATTGCGGAGGCTGGGGTATATAGGAAAGCAGGCCGGGGGCCCGGGTGGGGCGAGAGCACGCTCCCCTGTGGCGGACTTGGGGCGAGAGGAAGGAGGAGGAGCCATGCGCGGCGCACGGCAGGTCCTGGCGGCAGTCCTGGCGGTCGTCCTGGTGCCCGTTCTCCTGGCCACGGCGGAGGCGGGAGGGATCGAGCGGGTGAAGAAGGCCGGCGTCCTCAAGGTCGGCAGCGACGTCACCTACCCCCCCTTCGAGTTCATGGAGGCCGGCAAGCAGGCCGGCTTCGACGTGGAGCTGGCCCAGGAAATCTCCAAGGCCCTGGGGGTCACGCTGGAGTACACGAACACGGCGTGGGACGGGATCTTCGCTGCGCTGAAGGCCGGGAAGTTCGACATGCTCCTCAGCGGGATCACCATCACCGAGGAGCGGATCAAGTCCTTCGACCTGGTCTTCTCCGAGCCCTACTTCGAGTCGGGCCAGGGGGTGGCGGTCCGGATGGGCGACACCCGGATCAAGAAGCAGACCGACCTGGCGGGGAAGGTGGTGGGGGTCCAGATCAACACCACCGGCCAGGCCGCGGTGGGGAAGGTGAAGGGGGTCAAAGAGATCAAAAAGTACGAGCAACTCCCCGAGGCCTACCTGGACCTGAAGGCGGGTCGGGTGGACGCGGTGGTGGCGGATTATCCGGTGATCGTCTCCAACGCGAAGGAGGACGGGAAGTTCACCCCGGTGCGGGGCCTGCAACTCGGGGAGCCGGAGCTGCTCGGGATCCCGGTCCGCAAGGACGAGGCCGACCTCCTCACCGTGGTCAACAAGGTCATCCGGGATCTGAAGAAGAGCGGGAAGTACGCCCAGATGAAGCAGAAGTGGTTCGGGGAGAAATAGCCCGGACCGTCCGCCCCTGAGGGGGAGCGATGGACTTCAGGCTGTCCATCTTCGTGGAGGTCTTCCCCCTCCTCCTGGGCGGCGCGTGGGTGACCCTCTACATCACGGTGGTCTCGATCGCCATCGGCATCGCCGGGGGCCTCATCCTGGGGGTGATGCGGGTTTCCCGTTTCGCCCCGCTCCGGGGGGCGGCCACCGCCTACACCGAGCTCATCCGGGGGACCCCCCTCCTGATGCAGCTCATCGTCCTTTACTACGCCCTCCCGTCGGTAGGGATCAACCTCCCCGCCCTGGCGGCGGGCATCACGGGGCTGGCCGCCAACAGCGCGGCCTACGTGGGGGAGATCTTTCGCGCCGGGATCCAGTCCGTGGAGCGGGGCCAGGTGGAGGCGGCCCGGGCGGTGGGGCTGACGCACATGCAGACCATGCGCTACGTCGTCCTCCCCCAGGCCTTCCGCTTGGTCCTGCCCCCCCTGACCAACGAGTTTGTCACAATGCTGAAGGACTCCTCCCTGGTCTCCACGCTCGCCATCGCCGAATTGCTCCGGGTCGGCCGGGAGGTCGTGGCCTGGAAGGTGAACGTCTTCAGCCCCTTCGCCGGAGTGACCCTGCTCTACCTCGCCATGACCCTCC
>Ga0184627_10001133_pt1 | contig 10687 bp, 10 predicted proteins | sample PLM3_127_b1_FD_133150 | JGI IMG/M metagenome (GOLD analysis project Ga0184627, IMG submission 133150) | Groundwater sediment microbial communities from an aquifer in East River, Colorado, USA - PLM3_127_b1 | ecosystem: Environmental > Terrestrial > Soil > Riparian zone | place: USA: East River...
AGTGGAATGATACACCGTCGTTGGGTCCTGCATTAATTATATACCATCTAGTCAATTCACCTGGTTTTACCTTGAACAGTTCTGCGTTCTTGTTAAGTTCTAGTTTGTTTACTTCACCAACTGCTGGAACATATTTGTGAGCCATACCGTTTGTCATTACCAAGTCTGGATTCTTTGATATGAATTTGCCAATATCAAATGATCCTGCTGTTCCATTTGTACCTACAAATGGTCCCTTGTCAGCATTGTTGTACAATTCACTGAATACTAGATAGAATTCTTTTGCTTTTTCTTCGTTTGTTGGATGAACAACTATGCCACCATACATTCCGTTAGAAATGTGTTCCCATATTCCGTTGAGACCATCAGCACCACAATGATATAGGAATACACCTGGGAATTCTCCTGTAAGTGACCATGTCTTTGATTCACCTGGTTTTACGCTACCAGATAATGCTTTACCTGGACCATAGCCTGCGTGAAAGTCAAGACTGTGTATGGTTTTTCCTTCATTCTTCAATGTGATGTTTAATGTATCTCCCTGGTCTATTGATATTACTGGAGCGGGTATGGTACCATTGAACGTATATGCATTATACGTGATACCTCCTGGATGTAAAGCGTTATCAGGAGCGACTTCAACTTCTTTTTCTGATGCAATCAAAGTTACGTGTTTGACCTGTCCTTGTTGTTGATCTTGTCCTTGTTGCTGATCTTGTCCTTGTTCTTCATCTTGCTGTGCACGTACCACATTGGCTGAAAAATATGGAGCCAAAGCAATACTGCTTACAAGCAAGAAAGAAGTTGCTAGTATGCTTGTCAGTATTAAAATACGATTCATTATCGCATTGTATAGTATTCCACTATAAATATTCTTCTGAGATAAGAATAAAATATTCTATTTTAGCTCATAATTTTCTTAAAACTATATTTTTATCATAAAATTACACACATTTTTTAATTAGATTAGTTCAAAATATAATTATTAAGAATTACTAAATCAAAGTTACAAAATAAGCTAGCGTAAAAATCAATCAAAAATTAATCATCTGTGAGTAATTTCTTCATTTCTTGATAGTCTTCTTTACTTATTTCTCCTTTCGCAAATCTAATTTTAAGAATGTGCAATGGGTCATCTGTCCCAATAATTATCGATTTTTTTAAAAGATTGGAAGGTACCGACGAGCCACCTCTACTCTTCATGACACTAATTGATTCACTGCTCTCAGCAAGACCAGAAATATTGCTTTGCATCTGAGGTTTTTGTACAAGATAACATTCCTTACATAACATGAGGTTGGGATTCCAACTAATTCTTGCCGAGTACTTTCTAATACCAAGCTTCTTTTGGCAAATGCAACAATAGTTCTTTTCATGGCTGGACAATAATTCATAGCATGATTCACACAGTTCACTATGTGTGGCCCAACCTATGGAGGGGATGTTCCGGGATATACCTAGTTTGAATTTTTTCTTACATATCGCACAATTATCCAGGTCTTCGAATTTTATGTCTACATCTTGTCCAACAATAGGTAAAAGTAAACTAAAGAGGCTACCGGCAAATTTCCTATCCAGGCCGCGTTTTGAATAATCATATATTTCAACTCCAGTTGGTTTTTCCTTTAGTACAATCTGAAAATTTATTCCAGCTTGGTTTTGCGTTCCAAACACGGATTTTCCCACAATATTATGTCTTTGCTTATCAGCGTACTTTATTTCTGCATTCTTTTTGCAACACTCAAGTACAGTATTAAAAATATCATCATTCAGATCGGAAAACGATACTGACGCTTTTATTGTCACACAATAAGGTAATCAGGATAGATAGAAAAATTTTTCTAATGACGCTCTCAATTTGTAGAATAATCGGGGAAAACGCTATCAACTGATTAAAACAGGAAACTCAAATTTCAATGGAGAAGGGAGGAAAAGGTTATCGAAATCAACACCTGTTACTTCAAGAGATACCGTATAATTCCCCGGAGAGAAAATTTTACCGATAACCTTGATTGGACTACTAAAGTCAGCTACATAACTTGCCGAAAGGGTGTCGAAATTTGCATTTACCCGATATGGGTCAATTGTGGATGGAACAAATTCCATAAGCATATGCCCATCATGACTATGAACTGTTTCTGTGAATAGTCTTTGATTAGCGTTAGATATGGTTACAAGAAATGTTGTGTGTTGTATGTTGTTCCCTGTTTTGTTATCTAACAAAGTAAAATCGAGATTAACATTCTTATTTGTTGGTATTTGGGTTGCTTTGAATGCTAACATTGCATTTCGATCGCCAAGACTAACCATGGGCATGTTATGGCCGTCTCCGAGTTCGGCGCCAAATGTTTGATTGCTTGAATAATTGACATACGATATGCAAATAATTGTTGTTAATAAACCCAAAACCTTAACTGAAATGAATTCTGGAGTTGAACCCATATCCTGATTCATGATAGGAATTGCATTTAAATAATTACCTAAAAGGACTGTTAAACGCTCTCGTTAAATAATATAAATTACCATTTATTTGCTAGACTGACATGGAAAAGATTATCAAAATAATTGTCTGTTTTCTATTTGCAACTGGCACCATTTTAATTCCAAATTTGCTACAAGCAAACGCTGATGGTTTATTCGAAGAAAATTTACCCCCCGCTACTGTGGGCAATAGAGTAGCAAGTCTCTATACAAAAATTAGCCCGCCAATTTTAACATCCGATACGATGCAAAATGCATTTTTCCAATTAAAATTATTTGATTCAAAGACTGGAAATAACATTACCAATGTCAATTATTTCTTAACTGTTTACAAAGGTGACAAACTCCTACTCCGAGAATTATTTTATTCCAAAGATGGGCCCCTGACCTTAAAATTCGAGCCAGGCGTGGGTCCGATTCAAGTCTATGGTAGTACAGAACTTTTTCTGGGGGGATGGTCAAGTGACACTGGACCAATTACAGTTACCGGACCTATCCTCTCACAAGGAGGTCTTTATCATTTTGCCATAGAAATATTTGGAATCGACAATGTTAGAAACATCTTTAAACCTGAAAATGCGCCCAGGTTTGATTCTTACCTCAGCATAGGTGACGTTTCTAAAGCGAACCTGACCTTTGGAAGCAAAAACTACAACAGCACACTAATCTCATATTATGATAGAATCCAAAATTTCACCTTTGAACCTAAAAATTTGGAAGCAAAATGGTCAATGCCATTTGACTGGAATCTGTCAAGAATAAAATCACAGAATATTTTTGTTCATGAAGAAATCAAGATTCTAAAGTCATTCAGCGAGTTTTCAAATTCTTCTATATTTAATGGTACTGTAAATGGACAACCGTTGGTAGGTAGGTCGCTTGCAATAGATCCCTTTAGTTCGGAAAAGGCACTAATACTTCATTTTCTCCTGAACAAAAATGATATCATTAAAATGGGCGAAAATAAAGATGCGTTAGCCGTTAGCAATGATTCTATGAAATTTACGATTCATCCACTAAAAAATCAAACTCAGAAAACATCTTTTGAGGTAGTAACAGACACAGGAGGAATACATGCATTGTTAGGATGGAATCCGAATCCCCCCATCGTTGGACAAAATACTCTAAACTTTAATTTCAGTGACGCATTAAATGGTAATCGATTGAACGCCGATGTAAACTACGATTTGAATATTCGTACGAAGGATGGACAAGAAATTGTGAAAAGTAATAATATTACAGCCATAAATGGGATTTCAAACCAGAGTATATCATTACCTTCCAAAGGATTGTTTAATCTAGAAGTTAAGGTAAATTCGTTAAAATTTGCTAACCAAACTAACCTTGACACAACTCGAAACGGTATTGCAAGGGGATTTGTTGTAATACCATGATTACTTTTTTGAATCCGTAGGGACGTACATATACGTCCGATACAAAATATTTAGAGTCAATTCCAAAAAATGGAATAGTTTGTAGTTGCTTGATACTAATTTCACCCAAATCTAATAGTTGAAAAATATCACTATGTCATTTGATTTAATTTAATTTGATTTAATTTAGTCTAGTTTTATTTAATTTAGTCTAGTTTAACTCAATCAGTGATCCATATTTTTCATACCCTTATTTCTTTCAATATGATCCAATACATCCTCATATTGCGCATCAAATGGTTTGGTGGAAATCGACAGACGTTCAATCTTTGCAAAGGACTTTACTATACTCTTTGCCGCAAGAGGTTGTGGCAAGGTTTTGTCTGAAATCTCACCGTAAAATCCAATAGCGTCTATATTTCTGTCCGAAGCTAATCCCAAGATAAGACCATTAAACCAGGTATTGTGGTAAACTCGGAACCTAGAGTGTCCACGTTAGAACTTTGAAGAATTTTCATCAATTCAGAGTTGGTTGCGACACCTACAACTCTGGGTTCTCCTGTAATCATCTGATTTAATGAGCCACCTGCAGTATAGAGTCTTTTTACAGTGCCTATTGAGGTACAAAAATCAAGAAATGTATTACACAAGTCGAGAAGTTCTCTATGGTCTTCCGGCTGTGCCTCACCGGTGAGAATCAATAGCTTCTCTCTTTTTGCAAAATAAATTTTGTAAGTGTCCTTTGCCGATGCTACAATACCATCCTTGACATTAACCCACGGTTTAGGGTTTGAAATAATATTTGCAATATGTTCAGTTTCTAGGTTACTTGCCAAAAATGAAGATACTAATCCACCAACTCTACCCATATCAGGGAGTGAAGCAAATATCGTTAAGGAATCTACTTTCTTTTTTACCAGAATATCTAGAATTACCATTTCGCATTTATTCTCCATATGCCTACCCCGGCAAGGAATTCGGTTAATATTTTCAAAATAAAGAGTTTAGAGTTTGTCTTCTTCTTCTACTAAATTATCTACGGGTTCTCCTTCAGGCAATGGTGCATTCTTATCGACTTTAAATTTGAAAAGCTCGTCCCAGTCCATTCCCAAAATAACGTTTCTTCCTACCGCAATGATTTTTGATTTAGGAACATCGAACCTATAATCACGTTCGCCAAAGATAATGATCGTGTCATCAGTTTCCTTCATCACATGTCCAACATGATCTTCATTTGCTATCCGCACTCCTTTATTGAAGAGCGTCTTGGCATATTCTTTCATATATGTTTTCAAATCAGTAGTTCCATCAGAACCCCAAGGATCTACGTACTTACTTGTAGGCAGTGGTGCATCCCTGTCGACAGAGTATTTTTTGGCAATTTCATCAAATTTTAATCCTACCAACACATTTTTGCTTACGGTCTGAATTTCCGAAAGTGGTATGTCGTATCTTTCCTTTCCATCTCCAAACACAACGATTTTGTCATCAGTTTCTCTTACAACGTAGCCAACATGAGGTGCATCTAGTGCAATTACTGCCCTATTGAAATATTTTCCCGATGTCATTTATTATTTTCAATATCTACTATGCTGTATATTAATAAATAGTTACAAAGACGTATCCAGGCTGTTGCGGCTGCTCAAGATGTCAATAGCGGATTTTAAATTTCTGTACCTTCTTTATTAGGCTCTGTTAGATAATAATTTGTTTTTAGCAATTAAGGCTGTTCCAATTTAAATTCAGCACAAATGCTAATATATCCAATTGTACTCATTACATATAACAAGAGAACAATTGAGCGTTCCTTTAATGTCTCTAAAAAAGAATAAACAAAGCGTCCCCGTCCTTGATGAAGTGGCGTTGGAAAAATTAAGGAAATACTATAGATTTGAAAAAGAAGAAGAATTACTCGAATTTTTGAAGATACAGTGTATGCACGATTAGTAATCATTAATTTTTTCTCCAAGTTCAATTTTTCATTATGATTTTTTGAAATACTTAAGTGCGATTAGATATTTTAATATGGCATGGAGAAAGCAAAAGTAAAAAGATATCCACATTACGATGATGAAACTTTAGAAAAGATGAAAAGATACTACAAGATTGATAATCAGGACGAACTTTTGCGATTCATAAAGACTCATGGACTGAAGAATTCTGATTTTGAACTAGAAAACTCATGAGGCATGTTTAGTAATGGAATTGGAATTTTGTTATTAGGGTAGAGTTATTTGTATATCTTAGACCTCATATCACAAATAAACACATCACAAATAAACACAGGCTTTTTAATCCAAGATTTCGCAGTTGTAATGATTGTAGCTGCTGTTATGGTATTTGTTACGCACAAACTAAAACAGCCGATGGTAATTGGATATTTATTAGCAGGTATGGTAATTGGACCATTTACTCCTCCATTTAGTCTGATACACGAAGTGGCCACAATCAATACGCTAGCTGAGCTTGGAATAATCATACTTTTATTTGTAATAGGAACGGAATTTCCTATTACTAAGCTAAAATCTGTTGGAAGAGTTTCAATGATTGTGGGTATTGCAGAATCACTGGGAACTTTGTTAATTACGTTCTTCGTATCACAAACACTTGGATTTTCGCAATTTGACTCAATGTTTCTGGCACTGGCGATGTCTGTTACTAGTACTGTGGTTACAGTAAAGATATTAGAAGAATTGAACATGATAAATGAAAAATCAAGTGTATTGATTATGGGTATACTGATAGTTGAAGATGTTATAGTCATTACCACTTTAGGTATTTTACAATCTCTGGCTTTGACAGCTGCTGTATCATTTGTCCACGTAATAGTTTCGGTAGCAATAGTAGTGGGATTCATAGCTGGTATACTAATCCTAGGTTCGAGATATCTACCTCCATTGATAGACAAGCTGGCTAGAAAAACTGATTATTCCGTATTGATTATTGTTATACTTGGTCTGGCATTTGGTTTATCTTTTGGTGCAATTGAGCTTGGATTATCACCAGTTATAGGCGCATTTTTAGCCGGTGTGCTTGTAGCCGAATCAAATAGTGCCGGAATAGCACGGGTCATAACTATTCCTCTCCGAGACGTGTTTGCAGCGTTATTCTTCGTATCAGTAGGTGCCCTTGTGGATGTGTCAAAAATCCCTCTTTTTATCATTCCAGCTTTAATCCTTATTGTCACCTCATTTATGGCAAAAATGTTGATTATTATCCCTGTCTTAATCAAAGCAGGATATGACACTACTACTGCTGTTAGAACAGGTCTTGGGTTGTCATCGGCGAGGGGCGAAATGTCACTGATAGTTGGAAAAGGTGGTCAGGATGTAGGCGCTGTCTCGTCATATGTTCTTCCTATCTTGGGAGTTGTAACAATTGTTACCACTTTTGTTACCCCCTATATATTGAAAATGGGGGCTAAACTGAACATATCATCGGATTCGAACCCTGACAAGAATTAATCGGAATCGAACTCTAAAATCATCAATGCATTGAATCTATCTTAAATTCATAAAGCGTTTCAGAGTAGTGTAACGAATGATTTAGGAATGATTTAGGATACCGGCAACTCTTACGGTGTGTTCATTTGGTGGAATAAATATGTTAGTTGTGATAGTTTTGCCATTTTTTATAATCTGCTCATTCTGTACTCCCAAATTGTCCAAAAATATCGTTACGTTGTGACTGTTATCTAACTGTGGTATCTTTAAGGTGATGATACCTCCCAGTGGATTATAGTGATCGGCGGTAAAAGATATGCTATCCGTTGACTCATTATATCCGAAATCGCTTATCTTTGCGACACTCTCCAAGCCATATGGCAAAAACTTTCCATTACCCAAGTCAAGAGTGTTAATTGGAGAGTTTGGATTAAATCCTGCACAACTGAAATAATTTGCATTACTCGCTATAGCATAATCCGGCCTTGCTGAAAAATGCTTTATCTCTCCCGGATTTAGTGTTGAGATAGTATTAGATTTAATGGAATCAATTTGGCTTCCATTCTTGTCATGAACTGATGCAAAAACGTTAATGTTCTTCACTACAACATTGCCTACGTTCTTCAGTGTTCCGACAAGCTCCTTGTTTTGGCCCACTGGGAAATTGGAATAGTTTTGCACGATGACATTGTAATAAGGCTCATTTCCATTATTCATTTCAAGTAAATACGGTTTACCTAGTACATCATAGTCGTCACTAATCTTGAATTTAAAGGGAGATTCCTTTCCTGGAAAAATAATTTTACTAAATGTAGTATCCCGTAATGTGGTTTTTGAATCATCAATTTTATTATGGACATCTAATCCTACTGTGACCTGTTCTGAAGTTGTGCCAAGATTTGTCACAACTCCTATGACATTTAATTTGTCATTAGAATCAACAAAGGAGGTTCCGGAAGAAATTTCAATATCCTCTCCATAAACAAAACTAGGGTTAAACTGGCAAATATACGTAGTAAACAGAAAAGAAATCAGACTTATTAGGATTAAATTCACAATAGTAATTACTCGAAGGGAAAATAAATATCATTACGAAATGAAATTCATAACATCCTTAAGAAATCAAAATATCTAGATTTTCGGACTAGATATCTTGTCATAGGGTTTCATTACTTCCGGGAGTTTTTCTATCAGATCCGTGGCTACTAAATGAAGACCAACCTGTTCAGTTGCTGCAGTGGCAGCCATCCCATTGAAATAAACTGCAAGAGCAGACGCATCAAAAGGTGAGTTCATCTTTGAATAAAGCGCGGCTACGAGGCCCGCAAGTACATCTCCGGTTCCTCCAACAGTCATAGCAGGAGTACTCCTTTTTATTGATGCAACTTTTCCTGTAGGGTCAGCGATAATATTTAACCATCCCTTTAGTATTACAGTGATCTTATACTTTGTAGCCATTCTTGAAACGGTTGATATAGTTTGTTCTTCATTGATTCCCACATCTTCATCAAAAATTCTTTTGAATTCACCTGCATGTGGTGTTACTATGGTATCAGTTTCTGTAATTTCTTTAACAACTTGAGGAATTAGCGATGAAGCATCAAGTACTAGTTTTACTCCCTTTTCCTTAAGTTTCTTGATAAGTGAGTTTAACGCTTCAGCCTTGGATATTGTCATCCCCATTCCAATAGTCGCAGTATTAGGTATCTTTGGTAGACCCATAACCAAACGATTTGCAGATCCAACTGTAAGAGAGTTATCTACCATCGGCAATGCAATGAGATTTGGCGAGTGGGATCTTATTGCATCGATAATAGTTTTAGGAACTGCAGTATAAACCAAGTCAGCGCCAGCACGCAGTGCAGTTAATGATGCCAACAACGGAGCACCATGATACAAACTACTTCCGCCTACGACAAGCACTATCCCATTATCCCCTTTCCTACAATTTTCATATCGAGGCGTTACCCGGTTAACAACATAGTCCCGTGTCACTGGAATTAATTCAGTCAATGTTTACTTTGGTATGTTACGCCTTTGCCAAAAACCTTCCTAAATGCATGAGAACTTGACTAATGAATGAAATTCACTAAAATCCTTCTTGTTTACCATGCTATAGATTTACAGAAAAGTCACTATATTGCCAAATTGAATTGATTAAATTATTCATGTCAGGAATTTCGAATGTTATTGAATGCCTAACTTAATCAGCATTTATCAGTTTTGCGACTAGATTTGATGAGTGAATTATTCTATAATCTGAAACAATCGCTTGCTTTTCTTTTGAAAAGATCCAACAATAGGTATGCTCTTTCCACATTGTTTGCAACAATTTTTATCATCCAAGTTCCAGCCCTCAATATTGAATCCATATCTTTGAATTACTAAATTATTACATTCAGGACAGTAAGTGCTTTCCAACCTATGTCCTGGGACATTGCCAATGTACGCATAGTTCAATCCAACTTGTTTGGCTATTTCATAATGTTTTTCCAGAGTCAAAACAGGAGTTGATTCAAACTCCATCATCTTGTAGTCTGGGTGAAATCGCAGAAAATGGACCGGAGTGTCAGGTCCAAGCTCATCATAAACAAACTTGCAAAGCTGTCGTGCAGAATCCAAATTGTCACCAACTTGAGGAACGATAAGATCAGTTATCTCTATATGAATATCAGTTTTTGATTTTATTTCCTTTAGAGTTGAAAATATCGGGTCTGAATTAGGAATTCCTATGTAGCGTCTTACAAATTCTTGATTTCCACTACCCTTAAAATCAACAGTTATGCAATCCAAAAATTTCGACATCATATTAACTGATTCAGGAGTATCATATCCGTTAGACACAAAAATGTTAAAAATTCCTTTCTTATGTGCTTCAATACCACAGTCCTTTGCAAATTCCATAAAAATTGATGGCTCATTATAAGTATAGGCGATACCCTGCGCACCGTAAAGTTGTGCCTTTTCCACAACCTCTGACGGAGTCATTTCGGTTCCTTCTATTTTTCTTCTCTGAGAGATGTCAAAGTTTTGACAGTATTTACAAAGCCAATTGCATCCTGTCGTAGCAATTGAATATATTGATGAGCCGGGGTTGTAATGAATAACAGGTTTCTTCTCAATCGGATCTACATGTCCTGCAATTACCCTTCCGTAGACATATAGCCACAATTTCTTGTGATTAACACCTCTAATTCCACAAAGGCCTATTTTTCCTTCTGGAATTTCACATTTTCTGGCGCAGGCAGTACATCGAATTCTGCCATTTTGTAGCTCTGAGAACAACTCAGCTTCTTTACCAATTATTTCTACAGACGCCATAATAATCATATAAGGCAAAGAACTTTATAAATCAGACTATAGCAGGTAGACGAGATTCTAATAATAACA
>Ga0184627_10001135_pt1 | contig 10670 bp, 11 predicted proteins | sample PLM3_127_b1_FD_133150 | JGI IMG/M metagenome (GOLD analysis project Ga0184627, IMG submission 133150) | Groundwater sediment microbial communities from an aquifer in East River, Colorado, USA - PLM3_127_b1 | ecosystem: Environmental > Terrestrial > Soil > Riparian zone | place: USA: East River...
CGCTATACGGCGATAGACCGGGTCTGTAGGCACTCGGGGGTCCCCGACGTCCGGCGCCACCGGTAGCGCGTCGACAACAGGTGGGACGGTAAGGCCGCGGATGTCTGGGAGTGCGCCCTCCGAGGGCGTCAGGACCGGGAGGGGGACTTCCACGGGGGCTGCGTCCACTACCGGCGGCTGTTCACCGCCGGCGAACGGAGCAGGTTCCTGTACCGGCTGGCGCAGCGTCCGTACCCCGCCTACAGCGCCCCCAATCGTGCCCCCAGCTACGGCACCGATCGCCGCGGAGTTGAGATAGTCGCTAATCGCCTCGGGGGTATCGAGAGGCTGACCCGCGGCAACTCGTTCAATCACGGACTGGGCGGCCTCGGTCGAGGACTCGAGCGCGAGACCTGTCGCTGCGTCGGTCGCGGCACCACGGAGAACCGCGCCGGCGCCAGCCTTACGAGGAGCTCGGAGCGCGGCGTCGCCCACTAGGCCAAGCCGGCGAGCGGCTGCGTAACCGGGGAGGATGTCCAGCGCACCAGCGGCGATACCGCCCGCTACGGCGCGGAGCGCAGGGTCTTCGACCTTCTGCTCCACCGCTTCGGGGAAGATGCTCCCCGCTTCCATGCCGACCGAGGACAGTGCGGCCCCGCCGATCAGGCCGGCTTCCTTCACTAGCGCGCGAGTAGCTTGCGCAGCGTAGCGCTTGGCGAGCAGTGCAGCGACACCTCGGCCGAGGAGCCCCCCGCCGACCATCGTAAGGATCGACGGGAGGGCCGTGCCGAGTGCATAGCGGGTGAAGTCGAAGGCTTCCCCAAGCGAGGAGACGTCCTCGACCCGCATCTGGTCGGGAGCAGTAGCTTGGAGGGTCTCTTGCGAGGCTTGGAGTGCTTCCGCCTCGGCAGCCTGCGCACCAATCGCGCGAGCACCGAGCGCTTGGACGCCGCGAGCAGCGGCCTTAACGCCAGCGATGCCTGTACGAAGGCCGCGGGCACCGGCGCCAGTCGGCGCAGGCTCCACGAGCCGGTCGATCAGTACATCACTGATCTCGGTGAACTGGTCGGCCATTACCGACCCGCTTTACGTTGCTCGATCTCGTCGGGTGTCGCTGGGCGGAGCGCCCGCCCGTCGGGGCCCAGGATCTGCCATACACCCTTCGCATCCTTACCCATCTGGGCTTCGACCTTGGGACGACGGGCAATCACGGCGCCGGTGCGCTTGCTTCCCACGATCGTCGGATCATTCGGACCTATGCCGGGGAAGAAGACATTGTCGCCGGCACCTTGCGAACGCCCATGAAGGATCGCCGCCGCGCCGGCGATATCGCCGGGATTCGCCCGAAGATGCTCAGCCGCAAAGCGAGCACTTAACTCGGACATTTGCAGCGCAGCGGCACCACGAGCCGCCGTACCCCGCGCGGCCAAAGCCGCGGCGTCCGCCCGCGCTTGTGCTGCCCTCCGCGCATTGTCCCCGGAAACCTGCTTCAGATTGAGCAGCGCCCCCGTGAAATCACCAGCAAAATTCCCTGTGCTCGCCGGCGCAGCCGGGGCTACCTCAGCGGGCCGCCCACGGGTATCAATAACGCGAGCGGGACCACTGCCCAAGCGGATCGCACCAGTACCGCGCTGCGGAGCATAGTTTTCGCGGAGCATTTGCTCTGCATCGAGATCAGTACGTATAGGTGTGAAATCTTGTGGTATGCCCAATGTGGCATCTTCTACATCTGCGCCACCGAAAGCGACGCGGGATTGTAGCTGTGGCGCGGCTGACACCACTCCTCGGGCACGAGAAGCCTGTGTAGCCGGGCCCTCGATGCCGGAAGACGGATAAGCCGGCCGGCCTGTCAGCAGTCGACCCAGTGCGCCGCCCAGTCCAGTAATATCCGCGCCGCTCAGAATTTGCAGTGCGCGTTCAGGACGATTCTCTCGTGTAGCTCCCGACTCCGTAGCCGCGGCTATATCCGCCATACCGAAGCCCATAGTACCCAAAGTCAACGCGGGGAGATTCAACGCGCGCGCACCGCGGCCGAGTAACCGGCCCGCACGATATGCTCGTGAAGCAGGTTGCGCAGGAGCTGCTGGCGCCTGCGCGACGTTAGGCAGGACAGAAGAAGTCTGTGTAATCGGAAACCGCGGCCGATTCGGCGCCCCTTGGGAAGCGCTCAGTTGCCGCAGGATCTCGTCAAGTGTGGTGTCGCCGTATGCCATATATTACTCCGTTGCCGAGGCAACCGAAAGGGTGTTGAGACTACCCCACATTGCCGAGAGGGTAGCGAAAAATTGTGCGGAACCAAATTTAGCAGACTCCATCGCGAACTGCAAGCCTGTCATTGCCGCCTGTAAGCGGGCCTTCATCGTCTCCACGGTCAGCCGGGAGATGTCGATATTCTGCTGCGAAGTGGCCTCGATGACCTTCTGCTGGAGCGTCGAACGCGAGATCAACCCGTCCATCAACGCGCGATTGCTGTCGATATCTGCGCGGTAAAGGTCCACTTGGAGTTTCAGAGGCTCGAGCAGTTGTCGAAGATTCGCTTCGTATGCAGTAATCTGCCCGCGATAGAGTTCGATCGCCGCCTGCGCGCGGGCAAGATCGACTTGCACGCGCTGTAGCTGCACGTCGGAAGTAATCTTCGCCGCATCCAAGCGGAGCTTGTAGCGAGCGAGGATCGCGTTGTAGACGACAATCGCGAGTTCTTGCGTCGCCTTCGCCACGTTGAGCGCGCGTTCCTGGATCGAGTTGTGAAACCCGATGAGGACCGTCTCGAGCTGCCGGACTTCTTGGATCGTAAATTGCCGGTTCTCCACGAAGCGCTTCGCCGAGTCGACGAAGATCTCGCGAGAGACCGAGGACATCTTATTCTGAAGGTCCTGGTAGGACCGGTCAATCTGGATCGAGAGTTCGCCGGGGGGCAGTGGGAACCCACGGGCGGCCATTGCCCGGCCGGCTTCGTCGATGCGCGTCATCGCAGCGACAGTCTCCCGATCGCGGGCGCGTTGAAAGAGCGCGGCCTCATCAGCCGTGTCGATCCCGAAGCCGCCATTCGTCAGATCCGCGAGGAGCTTAGCCTTTAGCGGATTCAGCAAGGTCGAGGCGTAAGCGGCCTCAAAGAATGTGAAGTTGTTCGTCGGCGCCAGCAAGTCGTCGATCGGCAGGATAATATCCGCCGGGGTCGACAGGACAATGCTGGGCACTTCAGGCGGACTCGCACCTATCGCGGGAATCGTCGGGCGAATGCCCCCAGCGACAACAGGGAAATTGACCGTCGGGACACTGTTGTAATTGAACTGCGCAGGGATCGAGCCAGCAAAATTGAACCCCGTGAGTTCCGCTGAAGTCGCTATGGCGATTAGCGCGTTCAGGAAGGCGTTCGCATCGACCAACGCAGAAGCTGCCGCGGATTGCGCCGCGGTGATATTGGTGGCTACTGTCATACTCTAAGCCTACTCCGGGCTATAGTACTATGATGAGTATTATACGCGACATTTGGGAGCGGGGGAACCTGCTAGAATTGTCGATTAACCAAGTGAATCCCGGCGCCAAGCAGCCAGCCGGTAAACTGACCGGTTATTCTCCAAAAATCCCCTTTACTCCGTATGTAGGGCAACACCCCAACGCTTGACGCGTCGGTCGCTGTTAGAATAATGTTGCCATCGCCGTCGAGTCCTTCAACCACATGCCAAGCTTTGTTGTCTGCCATCGTGCCAGTCACGATTAGGGCCTGCCCATCATCCACCACCCACCCAAGCAGCACAGAGAACGACAAAGCGCTCGAGGCGAGCTTTACCCCGCCCACAGAGCACAACTCAACATGCACAATCCCGCCATCGAGTACCACCCGCCACAGCCTATTTGGTGTGCCATATATCTGTGTGTTACCCGAGGGCGAAGATTTACCAGATGACGGCGTTAGCAAGATATCCGGCTTGGGGTTGCCAGTAAACGGGTTCGAAAAACTCACTCGCGCGGGATTGAATTGATCTACCTGAGAGGTATATCCCGTGTTTGAATCATCGCTGAGCACCCATCCTGCGGGAGGGCCAACTGGGGCATTGTCTGGGTCTTGGTTCGTTTCATTCTGACTAAGAGTAACAAAATCAGATGCCCGCACGACCGTATTCACCCAGCCGGACCCGTCGAAAGGTGGGTCGCCGGGGTGGGAACCAAATGACCAGTGCGCAAAATTGTCCTGCCCCACACACACCCACGGCCCCTCGGTGGTGCTGGACGTTACCGGCGGCGGGAGGTCAATGAAATCTGATCCGGGGCGCGGCCCAGCTACCAAGTTGTGCTCCCCACCAGCATCCACGATCCAATACTGGCTCGTGCCGTTGTCCAAGTGGGTGCCGGTGCCCACCATAATCTTGTCCTTAGCCACAGCACATATCTGCGTGCCCCGCCCGAATGGGGCGTCCGTGCTGCCCTGATATGGTTTCCCAATCGCGCTGAATTTCTCGATCTCCTTGAAGCCGTCCCAAGAGAAGAATGTCCATTCATGCGTATCTGTCCGCACAACTAAATGTGCCTCGGCGCCCGCCTCAATCCTGATCCAGTCCCACCAGATATCGTTGCCGAGATCCAGCGCCTTGATCCAGATCTTGTCGGTTGGGTTCACCCAGTAGTGCTTGCTCATGACGCGCAAGCCAGCGGGCTTCATCCACGCCTTCAGCAATCGAAGTTTAGATAATGCAAAAGCGAGATATTTTTCACCCCCCGGCTGAATGTCGACGAAGCGGGGCACTACATCACTCGGCGGCGGAGACCCGTCGGATAGGCGAGCACGTTTTCGAGTGTGAAGTCCGCGCCGCCTTCCCCCTCGACCTCATACTGCCAGTAGCGCGCCTTCGGGCCTTTGCCGATCGGGACGCGCCTTTGCTGCATCCCGTCGACGCGATTGTGCGGGAGCCGATACGTCCTCGTCCCGGTCGCATCTACGATAGTACGGAACAACACGTCGCCATCGAACTCGCCGCCCACATAGAGCCGGGGCACGCGCTTCAGCCTCGTCTCGCCGTAGTCTGCCTTGCCTGTCCGCCAACGCCAAGGGATCGCCGTAGCGCCATCAAGCGCCTGTGTCCCCAAGACCACTACGCCAGCGGGACTCACGCCGAGCACGAGGCCGTTGAACAGCGCGTAAGACGTGAACTGGAAATTGTACTCCGTCAGGGCGTTCCTGCGCGTGTTGAGAGCCCACGTCCGCGCACCCGCAGCAAGTGCGGCGAGGAGGGAGGCCGTGAGCTGCACTGGCGGCAGTTGGAATGCCGCGGTGAATTGCGTAGCCGAACGCAGCGCCGCATCCAGCGTCACTACCGGCAGAAATGGGGTCGCAGAAAGCAAACGCCCGACTAAAATCTGCGCTGATAATTGCCCCGACGGGAGAGAAAATTCTGCGGTGAGTATTCCGTTCGAGCGCAGAGCTGCGACTACGGAGGCCGTGGGGAGGGAGAATACCGCTGCCAGCGCGTTACCGGTGAGCAGCGCGCCAGTGAACTGCAAAGACGGCAGGACAAATACTGCGTCTATGCCACTAGATAATATAGCGGATACCGTCAGGACAGGCAGATTAAACGCTGCGCCAGTCCCTTTAAAATTACCAACCGCCGATAATGTAACTACCGGCAGACTTGGAACTGTTACGAAATCAGCCATCTTCCGCTTTCAAGTAACAACGCCGTCCCTACCAGCCACAACTGGCGGAGACGGCGCCTGCATTCCCTATTACGCGTTCGCCGGTTCGGTCGGCGAGAAGGTGCTGACGGTGTGCGTCGCCGCTGCCGCCAACGTAGTGCTCGAAGCGGTCATGTCCCCACCAGAGGTAGCGATGTTACCATCCAGGCGGGTAAACGCGCCGGCGGAATCCGCCGAGTCGTTGTCCGCGATCGGCCCACGCAGTCGAAACCAGCCGGCAACACCATCAACGAGACCAACGCCCGACCAGGTTTGGCCCGTGCGCTTCGCCAGTAGGCCAACCGCGACATCGTCGAAGTTCAGCCCGTTCACCTGACTGACCCCGGCGACCGCGCTGCCCATGTTCACGTCGGTCTTGGTGATTGTCGTGACGGTAGAGATTACAGTCACGCCATTGATAGCCGTGCCATAGCCGAGTTTAGCCGTCAAAGTGATTACAGCGCCAGCAGAAGTCGCCGTTACCAGCTTGTGTCCATGAAACTTATTGATCTGTGCAGCTACATCCGTCGCCGTTTGCGTCAGCGACACGTTGAACGGCACTGCTACACCGAGCACTTCAAGGCCGCCAACCTTCACCGTATCGACCGAACCCGAGGCGCCGGTATTGAGCGTTACTGTACCCGTCGCCCGCACTTCCGCCGTATGTGCGCCGGAGTTATCTGTGATCGTCACGAGCAGTGTACCCGCCGGAGCAGTGTCCGCAGTCGCCACTTGGGCGCCAGAATAGATGCTCAGTTTCCCACCTTGGAAAGCGCTGCGGAAACTGCCATTTTGCTGAAGGTGGTTCCGAAGTCCTGTACTTTGCCGAATCGTCATGTGAAGCTCCTGTTAAATATGTTGTAAAGAACTACATTGATAATGCTGAAGGCATATCCGGCCAGCGCCGATTGCCTTTCGACATGTTGTCCTTGCCGGGCATAGTCTGCAAATTATCCTCGCAGTGCAGCCCGCAAACTAATTTACTGCGCAGAGGCACAATATGATCTACGTGCCACAGCTTCCCATCACGCCGCGTAAAAATCGCGGCCTTCCGATACACGTCGTCGATGTAGCCCTGGTTGATCCAGCCGGGGGTAGCTTGGATTTTTTGGGCCTCGTGCTTTGCACGAAGGGCCGCGCATTTCTCCGGGTTTGCCCGCGCCCACCTAGAATAAAAAGCCGATTTTTTCTCCGGGTTAGCCTTGTCCCATTTAGCACTACTGGCCGCGCCAATGGCCACTTTTTTCTCCGGGTTGGCCTTGGCCCATTTAGCAACATAGCCCGCGCATTTCTCCGGATTTGCCCTTGCCCATTTAGAAGCCCGCGTAATACTACAAACTTTGCACTCATAACAAAGTCCGTCGCGGGTGTCCTTACGCGAGTAGAACTCCGTCTCCAGCTTCTCCACCCCGCATTTTGTACAGGTTTTCATGCTGCTATATTACCAGAAATCTCGGTCCCGCGCAAGGTCACAAGAAACTGCGACATGCCTCGATGCCGGCGCACTATCCCCGCGCCACGTTCCTGGATCGGTATGGCATAGCGTCCGTCCGTGTAGTTGGTGATCTGCCCACCATTCGCACCGACGCAGAGGCCCTGGGTCGTGGCGAAGTAGACCGCCGGGCCCTTGCCGCTGCCGTCGCCGACCGCAGAGAGGCTATCCACAGAAGCTGTGCCGGAGATGACGCCATAGGGCGCCTTCACCATGAACTGCCACTTCTCGGGCTCCGCATTCGGTAACCATATCACTTGACTGCGCGTACCGAGCCAAGTGCCGTCCTCGAGCGAGGCAACCATCGTAATCGCGTCAAGAAAGGGCCACGACTTCCGGGGATCGAACAGTTCCGGCGCGTAGGGTTCCGAGCAGTAGAGCCGGGACCCGGCCACGACCAACATTCGCCCATTTCCATAGGCAATATGGTCGATAGCGCCTAATATATTAGGCGAAACGAGGAACTGCGTCGCCAGCGCCACGGTGCCCGATCGCTCTTCGCGAATGGCGAACGTCGTCACGGCGTTGTCGAGCACGGCGTAACGGTGGAGCGTCTCTCCGTCGCGGTCGGACACATATACGGCCTTCTGTGTGACAGACGGATCGGTCGAGACCGGGAGAGTCAGTTCATAACCACTCGCCACTGCGGATAGCTCGACTACGGCCGCGCGGGCTGCCCCGGACTCCTGCCTGTCGGAGCGCAAGTAGGTCATGGTGTACTGGTAGCGCCCTGCGCGCAGAGCCCCACCTACTAGGACCGCGAGCCCGAGAGCGGGTGGCGTCAACCCCCAGCTCCGGTGCTGCCCATTCTCCACCACGCCGAACTCGACGCCGTTGGTGTAATACACGCGGCCACCGATCGCCGAGTATGACAGGGGGCGCAGAGGCGTCAAGCCGGTGCGCAGCGTTACCGTAGTAAATCCTGGGAGGATCTGCTTCAGCGCGTTACTCCCGACGCCCAAGCAAATGCTGCCAGCGGCGAAGAGATCACGATCCACGCCGGCCACGACCACAGCGGAGTGGCCCTTGCGACGGAGCAGAAAACCCACGTCATTCACGTCCACGTCGAGCGCGACCTCGAGGTCGCCCAGGTCGAAGCCGGCGGCGCCTACGTTATTTCTGAGCCCGAGAAAATCTCTGTGCTCACGAAGATCTTGGTCAATGGACTTCATCGGAGCATCGCCGTAGTAGACGCGAATTGAAAACGCGGCTCCGCGCCTTCCGCACGCAGCGTCTCTTGCCGGGCTTCGCGGATCGTGGCCTCCACTTGAGCCAGCAGGTTCCGCCCCTCAGTCTTCGCCGATGCGTCCACGTTCGGGTGTGTCAGACACTTGCCCGCCGCGTACATGCAGAGGACTTCCTGATGCCACTGTTCATCTACTTCCGGCGAAGCGTCGGGCTTCTCGAGCGTAAGCGGACAGACGGGCATCCGCACCGTCTTGAGGATCACGCGCAGGCCGTTCTGCTTCAAGGCCGGCGCTGGCACGACTCGCATCGTCCGTGTCCCCGCGTCGGTGGATATCGCGAGGGGCACACCCGGCGTAAACACCTCCGCCCGATTGATGTCCCAATAATCCATGTCAGTCGGCCGGGGACGCAGTAGCTGCTCGTCGGTCCAGTGTGAGAGCGGCACGTCCACGTCCTCGGGAGTAGCGACGCGGACGCGTAGGATGCTCTTGTGCAGTTGGTAGAGCGACTTCCCCGTAGCTAGAACCACCACGCCCGCAGCAGGATGCCCAATATCTTGGAGCACCCAAGCCCTTCGGCAAATCCTGCGCTCTGCCTCGTTGAAATACCGAACGAGCGTCGCGTCAGACCAAAGGCTATCGTTTTCGCCCGAAATCAAATCCGTGCGATCGTCCAAAAAGGTCGTAGTGTAAGCGAGCATTTCAGAAAGTTTCACAGGAGCGCTCCTGCCAACTGTCGACTTTCAAACGCAGCCCGGCGGGCCGTAGACCACGGGCGCCCGAGTTTTCCTGCGGCGATATTCGCACAGTGTGCTGCGGAAAAGGGCCGCCCCTTACAAGCATGCCCCTTCGTATTACCCATTGCCGCAGCAGAAAGTTTTCGCCGGGTCTCCTCAGAAGGATGACGACCAATGCCCGCAGCAGCAACCTTGGCGCGATGTTCCGCAGACAAGCGCCGCCCTTTCCTATCGCGGGACATTTGTGCGCGGGTTTCGAGCGAAGCGTGTTTTCCGCGCAGAGCAGCAGAAATTTTCGCGGCAGTTTCCGGTGTGCTTTTCACACCCAACCGGGTCGTAGCGTCCATACAGACATTGTATTCGGGGTTCACCTTATCTAGCAACTGCTGCTCATAGAACTTCAGCATACTCTTCTGGCAAGTCAACAGCGGACGAAAAACAAAGGCTTCTTTGCCGTGCTTGTTCCACGCATGCTGAAGGATGCGACTGTGATGCTCACCCCGAGCAAGGTCTGTTTGATGCTTTCCCCAACGGCGCACCAAATCAATCGCGGAACCAACGTATAACTTCCCATTGGCTATATTAGCGATCTGGTACACCCCGCTTTGTTTTAGCGCGAACATATTACGCAGTCGTTACGACGACCTTTCCTTGTTCGGCCATCTTCGACTTAAACGCGATGTACTCGGCTTCAGTTGCCGGCGCCGCCTGATATGGAAAACGGTGTGCCGGCATCGTTACTAGCCCGCCTTCCGCTTGGAGGACAACTTCCGTCACGGCGTGGTTCAACACGTCGGCAACGACCGAGTGTACAACTACAGCTTCGCCGCGACGAATACGCCAAACAAAACCGTTGCACCCAACTGGAACATACGACAAGTCCTGCTTCGAGGTGCCCTTGAAAATCGTGAGACGCACATACTTCTTCGGGAACCCGAGGTTGTCGAGGTCCTGCACTTCAACTTCGGGAAGAGACGCTTCCGCGTCCTCACGGAGCTCGGCTTCACGCGCGGCGAGTGCTTCGGCCGTATACTTGGCTAGGAGCGCCTTCTCGTCGATTTGGGATGCTACGGCGACTGCGGCTTGTGCGCGAAGGCGCGCTTCGACGTCGGATGGGATATTGAAATCTTGATTCTGTGCCTGGGTATTCATATTAGATGTGTTATCCAGTTATGCTGCGGTTAAGGGAAATATTACTTCTTGCTCGCTGCCTCCGAGAAGGCCGCGTCGTACTCTCCTTCGGGCATCTGCTCAAGGCTCGCTTGCACGAGCTTCAGGACTTCCTTGACCGACTTCGCCGCGTAGCTCTTCTGGCAATCTCCACAATACGGATCTAGCTGCGGAGGCTTCGCCTTTTTGCCCTCGGTCATCTTTTTTGCAATCATCTCCATGTCTGGTACTTCGACCTTAAAGCCGTTTTCCAGTTGTTCCACAGAGACTCGGTAGTGCTTATGCACGTGCAATCCTTAAAAACTCACGGGGCCGTCACAGACGCTTGCGACTGCGATCGGCCCCGTGTCAAGCCTTGGAAGACTAGCTCTGGATTTCCCAGGCGATCGTCGCGTTGTCGTCGAGGATATCGCCGGTCGCAAGAACGGTTACGAC
>Ga0184627_10001136_pt1 | contig 10669 bp, 9 predicted proteins | sample PLM3_127_b1_FD_133150 | JGI IMG/M metagenome (GOLD analysis project Ga0184627, IMG submission 133150) | Groundwater sediment microbial communities from an aquifer in East River, Colorado, USA - PLM3_127_b1 | ecosystem: Environmental > Terrestrial > Soil > Riparian zone | place: USA: East River...
AAGCAAAAAAAAGCCCGGCGAGAGCCGGGCTTTTTTGTTTCAGCCCTGAGTTATGGGCGCCAGGGTGAGCTCGACACGCCGATTGAGCTGTCGGCCGTCGGGCGTTTCGTTGCTTGCGACGGGGTGGCCCTCACCTCCGCCGACCGTGATGAGGCGCTGTTCGAGCACTCCCTTGCCGGCCAGGTAAGTCGCCACGGTCTGTGCACGACGCTGCGAGAGCGCCTGGTTGTACTCCGCCGTGCCGGTGCTATCGGTATGTCCGGCAACCTCGACGATCGTTTTTTCGTATTCCTTCAGCACCAGGCCCACCGAGTCGAGCACGCTGAAGAAACTCGAATTGAGGTCGGCGCTGTCGGTGCGAAAAGTGACGTTGCCGGGCATGTTGAGCGTGATGTTGTCGCCGATGCGCGTGACGCTCACGCCGGTGCCCTGGAGCTGCTGACGCAGCTTGGCTTCCTGCACGTCCATGTAGTAGCCCACGCTTCCGCCGGCAAGCGCTCCGACCCCGGCGCCGATGAGCGCGCGCTCGCGCCGCTCTTTCGAGTCATCACCCGTGAGCAAGCCGGCGACGGCGCCGGCTGCGGCGCCGATGGCTGCACCCTGGGTCGCCTTGCTCGTCTGCGATTCACCGGTGTACGGATTGACCGTCTGACATCCCGCAAGCCCGACCAGTGCGGTCGCGGCCGCCAGAGTCAGCACCTTCCACGCTGGCAATTGCTTCATCATGATTCCTCCACTCAGTTGTCGAATTCTGTCGACGCGCAGTGTGAATTCAGCTTCCTGAACCGTGCTTGAACGCGCGTCGCATTACAAACCGCGCTCCGGCGCCGGTGGCGTGGTGGCCTTGCGAAAGCCCTTGGGCCGGATCGCCACGGTATTGCGCACGACGCTGCAGCGGCTGCCGTCGCCGAGATAATAGCCATACTCGAACGTCGGCGTAGCGCGTCCCTCTGTCTCCAATTCGCGACGGATATCGGCCTCAAGCTCGGGTGGAAAATCGAACCGCAACTCGAGATCGGTGTTGCCACCTCGCTGGAAGTCGATGCACATCGCACGAGTCCACACCGAGTAACCCGGGAACACGCGCGCGCAGACAATCGCCGCGATTGGATCGGCGAGGGCCGCCTGGAAACCGCCAAACATCACGCCACCTGGATTGCGCGACAGTGTGTTGAGTGGCAGGCGCACTCTCAAGTGACGCCAGTCAGCGCTCATTTCGAGAACCTTGATGCGCATCAGGAAGAACGGCGGGTAGATCTCGAGGCGGCGCGCATCCGAGATGAACTTTGCATGTGCGAAGTATTGCAGGGCGCGCTGTCCGAGCGTCGGTTTGTCCATGGATTGCGAACTGCTCCAGCGCCCGGCTTGCGGGCAGGAAACCGCCCGCGTAGCTTTGCCGTCATGGCACGTGGCGCGCAAGAGTGGTTCGACGAGTATTCCGCCAGCCATCGCAACCCTACCAACAAGCTGCTGCACTGGATCTGCGTGCCGGTGATCGTATTGAGCGTCATCGGTCTGTTGTGGGCGTTGCCGGTGCCGGCGGTTTTCCGCGATGTGTCGCCGTTCCTCAATTGGGGAACGGTGGTCGTGGCGGCGGCCGTTGGCTACTACTTCACGATGTCGAACAGCCTCGGTGTCGGCATGCTGCTGGCGATGCTCGTGCTGCTCTGGCTCGTATACCTGCTGGACCAGCTCCCGGTGCCGCTGTGGATGAGCTGCGTCACGTTGTTCGTGTTGGCGTGGATCGGTCAGTTCGTCGGCCATGCTGTCGAGGGCAAGCGACCCTCCTTCTACAAGGATCTGCAGTTCCTGATGATCGGCCCGCTGTGGCTGCTCGCTCAGGTCTACAAGCGCGCCGGCATTTCGTTCTAGCCTGGCGCGATAACCCGTTCGAATGATGACCAAAGTCAGTTGCACAACTGACCGGCGACAGCTGCCCGCGTTTGCCATGCCCCGCCAGAATTGCCCACCAACGCGTCCTGTTTCCCAGCTGTTTCGTGCATCCGGAAACCTTGGCTGCGCGAATTGTCGTTGCAACCATTGGAGCGTCGGATTGATTGCTGATTTTTCGGAATCAGTGAACGTCGCGATGACGGATTTTTCCGACACCGCCAGGTCGTTAACGTAATGCTCGAGTTGTCACCGAAAGGATTTGCGTCGTGTTGCCCCGCCACACAACCCGGAGTCATCGCAGCCTGCGCCGCGTCACAGCGCTGGCGCTCCTGGGTTGGCTGGCGGGCGCCCAAGCGGACGAGCCCGCCGAACAGACAACCTCTCTCGACCGGCTGATCGAGGAAGCTGCGTCGCCGCAATCGGCAATCGATTCCGGTCGCGGCTGGTCGCTCGCCATCGACAACGATCTGTTCGCGCCGACGCAGAACGATCGCGACTACACCGGCGGTCTGGCCTTGACAGTGAGCGGCCCGCAGACCTCGGACTACTGGTGGTCGCTCGATCCCGTGTTGCGTTCCATCGATACCCTGTTGCTTCGTGGTGCCGATTGGAGCGACATGCGCATGCATCAGGCGGTGCAGACCGGATGGTTGAGCTTCACGCCACAGGATCTGGATGCGGTCGAGGTCGATCCAAGTGATCGCCCGTACGCCAGCCTGCTGTTCGTGAGTGCTGCGCGCCAATATGTTGCCCCCGATGCGCGCTCGGTGCGTTACAGCGACCTGACGCTCGGCTTCCTTGGACTGTCGCTCACATCGAAGCTGCACGATGCGATTCACGACGCGGTGGGCAGCGATACGCCGCGCGGCTATGGACATCAGATCTCGTCGGGTGGCGAACCTACTGTCCGCTACGCGATTGGCGGCTCGAAGCTTCGCGGTCAACGGCTGGCATTCGGCAGCGGCCTGATCGAGGCCAAGACCACGTGGGAATTGAGCGCGGGCTACCTGACCGAAGCGAGCTATGCCGTCTCGACTCGCCTCGGAGCTATCGATTCGCCGTGGTGGAGTTTCAGCCCGGAGCGCGCCGACTACATTGCGCGACCATCGCCCGTGATCCGCGGACGGGGCAATGGGCTCAACGAGCTCTACGTCTGGGCGGGCGCGAAAGTGAGGCTGCGCGCGTATAACGCTTTCCTCCAGGGTCAGTTCCGCGACAGCGATCACACGTTCGCTGCCGACCAGATCAACCACGTGATCGGCGAGGCCTGGATCGGGGTTACGGGCCAGTTCTTCAGCGGCACGCAGATGAGCTATGCCGTGCGCTATCAGACCGCTGAAATCCGCGATGGCTCCGGGCGGCGCGACCCGGTCTGGGCCGGTATCACGATCAGCCACAGCTACTAACGATTTCTTACGCGTCCTTTACATCCTGCGCGCTGCAGACGCATCGCGTCTTTACGCCCTGACCTCCTAGAGTTGCCGGCCTCGCTCCACGGAGAACGCCGGTGACCGATCTCCTGTACGTCGCATTGATCGTCGTCTGCATTGCGCTGTCGCGTGCGCTGGTGAGCTTCTGCGAGCGCATCGTGTCGAGGGACTCATGAGCGGCGAGCTGATCGTGGGTGGCGCGCTCGCAATCGCGCTGCTCGCCTACCTGTTGTACGCGCTCTTCAATCCCGAGAAGTTCTGAGGGGCCGACATGCGTGGCATCGACATTCTCCAGTTCGCCGTCTATCTCGGCTTGCTGCTGCTGTTCACTCCGTTCCTGGGACGCTTCATGGCGCGTGTCTACGAGGGCGAACCGCATCTGCTGAGCCGCGTCCTCGGCCCGGTCGAACGGCTTGTCTATCGTGTGTGTGGCGTCAACGCCGCCGCGGAACAGAGCTGGAGCCGGTACGCGCTCGGCCTGCTGGCGTTCAACGCCGCGGGAATCCTGCTGCTGTACGCCATTCTGCGGCTGCAGCACTTGCTGCCGCTCAATCCGATGCAGTTTGGCGCGATGTCACCGCATCTGGCGTTCAACACGGCGATCAGTTTCGTCACCAATACCAACTGGCAGTCCTACGGCGGCGAATCGACGCTCTCCTACTTCTCGCAAATGGCCGGCCTCACCGTGCAGAACTTCGTGAGCGCCGCAACCGGAATGGCAGCGGCCATTGCGCTGGCACGCGGCCTGGCACGCCACAGCAGCGGAACCGTCGGCAACTTCTTCGTCGATACCACCCGCTCGGTGCTCTATATCCTCTTGCCGATTGCGATCATCGGTGCGCTGCTGCTCGCCTGGCAGGGCGTACCCCAGAACTTCGACGCATATGTCCAGGCACAGACCGTCGAGGGCGCTCCGCAGACACTGGCGCAGGGACCTGCCGCAGCGCAGATATCGATCAAGCAGCTCGGCACCAATGGCGGGGGATTCTTCAACGCCAACTCCGCTCATCCATACGAGAACCCGACGCCGCTCAGCAACCTCGTCGAAGTGTTATTCATTCTCCTGATCCCGGCGGCGTTGGTGTACACGTTCGGCGTGATGGTGCGCGACCGGCGTCAGGGCTGGGCCCTGTGGGCGGTGATGGCGATCCTGCTGGTTGGCGGTCTTGCGATCTGTTACTCGTCGGAAATGGCGGGCAATCCGCTGCTCAGCGCGCTCGGCGTGGACCCGGCAACCGGCAATCTCGAGGGTAAAGAGGTTCGATTCGGCGTCTCCGGCTCGACACTCTGGGCCACTGCCACGACGGCCGCCTCCAACGGCTCGGTCAACGCCATGCACGACAGCTTTACGCCGCTCGGCGGCTTCGTGCCGCTGTTCAACATCATGCTGGGCGAGATCATTTTCGGCGGAGTTGGATCGGGCCTCTACGGGATGATCATGTACGTCGTGCTCGCCGTATTCATCGCGGGCCTGATGGTCGGCCGCACGCCCGAGTATCTCGGCAAGAAAATCGATGCGCGCGAAGTGCTGCTGTGCATGCTGGCCCTGCTCATCATCCCGCTCGGGATGATCGTGTTGCCGGCAATCAGCGCGGTCCTGCCGATCAGCGTGAGCTCGTTGCAGGACAAGGGCCCGCATGGATTGACCGAGTTGATGTACGCCTACGTATCGGCGACCGGCAACAACGGCTCCGCCTTTGCGGGCTTCAATGCCAACACGCCCTACCACAACACGCTGCTCGGCATCGCCATGTTCTTCGGCCGCTTTGCGATGCTGATTCCGTTGCTTGCCGTAGCCGGAAGCATGGCGACCAAGAAGGCAGCGCCGGCGTCCATCGGCACGTTTCCCACCCACGGGGTACTGTTCGTGATCCTGTTGATCTTAGTGATCTTCATCATCGGTGGCCTGACGTTCTTCCCGGCGCTGGTGCTCGGGCCGATCGCCGAGCACCTCGCCATGCACGCGGGCCAGACTTTCTAGGAATACTCGATGTCAGCACGTCAAGCGGTACTGCCACTCTTCGAAGCGCAGCTCGTCAAGGTCGCGATTGGCGCCAGCCTGCGCAAGCTCGACCCCCGCGTTCTCATCCGCAACCCGGTGATGTTCGTGGTCGGCGTGACGGCCGCGTTCGTCACGGTGCTGTGGATTCGGGATCTGGCCCTGGGCGCTGCCGGCACGGCGGTCGTCGGTCAGGTCACGCTCTGGCTGTGGTTCACCGTGTTGTTCGCAAACTTCGCAGAGGCCCTGGCCGAGGGTCGTGGCAAAGCGCGCGCGGACAGCCTGCGGCTCACACAGACCGATACGCCCGCGAAACTGCTGGATGATCCCGACACGCGCAAGGTGCGTTCGGTGTCTGCGCGCAGCCTCAAGCGCGGCGACGTGGTGCTGGTCGAGGCCGGCGACATGATCCCGAACGACGGTGAAGTGATCGAGGGCATCGCCTCGGTCAACGAATCGGCGATCACCGGCGAATCTGCGGCCGTGATCCGCGAAAGTGGCGGCGACCGCTCCGGCGTGACCGGCGGTACGCGCGTGGTATCGGACTGGATCAAGGTCCAGATCACGGCCAGCCCCGGCGAATCGTTTCTCGATCGCATGATCGCGATGGTGGAAGGCGCCGTCCGCCAGAAGACCCCCAACGAGATTGCGCTGCACATCCTCCTCGTCGGGCTGACGATCGTGTTTCTGCTGGTGGTGGCCGGACTCGAGTTCTTTGCCTTCTTCTCCGGCGCTCCGATCTCGGTGCTGTTCCTCGTCGCCCTGCTGGTGACGTTGATTCCGACCACGATCGGTGGGTTGCTGTCCGCGATCGGCATCGCTGGAATGGACCGCCTGGTGCAGGCGAACGTGATCGCCAAGTCGGGTCGCGCGGTGGAAGCGGCGGGCGATGTCGACATCCTGTTGCTCGACAAGACCGGAACGATTACGCACGGCAATCGCATGGCGAGCGAGTTCATTCCGGCGGATGGCGCCAACGAGGCCGAGCTCGCGAATGCCGCGATGCTGGCCTCCTTCGGCGATGACACTCCCGAAGGCAAGTCGATCGTTGCGCTCGCCGTGCAACGCCATCGGCTCACGGCGACACAGCCGCAACACGCCACGATCATTCGATTCACCGCCGAAACGCGCATGAGTGGAATCGACCTGCCGGAAGGGCCGATTCGCAAAGGAGCATCGGACGCGATGCTCAGTTACATGCGCGGCCAGGGTGCCCCTGGTATCCCGGCAGACGTCTCGGCGCAGATCGACCGCGTCGCGCGCAGTGGCGGAACCCCGCTGGTGGTCGCGCGTGCGGCGCGCGTACTCGGCGTCGTGCATCTCAAGGACATCGTCAAGCCCGACATCAAGGAGCGTTTCTCGCGCATGCGGGCGATGGGGATCCGCACGGTGATGATCACCGGCGACAATCCGCTGACAGCCGCTGCGATCGCCGCCGAGGCCGGTGTCGATGACTTCATCGCCGAGGCGACGCCGGAGAAGAAACTCGAGTTCATCCGCAACGAACAGGCGAAGGGTCACATGGTCGCCATGTGCGGCGACGGCACCAACGACGCGCCGGCTCTGGCGCAATCCGACGTCGGCGTGACGATGAACGACGGCACCGCCGCCGCCAAGGAAGCGGGCAATCTCATCGACCTCGACAGCAATCCGACCAAGCTGATGGAAGTGGTGATGATCGGCAAGCAGCTGCTCATCAGTCGCGGCGCATTGACCACGTTCTCGATCGCCAACGACGTCGCCAAGTATTTTGCGATCCTGCCGGCGCTGTTTGCCGCCGCGTATCCGCCGCTCGACACACTCAACATCATGCGGCTCGCAAGCCCGGACAGCGCGGTGCTGTCAGCCGTGATCTTCAACGCGCTCATCATCATCGCGCTGGTGCCGCTCGCCATTCGTGGCGTGCGCTACCGCGCCACGCGCGCGTCTGCGCTCCTGGGCCGCAACATGCTGTTGTATGGACTCGGCGGCCTTGTGGTGCCCTTCATCGGCATCAAGGTGATCGACATCGCCGTGAACGCTCTCGGTCTCGCCTGAAGGGGAGTGCAATGTTTGCCCAGCTGCGTCCCGCGCTCTTGCTCCTCCTGCTGATGACGGTGCTCACCGGCATCGCCTATCCGCTCGCCATCACCGGACTTGCGGGGTGGTGGTGGCCCGACGCGGCGCACGGAAGCCTGGTGCGACGGAACGGCGTCGTTGTCGGCTCGAGCCTCATCGGCCAGCCGTTCACCGGCCCGGCGTACTTCCATCCTCGCCCATCAGCCGCTGGTTCCGGCTACGACGCCGGCGCGAGCAGTGGCAGCAACCTGGGGCCGACCAGTCAGGCGCTCATCGATGCCGTGCGCGAGCGCGTCACTGCAGCTCGATCCGACGGCGGCAGCGGCAAAGTGCCTGCCGATCTGGTTACAGCATCAGGCAGCGGGCTCGATCCACATCTTTCACCGGCTGCAGTCGAATGGCAGCTCGCCCGCGTGGCACGCGCCCGACAGGTCCCCGAGTCTGGAGTGCGGGCTCTCGTTGCTGCCCACACCGAAGCACGCACACTCGCCGTGTTGGGAGAGCCCCGGGTCAATGTGTTGTTGCTCAACCTCGCGCTGGATGAGCGATTTCCGCGTATTCAATGATTCGGCGTAGCCTATGTAGATGAATGACGAGCGCCCATCTCCGGACGCGCTGCTGACCGAGATGCGCCGCGAGGGCCGCGGACGCCTCAAGATCTTTCTCGGCGCCTCCCCCGGGGTCGGCAAGACCTACGAAATGCTGTCCGCCGCCCGCCGCCGCCTGGCGGAAAGCGTGGACGTGGTCGTCGGCATCGTGGAAACCCACGGGCGCACGGAAACGCAGGCTCTGCTCGAAGGCCTGCCGACAATTGCGCGCCGCCGTGTCAGCTACCGCGGCCGCGACTTCGACGAGCTCGATCTGGATGCGCTGCTCGCGCGCAAGCCCAAGCTCGCCCTGGTCGACGAGCTGGCGCACACCAATGTTCCGGGCAGTCGCCACGAAAAGCGCTTCCAGGACGTCGACGAACTACTGCGTGCGGGCATCGACGTGTTCACGACACTCAATGTGCAGCACATCGAAAGTCTCAACGACCTGGTCGAGCGCATCACCGGCGTCAAGGTACGCGAGCGCCTGCCCGACAAGGTGCTGGAGACTGCCGACGAGATCGAGCTCATCGACCTGCCGCCCGAGGAACTGATCAAGCGGCTGCGCGAGGGCAAGGTGTACGTGCCCGAGGATGCGCAGCGCGCGGTGCAGAACTTCTTCACGCGCGGCAACCTCCTGGTGCTGCGCGAGCTCGCCATGCGCATGGCGGTCGAGCGTGTCGATGCCGACCTGCAGAACTACATGCGTGCCCGCGCGATCGAGGGTCCGTGGCCGGCGCGCGAACGCATCCTGGTCTGCATCGGAGCCGACCGCGATGCCGAGAGCCTCGTCCGGCTCGGCAAACGAATCGCCGAGCGCCGCCAGTTCCCCTGGGTCGTCGTGCACGTGCAACGCGCCCGTCCGGAGGAGATGGGCGCCGAGGCACGCGAACTGCTGCAGCAGGCACTGGCGCTGGCCGAACAGTTGGGCGCGCTCGCGGTCACCGTTCCGGGCGGAGGACTCGCGAACGAGGTGCTCGAGTACGCCGCCAGTCACAACGTCACCGAGATCGTTGTCGGCCGCTCGCGCCGCCGGCTGGCGCGCCTGCGTGTTCGTCCCAGTCTGTCGCAGACGCTGATCGCGCGCGGCCGCGAATTCGAAATCACGATTGCAAACCAGTCCGAACCCGATGAGCCACACGGCACGGCGTTGCGCGGCCGGGTGGTGTTCGCACACGTGCCTTATCGGGCGTGGTTCGAGGCCACCGCGGTCGTAGCGATCGCCGCGGCCACCGCGGCCTTTCTCGATCGCTACCTGCCGGCGGCTGAGCTGTCGATCGTATTCCTGTTCGCCGTACTGGTCGTGGCCGTGCGCCGAGGTCTGGGCCCCGGCCTGCTCGCCGCCGCCCTGGCATCACTTGCGTTCAATTTCCTGTTTACGGAGCCCCGCTTCACGCTGTGGGTAGAGCACTACGGCGATCTGCTCTCGATCATCTTCTTCCTGCTGGTGTCGGTGATCGGTGGCAATCTCGCTGCGCGGCTGCGTAGCCAGATGCAAGTCTCCCGCGCCGCTGCGGAACAGACGGCGCTGTTGTACGACTTCAGCCGCCGCATCGCTGGCGCGGTCAACCACGAGGACTTGTTGCGTTCGACCTGCCAATACCTCACCGACACGCTGGGTTTCGAGTCGGTCGCGATTCGCGCACAAGTTGACGGCGGACTGGGGGAAGCAATCGGCGTGGGTGCGCCGCCGGCATTCATCGATATCGACACCGCGGCGGCTGAATGGAGCGCGGCGCACGGCGAACCCGCGGGTTCCGGTACCGGCACTCTCCCGGCATCCTGGTGGTTGTTCGTGCCGCTCGCCACCTCCAAGCGACCGCTCGGGGTGCTGGGTCTCAACCTGGGGGCACGCAAAGCCACGCTCAGCGCCGAGCAGCGAAGGCTGCTGTTCGCGATGCGCGATCAGACGGCCGTGGCGCTGGAACGCATGCAGTTTGCCGACGAGGTCAAACGGTCCCAGTTGATATCGGAGACCGACCGGTTGCGTTCGGCGTTGCTGTCCTCGGTTTCTCACGACCTGCGCACACCGCTGTCCTCGATCATCGGTTCGGCGACCAGCCTGCGGCAGCTCGGCGAGAAACTTCCAGAGTCGGGCCGGCACGAACTGCTCGACACGATTCTCGAGGAAGCCGAACGGCTCAATCGCTTCGTCCAGAACCTGCTCGACATGACGCAGCTCGGATACGGCGCGCTGGCGGCTCATAGCGAGTGGACCGATCTGCGGGAGGTGATCGGCCGCGCACGCTCGCGGCTCGAGCAGCCGCTCCGCGACCACCACATCGAGGTCGATATTCCGGCGGAGGCAGCTCAGGTGTATGCGGACCCGACGTTGCTCGAGCAGGTGGTGGTCAACCTGCTCGACAATGCCGCCAAGTTCTCCCCTGCAGGATCCGCCGTGAGCATTGTCGCCAGCCTCGCGGCACGCCAGGTGCTGATCGAGGTCATCGATACCGGCTCGGGTATTCCTCCGGCCGAACGCGAGCGGGTGTTCGACATGTTCTACCGCGTGCGCGACCGCGATCAGCGGCGACCCGGGACCGGCCTCGGGCTCGCGATCTGCAGGGGATTCGTCGAGGCGATGGGGGGGACGATCGCCGTCCGTGGCGGACGCGACAGTCATGGCACGCAGATCGTGATCACGCTGCCGCGGCGCGAACCTCCGGCCAACCGGGTGACCGAAGCCGCATGAGCGCCGCCAA
>Ga0184627_10001137_pt1 | contig 10668 bp, 7 predicted proteins | sample PLM3_127_b1_FD_133150 | JGI IMG/M metagenome (GOLD analysis project Ga0184627, IMG submission 133150) | Groundwater sediment microbial communities from an aquifer in East River, Colorado, USA - PLM3_127_b1 | ecosystem: Environmental > Terrestrial > Soil > Riparian zone | place: USA: East River...
CCGCGCAGGGGATCCCATACACCAGTCGCGCAGGGGCAAAAATAAAAACGCCTCTCCAACCAGGGGCTGAAGAGGCGTCGTGTCGCTCAGTTCGTCGTAAATGTCTTAGACGCTGGCCGCCCCTTCAGTCGCAGTCCGATACCACCACCAATAGCTGGCGTAGCTCGGCGACCGGAAGAAGCTAAAGTGATGCAGCATCTGTGCGAAAGCGAATAGTGACTCTATCGCAGAGATTCCTGGGCTGTCAACGCGCGGGCCGCCGCGCACACGTCCACCCCATCGCGCAGGCGTGCGCAATGGGGACTCCGGGCTTGCGCGGTGGGGTGCGAGCGGCCGAAGCCTTCAGGCCTTGCAGTTTCAGCGGTTTACCCGTATCGTCAATGTTGCGCCCTTAACTGGTGTGTTCTCCCAAACCGGGACGGGCCGCTCCGTTGTCGCGGCCCGCGGATGCTTTGTTGGCGGCTTGTCGTCACCCGCGCCGAAGTCAGTTGAAACCGGTCATTCAGCTATGTTTATAAAGACTCTCGCCTCTGCCGTGGCCCTGCTCCTGTTCCTGGTCGCCGGACTTCCGGCGCAGAGCAGGACGTTTCCCGTGGACGAGCTGAAAGCCGGCATGGTGGGCATCGGCAAGACCGTCTTCGAGGGCGACCGTCTCGACGAGTTCAAGGTCCACATCCTCGGCGTGCTCCGCAACGTCATCGGCACCCGCCGCAACTTGATCCTGGCGCGGCTCGAGGGCGGCCCGCTCGCCAACACGGGGGTGATTGCGGGCATGAGCGGCAGCCCGGTGTACATCGACGGCCGCCTCGTCGGCGCCGTGTCGTATTCCCTGGGCCAGTTCTCCAAGGAACCGATTGCCGGCATCACGCCCATTGACGAGATGACCGAAGCGGCGACGTTTGCCGGTCCGCGACGCCAGGCCGCGCGCGTCGAGTTGCAGATGCCGCTGACACCGGAAAGCCTGAGGGCGTCACTGCGTCAGGCCTTCAGCTGGATGCGCCCGTTTGCGGACAGCCCGGCCGACGTCCGGGTCTTCGGCGACGCGGCGCTGAACGCCGGCATCGGGACGCTGCTCCGTCCGATTGCGACGCCGTTGTCGCTCGGCGGCTTTGACGCCGACGTGATCGATCCGATCGCCTCCGCGTTCCGCGACCAGGGTTTCGTCCCGATCATGGCCGGATCGTCGCTTCTCGCGCCGCGACTTGTGCAGACCGACTGTCGGGGCGACGCATGCGTCGCCCCTACGTCGCCACGGCTGCGGCCCGGCGATCCGGTTGGCGTGGCCCTCATGAGCGGCGACCTCGAGCTGGGCGCCACCGGCACGGTGACCGAAGTGGACGGCGATCGCGTCTATGCCTTCGGACATCCGTTCTACGGCCTTGGCCCGACGCAGTTCCCGATGACCCGCGCTCACGTCATGACCGTGCTGCCGAGCCTCGCGAACTCGATGAAGATCGCCAGCACCGGCGAGGTGATTGGCACTGTCCAGCAGGACCGCGCCACCACGATCGCGGGCACGCTCGGGCCGGGCCCGGCGCTCATTCCCGTCCGGATCACCCTGACATCGGAGCGGGGGACGAAGAAGACGTTCAACATGGCCATGGTGAACGACCAGCTGTTCACGCCCCTTCTGGCGTACCTGTCGATCCTGAACACGCTCAGCTCGTACGAGCGCCAGAACGGCGCCGCCAGCTATGCCCTCCGCGGCACGGCGTCGATCAAGAAACACGGCGAGGTGGCGTTTGAAGACCTCTTCACGGGCGATCAGCCGTCGGTCGGCGCGGCGGCGTACGTCGTGGCGCCGATCAATTTCCTGCTCCGCAACGCCTTCGAGGACGTCGAGCTGGAGCGGCTGGACCTCGAGATCGACGCGAGCGAGCAGCCACGCAGCGCCACGCTCGAGCGCGTGTGGATCGACGGCAACCGGCCGAAGCCCGGCGCCACCGTGGACTTGAAGATACTGCTGCGAACGTATCGCGGTGAGGAAGTCACGAGGACACTCCCGGTAGAGATTCCCGCCAGCGCCCGCGGCACGCTCTCGATCATGGTGGCGGACGGCATCCGGCTGTCGCAGTGGGAGGCGCGGGAGCTACAGCAGATCCAGCCGCTCCAGACGCGCGGCCTGCCGCAGATGATTCGTGTCCTGAACAACACGCACAAGAACAACCGCCTGTACGTCCGGCTCCTCGGCCGCGACAGCGGCGCCGTCGTCAAGGGCGAGTCGCTCGCGGCGCTGCCTCCCTCCGTGATGGCCGTTATGGAATCCGACCGCAACGGCGGCAGCTTCAGGCCACTGCAGAGTGCGATGCTTGGCGAATGGGACATCGCGACCGGGCACGCGGTGACCGGAACGCGGACCCTGACGCTCGCGATCGAGGAATAATTCAACAGGTCAAAGGTCAAAGGTTATAGGTCAAAGGTGAGGGCAAAAAATACCTTTGACTTTTGACCTTTGACCTACAGAGTTTCAGCATGACTCATTCATCGAAGCGAGCGCTCCTGGTAGCAACCGTGGTGTGTGCCGCGGCCGCCGGCGTCCAGGCTGCGCTGCCGACGTTCTGGCAGGTCTCAACGGAAGCGGAGTTCCTCCAGGGCGAGGTCGAGAACCTGGCGATCGACGCCTACGGCCGCCTGACGCTCGGGCCCGCCGCCACCACCGTCTACGAGTCGAGCGCCCCCTTCCTGTGGACGCTCGTGAGCGGGCCGGACGGCTCCATGTTCATCGGCAGCGGCAACGAGGGACAGGTCTACCGCGTCGATGCCAGCGGCAAGGGCAGCGTCTTCTTCGACGCCGAAGAGCTCGAAGTACACGCCATCGCGCTGGCGCCCGGGGGCGGCATCTACGCCGCGACGTCGCCGGACGGCAAGATCTACAAGGTCGATGCGGCCGGCGCGGGCACCGTGTTCTTCGATCCACCGGACCGCTACGTGTGGAGCCTGGCGGTGGATCGCGCGGGCAGCGTCTTCGCCGGGACCGGCGACAAGGGCATCATCTACAAGATCGGCCCGGACGGCCGGGGCGCGCCGTTCTATCAGACGAAGGCGACCCATGTGATGTCGCTGGCGTTCGATCGTCAAGGCCGGCTCCTGGCGGGCACCGAGTCGCCGGGGCGGGTCTTTCAGATCGACGCCTCCGGCAAACCGTTCGTCCTGCTCGATTCCCCGTATAACGAGATCCACACGCTTCGCGTCGACGCCAGCGGCAACATCTACGCCACGGCCGTGAGCGGACGCGGCGCTCCTGCGCAGGATCGGACGCCCGCCCCGGCGCCGGAGCCGGCGCAGTCACAGCCGGTCGCCTCGGTGTCCACCGAAGTCACGTTCACCATCGTCGCCGACTCGTCCACGACCGCCGCACCGGCCCCGCAGGCGCCGCCGCGCGGCAACCAGGGACCGGGTGCCGGTGCGGTGTACCGCATCATGCCGGACGGTGCGTGGGATCTCGTTTGGCAGTTGCGCGAGGACGTCCCCTACGACCTGGCGTTCGAGAGCGACGGCAGCGTGCTCGTCGCCACCGGCAACGAGGGCAAGATCTATCGGCTCGCCGGGGACCCGATGCAGCCGACGCTGGTGGCGCGGGCGCTCGTCCAGCAGGTGACCACGCTGCTCCCGGACGGGACGGGGCGCATGCTGTTCGCGACGTCGAATCCAGGCAAGGTGCTGCGGCTGTCGGCGGCGCGCGCCGATCGCGGCACCTATACCTCGGATGTCCGGGACGCGCAGGCCGTCGCCACCTGGGGCGCCATCAAGTGGCAGGGGCTCATCCCCGCTGGCACGAAGGTCGAGATTGCCACGCGGTCCGGCAACACTCGAACCCCCGATGAAACATGGAGCGACTGGAGCAGCGCCTACACCGACGGGACCGGCAGCCCCATCGTGAGCCCGCGCGCGCGATACCTTCAATGGCGCGCGGTGTTGACCGCCGCCCGCGACCAGGCGCCGGTGCTGACGTCGGTGACGGCCGCGTATTTGCCCCGGAATACGCGCCCGCGCGTGACCGCGATCACGATCCACCCGCCAGGCACGGTCTTCCAGCGTCCGTTTCCCACGGGCGATCCCGAAATCGCGGGGTTCGAGGGGGACACGCCGGATCGGCGAGCGGCGGCGCAGAACCAGGGAGGCGGCGGCGGCGCGATCACCAACGCGCCCGCGCTGGGCCGCCGTGCCTACCAGAAAGGGCTGCTCACCTTCGTGTGGCGCGCCGAGGACGAGAACCGGGACGAACTGCAGTACGACGTGCTGTACCGGCGCGAGGGAGACACGGCGTGGAAGCCGCTCAAGCGCGGGCTCAAGGATTCGGTTCTCGTCTGGGACACCACGTCAGTGCCCAACGGCCGCTATCTCGTGCAGATCGTGGTCTCCGACCTGGCGTCGAACCCGCCTGATGCGGCGCTGACCGCATCGATGGAAAGCACCACGTTCGAGATCGACAACATGCCGCCGGTGGTGACGGTCACCTCCGCCCGCCGCGAGGGCAACCGCACCGCGATCGCATTCGATGTGCGGGACACCGATTCAGCGGTGCAGAAGGCGGAGTACTCGCTGGATGGCGACCGCTGGCAGACGATTTATCCCAGGGACGGCATTGCCGACTCGCGCTTCGAACAGTTCGAGCTGGTGCTGGAAGGTGATACGGCGGCCCGCGGCGTGATCATCCGCGCCACCGACTCACTGAACAATATTACGAGCGCGCGGGGCGAAGCACCGGCCGCGCCCGGGCGCCGTTAAGCGGCTTCACGATACCCTCCGCCTCCGGGGCCGATATCGGCGGGAGCGATCCCGTGCTCTCGGGAACGAGCGAGGCCTTCACCGTCGTCCGCGCCAGCAGCCAGACCACGTTCACGGCCACGACGCCGTCAAGCGTCTGCGCGGGCGTGAACCGAGAGTGTTTCACGGCATCGAGCAGCGCGCTGATCTGATCGGATTCGTCGGCCGTCCCGCGGGCCATTCCGCTCTCGCGCACCGACGACTGCAACAACTCGAAGTTGCCCACACGGCCTTCGCGCGTGACGACCGCCGCGAGCGCAAACACCGCCTCTTCTCCAGGAATCGAATCGAGCGCCCACCCTTGGTTCAGCGGCCGCGGCGCCAGCATCTGCGCGTCGAGCTGAAGCGGATACCGATCCGACCCTGGGTTGGCGAGCCTCGAGATGACGTCTGCCATTGAATCCGGCAGTTCGGCGCGCGCCACGCGGTTCACCGTCGTCACGGCACACACGCACACGACGAGGGCGGCCGTCGCGCCCAGCGCCTGCCACAGGACGCGCATGTCGGCGAACAGCTCGCGGAAGCGGACGGGCAGCGACTGATCGTGCTCGGCGCGGATCCGCGTCAGGACCTCGGATTGGATCGCGGCAAGCGCTCCCGCGTCCTGGGCATGCACCGAGGGCGCGGCCGAGCCCAGCCGAAGGGCGGCCCCGATCATCCGCATGTCCTCGATCCGCGCCGCGCAGGTGTCGCACCACCGCAGGTGCGACTCCAGCACGACCTGCTCGGCCATCGGCAGCTCGAGGTCGACGAATGGCTGCAGCATCTCGCGCGCCGCCTCGCACCCCAGATACGGAATCATGACCGGAGCCCCAGGAGATCGGCTCGCAGCGCTTGCCGGGCGCGCGTGAGCCGTGATTTGACCGTGCCGACCGCGACGTCGAGCGTGAACGCGATCTCCTCGTAGCGCAGGCCGTCCACCTCCCGCAGGATCAACGCCGTGCGCTGGTCGAACGGGAGCCGCTCCAGCGCCTGCCAGATCTTTGCCGCCGTTTCCTTGCTGGCGAGCAGACGGTCCGGCAGGATGTCCTGCTTCGACTCGACATCGCCGAACTTCACGAGATGCTCGTCGAGCGACACCTGGTCACCGCGGTGTCGGCGGCGCCACCACCGCCGCCGGTTGCGCGCCTGATTCACCGCGATGCGGTAGATCCACGTGCGCAGGGCCGACCTGCCGCGAAAGCTGGAAAGGGTGCGGAAGACGCGGAGGAAGACTTCCTGGGACAGGTCGAGGGCCTCGTCGCGATCGCTGAGCAGGTTCAGCGCCAGCCCGTAGACCATGCGCTGGTGCGCGGCCACGAGCTCGGCACACGCGGCCTCATCGCCCGCGGCACACCGGGCAATCAGCGCGGCTTCGCCGCTATCGACGTACGACCAGCTGAGGGCGCCAGCGTTGTTCTTCACGAGATCTCCAGACCGGGTCCCCATGAAGTCTACTACCTACGCGGGTTTGGACACCGTCCGGGGGCGGAAGTTCCTTCGGCGCAATTCCCCACCCCCAACGCCCAACTCCCGAGGGAACAACCCAAAAAGCGGGGACCTGTGGGTATTCAGGGGGCGTTTTGGGAATTGGGAGTTGGGAGCTTAGGATTATCTCATCCATGAAACGCCTGCTGGTGGTGTCCGTGGGTCTCGCCGCCCTGATGGTCGGGGTCGTCGTGGCATGGTATGCCGTCCGGCAGGAGCGCGAATTCCAGCGCCTGATCGCGGCGGGCGACGCCGCGCTCGCACAGGACCAGACCTACGGGGCCATCGAGGCCTTCAGCGGCGCTCTAGCCCTGAAGCGCGACTCGATGCTGGCGCACCTCAAGCGCGGCGATACCTACAGGCGGCGCGGCGAGCTCGCGGCTGCGCTCCGGGATCTGCGTGAGGCGTCAGCGCTGGACCCGTCCGCGCCACGGCCCGTCGAACTGCTTGGTGACATCAACGCCTCGATGGGGCGATACGAGCGCGCGTCGGAGCACTACCAGGCGTTCACCGTGCTGGACGACCGGTCGCCGCGCGTCCTGTACAAGCTCGCGCTTGCCTACTACAGGAACGGGCAGGTGGAGCGCGCGATCGAGCCGCTGCGGGATGCGGTCGCGCTCGACGAGCGCTTCACTGAGGCGCATTACCTGCTTGGCATGTGCCTCCGCGAACGTGGACAGGACGATGAGGCGCTGCGGGCGTTGACGCGCGCCGTGGAGATCAGCCCGACATTTGCCGCCGCGCGTGAAGAGCTGGTCGATCTCTTCGATCGGACGGGCCGCCGGCAGGAGGCGTTGGAACAGCTGGAGGCACTGGCGGCGCTCGAGCCCGCACGTGCCGAGCGGCTCATCAGCGTGGGACTCGCCTATGCCCGCTGGGGACGAACCGACGCGGCCATCCTCACCCTCAGCCGCGCCGCGGAGCGGTACCCCGACGCGCAGGCGGTCTACACGGCTCTCGGCCGCGTCTGGCTCGAGGCGGCGGAGCTCCGGAGTGATCGCGTGGCGTTGAGCAAGGCGATCGAAGCGCTCGAGCCCACGGCCGCGTCCGGCACCGCGTCAGGCGAGACGTTGATGCTGTACGGCCGGGCGATGCTGCGGTCGGGCGATACAGGCGTCGCCGAGCGCATCCTGCTTCAGGCTGTTGGAAAACCGCCGGTCGAGCCGGCTGCGTTTCGGTATCTCGCAGATGCCGCGGAGCGGCTTGGACACGTCCCTCTCGCCAGGGATTCGCTGCTCCGCTACGTCGCCCTTGTCGATGAAGCCGACGTCGAACCCGCGATCGCCGAGCGCCTGGCCCGCCTGCAATAGCGGATTGGGCGGACCTTCAGGTCCGCCCGTCCTGCGTCGCGGGATCGAGCGCGTCCCGCAACCCATCCCCGAGAAAATTGAAGCCCAGCACGAGAATGGCGATGGCAAGGCCCGGGAAGATCGTCAGGTGCGGCGCGTCGAGCAGGTGCCCGCGACCGTAATTCAGCATCGTGCCCCAGCTCGGTGTCGGCGGTTGCACGCCCAAGCCCAGGAAGCTGAGCGCGGCTTCGGCCAGGATCGCGCCCCCCATTCCCAGCGTCGCCTGCACGGTGACCGCCGGCAAGGTGGTCGGAATCACGTGACGCGTGAGGATCCGCACGGTCGTCGCGCCGAGGGCTCTGGCGGCCTGCACGAACTCCAGCTCGCGCGCGCGAAGCACCTGCCCGCGGACGAGGCGAGCATAGCCCACCCACCCAATCAGCGACAGCGCCAGCACGACGTTCGTGAGACTCGGGCCCAACACGGCCACGAGCGCGATCGCCAGCAGCAATCCCGGAAACGCCAGCAGGATATCGATCAGCCGGCTGATCGCCTCGTCGATGCGGCCGCCGAAGTATCCCGCCACCGAGCCCATGGCAATCCCGATCGTCGCCGAGACCCCGACGACGACGAGGCCGACGAGCAGCGAGATGCGGGCACCCGACAGCACGCGCGCGAAAATGTCGCGCCCGAGCTCGTCGAGGCCGAACCAGTGCAACCCCGTCGGCCCTTCAAGGCGCAGGGCCAGTTCCTGCGTGGACGGATCGAACGGCGCCAGCCAGGGCCCGACCAGGGCCGCCAGCGCGGCCAGAAGTACGATCGCGGCGCCTGCTCTAGCCATTCCCGAACGCCCAACTCCCAACGCCCAACTCCCAAACCAGCCTCGACGCTCGGGAATTGGGAGTTGGCGGTTGGGAATGGCCTCGAAGAGGTTCAGTCATAGCGTATGCGTGGATCGAGCACGCCGTAGACAAGATCGGTCAGCAGGTTCATGGCGACGTAGGTCACGGCAATGAAGAGAATGCATCCCTGGACAATCGGATAGTCGCGAAAGCCGATGGACTGGATGAGCAGGCGGCCGATACCGGGCCACGCGAAGATCGTCTCGGTGATCACGGCGCCGGTCAGCACGGCGCCGAACTGCAGGCCGACCAGCGTGACGACGGGGATCAGGCTGTTGCGAAACGCGTGGCGCAGCACGGCCCTGCCGCGTGACGCGCCGCGCGCGCGGGCGGCCTGCACATACGGCTCACGCAGCTCCTCGAGAAGGGACGCGCGCGTCATTCGCGCGAGGATCGCCGCCAGCGCCGCGCCGAGCGAGATGGCCGGGAGCACCAGGTGAGCGAGGGTGCCGCGGCCGGAGACCGGCAGCCAGCCAAGTTCGACCGCGAACAGGAGGGCCAGCAGCGGCCCCAGCCAGAAGTTCGGAATCGAAATTCCGGTGAGCGCGAGGGTGGTGGCCGCGTGGTCGACGATCGTCCCACGCCGGACGGCCGCAATAATGCCGAGGGGAATCGAGACGCCGATGGCGACGATCATCGCCGCCGCCGCCAGTTCGAGGGTCGCGGGCAGCCGATCGATGATGGCCTGTGTTACGGGTTCGCTGGTGCGCAGCGAGGTGCCGAGATCGCCGCGGACCGCGCTGCTGAGGAAGCCCCCGTACTGCTCGAGGAGCGGCCGGTCCAGGCCAAGCCGCTTCCGCAGTGCGGCGACGTCCTCCTCGGCCGCAGTCTCGCCGAGCATGGCCTGCGCCGGGTCGCCGGGAATGAGATGGATCAGCGCGAATACGAGGGTGGCGACCCCGAGCAACACGGGGATCGTGAGAACCACACGACGCGCCAGGAACCGTAGCACGATGCTTTTCAGGATTTGTGGAGGCGGGTCCGCTGCGCGGCACCCGCCCCACGGACGTAGGCCGGGTGCCGCGGAGCGGACCCGGCTACACCATCAGTTGTCGAGCGCGAACACGTACAGCGCGTTCCCGGTCTGCGGGTGCCGGACGTCCGGCGCGATCGTGCGAGGCACGTTCCGGGGGCTGCCGCCGCCGAGTCCTGTCGTCACCGCGATGTACTGCCTCCCGCCGGCGGTGAACGAGACCGGGAACCCTTGCACGGACGTCCCGAGACGCGCCTGCCACAGGGCCTTGCCGGTGCGCACGTCGTAGGCGCGGAAGTACCGATCGAGATCGCCGGCAAAGGCCAGCCCTCCGCCGGTCGTCAGCGCGGCGGTCAGGAACGGCGCGCGCTGCTCGACGCTCCACACTTCCCGCATCGTGTTCACGTCAAACGCGGCCAGCTTGCCGACGTTGCCGTTTGAGCCGGGCATCTCGAAGAACTTGCGGTCGCCCGCGGTGCCTCCGGAGCCCTCGATGAATTCCATCTGACGTCCCGAAATCTCCATGCACGACTGCGCCAGTGGAATGAGCAGCAGCCCCGCGCCCGGGTGATAGCTCGTCGCGTGCCAGTTGTGGCCGCCTTCAGTGCTGGGGCACGCCGACACCCAGTCGCCGACCTTCGCCGCCATGATCTCGGCCCGATATCGCGGCACACCGGATTCGAGGTCGATGCGGTCGAAGATGTTGTGGAAGACCGTCTCCTTGAACGAGACGTACTCGCCACTCTGCCGATCCAGCTTCCAGAGGATCCCAGGCTTCCCGATCGTGAACACGAATTTCCGGCTGCCGACGTCGACGAGCACGCGCTCGTACACTTCGTCCAGATCGAGCGATTCCCCCGGCGAGTGCTGGAAATACCAGGCGAGTGTGCCGGTGTCCGGCCTGAGCGCGACCGTCGTGCTCGTGTAGAGCGCGCGGTCCGAGGTCCTCATATTGCGGCTCGCCGCCACCCATGGCTTCGCCTGCGCGACGCCCCAGTAAGTCAGGTCGAGATCCGGGTCGTAGCTGCCCGTAATCCAGGTCTCGCCTCCCTTGCGGAACGTGTTCGCGACATTCCCCCAGGTGTCGCCGCCAGGTTCGCCGCTGTGCGCGACGGTGTGGAACCGCCACAGCGGCCGGCCCGTCTCGGCGTCGTAGGCGCTGATCGCGCACCGGTCGGGGCCAAAGCGGGCGCAGCCGGACAGCCCCTGCAGAACCTTGCCCTTGATGACGATCGGCCCGCTCGTGTTGGCGAAACCTTTGTTCCGATCC
>Ga0184627_10001138_pt1 | contig 10666 bp, 11 predicted proteins | sample PLM3_127_b1_FD_133150 | JGI IMG/M metagenome (GOLD analysis project Ga0184627, IMG submission 133150) | Groundwater sediment microbial communities from an aquifer in East River, Colorado, USA - PLM3_127_b1 | ecosystem: Environmental > Terrestrial > Soil > Riparian zone | place: USA: East River...
CAGGCCCCACTGCTTGACGCGGCGTGCGACCCACACCACCTCCTCGGCGGCATACACGAGGTCCCTCGGAAATGCCGCACCCGACATCGACGCGGCGATCGCGGGAATCCCATGCCGGGCGGCCTCGCGCGCCGCTCCGACGGTGCCCGAGACTTCCGTCGACAGGCCGAGGTTGTACTCGGTATTGACGCCGGACACGACGAGATCCGGCCGCGGCATCACGATGTTCCTGATCGCGATGTTGACGGTGCTGGCGGGCGTGGCCGTGAGTCCAATGGCCGGCAGCCCGTTCGGCAGCGTCAGGTCCTCACGGAACACGGTCTCCGACGTGATGATGGAATGCCCCTTCCCCGTCTGGTTCTCGGCGGGCCCGACGATGATGGGTGTGCCGATCGCCTGAAGCGCTTGCGCGACCGCCGCGATTCCCGGCGCGCGTACGCCGTCATCGTTGGTCACGAGAATGCGGTACGGCGGCGGCTGCCGGAACTGCTGTGCCCCAGCGGGCGCGAGCAGGCAGACCGCGAACAGCAGGGCAAGCAAAATGCGCAGTGTGTGCATGCCGGGAGATTATCACCCCTCGACCCTGCTCGCCCCTCGACTCGCTTCGGAGCGACCCTGAGCCAGGTCGAGGGGTCGGGGTGACCCTATGCGTCTCCAAGGGTCGAAGGGTCAGATTGCCGGCGCCGCCGCGCGCTGGACGGTCGGTTAGCCGGGGGCCTGTTTCGTCACCGGCACGTCGTAGAGGACGAGCCCACGGCGGACCTCCTCCATCGCGATCCGCTCGGCTTTGTGCGGATCCGGCCGGTGCGCCTCTGACGATCGGGGATCGTCATCGAGGCGCGGCAGCGCGCCGCGGCGCAACTGCTTGGCCCGCATGGCGGCGACGTCGACAAACAGAAATCGGCTCTCGATCAGGGGCGCCTTCGGCCGTGGCGCCGGCGGCATGGCGGATTCAGCGGCAGCGTCGAGCATGGTATCGATTTCCATAGGAGCCTCAGACTAGCACAGCAGCCGGAGGCCTGAAGGCCTCCGGCTACAGACCGGGCAACCGTCGGGCTCCGGTAGCCGGAAACCTTCAGGTCTCCGGCTGCGTCAGGTCAGTTACGCTGCGACTTCAACGTGAATCGTGCGTGGTTTCGCTTCCTCCCGGAACGGCAGCCTCACCGTGAGCACGCCGTTCTTGTACTCGGCGCTGACTCCGGAGGCGTCGACCGTGTTCGGCAGCGTGAACGAGCGGGTGAATGCACCGTACCGACGCTCGACGCGCCGGAACTGCTCTTCCTTGACGTCGCCCGGCAGCTTCCGCTTCCCGCGCAGCGTCAGGGTGTTGTTCGCGACCGTGAGCTCGATGTCCTCGCGGGTCATGTCGGGCAGTTCCGCCTTGATCACGACATCGTGGCTGTCGGTCTCGTAGATATCGACCGACGGGACCCAGCTGCCGCGCGCGGTCACGTCTTCGTCCCGCACGTGCACGGCGCCGAAGAGGTGGTTCATCCGGTCCTGCAGGGTCGCGAATTCATGAAATGGATCGAATCGGACAATAGCCATTGTTGTGCTCCTTTGGGCGGGTCTAAGACCCGCCCCTACATTCGGTTGTAGGGGCATCCGGTTTGAGGGGCGGACCTTCAGGTCCGCCCCTCCCCTTATGCGTCGACGACCTCGCCCTCCTTGACGTCGTCTTGCTGACCTGAGGCCTGAGCCCCGGGGCCTGAGGCCTGCTGTTTGTAGAGCTGCTCCGCCATGCTGTGCGACGCCTTCTGCAGCGCGTCCGTTGCGCGCCGGATGCTGTCCAGGTCGTCTCCCTTCGCCGCCTCGCGGAGTCCCGCGATGGCGCTTTCGACCCGGCTCACGTCGTCTGCCGGCAGCCGGTCGCGATTCTCATTGACGGTCTTCTCCACCGAATAGTTCAGCGCATCGGCCTGGTTGCGCGCGTCGACTACGTCGCGCCGCGTCTTGTCGTCGGCGGCGTGGGCGTCCGCGTCTTTCACCATGCGATCGACGTCATCCTTGCTCAGCCCGGATGACCCGCTGATCGTGATCTTCTGTTCCTTGCCCGTGCCGACGTCCTTGGCCGCCACGTTGACGATGCCGTTGGCGTCGATGTCGAACGTGACTTCAACTTGCGGCACGCCTCGCGGGGCCGGCGGCAGGCCGACCAGGTGGAACCGGCCCAGCGTGCGGTTGTCGCGCGCCATTTGCCGCTCGCCCTGGAGCACGTGCACCTCGACGTTCGTCTGGTTGTCCGTGGCGGTCGAGAAGATCTCGCTCTTCCGCGTGGGTATCGTGGTGTTCCGCGTAATCAGCGTCGTCATCACGCTGCCCAGCGTCTCGATGCCGAGCGAGAGTGGTGTCACGTCCAGCAGCAGGACGTCCTTGACCTCGCCCTTGAGCACACCGCCCTGGATGGCAGCGCCAATCGCCACGACCTCGTCCGGGTTCACGCCCTTGTGCGGCTCTTTCCCGAAGTACTCCTTGACGAGCTCCTGGATCTTCGGAACCCGCGTCGACCCGCCGACCAGCACGACCTCGTCAATGTCCGACGGCTTCAGTCCCGCGTCCGCCAGCGCCTTGGCAAGCGGGATCATCGACCGCTGCAGCAGGTCATCGACGAGCTGCTCGAACTTCGCCCGCGTCAACGTCATCCGCAGGTGCTTCGGCCCGTTGTGATCGGCCGTGATGAAGGGCAGATTGATGTCTGTCTCCATGACCGACGACAGCTCGATCTTCGCCTTCTCCGCAGCTTCCCTGAGCCGCTGGAGCGCCATGCGGTCCCTGCCCAGATCGACGCCGTCGCTCTTCTTGAACTCTGCGACGATCCACTCCATCACCCGCTGGTCGAGGTCGTCGCCGCCCAGGTGCGTGTCGCCGTTGGTCGCCTTGACCTCGACAACGCCCTCGCCGACCTCGAGGATGGAGATGTCGAACGTGCCGCCGCCGAAGTCGTAAACGGCGATCGTCTCGTCTTTTTTCTTGTCGAGACCGTAGGCCAGCGCGGCCGCGGTGGGCTCGTTGACGATGCGAAGGACGTTGAGGCCGGCGATCCGGCCGGCATCCTTTGTCGCCTGGCGCTGCGCGTCGTTGAAATACGCCGGAACGGTGATGACGGCATCCGTCACCTCTGCGCCGAGGTGGTCTTTCGCGGCCGCTTTCAGCTTTTGCAGAATCATGGCGGAGATCTCCGGCGGCGAGTATTTCTTGCCGCGGGACTCCACCCAGGCGTCGCCGTTATCGGCCTTCACGACCTTGTACGGCACGCTCCCGCCCGCCTGCGCAACGTCGCTGTGCTTCCGGCCCATGAAGCGCTTGATTGAAAAAATCGTGTGCTCGGGGTTGGTGACCGCCTGGCGTTTGGCGACCTGTCCGACCAGCCGCTCGCCGTCCTTCGTGAAGCCGACCACCGAGGGCGTCGTACGCGCGCCTTCCTGGTTCACGACCACGGCGGGCTCCCCGCCTTCCATGACCGCGACAACAGAATTCGTGGTGCCGAGGTCGATTCCGATGACTTTGCTCATGTGACTTGTGTCTCCGCTCATATGACTTGTGTCTCCACGAGAAAAATCATAGCACTACATGAGTGTATGTCAAGCATTTGATATGAGTGCATTCATATCAATACTAGACCGCTGAGGTTTGAAGACCAGACCAGATGAACCATCGAGGGTGGGACAAACCCGCGCCCGATCCATATGAGATCATGGGACGCGCTGATGGCCCAGTTCTCCTTCATCCCCTCCGGTGAAACCAACGACCTGGCTGACGACATCCGCGAATTGTTCGACGACCTCTCGCGCAGCCTCGACCGGGGGCTGCGGGCCTACTCCGGCGAATGTCACCCCTCGCTCGACGTGCTTGAAACGGATCGGGCCGTTCAGGTCACGATCGACGTCTCGGGCGTGCCGGCCGAGGCGCTGCGCGTGCTGTATCGGTCTGGCGTCCTTTTGATCGCGGGAGAAAAAGCGCCCGCGCTCGCGCCGGCACACCAGACCTTCCACCTCGTCGAGCGTGAATTCGGCCGGTTTGCGCGCGCGGTGCGGCTGAATGGCGCGTTCGACGTCCAGAACGCGCACGCGACGCTCGGTGACGGCGAGCTGACGATTGTCCTGCCCAAGCTTGACGAACGCCGGGGCCGCGGTCATCGCATTCCCATCGCATGAACATCCTCTTCGTGGGGGACATTGTCGGCCGCCCCGGCCGCGAGCTGATTCGCAAAGGGTTGCGGGCGCTCGTCGACCGCTACAGCCTCGATCTCGTCGTTGCCAATGCGGAGAACTCCGCCGCGGGATTCGGCGTCACGAAGGAAATCGGCGATACGCTCCTCGAATGGGGCGTCGACGTGATGACATCCGGCAATCACATCTGGGACAAGAAAGAGGCGATTGAGTACATCGCGGGCGAGCCGCGGCTGCTTCGCCCGGCGAATTACCCGGCCGGGGTGCCCGGGCGCGGCACCTACGTGGCCCGGACCGGTGACGGGCGCGCCGTCGGCGTCATCAACGTGATGGGACGCGTGTTCATGCTGAACATCGACGACCCGTTCGCCGTCGTGCTGCGCGAAATCGAGAACATCCGGCACCAGACGCGGGTGATCATCGTGGACTTCCACGCGGAAGCGACGAGCGAGAAGGTGGCCATGGGATGGTACCTGGACGGCAAGGTCACCGCGGTGATTGGCACCCACACGCATGTGCAGACGGCCGATGAGCGCGTGCTGCCGAACGGGACGGCGTACCTGACGGATGCGGGCATGACCGGCCCGCACGACTCGATCATCGGCATGGAAAAGGAGCCGTCGCTCGCCCGTTTTCTGACCGCGATGCCGTCGAAGTTCGAGCCGGCGACCGGGAATCCGCGCCTGAACGGCCTGGTGATCGAGGCGGATGACAAGACCGGGCGCGCCACGGGCGTCACGCGCATCAGCTATTCCGAGCGCGAGCTGCTCGAACTGCCAGGCGCACCTATGTCAGGCGCACCGAAAGGTGCGCCTCTACGGGCGACAGTGCCATGAGGACCCGTGTCGGAGACGCGAACCTCGGAGAAGCGGACCTCGTCGAGGCGGATGACCTCTCTCTTTGATCTCCCGTTCGAGGAACCCGAGCCGCCCGCCCCGGCGCCGCAGCCCGAGATCCCCGCGCCGCGGCGCATCCTGACGGTCACAGAGCTGACCGCCGGGATCCGCGCGCTCCTCGAGGATCGATTCATCGAGGTCTGGGTCGAAGGCGAGCTGTCGAACAGCCGCGTCTGGAATACCGGCCACATGTACTTCACGCTGAAGGACGCCGGGGCCCAGATCAAGGGCGTCATGTTCCGGTCCGCGCTTCGTACCCTGCGGTTCACGCCGCAGGATGGGCTTCGCGTCGTGGCGCGCGGCCGCATCAGCGTGTACGACCCGAAAGGCGAGTATCAGATCATCTGCGAGCACCTCGAACCGGAGGGGCTCGGCGCGCTGCAGCTGGCTTTCGACCAGCTCAAGACGCGTCTGTCGGCCGAGGGCCTGTTCGACCAGCGCCGCAAGCGCACGCTGCCGGCGCTACCGCGCAAGATCGGGGTGGTGACGTCGCTCGACGGCGCCGCGTCCCGCGACATCATCCACGTGCTGCGGCGCCGCTATCCGAACGTGCACATCGTCATCCGTCCGACGCGGGTCCAGGGCGAAGGCGCCGCGCTCGACATTGCCCGCGCGCTGGCGGCGATCGGCAGGGTCCCGGGTGTCGACGTCGTCATTGTCGGGCGGGGCGGGGGATCGATCGAAGATCTCTGGGCGTTCAACGAGGAGGTCGTGGCCCGGGCGATTGCCGGTTGCCCGGTGCCGACGATTTCCGCCGTCGGGCACGAGACGGACGTCACGATCGCCGATTTCGTCGCCGATCTCCGCGCGCCGACTCCCTCGGCGGCCGCGGAGATGGTCGTCGCCCGAAAGGATGATTTCTGGGCGCGCATCGATCGGCTGGCGCGTCGCGTGCACACGACCATGGCGGCGCGCCTGCACCGGTGCGAGTCGCGCCTGCACACGCTCCAGGCGCGTCCGGGCTACGCCGGGGTGGGCGGCCGCCTCGCGATGCGCGGCCGCCACGCCGCGGACCTCGCGCACGAGCTGCGTCGTGGGCTGCGCGCGCAGGTGAGGGCCCGCGAGGACGCTTATCAAAAGCTGCAGCTGGCACTCGAGAAGCTCGATCTCCGCAGGCGCCTGGGCCGCATCCGGACGCGGCTCGTCGAGGCCGACGGCAAGCTCGCCGGCGCGAGCGATCGGCGCCGTCACCGCGCCGACGGCCGACTGCGCGGCGCGGCGGCGCGTCTGGACACGCTCAGTCCGCTCGCCGTCCTCGGCCGGGGCTATGCTGTGTGCTGGAACGCCGACCGCACGGCGGTCATCCGCGACTCGGCCGCCGTGGCGAAGGGCGACCAGGTACGCGTGACGCTGGCACACGGCGAATTGGAGTGTCACGTGACGGGCCACGGAGGCACGGAGACACAGAGATAACCAGGCAAGAACGTCTCTGTGCCTACGTGTCTCTGTGGCTTGTGAGGATGAAAACGGTTGGATTCAACAATTAAGGACTTCGAGGCGGCGATCGCCGAGCTCGAATCGATCGTCAAGAAGCTCGAGGAAGGCGACCTGCCACTTGAGACGTCGCTGAAACTGTACGAGCGCGGCGTGCAGCTTTCCCGCTTCTGTCATTCACGCCTGGAGGAAGCAGAGCGCCGCATCGAGGTGCTGAACGAGCGCGGCGAGCTCAAACCGGCGCCGGCGGCGCTCGACGAGGACGATGAAGCCAAGTCAAAAGTCAAGAGTCAAAGGTCAAATGATGCTGGCGATCGCTGACGTCGATCACAATTTGACTTTTGCCCTTTGACGTTTTGCCTTACATGAGTTCACCGTTCAGCGAATATCTCGAGTCGCGCCGCGCCGAAATCGAGATGGCGCTCGCCGGCGTGTTGCCCATTCCACCAGCATGTCCCGCGGTCGTCGCCGACGCCATGCGCTACAGCGTCACGGCCGGGGGCAAGCGGCTGCGGCCTGTGCTGTGCCTGGCCAGCGCCGACGCGGTCGGGGGCGATCGCGCCCTCGCCATGCCGGCAGCCTGCGCCGTAGAGCTCATTCATACCTATTCCCTGATTCATGACGACCTTCCGGCCATGGATAACGACACCATACGCCGCGGCCGGCCGACGCTGCACGTGGTCGCCGGCGAAGGCATGGCCATCCTGGCCGGCGACGGCCTGCTGACCGAAGCGTTCGCGCTGCTGGCGCGTGCGCCGGAGACGACGGATCCGGCGGTGGCGGCGCGCAAGCTTCGCATCATCGGCGTGGTCGCCACTGCCGCCGGCGCGATCGGCATGGTCGGGGGCCAGGCCATTGATCTCGCCGGCAGTACTCCTGATCCTGCTGGACGCCGCGCGCCGCCGCTCGACGCGGATGGGCTGCGCGGCATGCATTCCAGGAAGACAGGCGCCCTGATCAGGGCCTCGGCGGTCGCAGGCGCAATCATGGGTGGCGCCGGACCTGGCGCGATTGGCGCTGTCGATGCTGCGGCCGCCGAACTTGGCCTCGCGTTTCAAATCGTCGACGACATCCTCGACGTGGAAGGCGTGTTGGCGCATCTGGGCAAAACGCCGGGCAAGGACGCGGCAGCGGGCAAGCCTACCTATCCGGCGCTGTATGGCCTCGCGTCCGCCCGACGCATGGCCGCGGACTGCCTCGAGCGGGCCGAAACCACGCTGCGCGCGACGGGCCTCGCGGAGTCGCGGCTGATGGACATCGGCCGCTGGATCGTGAACCGGTCGAATTGACGAATTGACGAATCTACGGATTGGCGCATTTCAAGTGCGCAATCAAATACGTCGATGCGTAAATTCGTAAATTCAATGCCCAAGGTTCGTCTTGACCAGTTGGTGGCCGACAAGGGTCTCGCCCCGTCGCGCGAACGGGCGCGCGCGTTGATCCTCGCTGCGCAGGTCCGCGTCGACGGCCAGGTGGTCAGCAAGGCGGGCGCGCAGGTCGAAGGGGATGCAGAGGTCACGTTGACTGGGCCCGACCATCCATATGTCGGACGCGGGGGGCTCAAGCTGGCGCACGCGCTCGATACGTTTGCCATCGCCGTGGCCGGACGCGAAGCGCTCGACATCGGCGCATCGACGGGCGGATTCACCGACGTGCTCCTGCAGCGCGGCGCCGCCCGAGTCGTGGCGCTCGATGTCGGACACGGGCAACTGGACTGGAAGGTGCGCAACGACGCGCGCGTCGTGGTCATCGAGCACTTCAACGCGCGCAACCTCACGCCCGCGGACCTTCCGGGGCCGGTGGACATCGCCTGCATCGACGTGTCATTCATCTCCCTGCGGCAGATTCTCCCGGTGGTCCCGCCCCTCCTCCGCCCGGGTGCGGACGTCATCGCGCTCGTCAAGCCCCAGTTCGAGGCCGGCCGCGCCGAAGTGGGCAAAGGCGTGATCCATGACGCGGCCATTCATGCGCGCGTCGTCGAAGAGATTCGCGCCGCGGCCGCTGCGGTAGGATTGACGCGAGCAGAGGCAACGCCCTCGCCGATCACCGGCCAGAAGGGCAACGTCGAGTTCCTCCTCCACCTGCGTCCATGACCATTCGACGCGTCGGCATCGTCGCCAAGCAGGGCCTCGTGGCCGCGTCGGAACACGTGTCGCGGCTCGGACCATGGCTGCGGGAGCGCGGCATTGAAGCGACATACGAGCGCGACACGGCGATGCTGGCCGGCGCCGCCGCGCATGGCGCGAAAACGATGACCCGGGAGGCGCTGCCGCTCGAGGTCGACCTGGTGATCGTGCTCGGCGGGGACGGCACCCTGCTCGCCATGGCGGCCCGGATCGCCCAGTCGGGCCGCGACATCCCGATTCTCGGCGTGAACTTCGGCAGCCTGGGATTCCTGACCGAGATCCGCATCGACGAACTGACGCCGTCACTGGAACGCGTGCTGGACGGCACGGCCGTGTTCGACGAGCGCGCCATGCTCGCGGCCGACGCGTACCGGAAAGGGCAGCAGGTGGACTCGCGCATCGTCCTGAACGATGTCGTGTTCACGAAAGCGGCGCTCTCCCGCATGATTGAACTGGCGGTCTCGGTGAGCGGGGGGTTCGTGACGCGCGTGAAGGCCGACGGGCTGATCATCGCGAGCGCCACGGGCTCCACCGCCTACAACCTCGCCGCGGGCGGCCCGATCGTGCATCCGATGGTGGACGCGCTCATCCTCACGCCGATCGCGCCGCATACGCTCACCAACCGGCCGGTCGTGATTCCCGGCAGCGCGACGGTCGAGGTCCGCGCGCACGCGAACGGCGCGCCCGAAGACATCTACGTCACCTACGACGGCCAGTCGGGCTACCCTCTGCACGCCGGCGACGTTGTCTCGGTGCGGAAGTCGGAACGCGTGCTCCGCCTCGTGAAGGCCCCCGCGCGGGGTTACTTCGAAGTCCTGAGAGAAAAACTCAAATGGGGAGATCGCTGACACTCAAGGGGGAAGGGCTGTCCAGGGAATCAGGCATAAGGCTGCAGCCGTCAGTCACACCGTCGATCGCTGACGTCAACGGCGCCCGCCTCGCGTACTGGGACGTCGGCGATGGCGCCCCGTTGCTGTGTCTCCATGGCGGGATGGGGATCGACTCCCGCACACTGCGCGTTCCTGGCATTTTGAATCTCGCCCGGCACGGGATTCGGCTGATCATCCCGGATCAGCGTGGCCACGGACTCTCCTCGCGCAACAACGCGACAGACTACACACACGCCACGTGGGCAGGTGATGCCCACGCGTTCGCAGCTTTCCTCGGTTTACCTCGCATCGCGCTGCTCGGTCACTCGTATGGCGGGTTCATCGCTCTCGAATATGCGATTCGCTGGCCGCAGTCGCTGACGCATCTCATTCTCGTTGCAACTTCCGCTGGACCAAGGCCCGCTCGAAGGGCGGACGTTACCACCGATGCCGAACTGAAGGAATGGTTTCGTGCGCTGTGGCCTCAGTTCTTTGTCCGCGACGACAGTCAGTGGTCGCTATTCGAGGATCTGAAGTTTTCTGTCGATCCGTACATGGCGGCATTTACAAGCGAGTTGCCTCGCTACGATCTTCGCGAGCACGTGCCGAATCTTCGCGTGCCGATGCTCCTTATTGTGGGCCGCGACGACTACTATCGCCCCGACATGGAGTGGCTGGCAACGCACGCCCCAGATGCGACATTACGCGTCATAGAGGGGGTTGGGCACTTTCCGTTCATCGAGGCGGCGGATCAATTTGCGGACCTCGTCGCCGCGTTCGTGACCACTCGTGGCCAAACACCGTTATCGTATTAGCCCCGAGACCGCTCCCCACGCACGACCCGGCGAAGCGGCGCTCGAGCGGCCCGAGCTCCACAGGCATAGTGACATCTGGACCACCCGCTCCCTGACCAGATGAGTGATGCCCGCGGGCGATTGATTAGTTCGTCACCGAGACCCCGGTGCTCGCCGTCGCCTGGTTCCCCGCGCGCCACTGCCGTCACCGTGTGCGCCCCATTGGCCGCGGCCACCGTGTTCCACGCCACCTCATACGGCGCCGTCGTGTCTTCCGCCCAGAGGTTCGCGCCATTGAGCTGGAATTGCACCCGGGCAACGCTGCCGTCATCCGTGGCCGTGGCCGCCACCGTCACCACCAAAGTCACGCTGCTCGCC
>Ga0184627_10001139_pt1 | contig 10662 bp, 11 predicted proteins | sample PLM3_127_b1_FD_133150 | JGI IMG/M metagenome (GOLD analysis project Ga0184627, IMG submission 133150) | Groundwater sediment microbial communities from an aquifer in East River, Colorado, USA - PLM3_127_b1 | ecosystem: Environmental > Terrestrial > Soil > Riparian zone | place: USA: East River...
CGCACCTCGCTCACGTCCCGGCTGAGCGGCGCCAGCTCGGCGCAGGCGACCACGCGATCGTCGCTGGACGCGACCACGAAACGATGCACATGGATGGCGATCTCGTCCCGCGTGCGCGGGAGCAGGTGACCCTCGGCCAGGTGGCTGACGATCAGCGCATGAATGGCGCCCGCATCGTCTGCCGTGGCAGCGCGAAGCGCAAAGGTTCGCGGACCGTGAAGGTCCGCGCCGCACGTTGACGCTGCAGGCCGTTGCAGCGTCGTGACACCCGTAATGGCTGCTGCGGCTCTCATACCTGCACCTCCGATCTGACCGCCGCAAACACGCCATCGAGCATGTCCACGGCGCGATCGATGTCGGCGGTCTCGATATTCAGCGGCGGCAGCAGGCGAACCACTTTCTCGTCGGTCCGGTTCACCAGCAGGCCGCGATCGCGGGCCGTATCGACCACCGTGGCGGCGTCCATGTTCAGCTGGAGGCCGCGCATCAGGCCGACTCCGCGCACTTCGACGATGGACGGATGCTGCAGCGCGAGCGCGCGGAGTCGCCGCTCGAAGTGCACACCAACGGTTTTCACGTGGTCGATGAGGCCACCGATCAACTGATCGAGGACGAATGCCGCGGCTCGCGTCCCGAGCAGGTTGCCGCCATACGTGCTGCCATGATCCCCGGGCGACACCGCCTGCGCGACGCGTTCCGACACGAGGGCGGCCCCGATCGGCACGCCTCCGCCCAGCGCCTTCCCGATGGACATCAGGTCCGGCCGAAGGCCAAGCGCCTGCGCATAGAAGGGATAGCCCGTGCGGCCGAGCCCGGTCTGCACTTCGTCCGCGATGTACAGCGTGCCGGTCCGCGCGCAGGCCTCGTTGATGGCCGCCGCAAATTGCGGCGACATCGGGCGGATGCCGCCTTCGCCCAGGATCGGCTCGGCAATGATCGCCGCCGTTCGGTCGGAGACGGCCGCCGCCAGCGCGTCGGGCTTGTGGGGATCGACGAAGGTCACGGGCCCGATCAGCGGCCCGAACGGTGTGCGATAGTGCTCGTTGTGGGTCACCGACAGCGCGCCCAGCGTGCGGCCGGAAAACGCGCCTTCCACCGCCACGAAGCCGATCCGCTGCGTGGCGCCCTGGGTGTACCAGTAGCGACGCGCGAACTTGAGGCAGGCCTCGACCGCCTCCGTCCCGCTGTTGCAGAAAAACGTACGCGACAGGCCTGAAAGCTGGGCCAGCCGCGCCGACGCCTCCGCCTGGAACGGATGGAAGTACAGGTTCGACGTGTGCAGCAGCGTGGCCGCCTGATCTGCAATTACCGCCGTGAGGCCCGGATGCGCGTGCCCAAGCGAGGTCACGCCGATGCCGGAGACGAAGTCGAGATACTCGCGGCCGTCGACGTCGTACAGCCGCGCGCCGCGGCCACGGACGAATGCCACCGGCTGCCGCTTGTACGTCTGGAGCACGTGACGTGATTCGCGGTTCCGAATGTCGTCGAGTGTCACCGTCATCGCACCACCTGTGTGCAGCCGGGGAGCGGCGCCCGGGCGCCGGCGAGCGCGTCGATGCGCACATCGCGGCCGTTCGCGATGAATACGTCGCCGACACCCTTCCGCAGCGCCGCGCGGCACGCCTCGAGCTTGGCCACCATGCCCTTGCTCGCGGTGCCGTCCCGGATCAGCCGCGCCGCCGCACGGGCGGTGAGGCGCGCGATGGTCTGTCCTTCGGCATCCAGCACGCCCGCGGTGCCGCCGGCAATCACCAGCCGCCGTGCGCCGAGCTGGACCGCCAGGTGCGACGCAAACGTGTCGGCATTGACGTTGAGGAGCTGGCCGTCACGCGTGGCGCCCAGGCAGGCCACGACAGGCACGTAGCCGCGCGCGAGAAGGTCTGTAAGCAGCCGCGGGGTGCCGTTATTGATGGGTGAGCCCACGAGTCCCAGGTCAACTTTCGCACCCCCAACGCCGGCGACAGGCGCGGCGCGGCGCACCGTCACCACGGACGTGTCTGCTCCCGTGAGCCCCACCGGCGTCGCGCCGGCCCGGCGCAGCGCGGACACGAGCCGCGTATTGATGGCGCCGGCCAGCACCGCCACGACCACGTCGAGCGTGCGCGCATCGGTGATACGGAGGCCGTCCACCTGGTGCTTCGGGATGCCGGCGGTCGCCAGGGCGGCGTCGATCTCGCGCCCGCCTCCATGGACGACGACCAGCGAGGCATGCATGGCGAGCGACGCGATGCCTTCGGCGATGCGCTGCACGTCCTCCGGCTGCTCGAGCAGCTCGCCCCCGAGTTTGAGGACCAGCGGGGATCGAGGATCGGGGATTGGGGATTGGGAAGACGCGGCCCGGGATCGGCGCCTTGATCGGTCGGAACCTCTTGGTGTCCGATCCCCGATCCCCGATCCCCGATCCCCCTTCACAGCAGCCCCGTGCGCTCGTCGAGGCCGAGCAGGATGTTCAAGTTTTGCACGGCCTGGCCGGCGGCGCCCTTGACGAGATTGTCCAGCACGGCCACCATGACGAGCCGGCCGCGCGTCTCGTCAACCTTCCAGCCGATGTCGCAGAAGTTGCTGTAGGCGACGTGCTTGATCTCGGGCAGCTCGCTCCCGGTCAGGCGCACGAACGGCGCCGACGCGTACGCCCGCTGCAGGGCGTCGGTCACCTGCGCCTCGGTCGTGCCGCGCCGCAGCGACACGTAGATCGTTTCGAGGATGCCGCGATCGAGCGGAACGAGGTGCGGCACAAACGTCACCAGCGCGCCGAGCTCCTGCTCAATCTCCGCGGTGTGCCGGTGCGAGAACACGCCATAGGCGGCCACGCTGCCGTGGTTCTCGCAGAAATGTGTCCGGTCGCTCGGCGTCTTGCCGGCGCCGGAAATCCCCGACTTGGCGTCGACGACGATCGCGCCTTCGAGCAGTCCCGCTTCGGCCAGCGGCTCGAGCGCCAGGAGGGCGGCGGTCGGGTAGCAGCCGGGGCACGAGACAAGCTTCGCGCGACGAATGGCATCGGCATGCCGCTCCGGCAGCCCGTAGACGACCCCCGGCGGGAGCGCGCTGGTGGCCGGATACCAGCGCTGCCGGTCGACATCGCTGCGAATACGGAAGGCGCCAGAGAGATCGATCACGCGCGTGCCGCGCTGGAGGAGTGCGGCCCCCACCTCGGCGGACGCCGCCTCTGGCAGCGCCAGAAAGACGATGTCCGCGTTGGCCGCGAGCCGCTCCACGTCCAGCGGCGTCACCGAGCCGTCCCAGATGCGTTTCAGCGCCGGGAGGGGCCGCGGGGCGCTTGTCGCGCCGGACGACATCGCGTCGGTGAGCGTCACCGCCGGATGCCTGGCGAGCAGGCGGACCAGTTCCTGCCCGGCGTAGCCGGTGGCACCGGCCACCGCGACGCGCGTGCGCGCGGCAGGCGGCGCGTTCGTGGGCTGGTCAGTCGCGTGAGGGACAGCTGTAGCCATATTTGCCAAGAGCAAAAGAGAGTATTTATACATTCCTATGCATAAATAGTCAAGGCTTTGGTGTATTCTAAATGGCTCACACGCCGGGTCCGCTCCGCGGCACCCGGCCTACGTACGTAGGGCGTACGTAGTAGGGCGTACGTAGGGCGGGTCCTGCGAAGCAGACCCGCCGGAGCAATTATCAATTATCAAATTATGAAGACCCGCCGCCAGTCGGTGATCCTCGACGTCATCCAGCGGCAGCCGGTGCGCAACCAGGAGCAATTGCGGCGCCTGGTGCGTGCCGCGGGGTTCGACGTGACGCAGGCGACCTTGTCGCGCGACGTCCGCGAGATGGGGCTCGTCAAGGGAGGTCCCGATGCGGCCTACCAGCCGCCCGTACACCCCGGCGCCAACGGGCATGCCGCGAAATTGCTCCTGAACCGCGCGGTCGCTGAGTACCTGACGCGGGTCGATCGCGTGCAGCAGCTCGTGCTGCTGCGCACGGGCCCCGGCCAGGCGCAGCTGCTGGGGGTGGCGCTGGACAGCGCGCGCCTTCCCGAGGTGCTCGGCACCATTGCCGGCGACGACACGATTCTCGCCATCGCGCCCGACGTCCGCCGGGCGCGCGCCCTCGTCAAGTGGCTCGAAGGGCTGTCCAAACCATGAAGGACCGGATCGTCCTCGCCTACGCGGGCGGCGTGGAGACATCGGCGGCCATTTCCTCGCTGGCCGCGGAGTACGGCGAGGTCGTGACGCTGACGCTCGATCTTGGGCAGGGGCGTGACCTCGAGGACATCCGCGACCGGGCGCTGGCGGGAGGCGCCGCGCGGGCGCATGTGCTCGACGTGCGGGAAGAGTTCGCGCTCGACTTCGTGCTGCCCGCGCTGCAGGCTGGCGCCCTCCACGAGGGGCGCGACCCGATGGCCGCCGCGCTCACGCGGCCACTCATGGTCAAGACACTGCTCGAGATCGCCTCGATCGAACGGGCAACGGCCATTGCGCACGGCTGCACCGGCATCGATCAGGCACGCATGGACGCCAGCGCGGAGGCGCTCAACCCGGACATCCGCGTGATTGCCGCGGCGCGCGCCGCTGTACCTCCGCACGCCACCCACGCCAACCTGTGGGGACGCGCATACACCGTCGCGAAATCCCAATTCCCAACTCCCAATTCCCAACTCCCAACTCCCAACTCCCAAACCCCAGACCCCAACTCCCAACGGCCGACTGACACGCCGGACACGCCCGCGTACGTGGAGATTTCGTTCGAGCGGGGGGTGCCGACGGCCATCAACAACGTGCCGATGGCGCTGACGGAGTTGATCGAGAGCCTGTCGATCATCGCCGGACAGCATGGCGTGGGCCGGATCGCGGCGGCGGAGCGAGACGAGGCTGGAGGACTATTGCGCCACGTGTACGAGGCGCCTGCCGCGCTCGTCCTGCACGCCGCGCACGCCGCGCTTGAAACGGCTGTCTTGCCGCGGGAGGTGATGCGGCTCAAGCACGACAGGGCGACCGACTACGCTCACCTCGTGTGGAATGGCCTGTGGTTCACGGCCATGCGCGAGGCGATGGACGCCTTGAATGCCGACGTGCAGGACCGCGTGACAGGGTCGGTGCGCATCAAGCTGTTCAAGGGGGCCCTCCTGACGTTGGAGGCCGCGGAACTCGACCACGCGGCGGTTCCGCGCACATGACGCTCTGGTCTGGCCGGTTCGATGGCGCGCCCGACCCGGCGGCGTTCGACTTCGGGATGTCGTTCGGATTCGATCGCGCACTCTTCGAAGACGACGTGACGGGGAGCATCGCGTGGGCGGAGGCGCTCGGCGCCGCCGGTGTCGTGTCGGACGAGGACACCCGCGCGATGGTGTCGGGGCTGAAGGCGATCCTTGAGGAGGGGCGGCGGGATCCGTCGTACGTCTCCGGCCCTGACGAAGACATTCACAGTTTCGTCGAACGCACGCTGATCGAACGCATCGGCGACGCCGGCCGGCGCCTCCATACCGGCCGCTCGCGAAACGAGCAGGTCTCACTGGACCTTCGGTTGTACCTGCGGCGGCGCATTCCCGCGCTGCAGGCGGGAGTGGCGGCGCTGGTGGCCGCGTGCGCGGACCAGGCTGCGAGTGCGGGGTCAGTGCTGATGCCCTCGTACACCCATCTCCGCCGCGCTCAGCCGGTGCTGGTGGCGCACTACTTCCTCTCTCACGCGGCCGCGCTGCGCCGCGACCACGCGCGGCTGGCGGCAGCGTCCGGGGAAGCCGATGCCCTGACGCTGGGGTCGGGCGCCGTGGCGGGAACGAGCTATCCCGTCGACACCACGCGGCTGGCTCGTGCGCTTGGCTTCTCCCGCCTCGTCTGCAACAGCATCGATGCCTCGTCCGACCGCGATTTCGTGGCGTCGTTTCTGTACGCGACGTCCCTGGCGATGGTGCATCTCAGCCGCCTGGCCGAGGACCTGATCATCTTCACCGGGGAAGAATTCGGGTTCTTCGACCTGGCGGACGCCTCGGCGACCGGCAGCAGCATGATGCCGCAGAAGAAGAATCCGGATCCGCTCGAGCTCGTCCGCGGGAAAGCGGGTCGCGCGATCGGCAGACTGACCGGCTGGCTCGCCACCATGAAGGGGCTGCCGAGCGGCTACAACAAGGATCTCCAGGAGGACAAGGAAGCCGTGCTTGACGCCGAGGCGACGCTCGCCGGGTCGGTGGCCGCGGCGCACGCCGTTGTGGCGCGGCTGGCGCTGAACGCCGAGCGCACGGAGCGCGCGGCCTCCGGACTGCTCCTCGCGACCGACGTCGCCGACTACCTGGTGTCGCGCGGAATGCCGTTCAGGCGCGCCCATGAAGTCGTCGGCGGCATGGTGAGGCGGCTCCTTGCCGAGGGGCGCGATTTCAGCACGCTGACCCTGGAGGAATGGCGCCAGGCCAGCGAGATGTTCGGCGAGGATGCGCCGCGGGCCGCGACGGCGCTCGCATCGGTCCAGGCGCGCCGGACGCCGCAGTCCACACACCCGGAGGCGGTTCGTACGGCGCTGGAAGAGTGCCGCGACTGGCTGGTGACCGCAACTTCCACCTCCCAACGCCCAACTCCCAAAAGACCGTGACAACGACCGCTGCGTGGCTTAATTTCGGACTGTCGAGTTTGGGACGTGCGGATTTGGGACTTGGGAGTTGGGAGTTGAATTTGCTAGACTTCCGCTACCTACATCCTTTCTCATCCCACCTGAAAGGAACGGCTCCGGGGGAGTAATGCAGCAACGCCGGCTTCGGCTCGGTGACATTCTGGACGACTATTGTCCGCGCGAGCGCCGCATCACCAATCACGCCGTCGTGGCGATGATTGAGGACAAGGTGAAGCAGACGCGCTGCACCACGTGCGACGCGGATCATGAGTACAAGGCGGCGAAGGTGCCGCCGCCGCGCCGGAAGCGACCGGATGCCGCGGCCGGCGATTCGCCAGAGAGCCTGCTTCGTCCGCGCGCAGCATCCGAAGACACCGAGCCGGTGGACGAGGCGTCCAATCCGGACGAGGCTTCTCCCGAAGGGTTTCAGGCGGCGCCGCTCCCGGACAGCCTCGCCTCCGACGTCGCCTCCGACGCCGACAACGGCGACGCTGAGGCGGAGCCGCTGGAGGCTGCCGGCGCCGACGAGGCAGACGGCCCGGTTCATCGCCGATTGATTCGCGCCACGCTGCCTCGTCCAGAGGGCCAGGCGCCGGAGCGCAAGGCCACTGACTTTACGATTCGCCAACCAGGCGGCCGCAGCCCCCGGGAGTTCGACGGCAATAAACCCGGTCAGCGCTTCGGTCAGGGACGCCGCCCCATGCGCGCGCCGAGCGGCTCGCAACCCCCACGATTCGGGGGGCCGCGCAATGGCCCCGGCAGTCCCGGCGGTCCGCGAAACGCCTCTGGGCAAGCGCGGCCGCCAGGCAACCGTCCCGGCAATCCCGGCGGCCCGCGAGGCAACCGGCCAGGCGGCGGCGGACGCAAGCGCGGCCGCTGATGCGTTTTTCATCGAGACAAGCCACAAAGTCACCGAGACACAGAGTTCACATGGCCAAAGGCTTCTCTGTGTCTTCGTGTCTCTGTGGCCTGTGAAGGTCACGTGTCCGAGTTCGCCGGCAAGCATGGCCTGGTCGTCGGCGTGGCCAACAAGCGGTCGATCGCGTGGGCGATCGCACAGGCGACCGCCCGGCGCGGCGCCCGCCTCGCGCTCACATACCAGGGCCGGTTCGAAGAACACGTCAACGAGCTGTCGCAAGGCCTTGGCGAGCCGGCGCTCGTCCTGCCGTGCGATGTCTCGTCCGACACCGACATCGACGCCGTGTTCGCGCGGATCGACCAGGAGTTCGGTGGCCTTGACTTCCTCGTGCACGGCGCCGCGTTTGCGCCTCGCGAGGAGCTCTCCGCGCCGTTTGCCAACACGACGCGCGAGGGTTTTCGCGTCGCCCTCGACATTTCCACGTACTCCCTGATTGCGCTCACCCGGGGCGCACTGCCGCTCATGGAGAAGCGCGGCGGCGGCAGTGTCCTGACGTTGACCTACCTCGGCAGTGAGCGCGTCTTCCCGAACTACAACGTGATGGGCGTGGCCAAGGCGGCGCTGGAATCCACGGTCCGGTATCTGGCCGCCGACGTCGGTCCGAAGAACATCCGCGTCAACGCTATTTCAGCCGGGCCCATCAAGACGCTGGCCGCCTCCGGCATCTCGGGTTTCTCGAATATCCTCAGCGTCTATCGCGAGCGGTCGCCGCTCCGGCGCAACGTCGAAGCCGGCGAAGTCGGGGAAGCCGCCGCGTTTCTCCTCGGCGATGCCGGCAAGGGCGTGACGGGCGAAGTACTGATGGTCGATTCAGGCTTCCACATCATCGGCATGTAGGTTGCATTCGCACGTGGCGGAGGCACAGCATGCGTAAGCTCAACGGTTGGAAGTCGCCGGTTCTGGCGCTGGTGCTGGCGCTCGCGACGATCGCCTGCGGCAAGACCGTCGGCGAGGCGATCGACGACACAACCATCACAACGCGCGTCAAGACCGCCATGCTCAACGATCCGGCGGTGGGTGGCCTGCGTATCGATGTCGACACGTTCAAGAGTGTCGTCACGCTGTCAGGCCGAGTGAAGAGCCAGTCGGAGCGCGACCAAGCCATCGCCCTCGCGCGCGGCATCAGCGGCGTCACGGAAGTGAAGGATGCGCTGCAGGTGATTCCGGAATAAGTACAAACTTCAAACTACAAACTGGAAAGTAAGTTGGAAGTGGGTCGCAGGCGGACGTTCCACTTACTTTTCAGTTGGCAGTTTCAAGTCTCCAGTTCAGTTCCCCCACTGTTCCGTCCAATGCCTGCGGCGCAGTGTACTCCCGCGATCCAATCGTTCGGAGCGTTCGGGTCGTTCGGATCGTTCAGGTCAAATCCAGCGAAAACTTGATCGCACGCTCGAGGCTGGCCAATTTCGCCGGTGAGAGCATCGTCAAGTACTCTTCAAGGCGGGCCTTCGGAACCGTGGTGACGTCGTCTGCGTTGGCGACGCTTGTTTTTGGGACGCCGTCGGCAGGACCGAGTGGAACTTCCGACGCAATGTTCCGCACGGTTCGTGTCAGTGGCACCACGCTGACGGCGGCGCGAACGGCGTAGGCCTGATTGCGCGAGATGAGCACCGCGGGCCGCCGGCCCGTGGGGGGCGGGAAATTGACCCACCAGATCTCCCCTCGCTTCACGTCCAGTCCTCGCTGCCCAAGACCTCGGCTGCGGCGCGCGCGTAGCCTTCGAGCGCCTGGTTCTGCTCCGGCTTCCGGCGATAGCCCTCTTCGTAGGCGTTCACCTCCTCGGACAGGCCCGCGTGAGCGAAATAGAAGCGCAGCGCCTGCTGCACGACCTGGCTGCGCGGCAGGCGCTGCCGCCGGCGCTCGCGCTCCAGGGCGCGCATCTGCTCGGCGGGAATGGTTACCGCTATCTTTGTCATACCCAAATCATACTATGGTCGGATACCGGTGGAATGCCGGGAGCGGGGGAGCTAACTCACGGAGGGGCGGGCTTTACGCGGCGCCAGGCTACCGGCTACCGACTACCGACTACCACCTACCGACTGGTGAGCAGCGCGGGCCAGTTGACGAGCAGCGTGATCGGCTCCGCCGACGCTTCGTCGAGCAGCGTGTTGACGAGGAAGCGCTGGCCGTCTCCGGACACGTCGTACCAGTACCCGGCATTGCCTGCGAACGCCGCCAGTCTTGGCCGGACCTCGAACAGCCGCTGCACCTCCCCGACCTGGAATGCCGCGCCCTCACCGCTGACAGCCGCCGCCATCAACGTGTTGTCAGGCGTGAGATAGAAAAGCTCCTTTCCGTCCCGGCGCCAGCGGGGCCAGTTGCCTCCCGTCGTGGACACCTGCCATTTGCCGCTGCGACCGGGAAACGGCGTCACGTAGATTTCAAACTGCCCCGATTCGTTCGATGCGTACGCAAGCCAGCGCCCGTCCGGCGAGAAGTGTGGGCGATACTCGCTGAATTCCGTTTGAAGGAAGACCGTGGGCTTGCGGTCGCCCGTGAGCGGCACGGTCCAGAGATTCTGTGCAGTGCCACCGCCGGTGGCCGCGAGGCTGTGGTACGCGACAAACCGTCCGTCTTGCGACCAGTTGTACGGCTCCTTGTCCTGATCGTCCGAGAGGAGCAGTTCCTCGACACCCGCTCCGCTCGACGCTTTCTGATAGAGATCGAAGCGGTTCGGACGCCGCGAATTGAACACCACACGGCTGCCGTCCGGCGACCACGCGCCCATCACTTCGTTCGCCGGGTCGAATGTGAAGCGCGTCCGCAGCCCGCGGCCCACGTCGTAGATCCACAAGTCACGAGCCCGTCTCGACTGGTCCAACAGGCTGACGAGGGCGCGCGTGCCATCGGGCGACAGCTCGACGCTCACCTGATCCGCCGGCTCTCCCAACGTGTCGATCTGCTTTCCGGCCCGGTCGAACCAGACGAGCTGCGAGCGAAGGTCCGCCGAGCCTGTCTGGTAGACGAGCGTCCCAGTCTGTGACACGGAAAAGGCGCCGTTGCGACCGGTCGCGCCGGCGACTTGAAGCTGTTCGGCCAGCGGCACCGCCTCGCCTGTCAGCTCCAAACGATTGGCATCGAACGGCTGCGTCATCAATGTAGCGTCGCGCAGGAACAAGAGAAAGCCTGAGGCGTACTGGACATTCGAACCACCCTGCAGCACGAGCCGCGATTCCTCCGCCGGGTCGAGA
>Ga0184627_10001140_pt1 | contig 10661 bp, 6 predicted proteins | sample PLM3_127_b1_FD_133150 | JGI IMG/M metagenome (GOLD analysis project Ga0184627, IMG submission 133150) | Groundwater sediment microbial communities from an aquifer in East River, Colorado, USA - PLM3_127_b1 | ecosystem: Environmental > Terrestrial > Soil > Riparian zone | place: USA: East River...
CGCTTCGCGTCGGCCACCGACTTCGACGTGGCCGGACAGCGAGTCACGACCACCGCGGGCACGCGCTTCGAAGAATGTCCTGCACCATTCAATCCGCCGCTCAATACCAAGGTGGAGGTCGAGGGTACGCTCGGCAGCGGTGTCATCAACGCCGAGGAAGTCGAGTGCCGCGTCGGCACCGATCTGCGCGTGCGCGCCAGCGTCGATGCCGTCAGTGCGGCGACCAACACGCTCACCGTGCTGGGAATATCGATCACCGTCAGCGCTGCAACCCGGCTCGAAGACAAGTCGAACGCCGATCTGTCGCCGTTCCGGCTGAGCGATCTGCGCGTCGGCGATTCCGTCGAGGTGCGGGGTGGCCCGGGCCCGACGGCGAACAGCATTCTTGCGGCGCTGCTGGAGCGGAACGACCCGGAGAGTCGCGTCGAGTTGCGTGGCAGCGCGCAGTCGGTGATGCAACCTGACTTCACGATCCTGGGTGTCACTGTGAGCACGAACGCGACCACCGACTACCGGGACGAGAACGACAACAGCATCGACGCCGCAGCGTTCTTCACGCAGGCACCCGGCCGGTTGGTGGAAGTGTCGGGTGTCGCGGTCGGCGGATCGATCGTCGCCGACGAAGCTGAACTCGAGGATTAGAAAACGCAAAGGCGAAGGACCGCCGCTTTCCGGTTGGGAAATGTGAAAGTTGATCGGAGGAACGGATCATGAATATCAAGACCACAGTGCACCGCGCGCTGGTTGTTGCGGCGGTCGTCCTGTTGGCCGCCTGTGGCGGTTCAGGCGGCACTGATAACGCAACCAACAACCCGACGGCATCGAAGCCAGTCGTGGCCTTTGGCACGATCAGCGGCTTCGGCAGCGTGTTCGTCAATGGCGTGCGCTACGACACCAACAGCGCCACGGTGATCATCGATGATCAGCCAGGCACGGTGGCGCAGCTGCGGGTCGGATACGTGGTGCGCCTCACCGGACGCCTGAATGCCGATGGGCGCAATGGCACGGCATCCTCGATCGAGTTCGACGACGCCGTGCAAGGCCCGGTGCAGTCGATCGACGTCACCGCCGGAACGCTGGTCGTGCTTTACCAGGACGTCAAGGTGGACGCGGCCACTTCCTTTGACGACGACATCCAGCCAGCGTCACTCGAGGGTCTGGCTGCAGGTGAGATCGTCGAGGTCAGCGGATTTCGCGACGCGGATGGCGTGATTCACGCGACGCGCATCGAGCGCGCGGACGCGGGCGAGGGCTTCGAGGTCACCGGTACGGTCGCCAATCTCGACGCGGTGGCGAAGCGCTTCGAAATAGGCGCGCTGGTTGTCGACTACAGCGCCGCACAGCTCGACGATCTGCCCGCGGGAGCGCCCGCCAACGGCCTGCTGGTCGAGGTGAAGGGCCGATCGCTCGACGCGAATAACGTCCTGCTGGCGACGCGGGTCGAGGGCGAACAGGACGACATGGACGTCGACGATGGAGAGGAGGCCGAGATCGAGGGCCTGATCACGCGCTTTGTCTCGCCCACCGATTTCGACGTCAATGGCCAGCCGGTGACGACCACGGCCGACACTCGCTACGAGAACGGCACGAGTGCCGATCTTGCGCTCAATGTGCGGGTGGAAGTCGAAGGGGAAGTCCTGAACGGTGTGCTGCAGGCGGACGAGATCGAGTTCGAGTTCGAGCATGAGGCCGATCTGCGCGTATCGGGCGAGGTAGGCAGCGTCGACGCAACGGCCGGTACGTTTACGGTGCTGGGCATCACGATCCAGACGAGCGCTGACACCCGTTTTGAGGACAAGACCGATGCAGAAGTGCGGCCGTTCAACGTGGCGGTACTGAACGTTGGCGATTTCGTCGAAGTTCGCGGCGTGGCCGGTAGTGTGCCGAACAGCATTGCCGCCACTCGTGTCGAGCGCAATGACGTCGAGCATGAAGACGACGATATCAAGTTCGGGCTCCGTGGGCCCGCGGCCAACGTGGCGGAACCGCAGCTGACGATTCTCGGTGTGACGGTCATGGCGACTGCCGACACCGAGTACGCGGACGGGAGTGACCGCACCATCGACGCCGCCGAGTTCTTCGCGCGTGCACCGGGGCGCCTGGTGACGGCGGACGGGCGGCTCGACGGCAGCGTGCTCGTCGCTCGAGAGCTCGAGTTAGAAGGAGAGAACGAGTTCGACGACTGAAGAGGGAGCGGCACTCGCTTCTGAGAGTTTCCCGACCTTGGCGGGCGGCAGCCGTCGCCCGCCGCTTTTTTTTATGCCGGGTTCAAAAAAAAGGCCCGCTCCTTCATGGAGCGGGCCCAGCATCAAGACCTTAAGCCTAGTTGCTCGAGTCGAGAAGGATGCTGACGTGGCGCGCGGTCAGCGTGGCGGAGCCGGCATCGAACTCGCCGCTCGCCGAGAGCGCCAGCGCCTTGCTGCCGGCGGCCAGCCGTTCGCTCAACCGTGCGCTGAAGGCTGCGAAATCGCTGAACACCTCGATCCGGCGATCGCCGCCTATAGCGTACAGCCCGCGGCCGTCGGCCGGCACGATCGTCGGCGGCGTTGGCAGCGCCGTGATGTCGATCAGGATCGGGCCGATCGCGATGAAGTGCCTGAGGCCGATGTCGGCATTGGCATTGTCGATCACGATGCCATCGGGATTCAGGCTCAGGAACGGCGCACTGGTGCCATCGATGCCCCAGCCGAGGCCGAGAAACGCCCGGACTTCCGCAAAATCGACGACCGTGCGGCCTTCGAAGTCCGGCGGCGCTGCACCGAAGGGCGTGACGAAGCCGAACACCCGGGCGGGCGATCCGGTCATCAGGCGATTCAGGCTGAGCGCACCAGTCGCAATCTCATAGTTCTCGGGATCGGCGTCCACGTCGGCAGCCGTGCCGGTACCGCTGAAGTCGAATATCGCCGGCCGCCGGCCATCGATGCTGAACAGGTCGAGCGCCAACGATCCGGGGTTCGCACTGACGACCGTGCCGGACAAGTGCGTGAGGTGCAGCCGCACGCGGCCCTGCTCAGCGTTGAGCGTCAGCTCGCCGTTGTTTACGGTCAGATCGCCGAACGCATGGATTCGCTGGCCAACCGAGATCGCGACTTCGGTGAGGGCGGTGCCGCGCTGGCCATCCCGTGTCACGGCGGTGTCCGGTCCCACCAGCAGCGTGACGTCGGCACGTTCGAAGTGAGCGCTTCCCGAGCGCCGAATCAATGTCACGCCGCGAACCGTCAGCGTGTCGCCATTGCGCGCAATCACGTTGCCCCACAGAGCATCGAAGCTCGGACCCGGCACACTGGTGCCGGCATGCACGCGTTCCGCGGTGAATTCACGGGTCGCGAGCGTCAGCGTCCCGAAAGCGACCGTCGGCGTGCCCGCGGGCGATTGCGCCAGGACCGCGAGTCCGTCGGCGCCGGTGAAGGCCGTGCCGTCGATCTCGAACGCCGTATCGGCAGTCGTCTTGACCGTCAGCTGGCCCAGCCGCGCGCTCATGTGATGGAACGGGCGCACATCGATGACGTAGCTGCTGGCGGCGGTATTGACGCTGACCAGCGGGCCACGGACGCGCAGCTCTTTCTCGTCGACCGGTTCGATCGTCGCGACGATGAATGGCTGTGCCACCGCGGTGGCCGGCGTGGTCGTAACGTCGACGGTATGCGAAGTGGCCAGGTCGAAGTCGAGCTGCAGGAACGCGGGGCGCCCTGGCGCGACCACCACGTGATTGCGGTTGTCGAGCCGGATATCGACATCGACGGTGCCGAGCGGCTGGCCGTTTTCATCCACGACCGTAGCGGCTTGGGCCGCGCCGCCAACCTCGACCGACACTTCGGCGTTGCTGTAGTCGAGGCGGATGCGGCCTTCGACGTAGCTGCCGTTCGGAATGGTCGCGGCGGTGAAGAATTCGGTGAGGTCGACCAGCTGCGCGAAATCGATGCGCGTGCTGACCGGCAGGGTTTCAACGACCGCGCCGTTCGCTTTGGTCAGGGTGAGCGAGACGACATCGACCGTGTAGCTCAGGAAATCGCCGTCGGCATCGGTAATGCCGAGGTACACCATGCCGCAGCTCGAGGCGTCGCAGCCCTGCGGCGGGGTGGTGGGCGTGCCGCTGGATTCGCCACCGCCGCCGCAACCGGCGAGCGCCAGCAACAGCGCGGCGATGGGCGCCGTCAGCCATGAACGAACTGCGGCAGTGAAGCCGCGCGCGCCGTGCGGCGCGGAGTTGAACGAATGCATGAGTACGTCTCCCCTGAAAACCTTATGCACGCACAACAACGGCGGATGCTCGCGAGGGTTGACCGTTGGTTCTGCTCGCAATTGGCGACAGGATCCGAGTGCCCTTTCTTTTTCAGTCGGTTAGCTTGTTTTCTTAGACATTTATGACAGAATGCGTCGCAACCGATTGCCGTCATAGAAAGACAAACTGTGTGACACGTCCGACCAGCGCAGCATCGGAACTGACAGACTTGACGGGCCTTTCCAGGGGGATGCGCTCACGGCCATGGCAACAGTGCCAACCAATCCAGTCAACGATCTGACTGCATCGGACATTCTCTCTCCGCACCTTTGGACGCGGCGGTCGCCGCGACCCGCCCTCGGCCTCGACGTCACCTGCACCAAGATCGCGGTCGATTTCCAGAATATGACCGAGGCGACGGCCGATGCCACGGTCCGCCAGAACCTCGACGCCCTGCGTGAATCCACCGCCGCCGACGCCACCTTCATTGCGCTGTTCGATACCGACTGCAGCTACATCGAGTCGGTATCGGTTTCGAAAGGCATGTTCGCGCACTGCACGCCCGAAGTGCTCAAGAGCGAGCCGCTCGAGGCGCTGCCGTGGCTCAGCAGCAAGCTCGAGCACATGCGCATCCTCGAGATCCGCGACACCTCCACCGCGCGCAAGGACCAGAGCGCGGAGTGCGCGCGCCTCAAGCAGCTCAACATCGGCTCGCTGCTCCTGATCGGATTCGCGATCCAGGGCAAGGTGAGCGGTTTCCTCGGCCTCGCCGGCGTGCAGCCGCGCGACGGTTGGGACGTGAATCTGCACCTGTTGCTGAAGCTCGTCGGTACCAGTTTTGCGTCGGGTCTCGAGCGCATGCGGGTGCACAAACACCTCAAGAGCCTGCAGGAGCGCAACGACCTGGCGATGGACACCGGCAACGACGGCCTGTGGGACTTCGATGCCGAGAACAACCGCGTGTACTTTTCGCCGCGCTGGAAGGCGATGCTCGGCTACGCCGACGACGAAATGAACAACTCGCCCGACTGGCGCCAGCTGGTACATCCCGACGATATGCCGCGCGTGCAGGCGGCGATCCGCGATCACGTCGCGGGCAAGTCACCGATTTTCGAGAGCATCCACCGCATGCGCCATCGCAGCGGCGAGTGGCGCTGGGTCGTGAGCCGCGCCAAGGCGCGCGTCGATGCCGGCGGGCGGCTGTTGCGCCTTGTCGGCACCGAGCTCGACATCACCGAGCGCAGGCTTTACGAGGATGCGCTGTTCCGCGAGAAGGAAAGCGCGCAGATCACGCTGCAATCGATCGGCGATGGCGTCATCACCACCGACCAGCATTCCAACGTCGAGTACATCAACCCGGTGGCCTCCGAGCTCACCGGCTGGCAGCTGGAGGACGCGCAGGGCCGCCCGATCGACGAGATCTTCCGCGCCTTCCACGAGGAGACCTGCGAACCACTCGAAAACCCGATGACCGTGGCGATCCGCCGCTCGCGCTCGATCAAGTCGGTGCGCCCGATGCTGCTCATTCGTCGCGACGGCAACGAGCTTTACATCGAGAGCACGGCGGCGCCGATCCGCGACGGGCTGGGTGGAGTGGCCGGCGGCGTGCTGGTGTTCCATGACGTGAGCGAATCGCGCGAGCTCAACCGGCGCCTGAGTTATCACGCGAGCCACGACGTACTGACGGGTCTGGTGAACCGGCGTGAATTCGAGAGCCGCCTGGAGCGCGCACTCAAGAGCGCCAAGGCGCGCGAGACCTCGTACGCGGTCTGCTGCCTCGATCTCGACCAGTTCAAGATCATCAACGACACCTGCGGGCACAGCGCGGGCGACGCATTGCTGGGCCAGGTGGGTGCGTTGCTCAAGTCCAAGATCCGCTGGCGCGACACGCTCGCGCGCCTGGGCGGCGACGAGTTCGGGCTGCTGCTCGAGAGTTGCTCGCTCGACGAGGCGCTGAGGACCGCGGAGCAATTGCGCGAGGCGGTACGTAATTTCCGCTTCGTGTGGGAGGAGCGCACCTTCCGGCTGGGCGCGAGCATCGGCGTGGTGCCGATCAGCGCCGATAACGAGGACGTCGCTTCGATCCTGAGCGCTGCCGACAGCGCGTGCGGAGCCGCGAAAGAAGCGGGCCGCAACCGCGTGCACAGTTTCGAGGAGAACGACCTCGATCTCATGCGCCGGCGCCGCGAGATGCAATGGGCCGCGCGCATCAATAATGCGCTGGAAGAATCGCGTTTCGAGCTGTTCCGGCAGACGATCCAGCCGTTGCAGCGGCACGACCCGGGCGCGCACTATGAGCTGTTGCTGCGCATGCGCGACGAGAACGGCAAGATAGTCTCGCCCGAACATTTCATCGCCGCCGCGGAACGTTACGGCATCACGCCCAACATCGATCGCTGTGTGATCGAAAACGCGTTCCGCTGGCTGGTCTCGGAAGCCGACGAGCGCGAGAAGCTGGTGTTGTGCTCGATCAACCTGCCCGGCCAGTCACTGGGCGACGACAAGTTCCTGCCGTTCGTGATCGATCAGTTTCATCGCAGCGGCATCGACGCCACCAAGATCTGCTTCGAGATCACCGAGACCGCGGCGGTCGCGAGCTTTTCGCAGGCCAACCGCTTCATCCAGGCGCTCAAGGAGCTCGGCTGCAAGTTCGCGCTCGACGACTTCGGTACCGGCCTGTCGTCGTTCGGTTACCTCAAGCACTTCCCGGTGGATTTCCTCAAGATCGACGGCAGCTTCGTGAAGGAGATCCTGCACGATCCGATCGACCGCGAGATGGTGCGCTCGATCAACGAGATCGGACACCTGACCGGCAAGCAGACGATCGCGGAATTCGCCGAGAACCAGGAAATCATCCAGATGCTGACGAGCCTGGGCGTGGACTATGCGCAAGGCTACGGCGTCTCCATGCCGCAACGCGTGCTGAAGGCCGTCAACAGCTAGGCTGCGCCCTCGGCGTTAGCCACCCTGCGATTTCAGGTACGCGATGATCTTGGCGCGTACGGCCGCGTCCGTAATGCCCGTATAGGGATTCATGTTGTTGTTCGGGATGACGGCATCGGGATTGGCGATGAATTTGTCGAGCGTCGCCTCGTCCCAGGTGATTCCAGAGCTCCTAAGGCCCTCCGAGTAGAGGCTGTAGCCTTTAGCCGCCCCGGCCTTCGCGCCAAAAATCTTGTGAAGGGACGGGCCCAGCCGATTGTCGCCTTCCTTGATCGAGTGGCAGGTTCGACAATTGTTGTTGAATGCTAGTTGACCATCGTCCGCGGCGGCCGAAGGCTCCGCCACCACGACTGCCAGCACGAGCGCCTGGGCAATCACGGACGTGGGCATGAAAACTTGCGAGTGGCGGTGCATAAATTACCTGCCCTCAGTTGTCGGAATCCACATTCCAGCCGGTTGATTACACACTAACCGACCTCCAAACCGGGCGCCTTGTTCCCGATCAAGAACGGGTGCCGGACATGGCTCCACAAAAGCCATGTCCGGCACCTGTCTAGCCGCTTTCGCTGTTGAGTCAAGTTCCTGACAGAACGGCGACGCTCATATCTTCAGGATCTCCCCCGGATCGACGTTTAACCGGGGGAGTACAACCATGAGAATCGAGTCGTTCCGGCGCATCGGCCTGACGATTGTGGCCCTTGCATTGGCCAGCTGTACGACTGACGACCTGATCGCGCCGCAGGAAGTTGCCGGCATGATCAAGACCGAGCCGACAAAGAGCGCCGTGCCGAGCAGCGAACAGCGGTGCGACGGCCTCGTGCCGCCGCATACGCTCTTCCTTCGGGACGTGAGGGGGAACGCGTTCCAGCTGGTTCTGTGTCGCGGCTCGGGCTGGAAATACGTCGCCGGCGAAAAGCCCGACCGCCACGAACGCAGTCTCGCGCACCGGAAAATCAAGTTCTCTCCGATCGCCGAGGCGCAAGCCGCGATCACAGCGCCACCGACCAAAAATCCCATGGCAGTGTTTGTCGAAGGGCCGACCGGATTCACATTTGCCTGGACCAGCGACGGCGGATGGAAACATGTCGGTCACCTCATCGACGAGAAACGCTGAACACTTTCGTCACGCCGACACCGTTTCCGGCTCGCGCACGCGATACCACGCGGCGTACAACGCCGGCAGAAAGATCAGCGTGAGCAAGGTTGCGATGAGCAGGCCTCCCATCATCGCGAACGCCATCGGCCCCCAGAACACCTCACCCGCGATCGGGATGAGGCCGAGAATGGCCGCCGCCGCGGTCAGAAGAATCGGTCGGACGCGGTGAATCGTCGCTTCGACGATCGCATTCCAGCGGTCCATGCCGGTCACCTCGTACTCGTGGATCTGCGCCATCAGCACGATGGAGTTGCGGATGATCATGCCGATGAGCGCAAAGATGCCGAGCATCGCCACGAAGCCGAACGGCTTGCCGGTGATGAGCAGGGCGAGCGATACGCCGATGAGACCCAGCGGCGCCGTCAACATCACCATCACGAGTTTCTGCACGCTTTGCAGCTGGATCATGAGGATCACGAGCATCACCACCGCCATCACCGGCACGACGGCGATGATCGAGTCCTGGCCCTTGGCGCTCTCGCCAACCTCGCCGCCGGTTTCCAGCCGGTAGCCCGGCGGGAGCTTCGCCCGCACTTCAGCGATCGCCGGTTCAAGCTGTCTGACGGTGGTTGCCGCCTGGATCCCGGGAACCAGCGTGGCCTGTACGGTGATCGTGGGTAGCCGCTCGCGGCGCCAGATGATCGACTCCTCGAGTCCGTAGCGGAACTCCGCGATCTGAGCCAGCGGGACCGATGCGCCGCCGGCGACGCCCACCTCGAGGTCGCGCAGCGCCTGCACGTCTGCACGGTCGCGATCGATGGCGCGGCCGCGCACCTCGATCAGGTAGATGTCGTCGCGCAACTGCGTCACCGTACGGCCGCTCAGCACGGCGTTGAGCGTGACCGCGAGCTGCTCGGAGCTCAGGCCGAGACGCCGTGCCCGGTCCTGATCGATGTCGATCAACACCGACTTCGATTTCTCGTTCCAGTCGAAGCTCGTGAGCCGCGTGTTGGGATTGGCGCGTACGACTCGCGCGATGTCTTCGGAGATGCGGCGCACCTCGGCCAAGTCCTTGCCCATGATTCGATACTGGAGCGGCCAGTTGACCGGCGGCCCGAGCTGCAAGGCTTGCACGCGGCCGATCAACAGATCGAAGTCATCCTCGAGCACGCGCTCAAGCCGGGCCTTGACCTGTTCGCGCACCTCGTATCCCTTGGTGATCACCACCGCCTGCGCAAAGTTGGCGTTCTCCAGTTCCTGATTGAGCGGCAGGTAGAAGCGCACGGCGCCAGAGCCGACGTAGAAAGTGTGATAGACGACATCGGGATCCTCCGCCAGCACCTTTTCGAAGCGCGTGACCTGCGACAGCGTCGCCTCGATCGATGCGCTCTGCGGCAGTCGCAGGTCGACGAGCAGCTCAGGGCGGTCGCTCGCCGGGAAGAACTGCTGTTGCACCAGCGTGAACAGGTAGAGCGACACGAAGAACGCCGCTGCGGTGCCGATCAGCACCAGCCGGCGGCGCCGCAAGGCACCGATCAGCACGGTTTTGAAGCGCTGCATCCAGCGGCCGAGCTCGTGACCGCCGCCGTGCCGGATGTTCTCCTTGAGAAACGCGGCGCCGACATACGGTGCGAAGAGCACCGCAACGAGCCAGGAAATGAGCAGGGCGATCGCCACCACCACGAACAACGTGAAGCAATATTCACCGGCGCCACTCTTTGCAAAGCCGACCGGCATGAAGCCGGCGATGGACACCAGCGTCCCGGTCAGCATCGGAAAGGCAGTGGAGGTATAGGCGAAAGTGGCCGCCCGGAACTTGTCCCAGCCTTCCTCGAGTTTGCGGATCATCATCTCGACCGCGATCATGGCGTCGTCGACCAGCAGGCCGAGCGAGATCACCAGCGCGCCGAGGCTGATGCGCTGCAAGTCGATCTGCCACGCATCCATGGCGACGAAGGTCATCGCCAGCACCATCGGGATGCACACCGCGACGACGATCCCGGCGCGAAATCCCAGGCTCACGAAGCTCACCAGCATGACGATGATGATCGCCTCGGTCAGCGCCGTGGTGAATTCGCCCACCGACTCCTCGACCACGTGCGGCTGATTGGCGACCAGGTGCACATCGATGCCGACCGGCAGGTCGCGCGTGATGCGTCGCATTTCCGCGGTCAATCCCTCGCCGAGCTCGAGCATGTTGCCGCCCTTGCTCATCGACACGCCGAGCCCGATCGCGTTCTGGCCATCGACGCGGAACAGCGGCCGCGGCGGATCCTCATAGCCGCGGGTGATGCGGGCGATGTCCTTCAAGCGGATCAACCGGTCGTTGACCCGCACCGTCAGGTCCTCGAGGCTGGCCACCGAATCGAACTGGCCGCTGACGCGCACGGCGATCCGCTC
>Ga0184627_10001141_pt1 | contig 10659 bp, 9 predicted proteins | sample PLM3_127_b1_FD_133150 | JGI IMG/M metagenome (GOLD analysis project Ga0184627, IMG submission 133150) | Groundwater sediment microbial communities from an aquifer in East River, Colorado, USA - PLM3_127_b1 | ecosystem: Environmental > Terrestrial > Soil > Riparian zone | place: USA: East River...
ACCAGATAACCAGATGACCAGATTCACTAATGTGGGGTCTCCCGACTATAGCAAATGGTGCCGGCGGTCCGCGTTGCGACAGGGAAAATCGGCGTGGTAAACTCAAGGGTCGACCGCGGGCGTCGGCAGCGTGCCCGCGCGCGGCAAGTCCGGGGCGGCTAGCTCAGTTGGGAGAGCGCGGCGTTCGCAACGCCGAGGTCACGAGTTCGAGCCTCGTGCCGTCCACCACCCTTCGCTCGATTGTCTTTGGTCTCGCTCGACTGTCTCTGGTCCGAGCGACGGGTGGCAGGCCACCCTTCGCTCGATGAATGTGCCTCATGACACTTCTTTGGTGTCGCGAAGCCGTTTGGACGTAAGGTGCCCCCATGTGGAAACGAGATCAGTCTGTCGAGACCCCGGGCGCGCAACACAGGGCCCCGGAGACGCCACCGCCGAATCGCGGCGCACCCGCCGAACCGCTCGTCATGAATCTTGGTGACTCGGTGGTCATCAAGGGTGAGCTGAGTGGATCGGAGGACCTCACCCTCTACGGGCAGATGCAAGGAAGTGTCAAACTGCCCGACCATACGCTCACGATCGGTCCGCACGCCGAAATCAATGCAGACATCGCCGCGAAAGCGGTCGTGATCGGGGGTGCGGTCGTCGGGACCGTGACGGCCAGCGAGCGGGTCGAAATCCAGGCCACTGGCTCCGTGACGGGCGACATTCTGTCGCCGCGCCTGGCGATTGCCGACGGAGGGTACTTTCTCGGCAAGATCGACATGTCGCGGCCCGAAGGTCAGCCGCGGTCTGAGAAGAGTGGACGTTAGCCTTCCGCGGAGGTAGCCACCATGTTCAGCGTGATCGGATGGATTGTCTTCGGTCTCATCGTCGGCGCTATCGCAAAGCTGCTGATGCCAGGCCGCGACCCCGGCGGGTTCATCGTGACGATGCTCCTGGGCATAGCGGGGGCCCTTGTCGGCGGGTTCCTGGGCAGGGCGGCCGGCTGGTATGGCCCCAACGATCCGGCGGGCTTCCTGATGTCGCTTCTCGGCGCGGTCGTTCTGTTGGTGATCTACAGAGCGATCGTCGGACGCCGGTCGCGCACCTAGTGGTCTGCTGTGCAACTAACGTGGACAGGCCGCTGGAGACCTGCTACCCGAGAGGTGCTCGGAGGAGGCGGCGAAGCTTGCGTTCGGCCGCCTCGTCCGCTGCGCCACGGGTTCCAGCCCGGGCATCGATACCCACCGGTTCGGTGAACGCGCCGTGGCGGTCGATCAATTCCACGACCGACGCCTTCCAACCGGATGCGTGCGGTTCCGAGAGTATTCAGTACCGTCGGCCGTGCAGCTCGAGCTGACGCAAAGAAACCCCCTCCAAGCTTACGGAATTGTGTTTAGTGTTTCAAAAGGCGAGCAACTTTAGTAGAGGGTCGTTTCCCCTATCTATCAGATTCTAAATTTTTCCCAGTGAGAACCGAAAAGCGCTGCACGGTACCTTTCTTGCCATAGGGTGAATACCCGAGAAGGACCGACGAGGCTTTCGAAATGTGGAATTGGTTCAATTGTTATCTCTCCGGCCGCCACGACTACAGCGCCTGGTGCGAATCCGGAGCGATGTTTCTCCGGTGCCTCCATTGCGGCCGACGATCAGCAGGCTGGGCGGTCACGGGAGAAGCCTCGACCGTCACTCACCCTACAGGTACGACGCTAGACCAGCGCGCGATGGTGTCCGCCCAAAGGACGCCCCGCGTCAGCCAGGCCATTCGCAGCGCCGCCAGCTGAACGCTTCCGGCGGTTGACACTGCGCTGAGGGCCCGACGACAATACGGGCCGTGGGCGTTCCTCGAATCACCAAAGAAGATCTCAAGCAGCGGCTCGACGGCGGCACGCCCCCCGTGCTCGTCGATGCCCGACTCAAGTATCCCTACGAACACAGCACGGTCAGGCTTCCAGGTGCCATTCGGTTCACGGGCGACGGTCCAGCGGCGTCGCTGCCTCGCGACCGCGACGTTGTCGTGTACGACTCCGATCCGAACGAGCTGGCAAGCTCGCACGCGGCGGCTGTCCTCATTCGGCAGGGCTATCGGGCGGTGACGCTCAAAGGCGGCATCGCAGAATGGCTGGCTGCCAACCTCCCCATCGAAACGAAGGAAGCGCCGAAACAGGCGACTCCTGAGCCGGGCTCACTGAAAGGCTAGACCCTCGATTTCTTCAAACCCTCGCGGACCCGCGGCCATTCCCGTTCGCCGCACGCTCGATCGGCTCGCATCGCTCGCGACTATTCGCGGCGACCGCGTGGAAACGGCGCTATTCTCGGAGGCCTCGGCCCTCGTCTTGTCGCGACAGATCGAATCGGACGCGGACCTGGGGCCGCTCGTCGAGCATCCGCCCGCCGGCATCGATGCCGGGGTGATCACGCGGCTCAGATACATGTTCGAGGCCGGCGGATGGGTACTCCTCGAATCTGCGATCGCCGATCTTCCCTCCGATCTTCGATGGCTGTTCGAGTCGGGGGCCGTCACGATCGAGCAGCTCACGGCGCTGCATCAGGTCCTCGGCGTGACGTCGGCGGCGGATCTGCGCGCAGCGGTCATCGGGAAAGCCGTGCGCGAGGTGCCAAGCCTCGACGCCGTGGTTGAAGCCGCGATCGAGGCGGCTCTTCCGTCGTTGCGCGCGGCCCTGCCGTTGATCCCGCTCGGCCGCGCGACGGCGCTCGCCCATCCGATCCTGTCGGTTCTGCGAGACGTGCCAGGCGTGCCATGGGCGGAGCCTGTCGGATCGCTGCGGCGTGCCCAGGACATGGTCGGCGATATCGAGATCCTCGCACCAGCCGACGATCCCGCCCGCGCTTTCGAGGCTCTTCTGGAGCTTCCCGACATCGCGCGGTGTCTGCACCGAGGCCCCCGACGGCTCTACCTACTGATGGATCGCGCCCAAGTGGGCGTTCGATGTCCGGCACCGGACCGCGCGGGCGCCCCGCTTCTGTATCTGACGGGGAACGCCGCTCACTTCGCCGGCCTCCGCGCGCTCGCAGCAGAGCGCGGATGGACGCTCGATCCGGAAGGCCTGATCAAGGCGGCCGGACTGCCGCCGCTGGCCGCATCAGAAGAAGAGATTTACGCCGCGCTCGACCTGCCGTGCATCCCCCCGGAGATCCGGAACGGGGAGGACGAGATCGCAGCCGCCCGCAACGGGACTTTGCCTGCGCTGGTCTCGCGCGCCGACATCCGCGGCGACCTGCACATGCACACACAGTGGAGCGACGGCCGTGATTCGACCGAAGCCATGGTGGAAATGTGCGTGTCGCTTGGCTACGACTACCTGGCGATTACCGATCACTCCCCGCACTCGAGGGCGTCGCGCAATCTTTCGGCGGACGGCATCAAACGCCAGGCGGAGGAAATCGCGGCCCTGCGCGAACGCTTTCCGCAGATCGCGATCCTCCACGGCTGCGAGGTGGACATCCTGGCCGACGGCCGCCTCGACTTCAAGGAGCGGATCCTCGAAGGCCTGGATCTTGTGCTGGCCTCGCTGCACGAAGGTGGCGGAGACTCGCCCGAACGATTGCTGCGCCGGTATCTGGCGGCCATGCGGCATCCGATGGTCACGTTCATCACGCACCCGAGCAACCGGCTCGTCCCGAACCGGCCGGGCTACGATCTCGACTACGATCGCCTCTTCGCGGCCGCCGTCGAAACCGGCACGGCCGTCGAGATCGACGGCGCCCCGGCGCATCTCGACCTGGACGGCGTGCTGGCCCGGCGCGCGATCACGGCCGGGGCCCTCGTCGTCGTCAACAGCGACAGCCACCGCGCGGAGCTGCTCGAGCGGCAGATGCGGCTCGGCATCCAGACGGCACGGCGCGGCTGGGTGGAGCCCCGGCACGTGCTGAACGCGCAGTCACTCGCCGCGATTCGCGCCCGGATCGCCGCCAAACGCGCCCGATAGCCTCCGTGCAATTATTTCGTGACGGCCCTAACCTTCATGCGCACATCGGACCGGGTCACGGCGGCGGTCTTCGTGACGGTGCTCGCATTCCTTCTCTACCGCGCGACGATGCTGCCGGGTCTGGAGCTCGGCGACAGCGCGTCGTTTCAGGTCAGGGCGGGATTGCCGGTCATCACGCCACGCGATGGCTACCCTCTCTACTTCGCCGTCGGCAGCCTCTTCGTCCGCGCGACCGGCGAAGATCCGGCGCGCGCATTGAATCTCGCGTCGGTCGCTCTGGGAGCGGTGGCAAGCGGGCTGATCGTCGTCGTGGCCGCGGAGCTCGCCGGATCGGTCTTCGCGGGCGCGGCGGCGGCGCTCCTTTTCGCCGGTTCGTACACGTTCTGGAGCCAGGCTGTCATCGCCGAGGTCTACACGCTTCATGTGCTGCTCGTCGCGCTGACACTGCTGCTGCTCCTGCAGTGGTCACGTGAGCCGACGACCGGGCGGCTGGCGTGGTTTTTCGCCATGTACGCCGCCAGCTTTGGAAATCATCTGTCGATGGTTCTTCTGGCGCCCGCGTACGCGGCGTTCCTGCTTGCTGCCGCTCCCGGGGGCTGGCGGACGATGGTGGCACCGCGCACCATCGCGCTCGCGGGCGGGCTTGCGGTTGCGGGGGCCGCCCAGTACCTCTGGAACTTCAGCGCCTTGTGGCACGCACCCGCGCCACCGCGCGATCTGCTCGATGCCATCAACACGTTCTGGTTCGACGTTACCAAATCGGACTGGCGCGACACGATGGTCCTGCGGCTGCCTTCGTCCGAGCTTGTCGAGCGGCTCTTGATGTATGCCTTCGACGTCCGGCAACAGTTCGGCGTCATTGTGCCGGGCTTCGCCGCCGCCGGCGCCGTGCAGCTCATTCGAACCCGTCCCCGGCACGCCGCGCTCGTCTTCACGGCATACGGCGTCGGCGTGGTGTTCGCGCTCGGCTACAACGTGGGTGACGCGCACGTGTTCTTTTTGCAGTCGCACTTGATGCTGGCCCTTCTGGCCGCGCCCGGTCTTGTCCTGGTCGATCGGGTCTTGGCCGCGCGCGGGGCGATCGTCGCGCTCGCTCTGATTCTGGCGGGCGCCAGGATCTATCGCGAATACCCGGCGCTCGACCGCAGCAACGACCGCCGGCCGACGGAGGCGATCGAGGCGCTGACATCGGGCCTGAACGAGCGACACGCCGTGCTGCTCTCGGATCTCGATTGGCAATTGGAGAACGGTCTGAACTACTTCGCGAAGAAGACGCGACCGGATCTCCTCTACGGCCGCATGGCCGACGTGATGCTGTACGCGCCGGCATTCATCCGCGACAACGCCGACGTCGGACGCCGCATTGTCGTCGGCGATCGAGCACGTTCACGTCTGGAGGCGGCGTACGGGCCCTTGTTGTCGTCCACGCGGGACGATAGCCTTGCGGTCGCGCGCCTGATCGATCTGCTGCGCGATCTGCCCCGCGGCACTCCATACGTCTTGTGCGTGCTGCGTCCCCTGCGCGAGTTTTCCCTGGACGAATCCGACCTGAGCGGCAGTCTCCGGTTGCTGACGGGCGATCGCGTGAACGCCGCTGGTTCGGCCGACTACGCGGTCGTGGCAGGCGTGCTCGGGGCGGAGCCCACGTTGAGCAGGTCGTCGCGCCGGCCGTTTCGCGCCACAGTCTCACTCGGAGGTGTCCCGGTCGAGGTCCGCATGGAATCGTGGCTCGCCTTCGACACGATCAGGCGAATGGGATTCGGGCATGTCATTGCCGGACGCCGACACGCGCTGATCGTCGAGCGCGGCGTCAGCTTCGTGGCATTCGATGCGGCGGGTCGCGTGGTACGGTCCGGCTACATCTCAGGCATCTTCGCGCCACAGCCACGGTTTGTTGTCCAGCTGGCTCATTAGCGGCCCCGTCCGCTCGACAAAGGTCTCGGGGACGCGGCTGCCGCCGGGGGGCCGCCAGGGCTGCCGCGTTGCTCCTTCCCGAAGATCTCCGCCGTGCTATCGTTGGAGTCGTGAGGTGTTCCTTCGTCTGGTCCCTGGTCGTTGCCCTCGTGCTCCCGTTGGCGCCACGGGTGCAAGCAAGGCCCGCGGATCAATCACCAGCGGAACTCGCGCAAGCGCTCCAGCGAAAGTACGACCTCGTCAAAGACTTCTCGGCGGACTTCGTCCACGCGTATCGCGGGGGCGTGTTGAACATGAAGCTGACCGAACGCGGCCGGCTGATCGTGAAGAAGCCCGGCAAGATGCGCTGGGAGTACACCGCTCCCGAACGCAAGCTGTTCGTGTCCGACGGGGTAACGTTCTACTCGTACTTGCCCGACGACAAGCAGGTGTTGATGAGCGCCGTGCCTGCCGATGACAATGCGGCCACGCCGGCCCTGTTCCTGGCGGGCAAAGGCAATCTGACGCGGGATTTCGTCCCTTCCTTCGCCGAGGTGCCGGCCGATCTCCCTCCCGGGACCCGTGGGCTGAAGCTCGCCCCAAAGACTCCCCAACCGGACTACGATTGGCTGATCCTGGCCGTCGAGCCGTCCACGCTGGCCTTGAAGGGCCTGGTGACGGTAGACGCACAGGGCGGAATATCGAGTTTTTCATTCACAAATCTGAAGGAAAACGTCGGACTGGCCGATAAGGCGTTCGACTTCAAAGTGCCTCGTGGTGTGGATCTTGTTACCGACCCATCGCTTCGCCGCTAGCGGTCACGCCCGTCACCTGCGTGTCGTTGCTCGTCGGCGCCTGCCGATATTCGCCCTGGCTTTTCTGTTGTTGACGACCGGGTGCGCCGCTTCTGCCGCCCTTCGCCACGGGACCGAGGCGGAGCGGAGGCAGGACTACGACCTCGCGGTGGTCGAATACAACAAGGCCGTTCGGCTCCGGCCCAACGACGCCGGTGCGCGCCTCGGTCTCGAACGCGCCAGGCTGCGCGCCGCGGCCGACCACTTTCAGCGCGGACGGCGCCTGGCCGCGCTCGGCACGTACGATCAGGCGCTCGTCGAATACGAGCTGGCGTCCGAGCTGAACCCAACCAGCGGCGACATCGACGCCGAGTTGCGCGCGACACGCAACCAGCTGCGTTCGAATGCCGCGGTGGCGCGGGAAGGCAAGACGCCACTGCAGACGCTGATCGAAGCGTCGCGCGACTTCCCGACGCCTGGCCTCGACCTGCCGCAGGACGCCAAGATGCCGGCCTCGCTCATGTTCCGCGAGGCGAGCAGCCGCGAGGTGTTCCTCTCGATCGCGAAATTCGCCGACGTCAGCCTGGCGTTCGATCCGGCATTCCGGGAAGCGCCGGTCACCGTCGACCTTCGCAACGCCACGCTCGATGATGCGCTGAACGCGATCGCCGGGCTGACGCGCACCTTCTTCCGCGTCACCGCTCCGCGAACCGTGCTCGTGGTCCCCGACACGCCCGCCAAGCGCCGCGAGTACGAGGAGGAGGTCGTGCGCACGCTCTACGTGAGCAACGCCGACTTGAAGGAGACGATGGACCTGATGCGACTGGTGCTGGACGCGCGGCGCATCTCCCCCACGACCGGCATCAACGCGCTGACGATCAAGGACACCCCGGAGCGAATCACCGCCGCGGCTCGCCTGCTGTCGGCTATCGACAAGGCGCGTCCCGAGGTGATCATCGACGTTGAGCTGCTCGAGGTGGACCGGACGCGGCTGCAGGAGTACGGGCTGCAGGTTGCTTCGCCGACTACGTCGCCGCCGATAGGTATCGATGGCTCCGTGTCCGTGGCAGGCGACGACAATCAGACGCTCAGCCTGCGGTCGCTGCGCAACCTGACACAGGCCGATGTGCTCCTGGCCAACCTGCCGAGGCTGTACTATCGGCTGCTGAAGACCGACGCGAACACGCGCACGCTTGCCAATCCGCAGCTTCGCACGGCCGAGGGAATGCCGGCGCAGGCTCGCTTCGGCGAGCGCGTCCCCATCCCGGTGACGACTTTCGCGCCCATCGCCACGGGCGGCACGCCCCAGCAGCCGATCACGTCGTTCAACTACGAGAACATCGGGGTCAACATCGACATCACGCCGCGGACGCATCACGACGACGATGTCACGTTGGCGTTGAGAATCGCCGTTCAGAGCATCTCGGGCACAGGATTCGGCGGGCTCCCGACGTTCGGCAACCGCGAGATCAATACCGTGATCCGGTTGAAGGACGGAGAAACGAACATGCTCGCCGGCCTCATTCGAGACGACGAGCGTCGGGTGTTGAATGGGGTGCCCGGGCTGAGCGATATTCCCGTGATTGGCCGCCTCTTCGCGCACAACAGGCTCGAATCGAATCAGACCGACATCATCCTGACGCTCACGCCGCACATCATCCGCGTGCTCGACGTGAAGGACGCGGATCTGCGTGCGTTCCGGGTGGGACGCGAGACGATCTCCCCGCTGAGCGATCTGCCCCTGCCGGTGCCCTTGCCCCTGCCCGCGCCGCGGCCGGAAGAACCCCCAGCCGCGCCGGCCACGCAGCCGCCGCCCGCGGCGAGCCCCGTCCTTCCGCCACCTCCGCCACCGCCGTCAGGACAGAAATAGAAATTCGGATTTAGGAATTCGGAATTACGCGAGTTTCGCCACTTTCGCGCCCAGTCCCTGCAGTCGATCGACGAGCTGCGCGTAGCCGCGTTCGACCGTCTCGAGCGGCGAGAGACGGCTCTGGCCATCTGCGGCAAGCGCGGCCGCAATCAGCGCCATGCCCGACCGCAGGTCACGGCTGTCCAGCGACCGGCCGCGCAGCCGGCGCGGTCCGGTCACGATGATTCGATGCGGATCGCACAGAAACAGGTCCGCGCTCATGCCGCTCAGCTGCTCGAGCGCAAACAAACGCAGCTCGTAGAGCCAGTCGTGGATCAGCGTGCGCCCCTCCGCCTGCGTCGCGAGCACGGTCACGAGGCTCACCAGATCGCTCGGGAAACCAGGCCACAAACCCGTCGTGATGCGGCCCGCCGCCCGAGGCCGTGAGCGCTCGATGCGAAAGAGCCGTTCGTCCACCGAGCAGCGGACGCCCAGACGCTTCAACACAGTCGCGATGACCTCGATGTCCGCGGCCCTCGCGCCACGCACGTCGATCTCCCCGCCGGTGACGGCCGCGACGACCGCCCAGCTGCCGGCCTCGATATAGTCGCCCCAGAGCCGATGCTCGGCGCCGTGCAACCGGCCGCCACCTTCGATGCGAATGGTCGACGTCCCAAGTCCGCTGATGCCGGCGCCCAGCAGTTGCAGGAATTCGCACAGCTCGACGACATGAGGTTCGCAGGCCGCGTGACGTATCTCCGAGATCCCGGGGGCGGCGGCGGCGGCGAGCAGGGCCGTTTCAGTCCCGGTCACCGAAGCCTCATAGAGGTAGATGGAGGTGGGCTTCAGACCGTCGGGCACTTCGAGCTCATGCCCGGGGCCGTCCGCGACGCGCGCACCCATCGACACCAGCGCCTCGAGGTGTGTGGAGATCGTGCGGCGTGCCGGAAAGTCCCCACCTGGAGGCGCGAGCCGTGCGCGACCCCGCCGCGCCAGCAACGGGCCAAGGAGCAGCACGGAGCCTCGGAGCCGCCCGACCAGCGCGCCGTCCGGCTCGTCCTTGACGATGGTCGGGCACCGCACGCGCAGTGTCGGGCCGCCGATGCCTTCCACCTCCGCCCCGAGGTCCAGCAGCAGCCGCGCCATCACTTCCACGTCACTGATGCGCGGCACGTTGTGGAGGATGCACTCCTCGGTCGTCAGCAGGCAGGCCGCGAGCAGAGGCAGCGCGGCGTTCTTGTTGCCCTCGACCTCAACGCTGCCCGACAGCGGCCGTCCGCCTTCAATCACAAGTGTCGACATGGGGGAACCTTGGAAAGTCTGAAATCTGAAGTCTGAAATCTGAAGCCTCAAGTCTGAATCAGATTTCAGGTTTCAGGTTTCAGACTTCGTGAAGTTGCCGAGGTAGACAATTTCTTCCCGCAAGTCGACGCCGAAGCGATCGCGCACCGCGGCGCGACAATGCTGGATCAGCCGCTGAATGTCGGTCGCGGTCGCCGAACCGTCGTTGACGATGAAGTTCCCGTGTGTTGAAGAAACACGCGCCCCGCCCATCGTCAGTCCTTTCAGGCCGGCCCGATCGACAAGCGCTCCCGCCGACCACGGGAGCCCTTCGGGCACATTGTCGCGGCCCGGCGCCGGATTCTGAAAGATGCAGCCTGCGCTGGGCGTCTCGAGCGGCTGGGTCTGTTTCCGATACGCCAGCGATGCCCGCGCAACGGCCCGCAACGCCGCCGGATCTCCCGGCGAGACGCGAAACGTCGCCGACAACAGGACCTCGCCGGTATCTTGCAGGCGGCTGCGATCGTAACCGAACCCCATCTCAGAAGCCGTGGCGTCGACCATCGAGCCGTCGGTCCCGGCAAGGCGCACCGCGGCGACGACATCGCCAATCAGGCGGCCGCCGAAATGCGCGTTGCCGACGATCGCTCCACCGACCGTTCCCGGCGTGCCTGCCCACGCTTCGAGGCCGGCTGCGCCGTGCATGATGCTCCACCTGACGAGGCCATTGATGGTCACGGCGGCCTCCGCCCTCACGTGAGTACTGTCGATCTGGTGAACGGCTCCCGCGCGCGGCCGAATCACGAGCCCGCGCACGCCGGAATCAGACACCAGCACGTTCGATCCGCCCCCCAGAAGCGTGACGGGCACCGAGGCGCGTCGCGCGAGCATCAGCGCGGTCACGATCTCATCG
>Ga0184627_10001142_pt1 | contig 10657 bp, 10 predicted proteins | sample PLM3_127_b1_FD_133150 | JGI IMG/M metagenome (GOLD analysis project Ga0184627, IMG submission 133150) | Groundwater sediment microbial communities from an aquifer in East River, Colorado, USA - PLM3_127_b1 | ecosystem: Environmental > Terrestrial > Soil > Riparian zone | place: USA: East River...
TTTCATTCAATCCCAAAACGGAAGCCTGTTCCTCCTCCAACGTCTCAACATTCACCCGGCAGTGAATTGATGTGATCACTCCTTTGGTCGAGTTCGTCGTGTGCTTGATCAGATATTTTCTTCCGGGTTGCAGCGGTGTTTCGTGCATCCAGCAAAGCATTGCCTCAGCTTCTTTGCCAATGTAAGGCAGGTTGTCAACCGGAACGATCAAATCGCCACGACTCACATCGATCTCATCTTCAAGAAGCACAGAAACCGACATCGGAGCATGAGCGATCTTCATTGACTGATCCATCAGCACAATGTCCTTGATCTTCGATGATCTGCCGGAAGGCAACACCAAAACTCGATCTCCAACTCGAAAGACGCCACTGGCAATCTGCCCCGCATAAGCTCGAAAATCTCGATGTCCGCCATCCTGCGGGCGGATTACCCACTGGACTGGAAACCTTGCGTCTTGCAGATTCCAGTCGCTTGCGATATGGACGTCCTCAAGAAACGAAAGCAATGGCTCGCCTTGATACCAAGGCATCCTGATGGACCTCTCAACGACATTGTCACCAAGAAGACCACTCATCGGAATGAAACTGATGTGCTTGATGCGAAGCCGGGTTGAAAAGATCGTAAATTGCTGGCGAATCTTCTCGTAGACCTCCTCAGAAAACCCAACCAAATCCATCTTGTTGACGCAGAGCACCAGATGGGGGATTCCCAACAGTGATGCGATATAGCTGTGTCGTCGAGTTTGTTCAATGACGCCTTTGCGCGCATCAACAAGGACCAGGGCCAAGCTCGCCGTCGAGGCTCCGGTCACCATGTTTCGCGTGTATTGAATGTGTCCTGGCGTGTCGGCAACGATGAAGCGTCGTTTCGGCGTCGCGAAATACCGATAAGCTACGTCAATCGTGATGCCCTGCTCCCGTTCAGCCCGGAGCCCGTCCGTAAGGTTGGCTAGATTGACGGAGGCCTCACCGCGCAGTTCTCGTGCCCTTTCGAGGGCCTGAAGTTGATCCTCAAAAACTGACTTGGAATCATGCAGCAATCGCCCAATCAGAGTGCTCTTTCCGTCGTCGACGCTGCCGCAAGTTGAAAATCGGAGCAATTCAACCGATTTGCTTACACTCGCCGTTGCCGGCATCAGAAGTATCCCTCTCGTTTTCGATCTTCCATCGCCGTTTCTGATCGGCGGTCATCGGCGCGGGCACCGCGTTCGGTGAGGCGCGTCGCAGCAATCTCTTCGATAATCTCACCCACCGTTGCGGCTGCAGATTCAATTGCAGCTGTCGAAATAATGTCTCCTACGGTTCGAAAACGCACCGTTTTCCTGGCGACCGTTTCGCCCCGGCGCAGCGGGAGTAGTTCAGAACGACTCATCCAAAGCCCTTCTCGCAGGAACATCTCTCTTTCATGGGCAAAATAGATGCTTGGGATTTCCAAGGCTTCTCGCTCGATGTACTGCCAGATGTCGAGCTCAGTCCAGTTGGACAGCGGAAAGACGCGGATATGCTCGCCGGGAGCTATCCTGGTGTTGTAGAGATTCCACAACTCAGGGCGTTGATTGCGGGGGTCCCATTGGCCGAACTCATCCCGAAACGAAAAGACCCGTTCTTTAGCACGTGCCTTTTCCTCGTCCCTTCGGGCACCACCAAAAGCGGCGTCGAATTTGAACTCTTCAATTGCGCTGAGCAAGGTGGGAATCTGCAGCCAGTTCCGGCTCCGGTCACCGCCGGCAGGCTCTGTCGCAATGCCTGCCTCAATAGCGTCTTGCACGGTTCGGACGATGAGTCGTTCCCCAAGCCGTGCAGTACAGTAATCCCGAAAATCGATGACCTCAGGAAAATTGTGCCCGGTGTCGATGTGAAGCAAAGGGAAAGGAAAGCGCGCGGGGCGAAATGCCTTTTCAGCAAGGCGCAGCATGCATATCGAATCTTTGCCACCCGAGAACATCATCACGGGTCGGCGAAACTCAGCTGCCACTTCCCGCATGATGTGAATTGCTTCGGCCTCCAGCACATCGAGATGCGACAAAAAGTAATTTTCCATTCCTGCCTCAAGTCCTACTGAGCCCATCCTTGAACGCTCGACAGCCAGATCCGGCGGACTTAGCGAAATGTTCATTCTGCGCTCACTCGATTGACACCCTCGCGGTGCAATCCACATTCCTTGTGCTCCGGCTGTTCCCACCACCAACGTCCGGCGCGAACATCCTCGCCTGCGGCCACGGCACGCGTGCAGCACGAACACCCGATGCTGAGGAACCCTTTGTCGTGAAGTGGATTGTAGGGAATCTCGTTTTGCTTGATGCAGTCCCAGACCTGTGATTCCGACCAGTTCCAAAGCGGGTTGATCTTTACAATTCCAAACTGTTCGTCCCATTCAGCAACATGAACCTGCTGGCGTGTCAGCGCCTGATCCCGCCTAAGACCGCAAATCCAGGCGTCGACTCCAACCAGCGCCCTCATCAACGGGTGGATTTTGCGGATTGAGCAACAGAGCTTGCGATTCTCCACGCTCTTGTAAAACAAGTTGATACCGTGTTCGCTTACCATTGATTCCACTTCCGCAGTTTGCGGAGTGAACACCTCAACTCTGCGAGCGTAGCGGGCTTCGGTCTTGTCAATCAGTTCATACGACTCAGGGAACAATCTTCCAGTGTCCAAAGTAGACACCCGGATGTCGGGTGCGACTTCTGCTATGAAATGTGTGATGACTTGGTCCTCAGCACCGAGCGAGGTCGCAAAGCAAAGTCGGCCTCTGAAGACCTTGGCAGCCCATCGGATCACATCCGGAGCATCCATTCCTTCCAGCAGCTCTTGCCAAGCGGGCACAGCGTTCATGTTGTCTTGAGGAGCCTTCTCGTCAACAGAAGCGTTCGACGCACTCATTTGGGAAAAAATCCTCGATATAATGAAAACATGACTAAACAAATAGGCTTAATCAATATATTGAGTTTCGAATCGGGAGTCAAGTCTGAAGTAGACGTATCTCATTTCACCAGCAGAGTTTCCTGTTGACTGGCCAGAAACCAAACAGTATATTGAGTATCCTGATTTTTTTAATCATGTTAAGGAATTGGATGAAGCTCTCAACCAAAGGCGAGTATGGTTTGCTGGCTGCTATCGACCTGGCATTGCACTCAGGACGTGGCCCAGTTCAGAGTTTTCAGATTGCTGAAAGGCAGGCGATCCCTAAGCAGTACTTGGATCAGCTGCTTCTCATGCTAAAGAAGGCTGGCTTGATCGAGAGCTCAAGAGGCCGTCAGGGTGGTTACCAGTTGGCGCGACCTGCACCTGAAATCACGTTGTTCGACATCGTCACAGCCCTGGAAGGGCCGATTGAGAACGTGAACTTCGTCGGAAAGTCAAAGCTTGGACAGAATCCGTCCCAGAAAATTCTGAAAGACATCTGGACCAATCTCGTTTCCCATACTGTTGAAACTCTCAAGCAAAAGACCCTGGAAGAATTCTGCGACCGCCACAGAAAAATTCAGGAGCAGTTCATGTATTACATCTAGGAGCATGCGAATGGCCAACATCGCGAACAACGTTTTGGAACTCATGGGTAAGACACCCATGGTTCGTTTGAACAGAGTGACGGACGGAGCAGTCGCGACTGTTGTCGCCAAGCTCGAGTCGCATAATCCTGCCGGAAGCGTGAAAGACCGCATCGGCATTAGCATGATCAACGAAGCCGAAAAGTCGGGCGTCATCAACCAGAGCACCGTGATCATCGAGCCAACCAGCGGAAACACTGGCATTGCCCTGGCGTTCGTTTGCGCGGTGAAGGGATATCGCCTCATCCTGACCATGCCTGACAGCATGAGCCTGGAGAGACGAACACTCCTGAGAGCCTTTGGCGCGGAACTGGTGCTGACGCCGGGCGCTGAGGGAATGCGAGGCGCCATTTCCGTTGCCGAAGAGCTGGCTGCCAAGACGCCAAACTCTTGGATCCCACAGCAATTCAAAAATCCTGCCAATCCAAAGATCCATCGACTCACAACCGCCGAAGAAATCTGGAGTGATACCGACGGGAAAGTGGACATCTTCGTCAGCGGTGTTGGCACCGGAGGCACGATTACCGGGGTCGGCGAAGTGATCAAGGCGCGAAAACCCGGCTTCAAGATTGTCGCTGTGGAGCCGGTCGATTCGCCGGTGCTTTCGGGTGGCCCGCCAGGTCCGCATAAGATCCAGGGTATTGGCGCCGGCTTCGTCCCAGAGATTCTCAACACGCAAGTCATCGATGAAATCATCCAAGTGACAAATGAACAGGCCATCCACACAGCCCGCCGCTTGATTCGTGAAGAAGGACTGCTGGTCGGAATTTCTTCCGGAGCGGCTGTCTGGGCGTCTCTGCAGGTTGCCAGCCGCCTTGAAAACAAAGGCAAGCTCATCGTGACTGTGTTGCCGAGCACTGGCGAACGATATCTGAGCACTTCGCTGTTTGCAGACTTGAACTCTCCACAAGGTTTGGCGTTGTGATCCGGGTAAACTTGCACTGCCTTGGCCGGCGCGCACAGACCCAGGTGTCGGCATCCCCAGCCCGCCGTAAACATCCTTCGCGTCTAGATGAGGGGCCCTTGTCCCCAAGAAAAAATCGCCGGCTCTACATTCATGATTGACACCCCAACCGGAGCTCCTGCGCCCATCCCAAAGCTGTCGCTGCGGAACGTCTCCAAGAACTTTCACACCAAGACGGGAAATTTCAATGCGGTTCAGGACATTACTCTTGAAGTGCACGAAGGGGAATTCCTCTGCATTGTAGGGCCTTCGGGCTGCGGCAAGAGTACAGTGCTCAACATCGTTGCGGGCTTAGAGAAGCCGGATGGAGGCGAGGCGTTGGTGAATGGCAAGCCGATCCTGGGGCCAGGCACGGACCGGGTTGTCATCTTCCAAGAGTTGGCGCTTTTTCCTTGGCTGACTGTCCTGAAGAATGTCGAGTTTGGGCTGAGGATGGCAGGCGTCGGCCGGAAAGAACGGGAAGAGAGAGCACTCCATTTCCTGAAGATGGTTCACCTCAGTCGCTTTTCACATTCTTATGTTCATGAGCTGTCCGGTGGAATGAAACAGCGAGTAGCGCTCGCTCGGGCGCTAGCCATCGATCCCGAAATCCTACTGATGGACGAACCGTTCGCGGCGCTCGACGCCCAAACACGCGACATTCTTCACGAAGAATTGCAGGAGATCTGGGCTGCGACTCGAAAGACGATTATTTTTGTCACGCATAATGTCCGCGAGGCCGCATGCCTTGGCGACCGTGTGCTGGTTTTCTCAACACATCCGGGACGCATCAAGCGGGAGTTCGAAATTGATTACGCGCGGCCCCGCCATCTGGAAGACCCAGACTTGATCACTTTCGCCAAGAACATCCTTGCAGAGTTGAAAGCTGAAGTGGAAAAAGTGGCCCAAGAGGAGTTGGATTATGATTGGAGGACTGGCAAGAAAAAGCTCGTTCTACGTCCTGGTGATCATGATTTGGGAAGCGGCATCTAGGGTCGGCGTATGGCCCAGATTCTTGTTTCCTGCTCCCAGCGAGGTTCTCCAGACACTTGCGCAAGGTTTCGCCGACAGTACCTTCATCTTCGGTATTCTGGCAAGCATGCGGCGAATCCTCCTGGGTTACTCGATTTCGCTGATTTCCGGTGTGCTGCTCGGCTTGGGCATCAGCCGCAACAAGTTCATCGGAGAAACGATTGGTTCGCTGATTCTGGGGCTTCAGACACTCCCCAGCATCTGCTGGCTTCCGCTGGCACTGCTTTGGTTCGGCCTCAACGAATCCGCCATAATCTTTGTCGTCGTGATGGGCGCACTTCTATCGATCACCACAGCAACAGAGAGCGGCATCAAGAACGCGCCACCCCTATTGATCAAAGCAGGACAAAACATGGGCGCAAGAGGTCCGCGGCTGCTTTTTGAGGTCATCGTCCCTGCGGCCCTTCCCTCAATCATCACTGGAATGAAACAAGGCTGGTCCTTCGCTTGGCGATCGTTGATGGCAGGCGAACTACTCTACGGCAGCGTCGGGTTGGGAAACCTGCTCACCGTCGGGAGAGAATTGAACGATATGAGCCAGGTTCTTGCCGTGATGCTGATCATCATCGTCATCGGCCTCTGCACCGACTATTTGGTGTTCACCAGACTGGAACGGGGAATGCGACGCCGCTGGGGATTCGAAGCAAGTTGACTTGAGGCGAGAAATCAACGGGATCAAACCAGAGGGCCAACGAAGGTAACCATTGGTCGAGTACTTCAGGCTCAGACATCTCGGCGCCTACCCAGGTCGCGAATCTCGAAAAAGAGGTTGAGCAGTATCCAGAAGCCAACGGCAACCGTCACCCAATAGTTTGCGCGACTGGCTGTCTCCGGCAGGTTGCGAAGATAGACCACCATGATCCCCAACACGATCAGCGACACTAGCACGAGTGCCGTCATGCCGACGGCGCTCAACAATTTGCCAACCGCACCCAAGGATTTCTTGATGGTCTGCCAGCGCTGGCTTGTCAGAAATCTTCCCGACATCAATCCAACTAAGAAGCCCGGAACTGAAATCAAATAAAGCGTAGCAAAATCAATATTCATTGCGAGTCCGCGCAAGCCTCCTTGAGCAGAGTGACCGAGAAGATAGGTAGACGCTGCAAAACGAAGGCAAGATGCTACCTAATTGAATGGTCTGAATCCACTGAAAAGTCGATTAGCTTTTGCGTGCGTTTTACGCCAGAACGCCGCTGGTAGGCCGTTATGGGTTAAGAGAGGGATTCTTGACTGGAGCTGTTCTGTCCGGTGGAGTGCTGCCCTCAATGACTGGATTCCCGGCGGGGAATACAGCATTGCGGGTTGCCGACAACTTGTCCTGCGAGCGCTGAATGGCGTGGATTTTGTTAAGGTAAACAAACGTCTCATGCCCGCGGTTGCGCTTCAGCCAGAGCAACTCCTTCCTTTCCGAACCGGTCAACTTCCCCCTGCTTTCCAGTTCGGCGAGTCTGGATACTGGATGAAGCCAGGTCAGGCCGAAGTTTTCCAGCCCATGGCGGACGCGCTTGGGACCTCCGTTATAGGCGGCTCCTGCTGCGTACATTTCCATGCCAGAACCAATCAAAGCCGAATGGCCTTTAGCCAGACCTGCCAGGTCGTGATCGAGCAGACAGATTTCTGCTTTGATCGCGTTCAGGTGCTGACTCGTTGCTTCGCGGAAATCCCGTGGAATGCCCGCCTCCGGATAGCCGCTCCACACAACGCTCATGCCCATGGGCGTAAATTGCGTCAGCCCGCGGGCACTGGCGTAGTTGCCGGTAAAGCTGTAGGCATCTTCCTGGTTGGCACCGATAATTACCAGAATCCGCTCGGCCAGGCGTTTCAACTCCGACTCTTGTTGTTCGTTGAACTCCCAGGAGCCCGCCGCAATCGACCGAAAGCGGCCCGGGTCCATCTGTTCTGTCAGAATCAGATTGAAATAGTCTTCGTCACTGAAACCTGGGGTGCTAGCAAGAGACATTCCTGGAAAAGCTCGCGATGGCACGTGCCCCAATTCCTGACGCGCCTGGCGGATTTTTTCCATGAGGTAGCTCTTTCCTGCTTCCACCAGCTCCGTCTGGAGCAAAGCGCTCGAGTAAGGAGTATAGATAATGGCATCCTGACCGAGGAATCTCTGCCGATCCGGTTCCAGGGCGTATAGCATGGCAACCACACCGCTGTAGGGTGGGTCAATAATGGTGATCGAGGAGTTGAACCCATTCCACCAATCCACTTCATATCGGATGTTCGGATCCTCCAAGGTTAGTTTCCGTTCCTGCTCCACGCCGGAAAGTATTTGGAGCTCACCCGTTTTGAAATGAACAAGCGCCAGTTTCACGTCTCGCCGTGAGGCAGATTTTCCACTCCCGGCAAAGTATCGAACCGTTTCCTTTTCGAGTTGCGATTTGGCTTCTTCAATCAACCTGAGCAAGGGCACATCGGCACTAAAAGGTGCCTCGCTTAGTGGCGGCATGGGCTTGAGCGAACGGCTGATTTTGAGCCGGCGATGCCGTCTACTCCTTCGTGAGGAGCTTGTCCGTAGTTTCTTCTTGGATGAGTAGTTCGCTGTGAGCGTGTTCTCCGTGGCAGTGCGCGACGTGGACTTTGAAGTCTTTGCCCAGGTTTCCTCAGAGCAAACGAGAAAGAGAGCAAGCAGAGACGCCAATGACTTTAGGAGTCGAGGCTGAAATCTAGGTTTTCTTTGGATTGATAAGACCCCACTGAATTGCATTACTCGGCTACCCCCTCGCACATCACAGCAGTGGTTTACTCGACTTGATAGCATAAGGACTTTAGGCAGAATCATCGGAAGCGAAGAAACGAGACCTACCAAACGCTAAGGAAGAATGATGAGTCTGCTGCCGACAATCGCTGGTTCGAGGCTCGCGCTCTTTATCGCTCAGCTCCTTCAAGGTCAACACAACAACGGGATTGGGCAGATCTATTCGCACGCCGCCTTCCAGAGACCGTTAGAATTTGTAAGCTCTAGCAGGGACAAAGCTTGATGTTTTTTCTCCTACTGAAAACAGATCAGACAATAGAAAGTCTTTCACCAGGAATGGAACAAAGACGCCAATTAACGGTGCCACGCTGCCCACACCACGGTTCAACAGAACTCCACATTGCCCGCCCGGCCCTTCTGCCGGTCTGCTGCACTAGACTCTTGCACTACCAACGCCACGAATGCCAAGGCGGCGCGCAGTGGCAGCACAAGCATCCCCAGCGGCGCACGCCCCGCCACCTTGAATTGGCAGGCGAGGGTGCCTGCGGTCCCAGGAAATGTCACTTGAAAACGGAAAAGAGAGAAGCACTCCAACTCGTAATATGCTGCCGCAGCCGTGTGAGCGAAAAGGCCGCCACGAACCCGTTGCCGTATCCCAGAGAATCCAGCACCCCACCGGCTTCGAAGGAGCTCAACTGGCTTCTCCGGACGGTTGAATGAATTCAAACCGGGCCGGTTCAAACCGCCGCACGCCCGAGAGATCCTGGATCCCAGAGGGAAGGCTGCGCAGTCCGAGACAGCGACTCTCAGTCAGCTCGCCTGGCCGCGCGGACAAACGCAGAAGGAGGAACTCCAGAGGACTGATCTGCAAGACGGCGGGCAATCTGCAAATGCACGGGTACGAACCAGAATTCTTTCAAGTCGGCGGCTTCCAGCAGTCCAGAAAGGTTGCGTGTTAAGGCGGCCCCGGTAAACCTTCCAAACGGCTCCTTGGTTGGCCATGCACTATAGGGATGCACTTGAACAATCAGGTAGGAATTGTCGGCAGCGTTCAGTTGCTTCCATTGGAGAGGCTGGCTGATGCAGAGCGCGAGTAGAAAGGCGCCGACCCAAACCCAGACGACTGGATAGAGGGGAACTAAGAAAACCCACCACTGGCGACGCAAACGCCTTAGCAATGGCTCTGCGGGTTGAGTCTCCTGGAATGCCCCTGTTCTCATAATTTTAAGAACCGCTCTTTGCACAACTAATGCTCGGGATTGTGTCGGAAAAGCTGCCGCCCGTCAACGCCAGTTTGAAGCGTCAAGGCCAACGCTCTTCTACTCGGCCAGAGGCGTTGTTACTTTAGGGTCCAGTCGCTGAAGTCTTGAAAAATGTGCAAAGTCGAGGATCGCGCTTGTCACGAGGTCTTGCAGGGATCGCGCGTGAGGCCCGGGTTGGCACAAGTTCTGCCTGCTTTGTGCCAGATTCCATGCGAGGTGCGATACCTACAGAATCAGCATGCAGTCGCCATAGCTGTAGAAGCGATACTTCGCGTCTATCGCCTGTTGGTAGGCGCTCAAGATAGTCTCTCGGCCGGCAAAGGCGGAAACCAGCATCAGCAGTGTCGATTTGGGCAGATGAAAGTTCGTCAGCAAACCGTCCAGACAGGAAAACGCAAATCCGGGATAGATAAATAGTCCCGTCTCTCCAGCTTCTGCTTGGACGGTTCCGTTATGACGCCGAGCCGACGATTCCAGCGTCCGCGCCGCGGTTGTGCCCACGCCGACCACGCGCCGATTCTGCGCTCTTGCCAACCGGATGACTTGGGCGACGTCTGCAGATATCTCAAAACGCTCAGCCTCCATCTGGTGATGCTCCACCTGCTCTGCATGGACTGGCTGGAATGTTCCTAATCCTACGTGCAGGGTGATCTCACAAGTTTCGATACCTCGTTCACGCAACTTTCTCAGCACTTTAGGTGTGAAGTGTAATCCGGCGGTGGGAGCCGCTACGGCACCCCTCTTTCTGGCGAAGATGGTTTGATACTCGGCCTTGTCTCTGGCTTGGTCGGGCCGGTCGATGTAGGGCGGCAAAGGGACATGGCCCAAAGCGTCGACCAGATTGTCAAAGTTACCCTGGTACGAAAATTTGACCCTACGCGATCCAAGCTCGCCTCGGTCTACGACTTCACATTCGAGTCGGCTGCCAAATCTCACGCGTTCTCCAACGCGCACCTTGCGCCCGGGTTTGACCAGCACTTCCCAGACGTCATCGCCTAGCGCTTTCAATAGCAGGACTTCAATCGTGGCACTCGGAGTCTTATCGGTTGGATAACTCTGCGATGCCAAGCCGAGACGGTGTCCAAGCAAGCGGGCTGGGAACACCTTGGTATTGTTGAAAACCATCAGATCGGCAGGTCGAAGCAGTTCTGGCAGCTCCGCAAAAA
>Ga0184627_10001143_pt1 | contig 10648 bp, 4 predicted proteins | sample PLM3_127_b1_FD_133150 | JGI IMG/M metagenome (GOLD analysis project Ga0184627, IMG submission 133150) | Groundwater sediment microbial communities from an aquifer in East River, Colorado, USA - PLM3_127_b1 | ecosystem: Environmental > Terrestrial > Soil > Riparian zone | place: USA: East River...
CAGGTCGGCGATGCGGAAGTGCGTCGGCGACTTGAACGGGTCGTAGTTCCGCATGAGGGCCAGCGCCATGCCCGCCACCGAGAGGAACCTGCCACGGGCGGCGTCGTTGACCTGGGCCACGTCCTTGGCGAGCTGATCCGCCTTGAGGAACGCGGTCACCGGCACGGCTTCCTTGGTTTCCTTGTCGATCATCACCGCCATGCCGATGCCGCAGTTCGGGTGACAGCCGCAGGTGAGCTGCCCCCACTCACGATCGGGCCCGTGCACCACATCGGCCCAGTCGGTGAAGGTGGACATGAACGAGATCGGGAACCAGTCGCGGATCGGTTCGCCGATGCCCGTCTGTTTTTTCACGTCGTGCGCCAGGTGCGACAGCGTGTAGCGCTGCGCCGCGCGTCGCTCCGGCGTGATCTCTTCGTCACGGCCGGTGAATGAGACAGGCTGGAACGAGAGGAAATTGATCCGCTTCGGGTTGTCGAGCGCAAACTCGATGACCCGGCCGACCTGTTCGTTGTTCACCCCGTTGACGATGGTGATCACCGGGACGATGTCGACGCCGGCCTGGTAGAGGTTCTCGATCGCGCGAAGCTTCACGTCGAACAGGTTGCCCACACGGCGATGGGAGTTCGCCGCGTTGCCGATGCCGTCAAACTGCAGATACGCGTAGCGGAGGCCCGCCTCGGCCGCCGCCTTCGCAAATTCCGGGCTCTTGGCGAACTCGATGCCGTTGGTGGCCGCCTGCACGCTGTTGTAGCCCACCTTGCGCGCGTAACGGACCGCATCCAGGAAGTACGGCGACATCGTAGGTTCGCCGCCCGAGAACTGCACCGACATCTGCCGGCGTGGCTTGATCGTGATCGCGTTGTCGAGCACCTGCTTGATGTCCTCCCACGACAGCTCGTGGACGAACCCGACCTGGTTCGCGTCCATGAAGCAGGGGTCGCACATCATGTTGCAGCGGTTGGTCAGGTCGACCGTGAGGACTGAGCCGCGGCCATGCTTGACGGTGGAACTGCCGTGGTTGTGAAGCTTCTCGTCGTTGTGCGCCCGGATGTCGCGCCCCGGGAAGACTTCCTCGAGGTGCTTGAAGAACGCCGGGTCCATGGCCATCACGTCCTCGAAGTGGCCGTGGAGAGGACAGTCCTTCACCATGAGGATCTTGCCGTCGCGTTCGATGATCGTCGCTTTGATCTCGCCGACCTTCTCATTGAGGAGGACCGACACATCTTTCTTCCCGTCCAGGATCTCCTGACGCGCCTCGCGCGTACAGGTGGGGCAGAGCGAGTCGGTCTCGCGCGGCCAGCCGAGCGGCGGTTTGGTCTTCTGATGGGACTTCAGGAGCGGCTTGTCCGACCACCGTGGCGTGAACGAAGGGTTCTGCTGGATCCGGTTGGCGGCGGAAAACACCTGCCAGATGCCGTTGGCGGCGAGGGACATCCCCTTTTCCACGTACTTCATCGGCGCATGCATGAGCGTTCTCCTTTTGACGGTTCCGCACATTCTAGGGGTGAATTCGGGGGATTTTCCCGTTTTTCAGCCGATTGGCACTGGGAGGGGGTGGGCGGGCAGGAGGACGGGCAGCCGGGATCCGGGACTCGGGGATTCGTTGCCCCGAGTCCCGGGCCCCCAAGTCCCGGAGTCCCGAGCCCCAAGTCCCGGATCCCGAGCCCCGAGTCCCGAGCCCCGGGTCCCGGGTCCCGGATCCCGTGAAGTATCAGCAAATCAGATTGAATATCACAGAACATTGTATTTAACTTATGAGTCACCGGACTGTATAACCAATCCCACCATGTTCCGCCCGCACGACCTCATGAGCCTTCCCGTGACCCTGACCCTTCGACAAGCTCAGGGTCACCCCGAGCACGGTCGAGGGGTGAGCGAGCCGAAGGGTCAGGGCCTCTACGATCCGCGCACCGAACACGATGCGTGCGGCGTCGGCTTCGTGGTGCACATGAAGGGCCGCCGCTCGCACGACATCGTGCGCAAGGCGTTGCGCGTCCTGATCAACCTGGAGCATCGCGGGGCGTGCGGGTGTGAGGCCAATACCGGCGACGGCGCCGGCATCCTGGTGCAGACGCCTGACGCGTTCCTCCGCAAAGCTGTGCCCTTCACGCTCCCGGCGGCGGGGGCGTACGGCGCCGGCCTTGTCTTCCTGCCGCACGACGCGCGCGATCGCGACGCCATCAGGGATCTCATCGCGCGCATCATCGACGAGGAAGGGCAGACGCTGCTCGGCTGGCGCGACGTGCCCGTGGACAACGGTCTGGTGGGCGACAGCGCGAGAGCCACACAACCGGTCTTCCAGCAGGTGTTCATTGGCTTGCGCGCCGGGGCGGTCCGCGAAGGCGGACCGCCCAGCCAGCACTGGCCCGTCGGGTCGCAAAGCGACCCGACCGCCGGTCCTGCCTTTGAACGCAAGCTGTACGTGATCCGGAAGCGCATCGAGTACGGGGTCGACGCGCTGGAGATCAATGCGCTCTCGCGCCGTTTCTTCTACGTCGTCAGCCTCTCGGCCAACACGCTGATCTACAAGGGCATGCTCACGGCCCAGCAGCTGCAGCCGATGTTCCCGGATCTCTCCGACGAGGCCCTGGAATCATCGCTGGCGCTCGTGCACCAGCGGTTCAGCACCAACACGTTTCCATCGTGGCCGCTGGCGCATCCCTACCGTTACATCGCGCACAACGGCGAAATCAACACGCTGCGCGGCAACATCAACTGGATGCGCGCGCGCGAAGGGCTGCTGCGGTCCGCCGTGCTCGGCGAAGACCTGAAGAAGATCCTGCCGGTGATCCGCGAAGGCGGCAGCGACACGGCCACGTTCGACAACGTGCTCGAGATGCTCGTGATGGCCGGCCGGTCGCTGCCCCACGCCATCCTGATGATGATTCCAGAGCCGTGGAGCGGCGACGAGGGGATGAGCGCCGACCGCAAGGCGTTCTACGAGTATCACTCCTCGCTGATGGAGCCCTGGGACGGCCCGGCCTCGATCGCGTTCACCGACGGCACGGTGATCGGCGCCGTGCTCGATCGCAACGGCCTCCGTCCGTCGCGGTACTACGTCACCAAGGACGACCTGGTGATCATGGCGTCCGAGGTGGGCGTGCTGGACATCGCCCCCGAAGACGTGCTGGTCAAGGAGCGGCTGCACCCTGGCCGGATCTTCCTCGTCGACACATCCAAGGGCCGCATCGTCGACGACGAGGAGATCAAGCGGGAGCTGGCGGCGGAACATCCGTACCGTGAGTGGCTGGATGCGCACCTGGTCGACATCGACGACCTGCCGCCCGCGCGCGCCGAAGAGCCGGATCACGAGACGGTCCTCACGCGGCAGCAGGCGTTCGGGTACACGCAGGAGGATCTCCGGGTGCTCCTCGCGCCGATGGCGGTCAATGGCGAAGAGCCGGTGGGATCGATGGGCACGGACACGTCGCTGGCCGTGCTGTCCCAGCGGCCGCGGCTCCTGTTCGACTATTTCAAGCAGCTCTTCGCGCAGGTCACGAACCCGCCGCTCGACTCGATTCGCGAAGAGCTGGTGACGTCGATGGGCTCCACGATCGGCCCGGAGCGCAACCTGCTGGAGCCGGAGCCCGAGTCGTGCCGGCAGATCGGGATCAGGTACCCGATCATTCACAACGAGCACGTGGCCAAGCTGCGCCACCTGCCGCCCGGCTCCGCGTTCCGCTCGACGACCCTCTCGTTGTTGTTCGAGCCGAACAAGGACGGGGAGGGACTCGAGCAGGCGATGAGCGACCTGTGCCGCCGCGCGAGCGCGGCGGTGGCCGCGGGCTACGACATCCTCATCCTGTCCGACCGCGGCGTCGGACCGCGGCAGGCGCCGATTCCGAGCCTGCTCGCGACGGCCGGCGTGCACCATCACCTGGTGCGCGAGGGCACCCGCACGCGCTGCGCGCTGGTCGTGGAGTGCGGCGACGCGCGCGAGGTGCACCACGTGTCCCTCCTGCTCGGCTACGGCGCAGGGGTCGTCAATCCCTATCTCGCGTTCGAGACGATCGACGACATGATCCAGCAGAGGATGCTCACGGGCATCGACCGCGACGAGGCGATCGCGCACTACATCAAGGCGCTCAACAAGGGCGTCCTCAAGGTCATGTCGAAGATGGGGATCTCGACGCTGCAGAGCTATTGCGGCGCGCAGATCTTCGAGGCCATCGGCCTCGGCCAGGCCTTCATCGATCGCTATTTCACGCACACGACGTCGCGCGTCGGCGGCGCCGGTATCGACGTGATCGCCGAGGAGGTGCGCCTGCGGCATGACCGTGCGTTCGGGCCACGGCCGGCCGGACCGGTGGAACTGGAGGGGGGCGGCGAGTACCAGTGGCGGCGCGACGGCGAATACCACCTGTTCAATCCCGACACGGTGTTCAAGCTGCAGCACGCCACGCGCACCGGACGGTACGCGATTTTCAAGGATTACACGCGGCTCGTCGACGAGCAGAACAGGAACCGCGCGACGCTGCGCGGCATGTTCCGGCTGAAGCCGGCCGGTCCGCCGGTGCCGATCGGCGAGGTCGAGTCGATCGCGGCGATCATCACGCGGTTCTCGACCGGCGCGATGTCGTACGGCTCCATCAGCCAGGAGGCGCACGAGACGCTGGCGATCGCGATGAATCGCCTCGGCGGGAGGTCGAACACCGGCGAGGGCGGTGAGGACCCCGAGCGCTATGTCCCCGATGCGAACGGCGACTCGAGGCGCAGCGCCATCAAGCAGGTGGCGTCGGCACGGTTCGGCGTCACCAGCGAGTACCTGGTGAACGCCAGTGATCTGCAGATCAAGATGGCGCAGGGCGCCAAGCCTGGCGAGGGCGGACAGCTCCCGGGGTCCAAGGTGTACCCCTGGATTGCGAAGACGCGCTACGCGACGCCCTATGTGGGGCTGATTTCGCCGCCGCCGCACCACGACATTTATTCCATCGAGGATCTCGCGCAGCTCATTTACGACCTGAAGAACTCGAACCCCAAGGCGCGCATCCACGTGAAGCTCGTCGCCGAAGGCGGCGTGGGCACCGTCGCCGCCGGTGTCGCGAAGGCGCACTCCGACGTGGTGCTGATTTCCGGACATGACGGCGGGACCGGTGCCTCGCCGCTCACCAGCCTCAAGCACGCGGGGCTGCCCTGGGAACTGGGGCTCGCCGAGACGCAGCAGGTGCTCGTGATGAACAAGCTGCGCGACCGCATCGTGGTGCAGGTCGATGGCCAGTTGAAGACCGGGCGCGACGTCGTCATCGGCGCGCTGCTCGGTGCTGAGGAGTACGGGTTCGCTACGGCGCCCCTCGTCGTGTTGGGCTGCGTGATGATGCGCGTCTGCCACCTCAATACGTGCCCGGTCGGCATCGCGACACAGGACCCCGAGCTCCGGAAGAGGTTCACCGGCAAGCCCGAGTTCGTCGAGAACTTCTTCACATTCATCGCGCAGGAAGTGCGTGAACTGATGGCGGAGCTCGGGTTCCGGACGATCGACGAGATGATCGGCCGCGCCGACTGCCTCGACATCGAAAGGGCCGTGCATCACTGGAAGGCGAGCGGCCTCGATCTCGCGCCGCTGCTCCAGGTGCAGGAGCTGCCCGCCAGCGTGGCGCGCCACAAAGTCCGCGAGCAGGATCACGGCCTGGAGCGCGCGTTCGACAACGAGCTGATCGCGCGCTGCCGGCCGGCGCTGGATCATGGCACCCCGGTCGAGTTCAGCTCGTTCATCCGCAATTCGGACCGGACCGTCGGCACCATGCTTGGCTACGAGATCACGAAGCGGTACGGCGGCGCGGGTCTCCCGGAGAACAGCATCCTCATGACGTTCACGGGGTCGGCGGGGCAGAGCTTCGGGGCGTTCCTGCCGCGCGGCGTCACCATGACGCTGGTGGGCGACGCCAACGACGGGTTCGGCAAGGGGCTCTCCGGCGGCCGGCTGATTGCGTATCCGCCGCTGCGATCGACCTTCCGGACGGAAGAGAACATCATCATCGGCAACGTCGCCCTGTACGGCGCCACGGGCGGCGACGCGTATGTCAGCGGGGTGGCCGGCGAGCGGTTCTGCGTGCGCAACAGCGGCGCCACCGTGGTGGTGGAAGGTGTCGGCGATCACGGGTGTGAGTACATGACCGGCGGCCGCGCCGTCGTGCTCGGCCGCACGGGCCGCAACTTCGCCGCCGGCATGAGCGGCGGCATCGCCTACGTGCTCGACGCGGACGGCACGTTTGAGCGCCGGTGCAACCTGGAGATGGTCGATCTAGAGGCGCTCGTCGACGCGGAGGACATCGATTTTGTCCAGGTCGCGCTGATGAAGCACGTCACGCTCACGGGCAGCCGCTACGCCGCACGCCTGCTCGAGGAGTGGGGGACGCTGCAGCGCCGCTTCGTGAAGGTCATGCCTCGCGAGTACAAGAAGGCGCTCGCCGCGGAAGCCAGGCGCCTCGCCGTGGCCGACGAAACGGAGAACACCGTCCTCGTACCCGCAGGCATCGGGATGTCCGCGATCGACGATCGTCGGGCGGGCCTTCACGGCCCGCCTGGCGCGGCGTAAAGCCGCGCCCTACGCGACCACCTGAGATCCCATGGGCAAGCCCACCGGTTTCATCGAGATCAAGCGGAAGAAGCATCCCACGCGGCCCGTCGAGGAGCGGATCCACGACTGGCGCGAGGTGTACCGGCCGTATCCGAACGCCGACTTGCAGGACCAGGGCGCGCGCTGCATGGACTGCGGCATTCCCTTCTGTCACCAGGGATGCCCGCTCGGCAACCTCATTCCGGACTGGAACGACCTCGTCTACCACGACCGGTGGCGCGCCGCGATCGACCGCCTGCACGCGACCAATAACTTCCCCGAATTTACGGGACGGCTGTGTCCCGCGCCGTGCGAGGGCTCGTGTGTGCTCGGGATCAACCAGGATCCGGTGACGATCAAGGCCATCGAGGTCTCGATCATCGACCGCGCGTATGACGAAGGCTGGGTCATCCCGCAACCGCCGTCCACGCGCACCTCGAAAAAGGTGGCGGTCGTCGGATCAGGCCCTGCGGGGCTCGCCGCCGCCGACCAGCTCAATCGCGCCGGCCACTCGGTCACCGTGTTCGAGAAGTCCGACCGGATCGGCGGCCTGCTCCGCTACGGCATTCCGGAATTCAAGATGGAAAAGCGCGTCCTGGATCGCCGTCTCGCGGTCCTGGAAGCCGAAGGGGTCGTCTTCAGGGGCGGGGTCAACGTCGGATCCGACATGCCGGTGGACCGGCTGCGCGCCGACTTTGACGCGATCCTGCTGGCGGCCGGCGCCGGCCACCCTCGCGATCTGCCGGTGCCCGGACGCGACCTCGGGGGCATTCACTTCGCGATGGAGTACCTGACGCTCCAGAACCGGCGGTGTGAAGGCGATGTCATCGCCGACGCGGACTTCGTGACCGCCCAGGACAAGCACGTCATCATCATCGGCGGCGGCGACACCGGCGCCGACTGCCTGGGAACGGCGCATCGCCAGGGCGCGCGGTCCGTGACGCAGCTCGAGCTGATGCCGCGGCCGCCGCAGGAGCGGGCGCCAGACAATCCGTGGCCGCTCTGGCCGAATATCTTCCGCGTGTCTCCGGCGCACGAAGAGGGCGGCGAGCGGTTGTATGCCGTATCCACCCTGCGTTTTACGGGGGACACTGCGGGCCGAGTGCGCGTGTTGCAGGCGGTGAAGGTGGAGATGGTGCGCAAGGAGGAGCGCGTCCAGTTCGACCCGATCCCCGGGACGGAATTCGACATTCCCGCGGAACTCGTCCTGCTGGCGATGGGGTTTGTCGGGCCCGAGCGGGGCCCGCTCGTCAACGACCTTGGCGTCACGCTGACCGACCGCGGCAACGTATGGCGGGACGCGGGCTGGATGACGAGCGTGCCCGGCGTCTTTGCGGCGGGCGACATGCAGCGCGGCCAGTCGCTGATCGTCTGGGCGATTGCCGAAGGGCGCAGCGCCGCGCGCGGCATCGATCAATACCTCATGGGCGAATCGGCCCTTCCGGCACCGCTCCAATAGTCGTTCGGGTCGTTCGGAACGTTCGAGTCGTTCGGATCGTTCTATTCGTGCGACTCGTTCGGATCGTTCTGTGGAGAACGTTCGAACGGTCCGTACGGTCGAACGGTCCGAACGGTCCGAACGTCCGAACGTCCGAACGATCCGAACGATCCGAACGATCCGAACAATCCGAACGATCCGAACGATTATGATCTTGGGACATGTCCGTCCGCGACGTCTTAATCGTCGGCGCGGGGCCGTCAGGCCTGGCGACCGCCATTGCCGCCAAGCAGCAGGGCCTCGACTACGTGCTCGTCGAGAAGGGCGTGCTGGTCAACGCGATCTTCAACTTCCCCACGCACATGGTCTTCTTCACGACCCCGGAGCTGCTCGAGATTGGCGGCCTTCCGCTCGTGACGCCGTACGACAAGCCGACCCGTCTTGAAGGGTTGCGCTACTACCGCAGGGCCGTGGACACCTACAGCCTCCAGATTTCGTTTCACGAGCAGGTCGTCGAGATTGAGCGCGAAGACGGCGTATTTATCGTGACGACAGAAGGTCGAAATGTAGGGACGGACCTTGTAGGGGCGGACCTTCAGGTCCGCCCCCGTCCCCGTCCCCGCCGAGTCCGCCAGGCGCGCGCCATTGTGCTGGCAATCGGGTACTACGACCATCCAAACTATCTCGGCGTCCCGGGCGAGGATCTGCCGCACGTCTCGCACTACTACACCGACGCGCATCCCTACTATCGGCAGCGCGTGGTGATTGTGGGCGGGAAGAATTCGGCGGCGGAGGCGGCGCTCGAGCTCTTTCGCGCCGGCGCGCACGTCACGCTCGTGCACCGGCGTCCGACCCTGGGGGACTCGATCAAGTACTGGGTCAGGCCGGACATCGACAACCGCATCAAGGAAGGATCCATCGCTGCACACTTCGATACTCGCGTTGTCGAGATCCGTCCGGGCGCCGTTGTTGTTGAACGCGACGGCGGAATGGTTGAGATCGCCGCGGATGCGGTGTTGCTCCTGACCGGCTACAGGCCGGACGTCGAGCTCATGCGTCGGGCGGGCGTTACATGCCATACTGACACCCTCGCCGCGGAGCTTGATCCCGAGACATTCGAGACCAACGTGCCCAACCTGTTCATCGCTGGAGGCGCGATTGCGGGGCGGAACACGGGATCGATCTTCATCGAAAACGGGCGCTTTCACGGGGAGCGCATCGTCCAGGTGCTGTCGCAACGCCTGAGGCAGGCCAGCCTGCCGTAAGCTATTTTCAGAGGTATGTGTGTGATCCGACGATTTTCCCTGGTGGTGTGTGTCCTCTCGATGCTCTTCGTCAACACGGCGTCGGCCCAGAACTGGTCCTTCGACGCCCGCAAGGTCGGGCTGGGTTCTCCCGGGGGCGAGAATCTCGCAAGCAGGATGATTGACGACGAGCGTGAGTACCGTGCGATCGTCCTGCCCTTCGGCCTGATCCAGGTCTTCCGCGACTTCAAGAAGTTGAATCCTTCGAACGACGAGTTCGATCTTGTGCGGACGATCGAATTCGCCGCGGCGCCGATCCATTACACCATCGGCCGGGACAGCAGCGATTCGAAAGCGGATGACTTCATCGTGGACATCGGCAATGGAGAGCTCAGCCGCGATCTCAACGACTATAAGGGATTCATCCCGGTGAACCAGCCGGCCGCGGCCGGGCTCGCGGCGCCGAACTGGGGCAAAACGTTCAGAGTGCGGCAGGGTTCCGGAGGCTCTTTCCAGGGCGTGTATGTCGGGGCGGGTCCCTACATCTCGATGCGCACGGCGCCCACCATCGATGAACGGTTGATCAGGGTTCTGAGCGTCGATGAGCGCGTGTACCTGCCGAACGCGCAGTTGACCGCCTCCAACATCACGCAGGGCCAGCTCGCAATGGCTATTGCCGGCGGCTACCGGGGTCGCTTCGAGTGGCCCCCGGGCGTCGGCCTCGGAAGCGATCGCGAGGGTTTGTATCTCGCGGCCAACTACAACTACCTCCACGGCTTCAAGTATGAAGACATCGACTTCCGCCTGAGGATGGATACCGATCGCGTCGGCCTGCTGACGGTGAATCCGTTGCTGCCGCCGCCGCTGTTTATTTCGCGCACCAATGCGGACTCGGGCAACGGGATGGCCATCGACGTTGGCGTCGGGGCCGTCGTGAATAACTGGGAGCTGGGCTTCGGGGCGAACGGGCTGGCCAACCGCATCAACTGGACCGACGTCGAGCGAACCACGTACTTCCACGCGAACCTGTTGACCGGCAGCGGCGACCTCACCGAGAGCGTGCCGGTGCCGGTGGGCGATGTCCGCGTCGAGCTGCCGATCGACTACCGGGCAAACGTTGGATACGACGTGGAGCGCTGGGCCGCGATGGCCGAGTTCGGCCGGGGTATGCAGGGCAAGTCGTTCCACGGCGGCGGCGAATACCGCTTCGGGACGGTCGATGTGCGGGGCGGTGCGGTCTATTCGCGGGAGATGTGGAACCCGGCAACGGGCGTCGGCTTCAACATGAGCCCGCGCATGTCGCTCGACCTCGCCGTCTACTCCAACTCAGCCAACGTCGAACGCAAGCGCAATCCCGCGGTCGCGGTCTCTCTCCGATTCAACCGCTAGATCGTTCGGATCGTTCGG
>Ga0184627_10001144_pt1 | contig 10646 bp, 13 predicted proteins | sample PLM3_127_b1_FD_133150 | JGI IMG/M metagenome (GOLD analysis project Ga0184627, IMG submission 133150) | Groundwater sediment microbial communities from an aquifer in East River, Colorado, USA - PLM3_127_b1 | ecosystem: Environmental > Terrestrial > Soil > Riparian zone | place: USA: East River...
ACACCTACCGCCCCCACCGGGCGCTCCGGCTTGAGGCACCGGACCGACCTGCGGGTCTGACCGTCGCTGGGGAGGATCGGCGAGGGAGCGTGCACCGACGTGACCTGCTCGGCGGTCTCCTGCACGAGTACCGGCGAGCTGCATGAACGCGTTTACGCACCCTTCACCCAGTCCAAGGCCAAGTTGGCCGACTGGGTGCAGCATCGTTCCGGCCCGTGGAAGCCCAAGCCCGTCAAGCGCGTGTATATACCGAAGGGCAATGCGAAATTGTGCCCGCTCGGAATTCCCGTGATCGCCGACAGATGCCTTCAGGCTCTGACACTGAATGCGCTGGAACCCGAGTGGGAGGCGCGCTTCGGACCGAGATCCTACGGATTCCCGGCCGGGTCGCGGCTGTCATGACGCGATCGTGGCTATCCACACGACGGCGAGTGGCAGGAATGCCAAGCGCCTGTGGGTGCTCGACGCCGACTTGAAAGCGGCATTCGACCGCATCGGCCACGGGCCGTAGGGTACGCAAATGCGTTCATGCAGCTCACCGGCACTTTTTCGCAGACCGCCGAGCAGCTCGCGTCAGTGCTCGCGGGCTCGCTGATCGTCCGCTTAGTAGGAAGAGCCCGGCTTGGTAGGGGCGGGTTCCACAGGGTGGGTCGTATTCCACGCGGCGTGGGGCCTTCGAGCCCGCCGGAGGTCCGGGGGACACGACACGCGCCGGCAGCACGCCATGGCGCCGGGGCTCGTAGGCCAGACCGTCGAACGGGCCGGAGACCAGGCAGCAGCATGCCACCCCACCCGGGCCGGCGTGAGCGTGCCGCTGGAAAGTTGTGGATAACTCCGGCACGAGTCGACCGGGGCCAAGACGCCAATGGCCAGGAACACCGATCGCTGCAGGGAAGCGGTTTCGGCTGTGTCCCTGCAGTGTTCTGCCATCGCCGGGAACAGGACGCAGACAACTCGTGGCCATCACGACACGAGCCCGGGTACAGCGGCCGAGACGCCAGCTCGACCTCATGCGCCTATCCTGATGTCCCGGACAGGGACAACACCGGAGGGCGGCACTGGAACGAGGATCGGCGGCGGGTGAGCGCTACCTGAACCGGCGGAAGTGGCGGAGCTGCTGCAGGTCTCCTCCAAGACGGTCGCGCGCTGGGCGCGTGTGGGTGCCGAAAACCTGTCCACATCACGCGACCTGGGCATATTCGTGGAGCAGCCCACCGAGTCGATCGCGCCGTGCGACCCGTACGATGGCCGCCGGAGCGAGCGACGCCACAGTTCCCAGCGGTGGCGCCTGGCCGAGCGAGCGATGCGGCCGATGTCGGTTGTAGTGCGCCACATAGCCCGACAACGCCGTCTCCAGATGGCGTCGACCCATGATCAGCATCCGGTCCAGCAGCTCACGGCGCACCGTGCCCACCCACCGCTCCGCGTAGGCGTTCGCCCGCGGCGCCCGCACCGGCGTCCGCAAGATCCATATGCCTTCCGAGGCGAAGACGGCATCGAAGGCGTCGGTGAACTTCGCATCCCGATCGCGAATCAGGAACGTGAACTGCCCGATGCGGTCTGCCAGGTCCATGAGCAGGTTACGGGCCTGCTGGGTCACCCACATCCCGCTCGGGTTGGTGGTCACCCCGAGGACGTGGACCCGTCGGGTGGCAAGCTCGATCACGAACAGCACGTACAGACGTTGCAGCAGGACCGTGTCGACGTGGAAGAAGTCGGTGGCGAGGATCCCTTCGGCCTGCGCGGACAGGAATTGCCGCCATGTCAGGCCAGCGCGGCGCGGTGCCGGGTCGATGCCTGCCCGGTTGAGCAGCAGCCACACTGTGCTTGGCGCAGTCTTGTGGCCAAGCCGGGCGAGTTCACCGTGGATGCGCCGGTAGCCCTACGTCGGGTTCTCAGCCGCCATCCGAAGGATCAACTGCCGTAGCTGCGTGGGGATCGACGGTCGACCGGGCGGGCGGTGGAGCTTGGTCCAGTGGCGCCTGACCAGGTCGCGGTGCCAGCGCAGCAGCGTGTTGGGCGTCACGAACCGGTGGTGTCGGCGTTGCGCGGGCAGCAGCCGGGTCAACGCCGCGAGGATGGCTCGGTCCGGCCAGGTTGGTCGTGGCCGGGTGACCTGTCGGCGCAAAACCGCGAGCTCATGTCGCAGCACGAGGATCTCGGCGTTCTTGGACGCCTGCCCGTGGGCCAGCAATGCGAGCCAGCCGGTGAGCTGACAGAAGATGAGGTAGAGCAGCCGTAGCGCCATGACGGGTGATCCTCGCGGACTTCCGCTACCGAAGCGAAGCCGCAGGTCAAGGCCATAGACGAGGTTTTCGGCACCGACAGGGCTCCTCCACGAATACTACCGACGAGCTGCATGAACGCGTTTCTGCATCCTACGAGGTCATCGCTTGTGGTACTGGCCGCTACGGCCAGTCCGACCTGCGGCCAAACTTCGTCCACCACCCGGAGGCGCAGGCGCGCCGAGGGTAGCGGGTGCGCTACTCTTGAACTGGTGTCCCGGAGGTGCGAGATGACGGCTGAGGCGCACGACCGCGAGCCTACGCTGGCCGAGCGGGTGGACTACACCCGCCAGCATGTGCCGCCCGAGCAGCGTGAGGCATACGAGACGGCGCTCCGCGAGGCGACCCGGCAGGCTCTTGACTCCGGCGACTACGGGTCCTTGGACGAGGTAGTCGAACAGTGGTATCGCGCGGCGTTCCTTGAGCACCATGGTGGCGAGAGCTGGCAACGGACGCAGCGCCTGATCAAGGAGGGCCGCTGGGACGAGCTGGCCCCTGGCCCGGATCGCAGCTTCGACGAGGTCATCGAGGAGTTGCTGCGCTGAGCAGTCACTTCCGTGTCCGACATAGCCCCGAGTTCGCCGAGACCGTCACTCGGCTGTCGCCTGGTGCCAAGAAGTGGCTGACCGAGATCTACGGCATCATCAAGGCCGACCCCTTCCCGGGACGATCCGCCCTTGACATCCAGCCCCACCCGTGGCTGCCGAACATCTACACGGTGCCGTTCCTCGATGGAGAGCTCGTCTACGGCGTACCGCCAGGCCGCGCCACCGTCATCATCCTGGCCTACCGAGTGGGGTAGTAGAGCTGCCGGGACCAGGCCGTGTCCGACGGGTCCTGTTTGCTAGTTCCGCCCGTCCTGTACATGTGCTACGGGTGGGGAAGAGTTGGTCAGGCGAGAGCTCCCCGATCAGGCATGGCACAGTGGAACCCGTGGATGCGGGATTCTGACATAGCCTGTGAGCTGCATGAACGGATTACCGCACCCCACGGGGGGCTTGATGCCCTGGACCCTCGGTGGGCGGGTGGCCGTCCCCGCCGGATCAGCCCTGACGATGAGCAGTTCGTCATCCAGGCGGCCACCACACGCCCGGAGAAGCTGGGCCGTCCATTCACCCACGGGAGCATCCGCAAGTTGGCCGACTGGCTGGCCGACAACCCGGTCCGCACCGTGCCGGTCGGGCGGGAGCGGCTGCGGCAGATCCTGCGCCGCCACAAGGTCTCCTTCCAGCGCACCCGCACGTGGAAGGAGTCCACCGATCCCGAGCGGGAGGCCAAGCTGGACCGTATCGAGCAGGTGACCAGCAGCTATCCGGATCGTTGCTTTGCGTTCGACCAGTTCGGGCCATTGTCGATCCGGCCGTAGGGTACGCAAATGCGTTCATGCAGCTCGCCGGTATTCGTGGAGAAGCCCGCCGAGCAGGTCGCGCCGGTGCACCCGGCTTGGCTCACCGTCGCGGACAACTCTCGGATCGGCGGGTGGATCGGGCGGTGCCAGTCCGAGCACCCGGTGTGGACGATGGGCGTTGTAGTGGGCGGCGTAGACCCGCAGGACCTGTTCCAGATGGCCGCGTCCGACGATCAGCAGCCAATCCAGGCACTCGGCGCGGACGGTACGGATCCACCGCTCCGCGTAGGCGTTCGCGTTGGGTGCCTGCACCGGCGTCACGAGCACCTCGGCGCCCTCGGAGCGGAACACGTCGTCGAAGCTGCGGGTAAACTTCGCGTCGCGGTCGCGGAGGAGGAAGCATGTCCGCCGTCCCTGCTCCGCCAGCGTCAGGAGCAGGTTGCGGGCCTGCTGGGCGACCCAGGTGCCGTCCGGGTTGGCGGTCACCCCGGCCAGGTGGACCCGGCGGGTGTCCAGTTCGATGAAGAACAGCACGTACAGCCGCCGCAGCCAGACGGTCTCGACGGTGAAGAAGTCGCATGCCACGATCCCTGCGGCCTGCTGGCGCAGGAACGCCCGCCAGGTGCTGCTCGCCCGCCGCGGCGCCGGGTCGAGCCCGTGACGGCGCAGCGTCGTGCAGACCGCGGTCGCAGAGACGCGGACACCAAGCCGGAGCAGCTCGCCTTGGATGCGCTGGTAGCCCCAGCGTGGATTCTCCCTGGCGAGGCGGACGATCAGCTGCTGCACCTCCTGGTCGAGCGGCGGCCGGCCTGGTCCGCAGTGCCGGGTAGGTCCACGCGCCAGCGACCAGCCGCCGGTGCCAGCGCAGCAGCGTCTCTGGCGTGACGAGGAAGCAGGACCAGCGCGCCCGGGGCAGCACCCGGCTGATCGCGGCGAGCAGGGCGCGGTCGGCGGGCTCAAGCCTAGCCTAGCCTTGGTCGTGGGATCTGGCGGCGGAGCACGGTGGGCTGGTGGCGGAGGACGAGGATCTCCAGGTCCTTGGCGGCGTCGCAGCGGGCGAGCAGCGCCAGCGCCTGGACGGAGCGGCACAGCATCAGGTAGGCGAGTCTGGACAGCACCCGGAGGCCTCCGCAGTGGCGTTGAGCAGAAGTGCCACGATACCGGGCCGCCAGAGGAACCAGCAGCTCACAGGACATGTCAGAGTTCCCGTACCCTACGGGCGCCCGCCGCCGAGCTGGCCGCGCTCTACCAGGAGCGCTGGGAGGTGGAGGGCGCGCTGGATGAGTTGAAGACCCACCAGCGCGGCGCGCAGGTGGTGCTGCGGTCGAAGTCCCCTGAAGGGGTCTGCCAGGAGGTCTGGGCGCATCTGCTGGTCCACTACGCGATCCGCAAGCTGATGCACCAGGCCGCCCGGGAGCAAGACCTCGACCCTGACCGGCTGTCGTTTACCGGCACGCTGCGGATCGTGCGCCGCCACCTGGCCAGCCACGCGGCGTTTTCCCCCTGACCAGGTCGCCGGTGCGGTCCGGTGGGCGATCGCGGAGATCCTCACCGAGCTGCCCAGACGCAGGTTGCGAGCCTACCCGCGTGCGGTGAAACGAAAGATGAGCGGCTACCAGCTCAAGCGCGCCCACCATCGCACCTGGCCCCAGCCGACCAAGCCAGCCGCTGACGCGGTCGTCGTGCTCAGCAAAGCAGGCTAACTGACCGGCATTGAGGCTAACCAGGGAGCGCCGGGCGTGGACGGCTGCTCGATCGAGGACTTCGAGGCCGATCTGAAGAACAATCTGTACCGGATCTGGAACCGGATGTCCTCGGGGAGCTATTTTCCGCCTCCGGTGAAGGCGGTAGAGATACCGAAATCGCATGGTGGGGTAAGAATCCTCGGGGTGCCGACCGTGGCGGACCGGGTCGCGCAGACGGTGGTGGCCATGGAGCTAGAAAAGAGGGTGGAGCCGATGTTCCATCCGGACTCCTACGGCTACCGGCCGAATCGGTCCGCGTTGGACGCGGTCGGAACATGCCGGAAACGCTGCTGGGAGAAATTCTTCGACAGCGTGGATCATGCCCTGATGGTCAAGGCGGTGGAGGTGAACACCGACCAGCCGTGGGTGGTGCTGTATGTGCAGCGATGGCTTGTCGCGCCGATACAGCACCCAGACGGTTCCCTGCACGAGCGAGACAAGGGAACCCCACAGGGTTCAGCGGTCTCGCCCGTGCTGGCGAACCTGTTCCTCCACTACGCGTTCGACCTGTGGATGGCCCGAACGTTTCCGGCCGTCCGGTTCGAACGGTATGTGGACGATGCGGTGGTGCACTGCGTGAGCCAGCAGCAAGCTGAGACGCTGCGGGCCGCGATCGGTCAGCGAATGGTCGAGGTCGGGTTGCGGTTGCACCCGGGCAAGACCCGGATAGTCTACTGCAAGGACAGCAACCGGCGGGGTGTGCACGAGCACATCTCGTTCACGTTCTTGGGGTACACATTCCGTCCCCGTAAGGCGCGGAACAAGCGGAGAGAGGTCAAGTTCACCTCGTTCCAGCCCGCGATGAGTCGGGAAAAGCTGGTTGAGAAAGGCCGGGAGGTCCGCCGCTGGCGGCTTCACCGGCGACCAAACGACGCTCTGGACGACCTCGCACGCGCGATCAACCCGATCGTGCGGGGTTGGATGATCTACTGGGGCCGGTTCTACCGGACCGAGATGGATCCACTCCTCAAACGCATCAACACCTACCTGATGCGGTGGGCGCGCAAGAAGTACAAGCGGCTGCGTGCGTTCAAACGCCTCAAGGCGTGGTGGGCCGGGGTGGTAAAACGCGACCCCGTCCTGTTCGCGCACTGGGCATGGACGCACCGTTTCCATCCGACTGGATGGTAAGAGCGGAGTGACGGGAGACTGTCACGCTCCGTTCCGTGGGGGCCCGAGGGTGAGATCCCCTCGGGCTACCCGACACCGCAAGGACGATCGACGGCGTGGGGCGTTCGAGCACACGTCGTTCACGTTCCTGGGGTATGAGTTCCGGCCCCGACTGGCCAAGAACAGGCACGGCAAGCACTTCGTGTCGTTCCTGCCCGCGGTCAGCACGGACGCGATGAGGGCGATGGGCGCCGAGATCCGCTCTTGGCACCTGGCCCGCCGCAGTGACAAGTCCCTCGACGACCTTGCGCGGATGTTCAACAGCATCGTGCAGGGGTGGATCAACTACTACGGGCGCTTCTACAAGTCCCGGTTGCTCTACTTCCTCCGGCGGCTCAACAACCATCTGGTGCGGTGGGTCTGCCGGAAGTACAAACAACGGCTGCGCAACCGCGAGCGGCGTGCGATGGCATGGCTGGCCGAGATCGCCCGGCGGTCTCCCCGCCTGTTCGCGCACTGGCGGCTCGGCGCACGTCCTGACGGCTGGGCAATGGGAGCCGGATGAGTCGAGAGGTTTACGCACGGTTCTGCGAGCGGCGGGGGGTGCGATCCCCCCCGCCGACTCACCGGTGCCTGATCATCAACGGCACGAAGGCGGACGCCGAGACCCTCCGCGAGGAGATCGCTGGGGTCTTGTCCGCGATGGGCCTGCGCCTGTCGCCGGAGAAGACCCTGGTCACCCACATCGACGAGGGTCCCGACTTTCTCGGCTGGCGCATCCAGCGCCACCGCAAGCGAGGCACCAGCCGGTACTACGTCTACACCTACCCGGCCAAGAAGTCCCTACGGGCGGTGATGGCCAAGGTGAAGACGCTGTGCCGACAGGTCGGGGTGAACCCAGGGCCCCGGCAAAGTCGCGATTCGTCCCTATTTGTCCGATGGCCCACGTCGTGGCCCGGCGCTTCGCTACCGCGTTGGTCCAGGCCGGGAGCCAGATTCCAGCAACAGGCATGTTCGGACATTTGGTGCATATCGCGACTTTGCCGGGGTCCTGGGGGTGAACCAGCCGCTGGCAGTCCTGCTGCACCGGCTCAACCAGGCAGTACGGGGCTGGTGCGCCTACTGCGTGCCCAGAGGGCATGCACGGTCAGATCGGAGGAGGTGGGTACGGATGGTCTGACTGTGCGAGCCCGCAAGCTCGTCACCGCCAGCGGGTGCAAGTCCCGTCCGGGTAGTCGCCAGGGAGCCCGGTAGCAGGCTGGCGGCGTCGGGGGGAAACGCCCGGCGCCGGAGCCCAGTGTCGAAAGCCTCGTTGGAGGGAGCAACCGTGCGGTCCGCAGCATGAAGCGAAGCCTGCCGCGCCGTCAGTCCAACCCCGCAAGGGGACAAGGGGGAGCCGAGCCTGGAGTAGCAGGGCGAAGGCCATGGAAGACGTCAAGAGCCTGGACGTGCAGCGTCGAGGGACCCCCCGGCGTAAGGGCGCGGAACGTGCGGAAGGTGGTGGCGGGAACTGGGGAGGCCCTCCCCGGCCCCGGGTCTGCGGCCCGGGAGCAGCCGGTGCGTATAACCGCTCAAGCGGGAAGTCGCACCGAGCCGGGAGGGGGGTCGGAGGGGGTCGTAGTACCGCTTGAGGGCTGGGACAACACAACCCAGCCCGAGGGAAGGGCCCCTGCTTCGTCTGTGCTTTGGGAACAGGGAGGAGTCGGTGCATGGCCGCAAGGCCCAACAACACCCCTGGCAAGACTCGTGACCTGCAACGAAAGCTGTACCTGGCGGCCAAGCGGTCGCCTGGTCGAAGGTTCCACGCTCTGTATGACCGGGTCCTCCGCAGGGACGTGCTCCGGCGAGCGTGGCTGGAGGTGCGCGCCAACCAGGGTGCCCCTGGTGTCGACGCGGTCACCATCGCCGATATCGAGGCCGGTGGCGTCGAGGGGTTCCTTGACGGCATCCAGGCTGCGCTGCGGGACGGGACCTATCGTCCGCAGCCGGTACGGCGCGTCTGGATTCCCAAACCGGGCAAGACGCAGTTGCGTCCGCTCGGCGTCGCCGCTGTGGGTGACCGGGTGGTCCAGGCGGCCCTCAGGATCGTGCTCGAACCCATCCTGGAGGCCGACTTCCTGCCGTGCAGCTTTGGGTTTCGGCCCAAGCGGTCAGCGCACCAAGCCCTGCAGGCGATGCGGGAGGCGGTGCGCCAAGGGCGGGTATGGGTGGTGGACGCCGACATCGAGAGCTTCTTTGACCGGCTCGGGTATGACGTCATCTGCGACTGCTTGCGGGAGCGGGTGAGCGACCGGCGGGTCATGCGGCTGGTGAGGAACATCCTGGAGGCCGGGGTGCTCGACGGCGAGAAGCTGTCGCACCCTGGGGAGGGCGCCCCGCAGGGCGGCCCGCTGTCACCCGTGCTCGCCAACGCGGTCCTGCACCGCCTGGACCGAGCCTGGGAGGAACGCTACCGCCGGCTGGGGATGCTCATCCGGTACGCAGATGATGAGGTGATCTGCTGTCCGACCAGGGAACGGGCCGAGGCCGCGCTGGCGGCGCTGGCCGACATCCTGGCCGGGTTGGGCCTGACGCTGTCGGCGTCCAAGACCCGCATCGTCTGCGTGGCCGGTGGCGAGGAGGGGTTCGGCTTCTTGGGGTTTCATCATCGGATGGTGCCCTCCCGTCGCGACCCCAACCGCCGCTACCCGGCGTGCTGGCCGAGTGACAAGAAGATGACGCAGGCTCGCTCCCGGGTCCGGGAGCTGACCGGGCGTAACCGCCGCCACGTCCCAGCCCATAAGGTGGTTGCCGGTCTGAACGGCTACCTGCGGGGCTGGCGGCAGTACTACCGCTTCGGGAACTCGACCCGCCGCTTCGCTGTCCTTGACGGCTACGTCGTTGACCGGACGGCGTTGCTGCTCTCCAAGCGACACGGCCGACGAGGCCGAGGGCACGGGCTCAAGCTGATCATCGGCTCTGGGAACCGGCTCGGTATCGAAACGCTGGTCGGGACCATCGACTACGGAAGGACCGCGCATGCCCTCGGGTGAAAGGCGTCGGGAAGCCGGATGAGGGAGAACCTCATGTCCGGATTGATGGGGGGAGCTGGAGACGGGGCAGTCCTGTGGGCCACCGCGGGTCCCAGGCCGGTGTGCTGGAACACGCCACCATCGATGGCCTGGACGGGACCCAGTCTGCGGGCCACCTGCCACCGCGCCAGCTCCCTACCCGACTCCGGCCCGGCGTGTCGCACGCCACCTTCCACTACCTGCGCGCGTTCACCTGGCGGCAGGTCATCGGGTGGCTGCGACGCAAACACCGCCGGAGCAACTGGAAGGAGCTGCGCCGCCGCCACTGCAACGGCGGATGGCGGCCGGCAGGCCACAAGACGGAACTGTTCGACCCGGAGAAGGTAGGCACCACCCGCTACCAATACCGAGGATCGGTCATTCCCTCGCCCTGGCCAACTGCCGCCTGACGAGGAGCACCAAGCAGCCCGAACGGGGCTTGTGGAGAGCCCGGTGCATCGAAAGGTGCCCGCCGGGTTCGGGAAGCGGCCCGAGGCGCGGTTCCGGCCTTGCGACCGGCCCGTTTCCTCGGGCCGACTTCACCGACCCGGCCCGGCGACGGTCATGACGTTCGTCACCGAGCATCGTGCCCGCTTCGGGGTCGAGCCCATCCTCCGGGTCCTCGGCATCCCCGTCTCGACCTTCTACGGCTGGGTGGCCCAGCAGCGTGATCCCTGCAAGCGCCGACGCCGGGACGCGTGGCTGCTGGGCAAGACCCGCGCCGTCCACGGCCGCTCCGGCCGCTCCGGGGGCACCTACGGCGCGCCCAGGGCCCACGCCCAGCTGTGCCGCGGCGGGGTCCGCACCTCCCGCAAGCGGGTGGCGCGGCTGATGGGCGCCCACGGCCTGCAAGGTGCGTTCCTGCGCAAGCGCTGGCGCTGCTCCACCCGCCAGGACCCCAACGCGACCCCGGCGCCGGACCTGGTCAACCGGGACTTCACCGCGCCCGCGCCGAACCGGCTGTGGGTGGCCGACCTGTCGCGGGTCCCGACCGGGGAGGGGCCGCTGTGGCTGGCCAGCGTCCGCGACGCCTTCTCCCGCCGGACCGTCGGCTGGAAGACCAGCGACCGGGCCGACACCGACCTGGTGCTTGGCGCGCTGGAGTACG
>Ga0184627_10001146_pt1 | contig 10642 bp, 11 predicted proteins | sample PLM3_127_b1_FD_133150 | JGI IMG/M metagenome (GOLD analysis project Ga0184627, IMG submission 133150) | Groundwater sediment microbial communities from an aquifer in East River, Colorado, USA - PLM3_127_b1 | ecosystem: Environmental > Terrestrial > Soil > Riparian zone | place: USA: East River...
ACCCTTTCGGGCGGGCTGGGTCGGCTGCGCGGTGTCCTTTGCTGGGGTGATGCTCGTCTCAGGCGTAGGGGGCGAGAGTGCGGCGGGAGAGAAGCCCTGGCTGGGTGGCACGCTCGTGGTGCTGGGGCTCGTGAGTTGGGCCCTCTATACGATTGGTGGCCGTCGGACGATGGAACGGTTTTCTCCGCTCACCGTGAACTGGACCACGCTGTTGCTCTCGATCCTCCCGCAGATCCCGCTCCTGTGGACCAATCAGAAGGTGGCGATCGCGGGCATCGAATCGGTTCCCACATCCGGCTGGCTGGCGCTGGCCTATCTGATCGTGTTTGCCACTGCACTGGGCCAGCAAGCCTGGCTCTATGGCGTTCGGGGAATCGGGCCTTCACGCGCCAGCGTCTTCGTCAACCTGATTCCCGTCTCAGCCCTTACGCTTTCAGCCCTTGTCCTCGGAGAGCAGATCGGCGTCAAAGAGCTGGCTGGTACCGGCATGATTCTGGCCGGTGTCTGGCTCGTCAATTGGCAATCCGCTCGACAGGCCCGGTGACAGGCTGCCCACACACTTCTCGCTGACATTTCAACCGGTTTGAGATTCTCCCGCCACCGAGCCGCCCTTAGCCTCTGGCATCAGTAGCCGCCTGCTATACTTGACAGTGTCATGCCAAAACAGGAGGCCACCATGTCGCGCATGCTCTCCTTTCTACTTGCTCTCTCCATTCTGTCGCTTACTCTGACTCCCTTCGTCTCATGGGCGGCCCAGAATGTGATGAAGCACGATTGTCGCCAGGAACGCCCAAAGGGGAGCTACTATTGCGAGCGTGGCCCCCTGGCGGGAAAAAGATTTGCTTCTCAGAAGGCGATGGTGGCGGCCCTGACACACAGTTCCAAGACACAAGTCAATCGGAATGACGGAAAAGCTTCTGCCGGCTCGCCAAGCAACGTGAAGGCTTCCGTCAGGTAGTGCGAAACACCCCGTCTAGCGTCTCTCGATGAATCCAATCCCGCGGGGGTGGCTGGGAGCTGAAGTGAAATTGACCAGCGCGCGCGAACAGTAGCTCCCACCCGCCCCTCCCTTTCTGCCCGCTCTCCGAGAGTTGGACCCTTCCTGAGGCCGTTCCTTCCGATAACACCCTGCACGATTCACTTCTTCGAACAGTACCGCTAGAGGGCTGGCTCGTAACGCCTGTCGTTTTGGGGTATGATTGCGCCTCTGCCAGGACGAGGGGAGGCACGTGCTCAAAGAAAGAATCGAGGAGGTCACCAGGGCAAACCAGGAGTTCTACCACGCCTTCGAAAGCTTGGACATTGGGCGGATGGACCGGATTTGGGCGCAGCAGGAGTATGTCACCTGCATTCATCCGGGCTGGACCCTGCGAATTGGCTGGCCCGCCGTGCGAGATTCCTGGGTCTTGATCTTCAACAACACCTTCTCGATGAAGTTCGATCTTACCGAGATTCAAGTCCAGATAGCCGGAGATGTGGCCTGGGTGATCTGCACAGAGAACATCACCAGCCGGCAGGGAGAAGCGACTCAGGAAAGCCGGGTCCTCGCCACCAATCTGTACGAGCGGGTGGGGGAGCAGTGGAAGATCATCCACCATCACGGGTCGCCCGTGATGGGATCGGGGTAGGATGGAGAGTGAAGGAAAAGGAAGGAGAGGAGTTTCTACTGGTTGGCTAATACCAGTGAGACTACTCGACGAGGGTGACAGTCTTGCGCCACTCGGCCATTACTGAATCCCGTTCTTCCATCGTCATGGCACCGTACTTTTGAAACATCCCCGATCCTTTCCGCCGCCGCCACTTCACAAAGTCTAGGAAGTGCTCTTTGCACAGTGAGCCGGTTCCAGCCGGCGCATAGCCACGCGTCTTACATCCATCAATCAAGCAAGCCTGCTCACTCATAGACTGCCCTCAGTTGTGAGTTACGAGTTCTGAGTGTTGAGTTGAAAGCTTATAACTCACAACTCAACACTCACTCGTTGCTCGTCAGCTTGGAAGCAGAGTATGCCGGACCAGCCTTCCGGAATGCAACGGCGGATGAGCCATTGCTTGACGGTCACATGTGATTTCCGGTATCTGAGGGGTCCGTGCGAAGGCTTCCACGAACCAGTCATCTAGCTGCGCTACTCATGGCGCTAGCGACTACGCTCGTCACGTGCGCGCCGAGCTACCAACCAGGCCTGCCCCCGGACAGTCCCTTCGCTGAGCATCATGTTCTTGCTCACGGTGTTGCGACCGGCGATGTCACCAGTCACTCGGCGCTGGTCTGGTTTCGTACTACTGGTCCTGCCAAAGTCATCGTTCAGTGGGCCCCGGACGTAGAACCTCGGCAACTTCCCAGAACTTCGGACCCCAGTATCACTCATGCCGAACATGATTTCACAGCGACCATCCGGTTGGAAAGCTTGATGCCCGCCACCCGCTATTGGTATCGGGTGAAGAGCGAGCAAGCCGAAAAAGGTGAAGAGGGTCGCTTTGCCACCGCAGCCGAAGACAAGGTCTCCGAACCCGTTCGATTTCTGTGGAGCGGGGACTTGGGTGGGCAGAAGCGGTGCCGTGACACAGATCGAGGCTACCCGATTTTCGATCAGATGCTGGCCGTGAAGCCGGCCTTTGCTTTGTTGTTAGGCGACACCATTTACGGGGATGATGTCTGTCCATCACCTCCCAATGCGCCTGGTGGTGACTTTGTCGCGACGACCTTGGACGAGTTCCGCGCCAAGCACCGATACCAACGCGAAGCCCCGGCGTTGCAACGGTTTCTGGCCTCCGTACCGGTCTATGCCATCTGGGACGACCATGAGGTCCGGAACAATTTTTCCGGGCCGCACGAGCCCTTGATGCCGGTAGGCCGCCAAGCCCTCCTCGAATACTGGCCCATCGAGACTCCGGCTGACGATCCATACCGTCTGTATCGGCAGGTCCGTCGAGGAGCTGATGTGGAACTCTACATGCTGGACACAAGGCAATATCGTAGCCCCAATGCGGAGCCAGATGGACCAGGCAAGACGATGTTGGGATCTGCCCAGCGAGACTGGCTGCTGGCCGGACTTGCTCACTCCACCGCCACTTGGAAGCTGATCGCCACCAGCGTGCCGCTGTCGAACCCGAAGGGTCGAACGACGCTTATCCCCGGGAACGACAGTTGGGCGAGGGCGGCGGATGGGACCGGCTTTCAGACAGAGTTGCGCGCCATCGTGCAAACGATTCTCGACCGGAAAATCCGCAACGTGGTCTGGCTTGCTGCAGATGTTCACTATGCCCAGGTGAATGAGTACGATCCGAGTGGAGATGGCATCCCAGACTTCCACGAATTCATCTGCGGACCGCTGTCCGCCTACTTAAACCAACCGGTTCTTCCTAATCCTGCCTTTCGTCCGACGACGCTGTATGCCGAGGGCGGGTTCTCGAATTTCGGCCTGGTGACTGTGAATGGGGCCAGCCTGCGGTTGCAGATTATCGACGAGGCGGGGGTGGTGCGTTTTGAGCGGGCCTTTCTTGCTCAACGGTAAATTGGCTCAGTGCTCGCCCGGGGCGAGCGGCCCGCGTGCCCAAAATCCCTTGCATTGGGACGCGCACTCCAGTTACCGTACCTTCCGTCTAAAGACGACTTTCCTTGGTTCGTTGCGAAAGGGGAACAGAATATGGCTGGGCTGATGACAGCAGCAGAGGTGTTGGAGAAGGCAAAAGCGGCCGCAGTGGCCGCCACTGGTCCCGACGAGCGAGCCTTGCAGATCGACTATGCGGCGCTGGCGACACAAATCAAAGCGGCCCTCGGCGATCGCAAGGTGGCACGGGTGCATATCAATCGGGTTCTGCCTGAGGGGTACGAGGAGCAGGGCCGCTTTAATATTCTGGTGTTCACCAGCGGGAAGGTGCTCTACGACATGGTCATCGGCGATTCCTATTTCCGGTACGATGTGGTGTCCGTCAGCGATCTTGATAAGGTCCAGGTCATTGACGCGGTCTGGGAAAACCGGGAAAAACGCCAGGAAGAGCCTTTTCTGAGCCTGCGACTGATGCATGCCGACGAAACCCATCTCTTGCTGGCGCTGAACGACGACGAACGCAAGAGCCTGCTCGCCTTCGCCGATGCGGTGACGTCGGCCCGCCACCCAGAGCGGTGAACCGTCGGTCTGACCGTCCAGTCAGTCCTTTTTTTGGTCCGCGCTGACCCTGTCCACGCTTCGGGAACGGCGGCTGCCGGTCCAGGACGTGGTCGCCTTCTGAGCCTTGCGTGTGCTTGTGGCTAGGCGTGTGAGTAGAAGGGGAGGGCTCGGACGGTCGCGTGGTGGCGCTGCCCTTCAACTTCCACGGTCAGCGCGGTGCCCGGTGCGGTGAAGTCGCGCAGGGGAAAGCCGAAGGCAACGGAGCACCCCACGGATGGAGAATGGGCTGAGCTGGAAACCCAGCCGACTTCCCGATCACCGCTGAAGAGTTTGGCTCCCTTGGGAGGTAACACCGCATCCTGGAGCATCAAGCCCACTAAGTGGCGGCGCACACTCCCATACGTGTCCATGCGGGCGACCACTTCCTGGCCAGGGTAACAGCCCTTGGTCAGGCTGAAGGCGATGCCTTCCAGGTTCGCCTCCGGCGGGACGATCTCTTCAGTCAAGTCGGCTCCGGCTCTCGGCAGGCCTGCCTCAATGCGGAGTATCTCTCGTGCCTGGGCCCCGAAGAGTTTTAGGCCCATGGGCGATCCAACAGCCCACAGTCGCTCCCAGGCGGAGGTCAGCCCATCGGCCGGAATCAGGATCTCAATATCTGTCTCGCCTGTTTCCTCCGTCCTGATCAGTAATGCCTGCTGACCTCCAATTTCCTGGGTCACGAAGGTCAGTGGCTTCAGACTGCTGATGTCGGTCCCGAAGGCTGTGTGGATGAGCGCACCAGATTTTGGGCCGCTGACGAGCAGAAGCCCCCAGGTCTCAGCGCTGTTCTCCATCTTGGCCTTGGTGCCGTAGAGGAGGAACTTGCGCAAAGCCTGAAACGTCGTCTCGCCGATCTCACCGACATCCTCTATGAACAGGGAATCTGGCAGGGCATAGACCCTGAAGTAGGACAGCATTTTCCCCTTGTGGGTGAGGAAACTGGAATAGAGTCCCTGCCCTGTGGTCAGTGGAAGAATGTCGTTGCTGATCACGCTCTGCAACCACTTCACCCGATCCTCGCCCGTGACACGGATTTTGCCGCGATGGGACAAGTCGGCAATGCCCACGCCACTCCGAACGGCGGTATGCTCGGCTATGGGATCGCCATAATGGACTGGAATTTCCCAGCCGGTCACTTCAGCGAGCACGGCTCCTTGTTTCAGATGTTGTTCATGCAGACGTGACCGTTTCATCCCAGCGTTACCCCTTACCCCTTACGCCTGACGCGAGAATTTCCTCGACTAAGTCCCGTGTTCGAGAGGAGAACTCGTTGCGCGAGACGATTTTTGTGATGCCTAATTCCTTGGCGCGTTTCCAAGTCTCGACTTCCTCATGGTTGGCAAAAGCCAATACGGGAATAGCCCTCAGACGGTCGTCGCCTTTAATCTGTTCGAGCGCCCGGAAGGCATCCAACGTTTCGTCGTTCATGTTCAGGATGATGGCGGCCGGACGCAGGGCGGTGGCTTTCTCCATGACTTCCTGCTGGGAGCGGGTTCGCTCCAGCCTGTATCCGCGTGGGAGCAGCGCGTCGCGAATTTTGGTGTAGAAGAAAACGTCACTCACGGCGACGAGGACGGTCCTCTGGTTCATCTCGTTTGTCTGGTCTGTTTGGTTTGTCTGGTTAGTCTTGATCGTCATGGTTTTTTAGCTCGCGCAGCGTATCTGAGTCATACTGCTGCCCTCTTCAACCATAGAAACGAGACAAACCAGAGAAACCAAACAACCCAGCTTAGTTGAGCATGCTGATAAGCCGCCCTAGGGCGCGCTTCGCCAGTGCGTATTTCGGGTTGAGTGCGAGCGCTTTCTTGTAACACTCGATGGCCTGGCTCCACTCTCCTTTTCGTTCATAGACCCGACCAAGGTTCAGGTGGGGAAACGCCGGACTTTCGTAGCGACTCGCCTTCATGGCCCGCTCGAACCAGGGAATTGCCTCGTCGAACTGACCTTTCTCGATCAGGTAGGCGCCAATGTCGTTGTAGGGGTTCCCGAAGTCGGGATCCACCTCAATGGCATGGTGGCATTCCTCGATCGCTTCATCCAGCCTGCCCATGAAACTATAGGTCCAGCCCAGGAAGGTATAGGCCTCCGCGGTCGGATGACTCTCAATGGAGCGCTTATACAAATTGACCGCCTCTTCCAGCTCGCCCTTCATTTGGTGTTCATAGGCCTTCTGAAAATAGTTCCAGGCCTCTTTCTTCTCTTCTTCGCTGCCCTCCCCCTGAATTAAAAAGTCTTGAAGATCCATGCTTCCCTATTCCTGCTTGAGCTTCTTCTTAATCAACTCCGCTCCATATCGGCCTGACAGCAGCATGGATCCGAACGCAGGGCCCATACGAGGGGTGCCGTGAACTGCTGCCACGGCCAGACCCACCACGAAGCAGTTGGGATAGACCTCGCCAGTATGCTCCATCACTTGTTCTTCTGATCGGGAGACCCACATGGCGCCGTTGCCTGGGACCGCTTTGTACAAGTTCCGCCGGTGCAACAGGTTCACCACAACCGCGTCGTGGCCCGTGGCGTCCACCACCACCCGGCTCTCCAGCGCGATCGGATCGACGTGAACTACATCATGCCCCGCTGTTTCGGCTGTGGTGTTGTTGACGACGACCCCCTCCAGCATACCGTCTTTTCTCAAAATGAGATCCACCACGCGGGTCAAGTTCATAATCTTGGCGCCGGCCTTGTAAGCGCCGGCGATCAAGGCTCCAGTCGCGTGGGGCGGGTCCACAATATACATGCCTTCGCAATCTTTGACCTGCTTGCAAGGGACACCCAGCTCCTCCAGAATTTCGTTTGCCGGGGCGCAGATCGTGGCTTTGTTCATCAAATAGCCGCCAGACCAGAACCCGCCTCCCAGCGCAAGGGCCTGTTCCACCACCAGGGTACGAAAGCCCATGGCAGCGAGGTCCTGAGCGCATATCAGTCCGGAAGGGCCGGCTCCAACAATGATGACATCACTCTCGATGAGCTGATCAAATTCCTTGTAGTATTCCCGCGCAATCTGTCGGGTGATGTCTCTTTCGCGCAAGGGCGCTGGTTTAGGTCTGGGCATGGTACTCCCTCAGTTAATAATCTTGAGTTGAGAGTTAATAGTCGCCGGAGACTGGGAGGCTCGACTGGTCTTCACAATGGCCGACAGAATTCGGAGTATCTCCTCGGCATCATCCAGTAGCGGAGCAATTTGCCTCTCGGCTGCAATCTTAGAATCTCGTACCAGCCGAAGCCAGTAGTGTGTCTCTCGAGCCTCCTTCAGCGCAATGCACATTTTTGCGGCAAACTCACGTCGGCTAATGCTTGCCAGTGCTTCCTCGATGTTTGCTCCGATGCTCGTTCCGGCACGAATGATTTGACCTGCCAGTTCGTATTCCCGCCTGTCTCGAAGAGCTTTTCCAAGCGTAAGCGCTCGCAGCGCGAAGGTGTAGCTTTTGTCTTTGACTATGCTCGACTTCACCGTTCCGCTCGCAGACCCACTCTCTTGACTCTCAACTATTCACTCTCAACTGCAAACTGCATTACCGGTAGATTTCGGAGCCGGCCTTCTTGAATTCCTCGGCTTTTTCCTTCATGCCGACCTCGATGGCCTGTTGTTCATCAAGCTGCTTCTGCGCGGCATAGTCACGGACATCCTGCGTGATCTTCATCGAGCAGAAATGGGGCCCGCACATCGAGCAGAAATGCGCGACCTTGGCCGCGTTGTCCGGCAGCGTCGCGTCGTGGTAGGCGCGGGCCGTGTCAGGGTCCAGAGAGAGATTGAACTGATCTTCCCACCGGAACTCAAACCGAGCTTTCGACAGAGCATTGTCCCGTGACTGTGCGCCGGGATGCCCTTTCGCCAAATCGGCTGCGTGGGCCGCGATCTTGTAGGTGATCACTCCGGCCTTGACGTCTTCCCTGTTTGGGAGGCCGAGATGCTCCTTGGGTGTGACATAGCAGAGCATCGCGCATCCGTACCAGCCGATCATGGCGGCGCCGATGCCGGAGGTGATGTGGTCGTACCCCGGGGCGATGTCGGTCGTCAGCGGACCTAGCGTGTAAAACGGCGACTCGTGACACTCGTTGAGCTGTTTTTCCATGTTCACCTGGATCAGGTGCATCGGGACATGACCTGGCCCTTCGATCATGACTTGGACATCGTGCGTCCAGGCGAGCCGGGTCAGCTCGCCCAACGTCTCCAGTTCAGCGAACTGGGCTTCGTCGTTCGCGTCCGCGATCGAGCCGGGCCGCAGACCGTCACCCAAGCTGAACGACACGTCGTAGGCCTTCATGATCTCGCAGATCTCTTCGAAGTGTTGGTAGGCGAAATTCTCCTGGTGGTGCGCCAGACACCATTTCGCGTGAATCGCACCGCCACGGGACACGATACCGGTCATCCGCTTGGCGGTCAGCGGCACGTACCGAAGCCGGACACCGGCGTGGATCGTGAAATAATCCACCCCCTGCTCGGCCTGCTCAATCAGCGTATCCCGATAGAGCTCCCAGGTGAGTTCCTCAGCCTTGCCGCCCACCTTCTCTAGGGCTTGGTAGATCGGGACGGTACCGATCGGGACCGGAGAGTTCCGGATGATCCATTCGCGGGTCTCATGGATATGCTTGCCGGTGGAAAGGTCCATGACGGTGTCTGCTCCCCACCGGATCGCCCAGACCATCTTCTCGACCTCTTCTTCGATCGAGGAGGTCACGGCGGAGTTCCCGATATTGGCGTTGATTTTCACCAGGAAGTTTCGGCCGATGATCATCGGCTCACTCTCCGGGTGATTGATGTTCAGCGGGATAATCGCGCGTCCTCGCGCCACCTCGTCCCGGACGAACTCCGGCGTAATCCGAGCGGGAATGCGGGCGCCCCAGGCCTGACCTGGGTGCTGGACCCATAGCTGGGTGTCACCGCTTGCTTGTCCGCCGCCATTGCCATTGGATGAGGCGAGTTCGTGCGCCGCCTCGCAGGCTTGGTGCTCCCGGATGGCGATGTACTCCATCTCCGGGGTGATGAGTCCCTTGCGGGCGTAATGCATCTGCGTGATGTTCTTCCCTGGTTTCGCCCGGAGCGGCTTGCGAATGTGTGTGAAGCGCAGTCCGGCCAGTTTGGGGTCAACGGCCCGCAAGTGCCCATACTCTGAAGAGATGCGGGGTAATTCCTCCACGTCGTTTTGACCCAGAGTCCAGTTTCGGCGCTTGGGCGCCAACCCAGCACGGACATCGATCTTTTCGCTGGGATCAGTGTAAGGACCGGAGGTGTCATAAAGGGTGACGGAGGGGTTGGGGGAGGACGCGTCCCCGTTCATCGTCTTCGTGGGGGTCAGGCTGATCTCCCGCATGGGCACGCGGACCCCAGGGATCGTGCCTTCCACGTAAACTTTCCGTGAGGCTGGGAACGGTCGGGTCATGGCCGCGGAGTCAGCGGGGCCCTGCCCCGTACCCTTGCCGGACCCTGTCCGGGTGGAATCTGGGCTGCTCATAGGACGTCCTTTCTGCCAAATAAAAAAGCCGCACCATGTAAGGGTGCGGCCGGAGGCATCTTCGCTGACGACCCCTGTTCCCGCTTCCCTACGCTGGCATTATCCAGGTCAGGTTCTAAGGGTTGTCCGATCTGTCGGACTCTCAGCCTGCGAAGACGTTATTCGTTAAACGTTACGCGTCAAACGAGTAGACCTTGCTCGGGCCTCACGATTAACGTTTCACGGTTCACGATTAACATCCATCGGCTCCCCTAGCTGTGCGCGCTGATCCTACACCTAGGTTTTCGAGGTTGTCAACCGGCTTCAGGGCGCAAGGTGTCTGGCTGATCGCCGAGAAAAGCTGCTCGCAGGTTTGCGCCGGACGTAGAGTCTGGCCATGGGGGCGTTGATTGTACGCGTGGGTCTAGCGTAGAATAACCGCCCACAACTATTGGTGCATTCCGGTACTGCCCGACTTCCTACTATCAGAGGGATGAGAGGTGAGATCCGTAGGCTCCGTACAACTTCCGATCACTGACTATCGGGCGCTCTCTCGTGAGGAGCTGTCTGCGCGCACGGCGATGGCGAAACGGGCCTTGGGTGACCAGGTCCTGGTGTTGGGCCACAATTATCAACGAGATGAAGTCATCGAACATGCGGATTTCCGCGGTGACTCGCTCCTGCTCGCCAAGTTGGCGGCCGAGCGATCGGAGCGCCCCTACGTCGTCTTCTGCGGCGTCCACTTCATGGCGGAGACCGCCGACATCCTCAGCCGTTCCAATCAAGTCGTCATGCTTCCGGACATGGCAGCCGGTTGCTCGATGGCCGATATGGCTGCCATCGAGCAGGTGGACCAGTGTTGGGAATCATTGGCACGGCTGATCCCGGTGGACGAGACCGTGACGCCGGCGGTCTATGTCAATTCGGCGGCGGTCCTCAAGGCCTTCTGCGGCGAACATGGCGGCATCACCTGCACGTCGTCGAATGCACGGGCGGTCATGGAGTGGGCCTGGGGGCGGCGCGAGAAAATCCTGTTTTTCCCTGACGAGCATCTGGGTCGGA
>Ga0184627_10001147_pt1 | contig 10641 bp, 10 predicted proteins | sample PLM3_127_b1_FD_133150 | JGI IMG/M metagenome (GOLD analysis project Ga0184627, IMG submission 133150) | Groundwater sediment microbial communities from an aquifer in East River, Colorado, USA - PLM3_127_b1 | ecosystem: Environmental > Terrestrial > Soil > Riparian zone | place: USA: East River...
GAGAGCACGCCCTGCTTCCTCCTCAACCTCGGCAGGCCGACAGTGCGGGACGTGCAGCTGAAGACCGAGGACGGCTCCACCTACCAGTGGGCGGGCGGAGTCGGGCCCGGCCGCGCGATCGTCGGCTATTCGGCGATCTGCGCGCATCGGATGAGCTACCCCACGCCACAGATCAGCTTCATCAGCTATCGCGAGAAATCGACCGCATCCGGCGTCATGCGGGCCAACACCATTCATTGCTGCTCCGAGCACAGCGAGTTCGACCCGGCAGCGGGCGCAAAGGTGGTGGGCGGCCCGGCGCCGCAGCCGCTCGCCGCGATCCTGCTCGAGCACGATGCGAAAAACGACGCCCTGCACGCGATCGGCACGCTGGGTGGGGAGCTGTTCAACGCTTTTTTCGCCAAGTACGAGTTCAAGCTGGCGATCGATTACGGCAGCGACAAGACACGCCTGCCGGTTGCAAGCCGCACGGTGGTGCGGGAGCTGGAACAGTTCTGCAAGCAGCAGGTTCGTTGTTAGGGATGAGGGATGAGGGATGAGGGATGAAGGGTAAGGGCCCTGGCTGGCTATTCCCCGGTCACTCAGCCACTTACCCGCTCCCTCGGCAGACGCGTTGCGTGTATACCCTTAATGCAGGATAGTATTGCCGCTGCTCATTCCAAACGTTCACACCCAGGAGGAGGATCATGAAGAAGTGCGTAATGGCTGCGGCCTGCGGAGTTGTGTTCATTTCCGGCTGCGCCGAGATGGAGCAAAGGGAGCAGACCGCGACCGCCACGCTCGAGCCGCGCAGCGGCTCGAGCGTCAGCGGGACCCTCACGTTCACCCAGATCGGCGACGTGGTCCGCATCACCGGAGAAATCAAGGGGCATACCAAGGGCCCCAAGGGCTTCCATATCCATGAGAAGGGCGACTGCAGCGATGACAAGGCGATGAGCACCGGCGGTCACTTCAATCCCCACCAGAGCAAGCACGGCGGACCCTACGAACCAGTGAAGCACGCCGGCGATCTTGGCAACCTCACCTTCAACGACGCCGGCGTGGCGAAGATCAACTTCACGGTGGGTGACATTGCGGTGAACAGCAGCGACGCCAACGGCATCATCGGCCGGGCGGTGATCGTCCACGCGGCAGCCGACGACCTCAAGACCGATCCCACCGGCAACGCCGGCGGTCGCGTCGCCTGCGGCGTGATCAGGTAACCGGACCGGGATTTCCGCAGGATGCGGCCCGCGCCGGCAACGGCGCGGGCCGTAGCACCTTGCGGAAGGCGCAAGCCGCGGTAAACCGGGGCGTCAGCAGCGGGCGCCGCCGCGACGCTGCGCCATGCTGGCGCCGATCGCGGCGAAGTCCTCGCGCGACAGCAGCGTCTCGGCCAGCGGAAAAACGCTGGTCTCCTCGAGCGCGATATGCGCCGTGTAGAGCCGGGCGAAGCGGTTTACTGCCCGCGGATCGAGGGCGGCACGCTCGCCGGCCGCGATCGCCTGCAACACGGGGCGCAATCCGCTCCAGGCCCGGTGCATTTCGCGGTGCTCCCTGGCGAGGTCGGCCACGAGACGCGTGAGCCTCAAGCCGCGGCCCATGGATGCCGCCGCCACCATGCGCGGCAGCAGGTCCTCCTCCTCGTCCGCGTGATGGTGGCGCGCGGCCGTGTCGAAATAGCGCATGACTCCCGCCGCCGCCTGCTGCGCCTGCGCGTCGCATCCTGAAACCCTGACGTGGTCCACGAGTTCGCGCAGCGCGGCGCATTGCGATCGCAGGCGCTCGTGACACGCCTTCAGCGCCTCGATCGGGCGCGAGAAGTCGGGGGCCGTCCGGGGTGCGTTCGCCATGCCAGTGTCCTGAGTCGCTAGTTCGCTGGACAAAAGATGCCGACAATTGACACCATACATTGTCGCAAATCCTCGCCAAGTGTCCAACCTGGCTGCGGTTTGCTTCGCGTCTGGCGCCAATTTCGGCACTTTTGTGATGCAAAGTGCGTCCTCAAGACAATGAATTTATCAACGAACCAACGACTCAGGACACTAGGCTATCTTACGACAAGAGCCGTGGCTGCCGGAAACGCGCCTCGCGGCGCGCCGCTACAATAGCGCGGCATGATCCCCTGGCTCGCACCCGGCGACCCGTTTCCCCCGCTCGAGCGCGCGCTCGAGGAGCCGAACGGCCTGCTCGCCGCCGGCGCCGACCTCTCTCTGCAACGGCTGGTCGAGGCCTACCGTGGCGGCATCTTTCCATGGTTCAGCGAAGGCCAGCCGCCGCTGTGGTGGAGCCCCGACCCGCGCATGGTGCTGGTCCCGTCCGAACTGAAGATCCCGCGCTCATTGAAAAAACGCCTGGCCCGGCGCGACTACGAGGTGCGCGCCGACACGGCGTTCGAGGACGTGATCCGCGCCTGCGCCGCGCCGCGCCCGGGGCAGGAAGGCACCTGGATCACCGCGGAGTTGGCCGCCGCCTACGTCGCGCTGCACCGCGCCGGGCACGCGCATGCAGTGGAAACCTGGATCGGCGGCGAGCTGGCGGGCGGGCTTTACGGCGTGGCGCTGGGACGCATGTTCTTCGGTGAATCCATGTTTACCCGCGTGCCCGACGCCTCCAAGATCGCGCTCGCGCACCTGGGGCGCCAGCTCGAGCGCTGGCGTTTCGGCATGATCGACTGCCAGATGAAAACCGCGCACCTCGCGCGCTTTGGCGCGCGCGAGATTCCCCGCGCGGAATTTATGCGAAAGCTCTCAAACTTGGTAAACTATCCACGGACGGTGCGGGAGTGGGCCCTCGACGATGACTTATTTGACTGAGTTTCCGCTGTCGGTACTGCAGTTCTACGCGACTGCGCCCTATCCGTGCAGCTATCTGCCGGAGCGGATGGCGCGCTCGCAGGTGGCCACCCCCAGCCACCTGATCGACGGCCCGGTGTACTCGGAGCTGGTGCGGGCGGGATTCCGCCGCAGCGGCGCATTCACCTACCGCCCGCACTGCGATCACTGCCGCGCCTGCGTGCCGGTGCGCATAATGGCGGAGGAGTTCCAGCCTTCGCGCGGCCAGCGCCGCACCCTCAAGCGGCACGGCGCGCTCAAGGCCGAGATGCTGGAGCTCAAATACCACCCCGAGCACTACGCGCTGTACCTGCGCTACCAGTCGCAGCGGCACTCGGGTGGTGGCATGGACCAGGACAGCCGCGAGCAGTACCGCCACTTCCTGCTGCAGAGCAACGTGGATTCCCGGCTTATCGAATTCCGCGAAAACGGCGCCCTGCGCATGGTCTCGATCCTCGACAAGCTGCAGGACGGCGTGTCGTCGGTATACACCTTCTTCGATCCCGACGTCAGCGGCGCGAGTTTCGGCACCTACAACATCCTGTGGCAGATCGAGCTGTGCCGCCGGCTCGATCTGCCCTACCTCTACCTCGGCTACTGGATCGCCCACAGCCGCAAGATGGCGTACAAGATCCAGTTCCAGCCGATACAGGGCCTGGTCGATGGCCGCTGGCAGCCGGTCACCGAGCCGAAAAACGCGTGAAGGGGTGAATAGTGAATAGCCCCCTGGATTGAATTGGACGCAGCGATGAATACGGGATAGCCGCAAGCTCGGGGACGGGGCCCGGTCCGCGGACGAGACATCTTGAAACGACCGCGCCAAATCGCGCCGATACTCAGGTTTGCCGGCCTTGCCCTTCTCCACTCCCTGTGGATCGCCACCGCGACAGCGCAGGAAAACGGAGGGAGCAGGCCCATCCCCTCGTTGCAGGAGCTGGAAGCCGCCGGCGCCATCATCGGCGAGATCCGCGTCAACAACCAGAACGTCTTCGACCTGGACGATCCCCGGGAAGACAACGCGCTGTTCCGGCTCGCCAACCAGCTGCATATCCGGACCCGCCCGGGCGTAATCAGGAGTGCGCTCCTGTTCAATAGCGGCGAGCCGCTGTCGGTGCGGCTGATCGAGGAATCGGAGCGCCTGCTGCGCGGCAACGATTACCTCTACGACGTCCGCATCCAGCCGGTTGCCTACCACGACGGCGTCGTGGACATCGAGATCACGACGCGCGACAGGTGGACGCTGATTCCGGGATTCTATTTCAGCCGGCAAGGCGGCTCCAATGCGAGCGGCTTTTCGTTGAAGGAGCACAACTTACTGGGTACCGGCGTCGCGGTCAGCGTGCGCCAGGAATCGGATTACGCACGCACCGGCCGGGAGTTCTCGATTTCGCACGACCACGCCTTCGGCGGATGGACCCGCGTCGGGTACACGCGCGGTATATTCGACGACGGCAATAGCAGTGCGTTCAAGCTGGACCGGCCGTTTTATGCGCTCGACACGCGTTGGGCAGCCGGGGTTTCCGCCTCGACCAGCCGGCGGATCGACTCGATCTACAGCGACGGCAACGCCATCAGCCAGTACCACCACGTGAGCGACCAGGGAGAAATCTACGGCGGCTGGTCGAGGGGCTTGGTGAACCGCTGGGCGCATCGTTATTCCATCGGCCTCCAGTACCAGGATGACACCTACACTACCGATCCCTCGCTGCCCGACCCGTCGCAGGTGCCTGCCGACCTGAAGCTGGCAGCGCCCTTCCTCCGCTACGAGGTAGTCGAGGACGATTTCGCGAAATTGAAGAACCGCAACCTGATTGAGGTCGTAGAATACTTCCCACTGGGCTTCCAGTCGCGGCTGCAGCTGGGGCGCGCCCTGACCGCCCTGGGTTCCACGCGCGACCTGTGGCTCTACTCCGCCACCGTCAGCGATGGCTTCGCATTATCGCAAGGCGACAACCTGCTGGTCTCCGCGCACGCGAATGGCCGCTACGGGAGCGCGGGGGGCGAGAGCCAGTTCTACGGGGCCACGGGGAAATACTATAATCAGCAGCGCGGGCGCGGATTGTTCTTTGCCTCGATTGCCGCGGACACCGTCGCGAACGGCGAACCCTCGGACCAGTTGCTGCTGGGAGGCGACAACGGTCTGCGCGGCTACCCGGCGCGCTACCAGACCGGCACGCACCGGGCTCTGCTGTCGCTGGAACAACGGGGTTACACCGATTGGTACCCGTTCCGGCTGCTCCGCGTTGGCGGCGCCGTCTTCTACGACTACGGCCGCGCCTGGGGCGGCGTCAACCAGAACACCGCCAATCCCGGATGGTTGAGCGATGTCGGCTTCGGCCTGCGCTTCCTGGTTGACCGCAGCGCACGCACCAACGTGCTGCACGTCGACCTGGCATTTCCGCTCAACCCCGATCCCAATATCAAGTCGTACCAATTCATCATCTCGGGAAAAGCCAGTTTTTGATTGCTAGCAGTATGTCGGACTTTGGGTTCCGCACCGTGTCCCGCAAGCCGCGACCATCATGATCTGCCGAGCCAGCGGGCGACACACTGCATGACACCCAGTCCGACAGGCTGCTAGCCCTGCCCCCGCGCCTCGGTCCAGTGCCGCGTAAAGTTGAAACCGACCGCCAGCAGCGTGGGCCCGAGGAAGATGCCGACGAAGCCGAAGGCGAGCACGCCGCCCAAAACCCCGAGCAGCACCAGCACGAACGGCAGGCTCGCGCCGCGGCTGATCAGCAGGGGCTTGACGATGTTGTCGATGCCGCTGATGACGAAAAACCCCCACAGCGCCATGAAAGTCGCCCAGCCCGGCTGATCGTTGAAGGCGAGCCACGCGGTGGCGCCGATCCAGATCAGCGGCGGGCCGGCAGGAACGATGGACAGGATAAACACCAGCGAGGCCAGCATGATGGCCCCCGGCACGCCCGCGATCCAGAACCCGAGCAGCGCCACGACCGCCTGCGCGAGCCCGGTGCCGACGATGCCGTAGACAACGCCGGTGATGGTGCCGCCGACTATCCCGAGCAGGCGCTCGGTGAAATCGCCGGTGACGCGGTTGAGGGCGTTGCGCAGCGCTTGCACCAGCACTGCGCCGTCGCGGTAGAAGAAGTAGCCGATGAAAGCGATCAACGTGAATTGCAGCACGCCCTCGGCGATGATGAGGCCGGTCTTCACCAGGATCTCGCGCGCCGGCTGCGATAAGCGCTTCAGCGCCTCGCCGAACTTGTCCCGGTTCTCGGCAAGCTCGCGCCAGGCGGTATCGAGATACTCCCCGGCCAGCGGAATGGTCTTCACCCATTCCGGCGGGCCGGGCAGCCCGCGGGCAAAAACCTCGCGCGCGTTCTCGACGAGATGCGGCACGTCGTCGCGGAAGCTCAAGCCGATCAACATCAGCGGCACCACCAGCACAACCAGGATGAACAGCGTCATCGCCAGCGCCGCGAGCCAGCTCCTGCCGCCGACCTTGCCCTCGATCGCGAGGTAGATCGGCCAGGTGGAGAAGCACAGTATGGCCGCCGTCAGGATCGCGCCCAGGAACGGCCACAGTACCGCGAGACATCCGATGACCAGCAGCACGATGGCCGCGATCCGGATGACCTGCTCGACGCGTTTTTCAGTCATGATGGGCCCGCCTGCGTTCTATCACGCGGGCGGCGGCACGGTCAAATTAAGGCGGCCTCTGATGCGACTTCACGAATACGAAAGCCATCGCGTCGGCCGCCTTGAAAAGGAAATTCCAAATAAGTAAATCATCCGCCCCGGCAAGACCTCGGTCCTGATGATCCGACAAGCCGGCAAGGACCAGATCGCCTGTAAAATAGCGCGGATGATTTACTCGCTGGTGCGCCCGCTGCTGTTCGCGCTCGATCCCGAGACGGCGCATCACGTCACGCTTGAGGCGATGCGGAAGCTGGACCGACTGGGGCTCGTTCCCGCCGCCACCCCCGCCCCGGCGCAATGCGAGCGCACCATCATGGGCATCCGCTTCCCCAATCCCGTGGGATTGGCGGCCGGTCTCGACAAGAACGGCGATTACATCGATGCGCTGGCCCGCCTCGGCTTCGGCTTCATCGAGATCGGCACCGTCACGCCGCGCCCGCAGCCCGGCAACCCGCGCCCGCGCCTGTTCCGCCTGCCCGCCGCGAACGCGGTGATCAACCGCCTGGGCTTCAACAATGGCGGCGTGGACCGTCTGGTGGAGAACGTCAGGCGCGCCGCGTATCGCGGCGTGCTCGGCATCAACATCGGCAAGAACGCCGATACGCCGCTCGATCGCGCAGCGGACGATTACGTCGCCTGCCTGCGCAAGGTCTATCCGCACGCGAGCTACGTTGCGGTCAACATCTCGTCGCCCAATACCCGGGACTTGCGCCAGCTGCAGCAGGCCGGCGAGCTCGACCGCCTGCTGGGGACGATAACAACGGAGCAGCGCCGGCTCGCCGACGCTCACGGCAGACAAGTACCGATCGCGGTGAAGATCGCGCCCGACCTCGACGCGCAGCAAATCGCGAGCATCGCCGGCCTGCTGCGGCGGCACCGCGTGGAAGCGGTGATCGCGACTAACACCACCACGGCGCGGGACGGCGTAGCCGGGATGGCGCATGAGCACGAGATGGGCGGGCTGTCTGGCGCCCCGCTTACGGCACACGCCACGTCCGTGGTGCGCCAGCTCGCCCAGGCGCTTGCCGGGAAGTTGCCCGTAATCGGTTCTGGCGGCATCATGACCGGTGCCGATGCGCGCGAGAAGGTCGCTGCCGGCGCGAGCCTGGTCCAGCTCTATACCGGCCTCATCTATCGCGGCCCGGCGCTGGTGGGCGAGTGCGTCGGAGCGCTCTGCGCGAAGTGACGGTGACGCAGTGACCTAGATCGGTGCTGACTGCCGGGCGTCAATTGATGCGAGATGCGAGTTACGAGATGCGAGATAACCACTCGAACACGTATCCCGTATCCCGCATCGCGCATCCCGGATCACGAATCACGATTCACGAATCACGAATCACGATCTTATGGCTCTAAGTTCCGTCACATCGCCGGTGGTCGCCGTCATAGACGAACAGACGTGCATCGGCTGCACTCTGTGTATCGAGGCGTGCCCGGTGGATGCCATTGTTGGAGCAGCGAGGCTCATGCATACGGTGATCGCAGCGGAGTGCACCGGCTGCAGGCGGTGCTTGCCGCCCTGTCCCGTGGATTGCATCACGATGACCGCAACCGGGGAAGCCTGGACGCACGAAGAGCGCCTGAGTCGCGCCAGCCAATACCGGCGGCGTTACGACGCGAGAACCGAACGGCTCGAGCGTGAGCGCGCGGAGCGGCTCGCGGCGGGACGGGACCAGGCCGGGCAGCGCAAGAAGCAGGCGACGATCGAGCGCGTCATGCAACGCGCGTCTCAGCGGCTGCGCGAACGCTGAGCGCGAGTTGGCAGTGGGCAGTTTGCAGTTTGCAGTTTGCGGTTTGCGGTTTGCAGCAGGATGTTTGGAATTGCTGCCAACTGCCAACTGACGGCTGCCAACTGACGGTTGGCGGCTGACGGCTGACGGCTGCCAACTGTCAACTTGCGTCAGCGGCCAAAGATTCCGCGCAGGATACCCGCGGGATCGATGCCGCCCTTGCCCGCCGGCTTCAACGTCTGGGCGGCGCCGGGTTCCTCCTGCTGCAGGGCGCGCGCGCCGTCGGCAGGGACCGGCTTCGCGGCCACCGGCGGCGGCGTATTGGGGTTCACCTTGCGGATGGCGGGCTCCTTGCCGGCCGGAAGCTGCGCCACGCGCGGCGCCAGCGCGTCGCCCAGCTGCGTCAGGCGCTCGCCGGGCGCCGGGTGCGTCTTGAACAGCAGCGCAAGGGACGCATCGTCCGCGGCCCTCGCCGCGAGCTTGTGCAGCACCTCGACCATCCCGTACGGGCTGTAGCCGGCGCGCGCGGCGAGCACGACGCCAATGCGGTCGGCCTCGAACTCGGCGTCCTTGTCCAGCCCGCGCGCCAGCACTTCAGCGCCGGTGCCGATCGCGTTGTTGACGAGCTGCGAGCGGTTGTCGCGTTGCGCCAGCCGCGCCCCGGCGGACACCGCGGCGCTTTGCTGCATGACCTTGACATGGTGGCGCTGCACGACATGGCCGATCTCGTGGCCCAGCACGCCGGCGAGCTGCGCTTCGCTGTCGAGGAGCTCGTAGAGGCCGCGCGTGATCAGCACGTAGCCGCCCGGCGCCGCGAAGGCGTTGACCGAAGCGGTATCGAGCACGCCGAAATGCCACGGCAGGTCGGGGCGCTCGGTTTGCATCGCAATCCAGCGCCCAACGCGGTTGACGTACGCCTGCAGCTCGGGATCGGCCACCAGCGGCGCCGCCCCCAGCGTGCGCCCCGCCACCTCGCGGCCGATCTCGATCTCTTCCTTCTCGTCGATGCCCCTGGCGGCCGCGGTCACATCCTTGCCCACGTCGAAGAGGCGGCCGAGATCGAACGACGCCGCGTCGGCATAGCCGGCAAACGCGGTCATCAGAATGGCGGCAAGAGGAATTCGCCGGGCTAACGTCCGCCGAATCCCTGACAGTGAAAATCTCATTTTCAGCCTACGCGCGTGCCCATCGGAGGCCAAAAGAGAGGGGTCGTGTGTTGGGTTTCATTAAAGATGCTCGGGTTTCGTATAAGGAATTTGTTGGCCAAAGGCCGACAAATTCCTATTGTTTCGCCCCCATGAATTCGACCTGCTCCGGCGCCAGCCCCGACGCGCGCGCGCCCCGCTCCGCCGCCTGTCTGGTGGCGACGTAGCCGTCGAGCAGTTTCATCTGCTCGGCATTGAAGATCGCCTGCTTGAGGTCCTCTTCCTCGATGCCGCGAATGCCGATGGTGCTGGTGACGGCGACGGTGCGCCGCGGTCCGAACAGGCGGCCGGCAGTAGAGCCGGCGCCCGAGTCACCCGCGCCCGCCTGCTGGCTCTGGAAGCGCACGTTGAAGGAAAACAGCCAGCCGCTGCCGCCGGCGGTCTTGAGGTTGAGCCACGCTCCCTGCTTGCCAACCACCTCGCCGGCTGCGCCCTGTTTCAGCTGCGACACCTGGGACGCGTCGAGGCGCGGCTCGGCATAGAGCGGGGAATCGCGTTCCAGCGTGACCTGCTGAGCCGCCGCAGGAGCGGCAGCCAAAAACATCGCAGCCAGCATCATGCGCAGCGCCGGCAGAGCGCGCTCCATTGAAATCATCCTTCCGCAGTATCTTTGGGCCATTATCTGAAGAGCGATTGGTGTAAGGAGTTGGTCGGGGCAACGACCGGCAAACTCCTAACTCCTCACTGATTATAATGACAGGGGGAGCAGCACGCCATCGCCCCGTTTCGCATGCCCATGACGCCCCAGCAGCGCACCGCACTATTCGTGCGGTTGCGCGCCGCCAATCCCGCTCCCCGCACGGAACTGGCATACGCCTCGCCGTTCGAGCTGCTGGTGGCGGTGGTGCTGTCGGCGCAGGCCACCGACAGGAGCGTCAATCTCGCCACCGCGGAGTTGTTCAAGGCCGCCGCCACCCCGGCCGCCATCCTCGGGCTGGGACGGCGGGGGCTCGAGCGCTCCATTAAGCGCATCGGCCTCTACCGCACCAAGGCGAAGAACATTCTCGCTACCTGCCGGCTGCTGCTGGAAAAGCACCGCGGCGAGGTGCCTCGCACGCGCGAGGAACTGGAGGCGCTGCCGGGCGTCGGCCGCAAGACTGCGAACGTCATTCTCAATACCGCGTTCGGCCAGCCCACCATCGCTGTCGACACGCACATCTTCCGCGTCGCCAACCGCACCGGCCTCGCGCCGGGCAGGAACGTGCGGGCGGTGGAGGAAAAGCTGCTGAA
>Ga0184627_10001149_pt1 | contig 10631 bp, 9 predicted proteins | sample PLM3_127_b1_FD_133150 | JGI IMG/M metagenome (GOLD analysis project Ga0184627, IMG submission 133150) | Groundwater sediment microbial communities from an aquifer in East River, Colorado, USA - PLM3_127_b1 | ecosystem: Environmental > Terrestrial > Soil > Riparian zone | place: USA: East River...
AGCGGTAGCACCCGGCTGTAGTCGAGAGTCTGGGCCCATCGTTCGATAATTTTGGGGTCGGTCACATCTTCCTTCAGATAGAAACGGTCCTCCGTGGGGATGCTGCGAAAGAAGTCTAGCAGGGCATCTTTATCCTCGGGCACCATGGGACGGATCGTCATCTGGGCACCGTCTGTGGTGAGATACACCGTCGGGTACCCTGGAATAGGGTAGACTGTGGTCGTCGTCATCGCTTGGTCCCTCCTTGTCGATAGCTAGTCAGGTGCTCAACCGAGGACCGCGCACATGTGGTCCACCCGGTCGATGCCCTGCACGTCAGTCGCCTCGGGTCGTGCGACCTCTCAACGCCGGAGCCGGGGTTCCCGTCGCCTGATGCGTCAGTACCCCCAGGAGGAAAGAGAGCAATCCACGTGCCACAGCGGGCTCATGCGCCAGCGTGTGTGCCAGCGCCAGAGGGGCCATTGTCAGCCGACGTGTTGTCCGTTCGATGGACAGGCTGTCCTGGACAGCCTGTCCGCATACCGGGTCGTTGCCCTGGATCGGATGGAGCGTTGTCTCAAGAGGGATGCAAAAATGTTGGCATGAGTTTTGCCATAAGGTTGCAGCAGGGAAGGACACCTATGCGAGGCTGAAGAGCAGAGATGCCACAGATGACTCTCGTATGTGTAGAGATCGTCTCGACGAGCATTGTGAGAGCAAGAGGGGGAGTCGATGGAAGGGAAGCCATGGTTCGCGCACTATGATGCGGGGGTGCGCAGGACACTGGCGCCCTATCCGCACCAGACACTCGTAGATTATGTGGCCGATACGGCCCTCCAGCGGCCCGACCATCCTGCGCTCCTCTTCAAGGGGCGCAGCGTGACCTATGATGAACTCATGCAGTTGAGCGATGCCTTTGCCGCCGCCTTGCTCGATCAGGGAGTCAAACCCGGCGACCGCCTCGCGCTCTTGCTCCCGAACTGCCCGCAGTTTGTCATTGCCGAGTTGGGTGCGTGGAAGGTCGGGGCGATCGTGGTGCCGCTCAATCCCCTATACAGCAGTGATGAACTGCAGGTCCTCCTCACCGACTGCGGCGCTGAGACGGTTGTGGTCCTGACGCCGTTCGCCACACGGGTGCGTGAGGTGCAACCGCATACCGCGGTCAAGCGGGTGATCGCCACGCGCATCCAGGATTACTTGCCACCGCTCCTGCGCGTCACCTACACTTTGACACACGCATGGCACGCGGGGCAGCGCCACCCGCCCGTCCCTGACGCTCTCTGGTTCAGGGAGCTGCTCGAGGCGTATCGGCATACGCCGCGTCCCAAGGTACCGATTGGCCCTGACGACCCAGCCGTCATCCTGATGAGCGGTGGCACCACGGGAACGCCGAAAGGGGCTGTGGGACTGCACGCTGGCCTCGTCGCTGCCGGGCTGCAGATCCACGCCTGGCTCCGCCCGGTCTGGGAAGACTGGCGCGATATCGTCCTCCTGCCGCTGCCCCTGTTCCATGCCTACGGTCATATCGCCGGCCAGAGCGTCGCGTTGGTGGGCCACAATCCGTTGGCGCTCATCCCGGACCCGCGCAACCTCCGTGATCTCCTGCGGACCATCCAGCGCGTCCGGCCAGCCTTTGTCGCTGGGGTGCCCGCGTTGTTCACGGCCCTCCTGCGCCATCCTGATGTCGAGGCCGGCAAGGTCGATTTGCAGTCCATCAAAAGCTGTTTTTCGGGGGCGGCGCCCTTGGCGGCTCAGACCAAACAGCGCTTCGAGGCGTTGACAGGGGGACGGATTGTCGAAGGCTATTCCTTAACCGAAGCCATGCTGGCTTGCGTCTGTCATCCTGTGCGTGGACAGCAGAAAGTGGGCTCGGTGGGGCTCCCCCTGCCGGATGTCGAGATCGACATCGTGGATCTGGACAGTGGTGCGCGTTCCCTGGCTCCACGGGAGGTCGGGGAGGTCGTCCTCCGCGCGCCGCAGCTCATGACGTCGTATTGGCAGAAGCCGCACGCAACGGCCGAGGCGTTGCGGACCCGCGATGCGGGGGGGCTATGGCTGTATACGGGCGACATCGGCTACATGGACGCCGACGGGTACCTGTTCCTCGTCGATCGCAAAACGGATCTGATCAAGACCAGTGGCTATCAAGTCTGGCCACGGGAGATCGAGGACGTCATTGCCACGCATCCGGCAGTGGCTGAGGTGGGGGTGACGAAAATGCGTGATGCGGTGAAAGGTGAGGTCGCCAAAGCCTGGGTAGTGTTACGCCGGGCGCATCGACGACCGCAGAGGAGATTCGCGCCTACTGCCACGAGCACCTCGCCCCGTACAAGGTGCCAGCCGTTGTGGTGTTTCGTCGTGCGTTACCGAAGACGCTCCTGGGAAGTAAAGTCCTGCGTCGCATGTTAGGCGACGCACTAGCCGGCCAGCACGCCGTGGAAAGCGAAGATGGGCAGGAGAGCACCTGAGACACAGGCAGGACACGCAGATAAGCGACGGCCCGGTTCGCACCCGGCGTCGGGACACGCCCGGCGGAGTCACGTTGGTACCGTGTCGCTCCTGCTGGCAGTCGCTGGCGCCGTAGTATGCCGAGTGGCACTGCGGACTGGGCCATGGGCAGGGGCGGCATGGCTCCAACTCGCAGCCGCGGGCTTTGATGCGGCGCTGGTCGGCGGCATAGCCGATTGGTTTGCGGTCACTGCCCTCTTCCGCCACCCTCTAGGCCTCCCGATCCCGCGCACAGCGATCCTGCCGCGCCGGCGTGACCGGATTGTCGAAGGCATCGTGACCATGGTCGAACAGGAGTGGCTCTCGCCCGACGTGCTTAGTGCGCAATTGGCACGCTTTGCGCCGAGCGCATTCGTTGTCGAGTGGCTGCGCGATCCCGCGCACGGCGAACGGCTGGCAGCCCCACTTCGGGATCTACTCGGCGCCTTGGCCCGCGTGCTCACGGAGGCCGAGGTGGTGGTGTTTCTCGACCGCGCCCTGCAACGCGGGCTACGCGAGGTCCCGATCGATGCCTCGGCGGGGCGCTGGCTCTCGCGTGTCCTCGCCAGCGAGCCTGCCGCCACCGCTTTCCAGACCCTTGCCCTCGCGCTTGCCAACTTCGCCGAGCGGCCGGACGCCGCTGCGACCGTCCGTACCTGGTTGGAACGTGCCGCACACGCGCTACGGCAGGGAGGCAAGTGGTGGGTCCCTCTCTTTCTCCGCCGCCCAATTGTGCAGCGGAAGATCGTCGAGGCCGCCTGTGCGTACGCGTCAATCGAGCTGCGCCAGGCCGCAATCGAACCGCATCATCCGCTGCGTCGAGCCCTTTTCGACGTATTGGAGCGCTTCGCCGCACGCCTCGCCAACGGCGACACAACGACGCTCGGGCACGTCGAACAGCTGCGCCAGGCACTGCTGGAGAGTCTCGACGCGCGTCCCATCATCACGGATCTCCTCATGCAGCTGCGGCAGCAGCTCGAAGAGGATCTCGTCAGCCCAGAAGGCTCTCTGTCGCCCTTCATTGAGCGGCAACTGCGGAGTGGCATCGTGGACGCGCTCCAGGAGCCGCAACGACGGGCAGTCATTGATCAGTGGGTGCGGACAACCATCGACGATCTCCTGCGGCGCCATCACCATTACATCGGCCTGACCGTGCGCGAGAACCTCGACGCCCTCGACACCGCCACCCTCATTGCGCAGATCGAGGCACGTGTCGGTGCCGATTTGCAGTTCATCCGTCTCAACGGCGCCGTGGTCGGCGGCCTCGTCGGCCTAGTGCTCGCCCTCGTGCACCGGGTGCTGGGCTGACGCCCGCCGCCAGGAGGCAGGGGACAGTAACCGGGACGCCCAGGCTCCCGTGTTGGCTGTATCGAGAGCGGGCCATCGCACAGAAGCTGTAACCGTCTTAGGCCAGCAGGACCGCAATAATCCCTGTGAGAAACACCCCATCAAACGTGCCGGCACCACCAATCGAGGCCACTGGTGCGCCTAACCTGGTCACCTTGCGCACATGCAGCAGGTCGCCGCCGATGAGCGTGCCCATAGTCCCGGCCACATACGCGGCCAACGGAGCTTGCTGCGGCACCAGGAGGAGGGCTGCCAGGGCAGCGCTGAGCGGTGGCAGCACCATGGGCACGACAATCCCCACACCGGCCACGGGACGCGCCAACCGATAGGTCAGGAGGGTCACCGCAGCGGTCGCCACGACCACGCGCAGGGGCGCGAGAGCCTGCGTCAGCAGATAGAGGGACAGTAACGTTGGGACCACCGCGCCACCGATATTGACCGCGAGCACTGTTTGGCGCCGCTGGCCCCACTGGGGCATCACATACCGCTGGCCAAACACCCGTACTACTCCTCCCTCCATCACCGGATGCTCAGCCGGAAAACGCGCCAGCGGGATGTTCACCCATGACCCGACCCATGACAGCAGTAACAGGCTGAACAGGGCCCCTGAGGGGATACCGATTTTGTCAAAGGCATAGCTGATGATGCCAATCTGCACCACAAAGAACAGGACAACGACGCTGACCACGAGCATCATCATCATGACAAGCGCAAGGGGGTGAAAAAACATGCACGGGCTCCTCTACCCTGATGCCATACTCGGTGTGGGCTCGACGCACCAGGGACGAGCCCACAGGGGTGCACTAACGCCATATGGAGGCCACGCATAGCTTGCCCTGAGAGGTCAGGGCCACGATACCAGGTCTCCTCAGGAGACCACCTTGCCCAGACAGGGTGTCAGAGCGTCTTGCTGTCTGCGACGCTCGCCCGTGGGAAGAGGGCGCACCATGACGCAGCATGTGGCTACGAAGCGCAGCCGCTTGGCAGGACACAGAGCGGCCGCTGTTGGTGCTCTAGCTTTTCTTTGAGGTCTTGGCGATGAAGGTTGACAGCCGTTGTTCGACCTGTACGCCATGACAGTGTGGGCACTCCACCTGTTTGGTCTCATGCTCTTTCAGACTCATCACCACGATAAAGGTCCGATCACACGGTCGGCAATAATATTCATAGGCTGGCATAGTTCCTCCTTTCTTATTTCCATGATGGGAAGCTGTATGGTGGATTTCCCATGTCCTCGCAAGGATGTGCTCACAGGTGATACCCAATCACTGCGTAGCATGCGTGCTGTAGCACGCTCACATGCCCACATGGCTTTCTACGGCCAGTGCGGTGTGACCCGGGTGGCCTGAGGTCCTTGGTGCCCAGCTTCGATGTCCAGATCCACCACCGTATCGACCTGGAGCTTTGCAAAGGGCATCCCATGTACCGCATTGGCGTGAAAATAGACCTCGCGGTGCGTATCGGTCGCAATGAAGCCGTAGCCACGGTCTACGAACAGGCGGACAATACGGCCGCGTACACGTGGGCCAGGGTCTTTGCTCACCCCGCGCCGCAGGCTGCGAAAGTCGTGTAGCTCGCGCTCCAGGACGTCGAACACTTTGTACAGGGCATCCTCGAGCGTCTCCCCGGCGCGGGTCACATTGATGATCTTGCCAGACAGCGTGAAGACGACACGGGCCTCATCACTCCCCCGCAGGTGACGCGGGTGCTTGACCAGGGCGACGCGCGCCTGCACAATGTCCGCATGTGGTGTGTTCAACGCCTCGCAGCGTGCGCCTATCCAGTCCCGGAGTGTGGGGTCAACCTCGGTGTGTTGGGCTTCGACATGCAGTTCCATCCTGCCGCTCCTCTATGCAGGTGTGCTTCGGTGTTCCAGGCGTTCCTGACATGGTACACAGCGGTATGCCATGGGCATGGCCGTCAGGCGCGCCGCACTGATCGTCTCGCCACAGGTGTCGCAGATCCCATAGGTGTCAGCATCGATACGGGCCAGCGCCGCCTCGATCGCCTCCATCTCCCGCCGCCCCTGCTCGTCGAGGGCGGTGAGCGCCACCTCGTCCGCTTCCTCCTGGACACGATCTGTGCGTTCGATGTCACGATCCGCGTCCATGGCAAGCATGGTGTCTTCCGTGTCAAAAATGCGTTGCACCAGTTGCTGCTGGAGTGCCAGCAACCGCTGCCGATACGTCTCAAGAGTACGAGGGTCCATGGGTAGGTCTCCTTACTTATGCCAACATCACAGGGACTTCATGACACTGATGACGCAAAGCGGTTTCGACCTCGCGTTGTACTGTTGCCAGCGCCTCGCTCACCCGTACCGGATACACCGCTCCGCCCTCCAGACGCCGATAGGCCTCGGCCAGATGGGCCTTGTCCGTCGCATACCGCTGGCGCGCCGCGGCCAGATCAGGTGCGGGAGGAATCACCTGGCCAGCCCGCATCACACCCTGTAACAGCGGCACGGCGCCTGGAAGCGCCGGTTCGCGCCGCAAGGCAATGATGTCTTCCACGTAGGAGCCGTCGACAGTCCGGCGCCAGACCTGTTTCTGGTCTACCAGCGTGGCCTTCCCCGTGCTCAGCTTCATCACGGGACGACCATCGTACTGCACAAGTTTGTAGGCCATATCTAAATACGGCATGTCCGCGGCCACCCCCATTTTGGTACCAACGCCAAAGGCGTCGATGCAGGCCCCATGGCGCACTGCCGCGTCAATACTGTCTTCATCAAAACTGCCGCTGGCGACAATGCGCACGTCCGGCAGGCCAGCCTGATCGAGGATCACGCGCACCTCCTTACTCAAGGCGGTCATGTCGCCGCTATCGAGCCGCACGCCACGCAGGTGCTGACCACGATGGGCCATTTCCTGGCCGACCAGGGCCGCACGCACGGCACCCAGGACGGTATTGTAGGTGTCGATCAGCAGCACCGTGTGCTCCGGATAGCTCACCGCAAAGGCCCGAAAGGCCTCCAGTTCGTCTGTGAAGCTCTCCACGTAGGAGTGCGCCATGGTGCCGCTGATGGGGATGCCGTAGACCTGCCCCGCCAGGACGTTGCTGGTGGCATCAAAGCCAGCCAGATAACTGGCCCGGGCGACTTTGAGGGCCGCATCCGTGCCATGGGTGCGCCGCAGGGCAAAGTCGATGAGACTGCGCCCACGCGCCGCTTCCACACAGCGCGCCGCTTTCGTGGCAATGAGCGTTTGGAGATGCACCGCATTGACGATAAAACTTTCCACCAGCTGGGCATCCACGATAGGGGCGGTGACTTCGAGCACCGGCTCGTTGCAAAAAAACACGCTGCCTTCCGGGAGGGCGACCACATCGCCCTGAAAGCGCCATGTCGCTAGGTACGCCAAAAACGCCTCGCTAAAGCGCCCCGTCTGCCGCAGATACGTCAAGGCACCCGGAGAAAAGCGCACCTGCTCCAGGTACTCCAGGACCGTCGCTAACCCTGCGGCCACCAGGTACGAGTGCTCGGGGGGATATTTGCGGACGATGAGACTAAACGTTGCCGGGCAATTCTTGTCATGTTCGAGATAGCTCTGAGCCATGGTCAATTGATACAGGTCGGTGAAGAGCCCCAGAGCCTCCACCGGAATACCAGCTGCTTCTGCCATACGTCCTCTCCTCGGCGCCGGCTACGGGGTTGCCGTGATGCGCTCCCAAGGAGCGCCACTTCAGCCTGCTCCCCCAGGGTAAGCAACTGCCATGCCAACCGCGCGTTGGGGTGTGAGGCTGTGCCAGTACAACACCTCGGGGGCACTCCTGGCATGGTGGCAGACCCGATGAGCGCACAGACTGTCCTCCTGATGGACAAGCTGTCATATAGGACAAGATGCTCATGCTGACATGGGCAAGGTGTGCGTGGATGACTCGTGCCGTGGCGGTCCACCAAGCCACTTGGAGAGGCGGCGCACACAGCCGCAATACAGGGCAGAGAGAAATGGCATAGGAGTTGCTACGGCAAGGGTAAGCAAGATATGTGGGATGACTATTAGTCATCCCACAGGGGAACGTCATCCTGGGAGGTAACGCGCGGATGGACGCTCACAACTTACTGATCCAGGGCCTCACCGATCGTTCTGTGTACGAGCATCCGACCACGGAAATAATGGTACTACAGACGCACATCTCGTGGGTCGTGTTGACCGGCCCATACGCGTACAAGATCAAAAAGCCCGTCAATTTGGGCTTTGTCGATTTCTCGACGCTCGCCAAACGCCACTTCTTCTGCCAGGAAGAACTCCGACTCAATCGCCGCCTGGCCCCACAACTGTACCTCGACGTGGTGGCCATGTATGGCACGCCAGAGCGACCGCGTTGGCACGGCCAGGGCGCACCCATTGAGTACGCAGTGAAAATGGTGCAGTTCGCCCAGGACACCTTGCTCAGTCATCTCGTAGAGGCGGGCACGCTGCACATGGCGCACATCGACCACCTGGCCCACGAGGTCAGTGCATTTCATGCCGGCATCGCGACGGCGGACCCCCTGAGCCCGTTTGGGACACCGGGGGCGATCTATCAACCAGTGCAGGAGAATTTTCAGCACCTGTTCGATGCCATCGATGACCCGGTCCGGCAAGCGCACACCAGGGATCTCGAGGCGTGGTGTCAGCGCACGTTTGCTGCCCAGCGCCCCATTTTCGTGGCCCGCAAGCGAGACGGTTTCGTGCGCGAATGCCATGGGGATCTCCATCTGGGCAACATGATCCTGCTGGACGACGATGTGGTCATCTTCGACTGCATTGAATTCAACGAACACTTCCGCTGGATCGATGTCGCTAGCGACGTGGCATTCCTCACCATGGATCTGGAAGACCGCGGGCGGCCCGACTTGGCGCACCGGTTCTTAAACGGCTATTTAGAGGCGACAGGCGACTATGGCTTGCTGGTGCCTCTCCCGTTCTATCTCACATACCGGGCCACCGTCCGGGCCAAGGTGGCCGTGATCCGCCTGGGACAAAGCGACCTGGCTCCAGAGGAGGTGACGCACACGCGAGAAGCGTTCGGTAGCTATCTCGATCTGGCGCAACGGTATACGCGACCGTCTCGTCCGCGCCTGTTGATCACTCATGGGGTCTCCGGCAGTGGGAAATCTCATAACACCCAGCGGTTGGTCGATGCCACCGGCGCCATTCGTATCCGTTCGGACGTGGAGCGCAAACGGCTCTTCGGTTTGGCACCTTTGGAGCGGTCCACCGGCCGCGGCGAGCTCAATCTCTATGCCCCTGACGTCACCCAGCGCACCTATGCGCATCTGGCGCAGCAAGCCGCACGCGTCGTTGAGGCCGGTTTTACCGCGGTGGTGGATGCGACCTTCCTGAAGCGTGCGCAACGAGACGCGTTTCGTCGCCTGGCGGCACAGCTCGGCGTGCCGTTCACGATCCTGGAGTTTCGTGCTCACGCAGAGACGCTGCGGCGCCGGGTGGCCCAGCGCAGCGCCCAAGGGGATGATGCCTCGGAGGCGGACCTCACGGTCCTACACGGACAATTAGCGGCTCTCGAACCCCTGACAGCAGAAGAGCAGGTCTCTGCCCTCACCATCGATACCGACGCCCGGCAGGCTCCCCAACGCCTGCTCGATGCCGTCAGAGCCATGGGGGAGGAGCCATAACGCCACACGATGCGAGATAACAGCTCTGGATCCAGAGAGGACAATATGTCAGTTTGGCTGCGTCACACCATGACAAAATGTCCTCTTGAGCTTTTCTCTGTTACTCTCTATATGGGGAAGAAGTCCACAAGAGCAGATGATACATCGCAGAGATGAAGCATCGAGGGATGGCACACTTTTTGCCCCTCTCGGCACCAAGAGTGTGGTGCAGAGTTCAAGACGCGCAGAACGGCCAACGGTCTCGTAGGGATGACACCATGACAGAAGCACAGATCCTCGTCGTTGACGATGAAGTGGGCATGGTCACGCTGTTACGCAATTATCTCGCCCGCGAAGGGTATGAGGCGACGACGGCCCCGAGTGCCGAAGTCGCCTTGCAGATCCTCGAAGAGCACGATATTGCTGTGGTACTGACCGATCTGCGCATGCCGGGCATGGGTGGTATGGAGCTCGTGCGCGAGATCCACGCGTCCCGGCCCGATACGCAAGTCATACTTATGACCGCCTTTGGGAGTATTGACGTCGCCGTGGAGGCCGTGAAAGCCGGGGCGTACCACTTTGTGACCAAGCCCGTGAAACTGCCCGAGGTCGGCGCCCTCGTACACAAGGCGCTGACGGAACGCGCGCTCCGTCTGGAAAATCGGCACTTACGCCAGGCCGTGGAGGAGCGGTACACGTTTGGACAGCTGCTGGGAAAAAGTGCCGTGATGCAGCGTCTGTTTAGCCTCCTCGAACGGCTCGCCACCACCAACAGTACTGTCCTCATTCAGGGCGACAGTGGGACGGGCAAAGAGTTGGTCGCCCGGGCGTTGCACTATAACGGTGCGCGTCGCCGCCATCCCTTTGTGCCCGTCAACTGTGCGGCGATGCCGGAGGGGCTGCTCGAAAGTGAGCTGTTTGGGCATACACGCGGCGCGTTCACAGGCGCCGACATGGCCCGCCGGGGACTCTTCCTGGAAGCCTCCCGGGGCACCCTCTTTCTCGACGAAATCGGCGAGATGCCTCTGGGGATGCAGGCGAAGCTCTTACGTGTGCTCGAACAGCGCCAGATCCGCCCGGTCGGCAGTGACCGCGAGGTCGCCGTCGATGTCCGTGTCGTCGCAGCCACGAACCGCGATCTTGAAACCGCTGTCCGCCAGGGCACCTTTCGTGAGGATTTATACTATCGTTTGCACGTGATGGTCATACACGTCCCGCCGCTGCG
>Ga0184627_10001150_pt1 | contig 10627 bp, 10 predicted proteins | sample PLM3_127_b1_FD_133150 | JGI IMG/M metagenome (GOLD analysis project Ga0184627, IMG submission 133150) | Groundwater sediment microbial communities from an aquifer in East River, Colorado, USA - PLM3_127_b1 | ecosystem: Environmental > Terrestrial > Soil > Riparian zone | place: USA: East River...
GCACGCACGATACCGACATAGCCGGTGCAGCGGCACAGGTTTCCGCTCATCGCGACCCGGATATCACGCTCGGCCGCATCGGGCATTCGTATTACGACGTCACGTGCCGACGCCAGCATACCCGGCGTGCAATAGCCGCATTGCAGCCCATGCTCCCGCGAGAACGCCTCGCGTAACGCGCGCATGATCGGATCCTCGTCGAACCCCTCGATGGTGGTGATGCTGGCCCCATCGCACGCGATGGCCAATGTGATGCAGGAGCGCGCTGGAACCCCGTCAATGCTGAGCGTGCAGGCGCCGCAGACGCCGTGCTCGCAACCGAGATGCGTGCCGGTAAGGTTGAGGGTGTCTCGCAGGAAATCAGCGAGATGTGTCCTCGGCTCGACGCTCGCCGAGACGGCCTTCCCATTGACCGTCAGGCTGATCGTCTTCATGCGAGACCGGCCCGGTCCATCGCGCGCTTCAAGGCGGCAACGTGGATCTGGTTGTCCAGGGAATCGACTATTCCGGCGACGTTGAGCGCGCGCGCCGCCGCGCCCGTATCAAGAGTTCCCGGGCGCATCACGGGCGACTTGCCGTCGAACAGCGAGGACGCATCGGGGAAGACAATCGGCACCGATTCGGTGGCACCGATCACGGCCCGGAAGATGGAGCGTTCCGGGTCATGGAGAACTGCGCCAATCGCCTGCGCCATCTCGCCCGTCTTGCGGGAAATCTTGCAAAATCCCCAGCGCGCGCTTCCTGAAAGCCTGGGAATACGCACCGCCTCAAGTATCTCTCCCGGATCGAGGGCCACCTCGAACACGCCGGTCATGAAGTCGTCAATCGCGAGCACGCGCTGGCCCGCCGGACCCCGGATCAAAACCTCCGCGCCCATGGCGGCGAGACACGAGATCCAGTCGGCGGCAGGATCTGCGTGGGACAGGCTTCCGCCGATCGTCCCGCGGTTACGCACCGCGCGGTAGGCAATGTTGCGGGCAACATCTGGTAGTGCGCCGCCAGTCGCGTCCGGCACGCGCCCATCCTCTATGTCGGCGTGGGTTATGCAGGCGCCGACAATAATCGCGTCGGCGTTCTCTTCAACGCGTTTGAGTTCGGGAATCCCAGTGATGTCAACAAGCACATCGGGTTGTACCAGACGCAGATTGAGCATCGGTCCCAGCGACTGCCCGCCAGCCAGGATCTTGACGATAATATCCTCGCGTCGCGTTAGTGCGATCGCCGCGTGGAGATCGACCGGCCGCTCGTACTCGAACTGCGACGGCTTCACGAGCGCATTTCCTGGTTGCCATGCGGCGTCCGGGATGGGAGGCGGTGCGCCACCTCGGCTATCGCCCTGAGGACGCGCTGAGGCGTAATAGGAGACTGTAAAAGTTCAGCAGCGCCCAGTGGTCGCAGCGCGTCGTTCACGGCATTGGCAATGGCGGCGGGCGGCGCGATGGCGCCGCCTTCGCCGATGCCCTTTACGCCGAATTCGGTATAGGGCGAGGGGGTTTCCATGTGGATGATGCGCAGGGCAGGCACTTCGGTCGGCCCGGGCAGCAGATAATCGGCGAAGGTCGATGCCAGCGGCTGTCCCGACGTGTCGAACGGCATTTCTTCGTACAGTGCCGTGCCGATTCCCTGCGCCACGCCGCCGTATATCTGGCCGTCAACCACCATCGGGTTGACGAGTTTGCCGCCGTCTTCGACGATTACGTAATCGAGGATTTCGACCTCGCCGATCTGGGGATCGACTGCGACCAGCGCGGCGTGCGCGCCGTAGCTGAAGGTACCGGAATCGCGCACGGGCTTGTAGCCGGCTGTGGCCTCGAGGCCGCCCGGGTTTGCATGGCCGGGCAGATCCTGCGGCCGCAGATACCAGACGCGCGCGATCTCGTTGAGCGAGACTTTGCCCGAGGGGCCGATGACCTCTCCGTTGCGCACGCTCACTTGGCCGGCATCGGTCTTCAGGAGCCACGCGCCGATGCTGGCGGCGCGGCGCGCGATCTCTTGGCAGGCCCGCGCCACGGCGCCACCCGCCATCACCATGGAGCGCGAACCCCACGTTCCGGTGGAGTAGGGAGTAAGCGCGGTGTCGCCGTGCACCACGTTGATTCTGGAGATGTCGATGCCGAGGATCTCATGGGCGACCTGCGCCAGCGTCGTCTCCATGCTCTGGCCATGGGAATGCACGCCGACCCGGAGTTCCAGGCCGCCATCGGGCGTCACCCGTGCTGTCGCCTGCTCGTATCCCGGGACCATTGGAATGCCCCATCCAGCGTAGACCGAGGTGCCGTGCGCCGCCTGCTCGCAATAAACCGCAGTGCCGACACCAATCACCCGCCCGTCGGCCTCACCGCGCTGTTGACGCGCGCGAATCGCCGGCAGGTCGATCCCAGCGAGCGCGCGGCGCAAGGCTTGCGGATAATCGCCGCTGTCGAAGTGCTTCCTGGTGATGTTGTCGAAAGGCATTTGCTCAGGCTGCACGAGGTTCTTCAGTCGCACCTCGTGGGGCTCCAGTCCGGCCTCCCTCGCGATCGCATCGAGCAGGAGTTCGAGCGCAAAGCACACGCCCGTGCGGGCGACGCCGCGATACGGCAGGATGGGGCATTTATTGGTCGCTACCGAGTACGTTCTGCAGCGATAAGCCGGGAAATCGTAAGGTCCCGGCAGGATGCTCGCTACTTGCGCCGCCTCCAGGCAGGCCGAAAACGGGTAGGACGAATAGGCGCCGGAATCGACCGTGGCTTCGCAATCTATTCCCAGCAGGCGGCCGTCCCGATCCGCATAGCCGGTAATCCGGTAATGGTGCTCGCGGCAATTCGCGCCGGCGGTCAGGTGCTCCCGCCGATCCTCGATCCAGCGCACTGGATGCCCGCAATGTATGGCAAGCCAACCTAGCGCGACCTCTTCCGGCAAAAGGATGCCCTTGTATCCGAAACCACCGCCGACATCCGGCGAAATGACTCGGATTTTCCCGTGATCGAGTCCGAGACATTCCGACAAGCCCGTGCGTACGATATGCGGCATCTGCGTCGCGGAATAGATGACGAGCTGCTCAAGACGACGGTCCCAGTGCGCAACCACCCCGCGGCCCTCGAGCGGCGCCATGCACTGGCGCGCAGTGCTGATCTCCCGGGTGACCTTAATCGGGGCGTTCAGGGCTTTGGCGATGTCGACCTCGATATTGGTTTCCAGAAAAATATTATCGCCCCAGGACTCGTGCAGGAGCGGTGCGCCTGCGGTTCGACCCGCCAGCATGTCATACACCGCGGGGAGTTCCTCGAGATCGAGCCGGACGGATGCCGCGATGTCCTCGGCGCTGGCCCGAGTGGCCGCGACGCACATGGCAACGAGCTCGCCGACGTGACGGACTTTCCCGGCCGCAAGCACTGGCTGCTCGGAAATCTTGAACCCTGGCAGGCCCGAAACAGCGCGGATCGGCTTGACGCCGGCGAGATCATCCGCAGTGAAGACGCTCTCGCGGTATCCGGCAGGGACGTCAACCCCCCGGATGGTCGCGTGCGCGAGAGGGCTGCGCACGAAGGCCACATCCTTCATGCCGGCCAGCCGCAGATCGGCGACGAACTGGCCTCGGCCCCGCAGCAGGCGGTCGTCTTCCTTGCGTAGAACGCGGGCGCCGATACCCTGCTCTGACATGGGGGAACGCTTCGGTTGCCTCTTGCTATCTCGATGACGACGGCTTGCCGCGTCGCGTTTTCGCACCAGCAACACCGGGCTTGCCTCGGGATGTCGAATTGTCAAGCAGGTCTATATAGAGCTTCACGCACTCATTGCGGTAGACGATCTCGGCGACGTAGATCGCCACACCTTTGCTGTTGGTGACCACGCAATGGCATTCGGCGGTCGGTGTTCCCAGGGGGACCTGGAGCAGGCTGGCGGTGTCAGGGTCAGCGCTTCCGATGACCAGCGTTTGATGCGCCCCCGCGATATCGACGCCCTTCAGGCCCGCGAGGACGGGCAGTACGGTGCGCGTCCGGAACAACTGCGGATTGCGCGCATAGATGGCGTGGTCCAGATGGAGGTTCACGAGCGCATAAGGTGCGCCATTCTTCAGTTGCACGCTGCGCAGGAAGGCATACTTCTGCGCGCGCCTGCCGTCGCCGTCGGCGAGCTTCGGCCAGGCCGGAGGGCTGGCGACCTGGATGATGCTGGGTACATTGTCCTTGATCGATTCGACGAGCGCATCCCAGGTCGTTTCAAGCCTGAGCCAGTGCTTGTCCTTGATCTTGTCGGCGACGAATGTGCCGCGACCCTGCTGGCGGTGCACCAGCCCCTCGTTTTGAAGGAGCTCCGCAGCCTGCCGGACGGTGACGCGCGCAACCTCGAACTCCCGCTCGAGCTCTTCCAGCGTCGAGATCTTCTGCCCGGGTTGCCACTGTCCAGTTTCGATCCGCTGCCGCAGCGCCGACGCCACCTGGATGTACAGGGGAATCCGACTTCGCGCGTACATCGTCTTCAGTTTTGACATGCCCGCTATTCTATCTGCAAAACATCGCGATGACGTGTCAGGCCGGCCCTGAAGAGCCGGGGACAACGGGATCGACGACGCGAAGGCTGTTGAGCTCGTCCAGGATCGCCGTCTCCTGTTCCCGGCGCAACCTTTCGGCCTCATGCACGTCGACGGCGGTGAAGCGGATCGACCGGCCGGGCCTGCGGCGCCCGATGACGGGTATGTCGGCGGAGATGACTGTCGCGATCTTGGGATATCCCCCCGTCGTCTGGTTGTCGACCATCAGAATGATCGGACGGCCCGAGCCCGGAACCTGGATCGATCCGGGCACGATACCGTCGGAGATGATGTTGTAGCCTTTGGCATGCGCCAGCGTTGGTCCGTCGAGACGGAAACCCATACGATCGGCCTGGGGTGAGACGACATAATCCGATGACAGCAAGGTCGCTACCGCATCGTCCGTGAAGTAATCGACCTGCGGGCCGAGCACCACGCGGATCGACTGGTCCAGGGCAAGATCGAGGGGACGATGCAGCGCGAACTCGCCACGGGTGTCCACGGCTCCGAGTTTGAGCGGCAGGCTGTCGCCCTTTTGCAAGCGCCGCCCCTGGAAGCCACCGAGCGCGCCACGAACATAGGTCGACGCGCTGCCCAGAACGGTCGCAACGTCAAGGCCGCCCTCGATCGCAAGATAAGCGCAGACCGAATCGCCTAATAGCCCGATCCGAACGACGTCCCCCTTGGCCAGCCGCGCGCTTTGACCGGCGGGAATGATTCTCGAGGTGCTGGAGCGGATCTCCATGCCCGCGCTGCAGCCGACCAGGGCGAGGCGCACGGAGTCGGCCACAACCCTGAGAGTCGGCCCCCGCAGCAGCATCTCGAGCGCCGGCGTGCCAGGCGGATTGCCGACGAGCGCATTCGCGAGGCGGAAGCTGATGCGGTCGAGCGGGCCGGAAACCGGGACGCCTATGTCCTGATAACCGATCCGTCCCGAGTCTTGAACGGTCGTGTGAGGACCGGGTACGATGACCTCGAGCGCCTGCATCATGCAACGATAGTCTCGTAAGCAACCTGGTAAGCATCGGTCGCGGTCGCAGCGTGGATGGCGTCGAATTCACGGACGGTGATCGGCTCAAATCGAACTGCGTCGCCAGGGCCGAGCAAAGCCGGTCGCGGCCAGCGTGGATTGAATAGACGTATGGGTGTCGCGCCAATCAGATGCCATCCGCCCGGGCTCTCCAGCGGATAGATCGCCGTCAGGCCGGTGGCGATTGCGATCGATCCGGGTGGCACGCGGATACGCGGATCGACCCTCCGCGGCAGGACCAGGGCGTCCGGAAGATCCCCCATATAGGGGTATCCCGGCACAAAACCGAGCATGTAAACGTGAAAGCGCATGCCGCTGTGGAGGCGAATGACCTCTTCGGTGCCGAGACCGGTGCGTTGCGCCACTTCCGCAAGGTCGGGGGCATGGGTGGCCGCATAACAGGCCGGAATCCGCCACAGCTTTAAGTGTTTTGTTTCGCCGCCGCCGCTATCGAGCAGATTTTTGATTGCGCTGATGAGATTCGCGCTACCAGTGACCAGTGGATCATAATGAATCATCAGCGAACGGAACGTCGGCACCGTTTCCACGAGGCCTCGCGGATTCGCCGCGCGCACCAGCGCGTTCAGGCGCAGCACACGGTCGTTGAGGATGCGGCTGACATGATCGCCGAACTCGACCACAACCGCGGCATCGCCGGCGGGAAGGAACCGCACGTTCATCCTGCGATCGCTCGGCCGCGCTTATTAGCCTGGAAAATCACTATCGTATCATCGTAGCGCATGGGGCATTTTACAATCATATTGTTATTCTATTCTTAGTATCATATACTTTTGCCAGCCGAAAACGAAAGGCCGATGATGACGATATTGGTAAACATGAATGCGGACATGGGCGAGGGATACGGCGCCTACGACATCGGCAACGACGACGCCATCCTGAAGATCATCCGCTCGGCGAGCATCGCCTGCGGCTTTCACGCCGGCGATCCGGTCACCATGCGTCACGTCGTCCAGCGCGCAAAGGAAGAAGGCGTAAGCATCGGGGCGCATCCGGGCTTCAACGACCTCTGGGGCTTCGGACGCCGCCGCATCGACATGAAGCCGGAGCACCTCGAGTATCTGATCGCCTATCAGATCGGCGCGCTCCAGGGCATGGCTGCCTATGTGGGAGAGAAGGTCACGCACGTGAAGCCGCACGGGGCGCTGAACAACATGGCCGCGGAGAACGCCGATTACGCCATGGCTATCGGTCGCGCCATCAAGGCTGTCGACCGCGACATCATTTATGTCGCCAACGTGGGCTCGGAGATGGAGAAAGCGGGGCGCAAGCTCGGCCTGAAGGTTGCGCGCGAGGGATACTGCGACCGGCTCTACGATGACGATGGCAACCTGACATCCCGGAAAGTCCCTGGAGCCGTGATCCATGATCCCGCAGTCGCGGCGCAGCATGTCGTGCGGATGGTGGTCGACGGCGAGATCATCTCGCGCAACGGCAAGCGGATCGAGCGGCGCGTCGACACGCTGTGCGTGCATGGCGACGAGCCGACGGCGATAACACTCGCCCGCACGGTACGGGAGGCGCTCGAGGCCGCGGGCGTGAAAATCGTGCGGCTCCCGGAGATGAAACTCGGCTGAGCCGGCCCGATTTCCGCCGGGCCATGGCGTGGCGCGAAAACATGGAGTTGCGCTGATGCAGGTTCGTCCCACGCTCGCCATCATCGGCGGCACCGGTGCGCTCGGATCGGGCCTCGCTGTGCGCTGGGCCGCTGCGGGTTATTCCGTAGTGCTCGGCTCGCGCTCGCGCGAGAAGGCCGAAGCTGCCGCCCGCGAGATCGAACCGGGGAACGGCGCGCCGCCGGTGCGCGGCGACAGCAATGAAGGCGCCGCGCGCGCGGGCGACATCGTCGTGATCGCAGTGCCGTTTTCGAGCCACGATTCGACCCTCGACGAGATCAAGGACGCCGTCGCCGGCAAGATCGTGGTCGATGCCGTCGTTCCCCTCGTGCCGCCCAAGGTGTCGCTCGTGCAACTCCCTGCGCAAGGCTCGGCCGCGCAGATGGCGCAAGCGCGTCTCGGCGAGGGCACGCGCGTCGTATCGGCATTTCATCATGTCGGCGCCGCGAAACTGCGGGCGGGCGGCGCGGTTGATTGCGACGTGCTGGTGTTTGGCAATGACCGTGCTGCGCGAGACGCCGTCATCGCGCTCGCCGAGGCCATCGGCACGCGCGGCATAGACGGCGGCCCTATCGCCAATGCGGTGGCGGGTGAAGCGTTGACGTCTATCCTGATCGGCATCAACAGGCGCTACAAGGTCGATTGCGCGGGCATCCGGATTACGGGAACTTTCGGCAGTGCCACCGGCAAGCAGGCATGACGAAAGAGGGCAAGACGGTCACCTACACCGCAGTTCCGGGCATCCCGTTGATCGAGCCCGGAGATGATCTTGCCGCCATACTGATCGACAACCTGGGGCGTTCGGGCATCGCTCCGCGCGATCGCGACGTGTTCATCGTCGCGCAGAAGGTCGTGTCGAAGGCGGAAGGGCGTTACGTGAATCTGCGCGATGTCGTGCCATCCGGCCGCGCGGTGGAGCTGGCGGCAACGGTGTGCAAGGATCCGCGCATCGTCGAGGTCATACTTTCAGAAGCGCAGGAGGTCTTGCGCCATGCCGAGGGCGTGTTGATCGCCGTGCATCGCCTTGGATTTGTCATGGCGAATGCCGGCGTCGATCAGTCGAACATCGAGCATCCGGAGGCGGGCGAGCGGGTGTTGCTGTTGCCAGAGAACCCGGACGCATCCTGCGCCATGCTCAAGGCGCGGATGGACGAATGCTTCGGCGTCGATGTCGGGGTCGTGATCAACGACAGTTTCGGCCGCCCGTGGCGCAATGGCGTGATGGGCGTGGCCTTGGGGGCGGCGGGCCTGCCCTCGCTTGTAAGCCTCATCGGCGCTCCCGATCTGTTTGGCAGGGCGATGCGCGTTACCGAAGTCGCGATAGCCGACGAGATCGCGGCGGCGGCATCCTTGCTGATGGGACAGACCGACGGCGGCCTGCCGCTCGTCCATGCCCGCGGGCTCGCGTGGGACGCACCCACCTGCAACGCGGCCGCTCTCTTGAGGCAAAAGGAGCGCGACCTGTTCCGATGACGATGAGACAGGTTCAGCCGTGACGAGCGAAAGCAAAAAGCCGGTGGTGCCGGCCGCGGGCCGCGTTCTGGCGCTGTGCGGCGGCATTGGTGGGGCGAAGCTCGTGTTGGGGCTCAACGCCGTGCTCGGTCCGGGCCGTCTCACGGTGATTGTGAATACGGGTGACGATTTCGAGCATCTGGGCCTCCATGTGGCGCCTGACCTTGACACTGTCCTGTATACGCTCGCCGGATTGGTCGATCCGGTGCGCGGCTGGGGCCGTGTCGATGAAACCTGGAATTTCATGGGGGCGCTACGAGAGCTCGGGGGCGAGGCCTGGTTCGCCCTCGGCGACCGGGATCTCGCTGTTCACGTCGAGCGGACACGGCGCCTGCGGGCCGGGGAAACGCTCACCTCCATCGCGGCGGACATGGCGCGCCAACTGAACGTCGTGGCCCGGATTGCGCCGATGACCGACGATGCGGTGCGTACCATCGTTCAGACGCGGGAAGGCCCGATGCCGTTTCAGCATTACTTCGTCAGGCATGCCTGTGCGCCGGCAGTGACGGGCGTCTCCTTCGCGGGCGCGTCGGAGGCGCGGCCCAATCCGGTTTTCGTGGACGCGGTCGCTGATCCGGCGCTCGCCGCCATCGTGATCTGTCCATCGAATCCGTATCTCAGTGTCGATCCGATCCTCGCGGTGCCTGGCGTACGAGACGCGCTTGAGCGCGCGACCGTTCCGGTGATTGCGGTCTCGCCGATCATCAGCGGCGAAGCAGTCAAGGGGCCGACCGCGAAGATCATGAAGGAGCTCGGCGTCGCCGTGACGTGCAGAACGATTGTCGAGCATTACCAAGGGCTTATCGATGGCCTCGTGATCGACGATGCCGACGCGGCCGACGCGGATCAGGTTGGTGTCCGGGTCGCGGTAACGCGTACACTCATGAGAAGCATCGATGACAAGCGAAACCTCGCGCGAGACGTGCTGGTCTTCGCTGAGCGACTCACCAATGAACGGAGGCTGCGTGAACGATGCCGCGCCGTGTAAGCGATTGCCGTGAATTGTGGGCCGTCGTTCCGGTTAACCTGTTTGCCCGGACGAAACGACGGTTGATGCCGCTACTCTCGCGCCGTGAACGTGAAGCATTAGCTCGCTCCATGCTGGAGGATGTCTTGTTTGCGCTGACGCATACGTCTTCTCTCGCCGGCATCATGGTGATTACCGGGGACGACAATGCGGCGGCCATTGCGCGAACGGCGGACGCACTCGTAATTACCGACGTCGAGAACTCCGGGACGACTGCAGCGGTAACAATGGCGGCTCAACACCTCGCTGAGATGGGTCGGGAGGGTATGCTCGTTATTCCGGCTGACGTGCCATTGATTACGCCTATAGACATGGAGATGATCCTCGCGACGCATCGTGCCGCTCCGTCTATTACACTGGTGCCCTCCGGGATTGATGGGGGAACGAACGCACTCGCGTGCTCCCCGCCGCAAGCGGTCACGTTCAGTTTTGGCGAAGACAGCTTCCGCCGGCACCGAGAGGCGGCGTGGGCCCGTGGCATCGAGCCGAAAATCCTGAGCCTCGAGCGTGTTGGGCATGACATCGACCGGCCCGGTGACCTCGCTACGTTTCTACTGCGTCCGTCGCTGACGCATACCTACGCCTATCTGACCACGATCGGGGTCTCGGAACGGTTGCGGCACGTGCACCAGGATCGATGCGACGGACCCCGCGCCGGGCAATTGTCGCAATGATGGGAGAGAGCATAAGCTCACGCTAGTGTGCACCTCTAAAGGCTTTGCGCCGGACCGCCGGCTATCGCGAGACGAGGGTTTCGCGTTGACGAACCACGTCGATCTCCAAGCGCTTATGCAGGCGGCAGCAGCGCGGCGAGACGCAGAGCACGGCGCTGTTGTGACGTATTCGCGCAAGGTCTTTATTCCGCTGACCCAGCTCTGCAGGGACGTGTGCCACTATTGCACGTTTGCGCA
>Ga0184627_10001151_pt1 | contig 10618 bp, 12 predicted proteins | sample PLM3_127_b1_FD_133150 | JGI IMG/M metagenome (GOLD analysis project Ga0184627, IMG submission 133150) | Groundwater sediment microbial communities from an aquifer in East River, Colorado, USA - PLM3_127_b1 | ecosystem: Environmental > Terrestrial > Soil > Riparian zone | place: USA: East River...
CCACGCTTTTGGCTTACCAAAAAGGCGTTGGAAAATCGCCATAAGAAGCGTGAAGACATGCTGCTGCGATGGATAGATGAAGGTTACGTTACGGTTTTCAACGGCGAGGTGCACGATTACGACAAGATTCGTGACGCCATGCTGGCGGATATCGGTGAGTACGGAATCAAGATGTTTGGGTATGACCCGTGGCAGGCGCCCGGTGTGGTCAATTATCTTGAAGATAAGTCACCGGTCATGGCGGTCAAGGTGCCTCAGTTGACTACTCGTATGGATCCGGGCGCTAAGGAGCTGACTCGTTTGCTGGGCCAGCGGCGATTCACCGCTAACAGTAATCCTGTTCTGCGGTGGAACGCTAATAACGCTGGCTACAAGTCGGATAGTGAAGGTCACATCAAACCGCATAAGGAGAACAGCACCGGAAACATCGACGGTATCACTGCTCTCGTAAACGCGTTGTCGGTCAAGGTAACTGTGCCGGAGCAGGAGGGGAACATTTTCGTTTTCGACGATGATGACCTAGAAACTCCTGAAGAGCGAGCAGAGCATGATCGGAAAGAGCGTCAGAAGCGAGCCGACGAGTGGAAGCAATCTGGTCGGATCATTGATGACGACGATGACGACTTCGGAGAGGAGTGAAGGTATGGCAAGTATTCGGCAGTGGCCGAAGCGACTCTGGAACCGCATCAATCCTCCTATCTCCGCTGAGCAGCGAGCTGTAGTTCCCTTTGATGTGTACGGTAACTCGGACCTTGGTATCAAGACTGCTTCCGGCGCCCGCGTAACAGAGGAGAGCGCGTTTAAGTACAGCGTTGCCTACGCGGCCATGACCCTGATTGCCGATGGTATTTCAAGTCTCCCACCAACGGCGATGAAAGAGCTTGAGGACGGGTCGATGGAGACGAGGACAAACATTCCTCGTTGGATTGTCAAGCCGCATCCCGAGCTGCGACGGTTCGACATCTGGAATCAGCTCATGCTGTCGCTCCTCGCATGGGGTAATGCATATGCGATGATTATTCGCCGGCCAACAGACAACGTCATCATTGCGCTCGATGTGTTGGACCCCGATGCGGTCCACGTGGAGTGGCATCCGGATAAGCCTTATGCGCGGCGCTACAAAATCAATAGTCAGGGTCGATGGTATGACTCTTCGGAGATCTTCCACATTCAGGGTCCTACGCTGCCTGGACAGGCTGCCGGTCTTTCGGTCATCGCGCAAGCTCGCGAGGCTATCGGGCTGGGGCTCACGCTTGAGGAGTTTGGTTCCCGTTACTTTGGGCAGGGTTCTCAGGCAAAAATCGTTATTGAGATGCCGCAGTCGGTGGAATCATCGGAGGCAGCTCGAATTGTCAAGACCTATGAGCGGTTCCACAAGGGACCAGGTAACTGGCATCGACCGGCTATTATGTCTGGCGGTGCAAAGCTCCACAATATCTCGATTCCACCGGATGATGCGCAGTTCTTGGAGAGCCGTCAGTTCCAGGCTATCGATGTGGCTCGTTGGTTTAGGGTGCCGCCTCACCGAGTGGGCATCATCGGTGTGCAGACTTCGTGGGGCTCTGGCCTCGCGGAAGAGAATTTAGCGATGTTGCAGCACACCTATCGTCCTTGGATTACTCGTTTTGAAGCTGCGTTGACCTCCTATTCTCCTGGTAGCGACGATGCTGGCACATTGATTTTCCTGAAGACCGAAGCTTTGACACGTGGCACTTACGGAGAACAGGTTGAGAACTACACGACGCTGTTCGAAAAGGGCCTGATTACTCGTGACGAGGGGCGTATTCCTCTTGGCTTCCCGAAGGCCGCGAAGGATGGCGATTCTTACTACTACATGCCTCCTATGACCACCCTTGATGAGGATGGTGAGCTGGTCGGAACGTTGCAGGACGGCACTGATCCGAATGCGCCGGGAGGCAGTACCTCGGGGGGTAGTTCTAAAAAGACTCCTAATAAAGGTGCCCCTAGCAAGGCAGCAGACAAAGCCCGAAAACAGAAGGAAGCTAAGCAATGAGTGCCGCATGCGGCGAAGGGAGTTCTGAATGACTAGAAACATCGAACGCCGCTATGTTACCAGTGATGTTGAGCTGCGCTATACCGGCGGTAAGACTTACATCGAAGGGTATGCAGCGGTGTTTAACAAGAGGTCTGACAATCTCGGGGGTTTTGTCGAAACTGTCGAGCCAACAGCTTTCAACAAAACGGTACAGGAGGCAGACGTCCGTGCGCTTTATAACCACAATGCCAACATGGTGCTGGGACGCTCCAAAGCTGGCACGCTGGAGCTGTCACTGGATAGTACTGGCCTTCATTATCGGGCGCTCGCTCCGGACACATCGTACGCGCGGGATCTGACGGTTCTGTTAGAGCGCGGTGATGTGAACCAGTCTTCGTTTGCATTCTTCAATATCAATGACAAGTGGGACGAGACCGAGGACAGCATTCCGCTGCGGCACCTCCATGAGGTTGGCCTGGTGGATGTATCTCCGGTTACTTATCCCGCGTACCAGGATGCGACCTCCGGTGTTATCCGCGAGGCTGCTGTCGCTGGTCTAGCTAAGCGTTGCGGTCTCCAGGTTGGAGACCTGTGTGACGTTGAAGCTATCCGTAACGCCATTCGCAGTGGGCCGAACACGTCAACTACCGGGCCGCTTACCAGCACCCGTGACGGACTCACCCAGGTCGAGTGGGCAACGAGGGAGCTTGCCAAGCAGGTAGAACTCGAAGCCAGTTTCAAACTGGCAAAGTAACGCCGGCAGAGTCCACGTTACATGTCAATTCATGTAATTTCAATGCACTCCAAGAGTGCAGAGAGGAGTTAACCATGCCTGATGACAAGGTTAACGAAACTCCTCTGCTCCGGAAGCTTAATGAGCAGCGGGTAACTGCGGCTCATGCGCTCAGGGAATACCTTGAGCGTGCGGCTGAAGGAACGGAGATGTCGGCGGAAGACAACTCTGCGTACGAGCGAGCTAATAACGACATTGATCGTTACGGTAAGCTGATCGCGGATGAGATCAAGCGCCAGGGCGAAGAGCGTGACTACGCGACTGCGTGGGAAACGGCTCTTCAGAAGCAGGGCGGCAAGAATCGTTCTAAGGAGAACGATAACAAGGAGCCGACCCTGGCTGACAAGATGCGAGCCGACCTCAAGGCCTCCAAGGCTGGCGAGACCCGAAATGGGGGTGCTTACCAGGAGATTCCGGATCACCGGCAGTTTGTTGCTGAGCATCGTGACCTGCTCGCAGGTACGGCTACTAAGGGTGCCGAGCTTGTCCCGGTAACCCTGGTCGCATCGCTGTACGAGAAGCTGTTCGATGACACCGCGATTCTGTCGACGGGTCCGACTATTCTTCGTACTGCCTCTGGTGAGCAGCTTAAGCTCCCGCGTCTGACCGCTTTGGGTGCTGTCACTCAGTCGCAGTCGCGTGTTGCTGAAGCTGGTCCGATTATCGAGGGTGACCCGACCTTCGACCAGGTCGCGCTGGATGCCTACAAGTACGCTCAGTACACGCAGGTTTCCCGCGAACTTGTCGAGGATGGTGTTCTCGATATCGAATCGCTGATTGGTGCTGTGCTTGGGCGCAACATCGCGAACTTCGTTGGAGTAGACCTTACCCTGGGTACCGGTACTTCGCAGCCTCGTGGTGTGCGTACCCTAGTCCCGGCGGGTAACAAGGTCGCTGGTGCATACGCGACGGATATTACGTCTGCAACTCAGTTTGACAAGTTCTTCGATGTGGTCGCCAAGCTCAAGCCTGGTTACCGGCGCGGGGCCAAGTGGCTGGTTAATGACCAGTCTACTTTCCCGCTTCGCAAGCTGAAGATGAACTCTCAGTACGCCTGGGAGCCTAATCTTCAGGGCGCCGGTCAGCCGGACATGTTCCTCGGCTACCCCATTCTCACTGACCCGAATGTTCCTGTGTTCGGTGCTGCTGCGGGTGTATCTGCGATCTTTGCGGATTTCTCCATGTACTTCGTGCGCATGGTTAAGGACGTTCGGATCGAGTGGTCGATGGAGTTTGCCTGGGTGAATGATCTGCTCTCAGTGAAGGCTGTCTTCCGTGCTGATGGTGACGCGATCGACGACGCTGCTTTTGCGGCGCTCGATCTGACCTCGTAACCGTCGGGTGGTGGAGCTGTGGACGACGATGAATAGCTCCACCACCCACACTAACTCAAACGAAAGGACTTTGAAATGGCTGACATCCGTAAGGGTGACATCTTCGAATTCGCTGGCGGCACCGCTGAGGTTCAGTTGGTACAGGCTAACAGTGAAGGTGGGCTGGATGTAGTGCTTCGCTACGCTGAGTCCCGCGAGGAACTTTCCCGCAACGTGTACCGCAAGGGCGGTCCGGATGAGCGCGACGAGGATGTCGAGACTCATGCCGAGGATTACGAAGATGACGAAGTTGAGGACGAAGAGCTTGTAGTTGAGGACGAAGAGGACGACTTCAGCTAACTAAGACTAACTTAAGGAGGTGGGCTGTGACCACGAGTTTTGATGGCATTAAGTGGTTCCCCCGAGCCCGAATCGAGAAGTTCGGACAGGGCGAGGTTGACTTCGTACGAAGCCTGACTGGTATCGCTGATCCTGATGGAGATACTCTGCGTCGCTACGTCGACCCCTATGAGGTTATCGAGGTTGAGGGAAATCTTCTCACAACTGTTGGTCTTAACCGACTGACTAACCTACTGATCGGGGCTGGCGCGCAGGCGTTGACTGCTACTGCTATTCGGCTCGGTGTTGGCGACGACACTACTGCTGCTGCGGTGACAGATAGTGATTTGTCGACTACGACTAACCAGTACTACCGCGTTATGGATGCGACTTATCCGTTGCAGGCAAATGATGTTGTGACAGTCAAGTCTACGTACTCAACCGGTGATGCAAACTTTGCCTGGAACTGTTGGGGCATTGACGTTGGAACACCTACTGTTGCATCGAGCGGTACTGTGTCCGCTCTGCTGTTTAATCGTAAGGTGGCTTCGCTGGGCACCAAGGTTTCGGGTACTTGGACTTTGACCACGACCATCACGTTTAGCTAAGGGGACATGATATGGAAGTAGTTTTGCTCAACTCAGAGCGCAGGTGGGAATGTCCGAATTGTACGTTCACTGATGTAACGCGAGAGGCGAGTCCTCATTCGCGGTTCCACTCGTGCCGAGGTCTTAAAGGTTTGACTGCTCCCATGGTACCGGCTGGTACCCGCTGCCAGGTGCGAACTGTTGAGCGTGAGGATTATGTAGGGACAGAGCAAGTTCAAGTGGATGACGAAGGTCGTCCAGTGATGGCGATTGTTACTGATCGGGATGACGGCCAGGATTGTGCCGTGCTTGCCCCGTTGGTAGGAGTTGGAACGGAGGCATAAAATGGCATGGTCTGCAAGCGCGGCATTTAGATCGACCTTTGTAACGTTCGTTTCGATTCCCGCCGAGGCGCTGGATCTGGATACTGACGCGTTCAAGGTTACGCTTTGGGATAATGATATTATCCCTAACAAAGATGACACTCAGGCGAACAACGCTTATGCGGCTGGTCAGTGGGTGTCGGCGGGCAACGAGGTATTTGACGGTGCTGAATGGGCGGTTGCTGGTGTAGCTTTGGCGGCACCCGCAGTATCTACTGGTGCCGGTTTCGTGATGTGGGATGCGACTGACACTGCTAGTGGTACCTCGGCAACTTTGGCGGCAGTATTTGGTTGCATGGTTTACGATGATACGTCGACTACACCTGCTGATCAGGGTATCTGCTACAACTACTTCGGCGGCACGAACTCGGTTACCGATGGCACGTTCACCGTTGTGTGGCACGCGAACGGTATTCTGCGAATTACTGTCTAAGGAGGGTCAGCATGGCTAGATATTCTGGTGGTTTTCGAACTACTGGTGCAGGCTCGACTACTCTCCCTATTGCCGGCATTACTGCGACAACACTTGTTCGACCTCGTATTAAAGAAATTGGTGCGTTTAATACGACTGCTGTTGCTGTGGCATTGGCAGTAAGACGAATCACGGCACTAGGAACAGCGGGCGCCGCTGAGGTTGAAGTATACGATACCGACCCGGTACAGGTTGCACTCGCCACGCTTTTGAATACGTGGACGGTGGCTCCCACCTTTGTGTCTGGTAATGTTCGTGTCGCTACACTGGGTGCTGTAGTAGGTTCAGGTGTCATTTGGACTTTTGGCGGAGAAGGATTAGTAGTTCCTAATACCACCGGAGATGGCGTTGTGCTTGTTCCTCTTACTGGGACTGGACAGATCTGTGATGTCTACATTAACTGGGAGGAGTAAGAATGGCCACTTACACTATTGACTGGGTAAATGTTATTACTTCAGACGTAGAAGTTGTCGGTGACTCTTTATCTGCTAGTGGAGGTGCACTTTTCGTTATTAAGGATGGTAACTATGTGTACGCAACAGATCAGGCCTTAGTCCAGAGTGTCGTTAGTAGTACTATCGGTGACTACAATAGTGGAACGTATACGTACACTATGGATCGTACGGCGGGGGCTAACTTAGTTGTCGAGTCTAACCTAGCCGATTTTATTATGCAGACTGATTTCTTTGTGCTTATTCAGGACTCATCGAACAACCACGCTATTTGCGCTACACGATGGAGCAACTTGGTAAGCCTTGTTAGAACTGGGGCGTAAGGGGGTGAGGCATGGCTACGGTTTGTACTGGTTTTAACCATGCCACTACTCTTGTGTTAACCACTGGAACGGCCGGTAATAAGGTCTTTGATACGGTTGCGGGTACGCATACGTACGACACGACTACTCCTCGTACTGGCGGTCATTGTTTACAAATTGCCTTGACCGGAGCTAACACTCTTGGCTGGGACACTAATACTCTGGGCGCTAGTCAGACGATTCTGGTTCTCTCGGGGTGGATTTACGTATCGACTGACCACACTGCTACTACTCAGTGGGGTTACATCGGCACGGCTGCGGCAGCAGAAAGTATCTCGATGGAGCGCATCGGTACGTCTGATGGTACTAATCCCAAAAAGCTTCATCTGTGGAGCGCGGCGACCTCGACGGGGCAGTTGTCCGATACTTTGATAGAGGCTAATACGTGGTATCATATCGACCTTCGTATTAATGTGGTGGCTAATCCGTGGGTGATTGAGTGGCGAATTAATGGCATTCCGCAAACGACTTTTCAGCCGGCTAGAGCAGCAACTACTATCGCATCTTGGCGTTATGGGATTATTTTTGCTGCAACCGGTACGTACCGTTTCGACGATTGGATTCTCTCAACAACGACTGGTGACTATCCGTTTGGTCCGCACAGCGTTAAACTGTTGACTCCTACGGCATGTACTCTAAGCGGCACAGCAGCTAACTGGAATACGTTTACTGCTAATGGTACATTGGCTGCTTGGAATGCAGCTACAGCACTGGCAAACATTGACGAGGTACCTCCGGTTATGGGCGCTTCGTCAGACGGTTTTTGTCAGATTACTCTGCTTACAACAGACTACGTTGCCGTTGATATGTCTTCATATACATTGCGCGCTGGTGAGAAGATCTCAGCGTTACGGATGCTAGCTCCAGGTTGGGCTACAAGCACAACAGGTGCAACTATTGGGTTTAGAAGCTTCAATGGAACAACGGAAACAACTCTGTATGCGGTTGCCGATCCAGGCTTTGATAATACTAATTCAGCAACAGCTTGGGTCTGTAAGATGTGCACGCTAGCTGATTTCGATACGCAGGCTGAACTTGATGCTTTAGTGTTCCGCGTAGGCTTCTCAGGTGATGCTACTCCGGATATTGGTATTCATGCTATTTATGGAGAACTAGCAGTGAAGGAGGAAGCCCTTCCGCAGCTTATAATGGCGAGGTGGTGATCTAGTGAGTAGCTTGATTCGTTTTGGTCCAACAACTCAACCATCGCCAGCTCGGGGTACTCCTTCGCAAATTATTAGTCCTCCAGTAACAGGCGCACCCGGTACAAACGCTCCGGCTGAAAATGCTTCTGTCACTGTTATTGCGAACACAGTAACAACTACTATTGTTTCCAATGTAGGCTTGGCAACGGTAACTGTTACAGCTAACAATGCGGGACCATCGGTTCGCGTTAATGCTGGTGTGGCTACGGTCAGTGTAACAGCGGAAGATATTGACGGGAAGGTAGCACCTGTTGCCGGCCTTGCTGCTGTTTCAGTTGTTGCTGCCGCCAGCATGGGCGTGGGTCCTCCCGCAGGTAACGCTGCGGTTTCCGTTGTAGCTAATAATTCTACGGTTATTACGGGAACTATGGCCCCGGCTGGCAATGCGCTGGTAACGGTAACAGCTAACCAGTCCGCGATAGGCGTTAAGACCAATGCGGGTGCCGCTGCGGTCTCGGTGGCTGCTAATGATATCGACGCAAAAGTTAATCCCAATGCTGGCTCGGCTGCGGTCACGGTTGCGGCCAATCAGCCGACAACGCGGGTCGTCATTAACGCTGGTTCTGCTGCTGTTGCGGCAACAGTCAGCAACGCTGCTCCGAACGTAAAGGTCAACGCTGGCCTCGCAGCGATAACGGTTACTGCTAACGATGCCGTAGTCAGTACGGTCTCGCCGACGAATGTTTTCCCTACGACGGCTACTGTTTCGGTAAGCGCTGGTGATGTCGACGCGGGTGTAGCGCCTTCTACGGGTAACGCTGCTGTTGCGGTAACAGTCAACAACGCTGCTCTGAACGTAAAGGTCAACGCTGGCCTCGCAGCGGTAACGGTTACTGCTAACGATGCCGTAGTCAGTACGGCTACCTTGGTTAATGTTTTCCCGACCACGGCTAATGTGTCGGTGGTCTCGGGCGACATTGACGCGAAGGTCGGTCCTGTTGCTGGCGCGGCGGTAACTGCCACAGCTAACCAGCCCGGTCCGTCAGTCAAGGTTAACGCTGGTGTAGCCACTGTCACTGTTACTGGTCTCAGTGTCACTGTTAACACGCGTCCTAACGCTGGTAACGCCTCTGTTATTGCAGTAGCCAATAACGGCTCGATCTCTATGCGAGTCAATGCTGGTATAGCAGCGGTTACTATAAGTGCAAACACTCCGACAGTTCCTCAGGCGGGTGTGGCCCTGGCTGGTTTTGCTTCGGTTACAGTCAGTGCACTAGTCGCGTCGATTGAAGCGGTTAGCGTCAGCCATTACAGTGGTATCAGTGGAGCGACAATAACTGGCGAACACTCGGGTAACCCTGCCACAGGGACATCTGGGATTAGCGGTGCTACCGACAATAGCAATTCAACGAACACAGTGACAAGAGTGGAAGGAGGATAGGATGGAACGAGTACAGCGCAATACTCCTTCTACGCTGTCAGTTACGTTCTACGCAAACGAGTCTCCAGTCGATCCTGACGGCCAGGCTGTCACTGTCTCTGCGGTCAAAGCGGATGGAACGGTTCACACCAGTTCCACCGCTGCGACTCGCACGGGGGTGGGGGTGTATACGTACGCCCTACCTAGTCAGTCAGCGTTGCAGTATCTCACGTTCTCGTGGAACGGCTTGATCGGTGGTGTCTCCACTACGTTGCAGACCGAAGTCGAGATTGTTGGCGGGTTCCTCTTTACGATTGCGCAGCTTCGTGCGTATGACTCATCGCTAACCGTAGGCAAGTATCCCTACATTAAGATGGTCGAGGCACGTATGAGCGTGGAGAACGAGTTTGAGCGGATCTGCAATCGAGCCTTTGTGCCGCGCTTCCAACGCGAGACTCTGAACGGCGACGGAACTGAACACCTCTGGCTGGAGAAGCCTGACGTCCGAGCTATTACTAAATTGACGGTTGACGGTGTCGATAAGCTAGCGGCCTGGGTAACTGCGGGGCTGCTCAGAGTAGACAAAGATGCAACTAATCTGCTTTTCTTCGAGGAGGGGACAGGCTGGTTCCCCGAGTGGTCAGACATTGTTATAGAATATGAACACGGCATGAAGCATGTGCCCTTTCCAATCTACGATAAGTCACAGCAGCGTGCTCGCGGTTACCTGACCAGTAAGAATGCTCGTATTGATGAGCGGGTGTCGGTGGTAAACGCGGAAGGTTTCGGTCGCTTCAATCTGGCGACGCCGGGTATGGAGATGGGCTTTGGCCGCTACGTGCGTGCGGGTAAGGGTGTGTATTACACCGGAATTCCTGAGATTGATGCGGTACTTAAAGACTTCATCTACGAATCAGCGGGTGTTGCTTAATGCCCGGAACATATGCCTTCGATGTTAAAGATGCCTTGGTTGATAAACTGCTGCTTGAACCGGGCCTTGCCGCGTTGGTAGCTGACGATGCGGTTACCTACGGGTACGGTGTGTGGTCTGTGCCTGGTCGTCCCCGAGCGACTATCTGGGTCGGGGAAATTGAGTGGGACGACGAGAAGTCGGTCGGCCTCGGTCAGTCGCGTCGCGACGAATGGTTTCGAATCATGATAACAATTGAGGTAACTTTCCCCGGTGACACGCAGAAGGAAGCCAACTATCGGGCTCGTGATTATATGAAGATCATAGAAGCGATGGTTCGAAATCCACGGTGGTCAGGATTGCCGGTGCTCGAATCAGAAATCAAGCCGCAGCTATTGGGCGAGGGACCGGGCGACATGGGACGAAGCGCCATGCTGATTATGTCA
>Ga0184627_10001153_pt1 | contig 10609 bp, 9 predicted proteins | sample PLM3_127_b1_FD_133150 | JGI IMG/M metagenome (GOLD analysis project Ga0184627, IMG submission 133150) | Groundwater sediment microbial communities from an aquifer in East River, Colorado, USA - PLM3_127_b1 | ecosystem: Environmental > Terrestrial > Soil > Riparian zone | place: USA: East River...
TCAGAAGTCGCCCGGCGCGATATGCACCGGATGCCACCTACCAGAGCGAGCTTGATGCCATACGGATGAGCCTCGTAACTTGTTGAATTAAAAGGCGCAACTGATTCATGTGTGCGCTGAACGGGGTGTGCGGTGTGCGCTCCGGACCTCTGCGCCGGCGAGCGCACAGCGGGCGACGACCCTCCGGACGCGAGAGGCGGCCCGAGCACGCTCTCTCACGCGCGTGGCAGGAATTGCCATGCTGCGCGGTCAGCCGCGATGCAGTTTCTGCGATCGATCGCCGTAAGTGCTTCCATGTGGCGGTGCGGCCGGTGCGTCACTGTTTGCAGCCGCGTGAAGCGTGGCGTCCGTTGGACTGTTGCCGGCGATCGCTCTGCTCGCCGGCGCGGTGTGCGGACTGCTGCCGGCGCTCGCGTCGCTCGCGCGGGCGTGGGCGCTCGCGCCGCTGGTGGGCGTCGGCTGGATCGCATGGTACGCAGGCCGGGTCGACGGACGAAGCGGACCCGGGGCAGCGACCCATCGGCTGACGGTCGTCGTTCTGGTCGTGGCGTTCTTTTTCGCAGGCGTGGTGCTTGCCGCTGACGCGCGCGATCGCGCGCTCCAGACCCCATTGCGGACGCTGCTCGATCGTGAGGTCGGCGGCTTTGCCCTCGAGACCGCGGGACCTGGCGCCCGGCACGATCCGATGCCGGTGCGGGCCCTTCTCCTCGAAGACGCGTCGCGGGGGAGCGACTTCACCACGCTCCAGGCGGCTGTCACGTCGGTACGGCTCCGTGGCGTGTGGCGTCGCGTCACGGGCAACGTCTCGCTCACCGTGGGCGGCCGCCTGTCGCCGGACCACGCGGGCGAGTGGCGCGCCGGGCGCAGCGTCGAGGCCGCCGTCACATTTCGGCGTCCGGCGCGATACCTGAATGAGGGCGTGCCCGACTTCGAGCGCGACCTCGCGCTGGCCGGCACGACGCTCTTCGGATCGGTGAAAAGCGGGCTGCTCGTCGATCTGCAGGCAAACGGGAGCCGCATCGAGGAGACAGCAGGCCGTATCCGGCGTCACGTGAGGCGGAGTGTCGAGCGGTGGGTCGCCCGTCACGATGCCGTCTCGGGCGCCATCGTGACCGCCGTGCTCATCGGCGACCGCACGGGGCTGCCCGAAGACATCCGGCTGCGGCTGCAGGCAGCCGGCACGTTTCACGTCATTGCCATCTCCGGCGGCAACATCGCCATCCTCGCGGGGCTGATCCTTGCCGCACTCCTCGTGTGCGGGGTGACCGGGCGTCCTGCCGCGCTCGTGACGCTGCTCCTGCTTCTGGCCTACGCGCAGGTCGTGACCGCCGGCGCCTCCGTGTGGCGGGCGACGCTCATGGCCGTGCTCTATCTCGGGGCGCGGCTGCTCGATCACCGGAGCCCGCCATGGCATGCCCTCGCCCTCGCGGCGGCACTTGTCGTGTGCGCGCGGCCGCTCGACGTGCGCGACGCCGGGTTCATCCTCACCTTCGGGGCCACGGCCGCACTGCTGGAAGGCGCGCGCCGCGCGGCGCCCTTCGGCCCTTCGGCACGCTCAGGGTCGCCCCGAGCGGAGTCGAGGGGCGGCAAGGCTCAGGGCAGGCCCGGGATGCCGCGCCACGTCGTCACCGGGTGGCTGGTCGCATCGCTGGCTGCCTCCCTGGCCGCCGAGATCGCGCTGCTGCCGGTGAGCGCGCGGACCTTTTCACGAGTGACGAGCGCCGGGCTCCTGCTCAATCTGGCGGCCGTGCCGCTGATGGCGCTCGTCCAGGTTGGCGGGATCGTCGTGTCGTGCCTGGGTGGCGTGCAGACGATCGCGGCGCCGGCCGGGTGGGTCGCGCACGCCGCGGCAGCCGGGCTGGTCGGCAGCGCGCGTCTCGTGGACGCAGCGCCCTGGCTGGCCAGCCGTGTGCCGCCCCCGTCTCTCATCCTGGTGGCGGCGTACTACCTTGGCCTCGCGGTGGCGTTGCTCGGAGACGGCATCCGCCGCGCCTGCGGCGTGGGCCTGCTGCTCGCGTCGGCGGTCGCCATGGTGACCGGCCAGCCCGCCGGGTGGGTGAGCGCCGCCCGGGACCCCGCCACCCTCCGCGTCACGGTCTTCGATGTGGGGCAGGGGGACGCGACGCTCATGCAATTCCCGGATCGATCGACCGTGCTGGTCGATACCGGCGGCATCCCGTTCGGGAACAGCGCGTTTGATGTGGGGAGCCGGGTGTTGGCGCCGGCGCTCTGGGCTCGCGGGGTGCGCGGCCTCGACGCGGTGCTGCTGACGCACGGCGATCCCGACCACATTGGCGGCGCCCGCTCGATCGTCAATGACTTCGCGCCGGTCCAGGTATGGGAAGGCATTCCCGTCGCCCGCCACGCGCCGCTCCAGGACGTGCTCAGCGAGGCGTTGACCCTCGGAGCGAAGGTCGAGCGGCGGCAGGCAGGGGAGGAGATGTCCAGGGGCGGCGCACGCGTCCGGGTGCTGCATCCCCCGATGCCGGACTGGGAGCGGCTGCGCGTGCGCAATGACGACTCGGTCGTCGTGGAGGTGCTCTATGGCGACGTCGCCGTGCTGCTGCTGGGCGATGTGGGTGCCGGGATCGAGCGCTCGATCCTGTCGCGGTTGACTCCGGCGCGCCATCGAATCCTGAAGGTTGGGCATCACGGTAGCGGCACGTCCACCTCGCGCGAGCTCCTGGAACACTGGCGTCCCCAGGTCGCCGTGATCAGTTGCGGCCGCGGGAACACGTTCGGCCATCCCGCGCCGGCAGTGCTGCAGCGCCTCGAATCCATCGGCGCGGCGATCTACCGAACCGATCTCGATGGACAAGTGAGCGTCGATACCAATGGCGTCGAAGTGCGCGTTCGAACGTACGTTGGAGAAAAAAGATGAACTACGAAGGGCACGACGATCACGAAGGGCACGAGTCTAAAACCAGGCTTGCGCGGTGGCCTTCTTATCAATTTCCGTGTCCCGGTGCTTCAACGCGGATTGAAAAGAGTGGTGTTGTAGTTCGTGCGCTTCGTGATCTTCGTGGCCTTCGTGGTTGATCGTGGTTAAGACAAGTGTTTGACCCGCTGCCATTCGTCCTCCATCTCCTGCAGCGTACTATCCTGGAGCGAGCGGCCGCGAGCGGCAAAGGCCTGCTCCACGGCATCGAACCGGCGGGTGACCTTGTCGTTGGCGCGGCGCAACGCGGCCTCGGGCTCGATCCCGAGCTTGCGCGACAGGTTGGCGATTGCAAAGAGCAGATCGCCGATCTCGTCCTCCGCCCGGGAGAGATCCCCGGTCGCCCCCGACTCGACTTCGTGGCGCGCCTCGGCGACCTCCTCCTCGATCTTGTCGAGCACATCGGCCGGCTTCGCCCAGTCGAAGCCGACCGCGGCGGCCCGGGCGCTGATCTCGTACGCGCGCAGCAGCGACGGCAGCGTCTTTGGCACTCCGCTCAGCGTCGTCTGTGGACGCCCCGGGTCGCGACCCTCGGCGTGCCCTGAGCCCTGTCGCCCCTCGACTCCGCTCGGACCCCTGAGCGTGTCGATGGGTGGAAGGGAGGCGCGCTCGCGCGCCTTCATCGTTTCCCACCGCTCGATGACCTGGGCGGTCGTGATTGACGTGTCCTGGTCCTCGCGCGCGAACACGTGCGGGTGCCGGCGAATGAGCTTGTTGCAGATCGCCTCGATCGCATCGGCGATTGAGAAGTCACCCGCCTCTTCGCTGATCTGCGCCAGGAACACGGCCTCGTACAGGTAATCGCCCAGCTCTTCGCGCAGGTCCGCCGGCGTGCCGCTCTCGATCGCCTCGAGCACCTCGTAGGTCTCCTCCAGGACGAACGGGCGGAGCGAGGCCACCGTCTGCTCGCGATCCCACGGGCACCCATCGGGCGCCCGCAGTGCGCGCATGATCTCCACGAGCCGGTCGAATCGAGCGCCTGCAGTCTCGGCCATGATGTCTCCGGCGCGTATGCTACCATCCGGCATTGTTCATGAACTTTGTAGTTCTGAGTTTGTACTTGGGTTGGTAGCGATGAGAGAAGAGAGGCCAGCCCACGGCGACCACGAGGCGTCGGCGATCAACTTCGTCGCGTTCGTGTTGTCGCTCGCGCACACGGCGGCGGTGCACTTCGGCGACGTGCCTGACCCCGTCAGCGGCGCGAAGATCGAGGCCAACCTCCCCGCCGCCCAGCAGATGATCGACATCCTGGCGCTGATCGAAGAAAAGACGCGCGGCAACCTGACGGCGGAAGAGCGCCAGCTGCTCGAGCAGGTGCTCTTCGAGTTGCGCCTGCGCTTCGTCCAGATGCAGCACGCATCCGGGTCGGCGGCGTCGGAGCCGAAATCGCGCATCATCCTCCCTTGAGCCCTGAGCGAAGTCGAAGGGTGAGCCCCGAGAGTGGTCCAGGCGGGAGCCCCGAGCGCGGTCGAGGCGTGACCTTTCCTGCCACCATTACGTTCCTCGGTACCGGCACCTCGTCGGGGGTTCCCATGATCGGCTGCACCTGCGCCGTGTGCCGCTCGGCGGATCCGCGCGACCGCAGGCTGCGCCCGTCCATCCGTGTCGAGGTCCAGGGCCGAGCGTCGATCCTGGTCGACACAAGTCCTGACCTTCGCCAGCAGGCGCTGGCGTACGGTGTCGTGCGCGTCGACGCGGTGCTGTTCACGCACAGTCACGCGGATCACATCCTCGGCCTCGACGAGATTCGCCGCTTCAACTTCATGCAGGAGGAGCCGATGCCCTGCTACGCCACCGCGGCGGCCTGGGCAAGCATCCGGCGGACGTTCTATTACATCTTCGACGGCGCGCCGCGGGAGGGCGGCGGCATTCCTCGAATCGACGCGCACGACATCGCCGGTCCTTTCACCATCGCAGGCGTCCACGTCGTTCCCGTGCCGCTGTGGCATGGACGGTTGCCGATTCTCGGATTCCGCTTCGGCGACTTTGCCTATCTGACCGATTGCAGCGCCATTCCCGACGACTCGTGGCCGCTCGTGGCGGGCGTCGATACGCTGGTGATTGACGCGCTTCGCGACAAGAAGCATCCCACGCACTTCACCGTCGCGGAAGCGATCGACGCGATCGCGCGCATCGCGCCGCGCCGGGCGTTTCTGACGCACATGGCCCACGAGTTGGGGCACGCGGAGACGAACGCGCGGCTGCCCGCGGGCGTCGAACTGGCATATGATGGCCTCGTGGTCGACGCGCTGGTCGATGCCGTGTAACGAAGAGCGGCGCGGACCTTCTCCGCGGGGTCCCCGCCTTGCACGCGTGCGCGGTGGCGTGCCATCCGCTGGGCGATAGGCTCGGCATGGAGGTCCTGCACTTTCCCGATGATCCGCGGCCGCCGTGGCTCGTGCATCCCGTGCTCGCGCTCGGCAATTTCGACGGCCTGCACCGCGGACACCTCAAGGTCGTCGAGCGCGTCAAGCGCGGCGCCGCCGAGCACGGTGGCATCGCGATGGCGATGACCTTCGACCCCCACCCGCCCCGCGTCGTCCGCCCCGACAAGGCGCCGCCGCTGCTGATGACGAAGGATCAGCGCCTCGACGCGCTGGGCCGCGCCGGCATCCATTGCGTGGCCGTCGTCCGATTCACGCGCGAGCTGTCGCAGTGGGATCCGGAGACGTTCGTGCGCACCGTGCTCGTGGAATGGCTGCGCGTCTCGGAAGTGTGGGTCGGCGCCAACTTCCTCTTCGGCCACGAGCGCAGCGGCAACTTCACCACCCTTCGAACGCTCGGCCAGCGGTACGGGTTTCGGGCGGAGAAGATCGACCCAATCCGCTACAAGGAGTTCGTGGTCAGCAGCACGCGCATCCGCCGCCTGGTGGCCGAAGGCCGCATGGACGAGGCCGCCGCGCTCCTCGGCCATCCGTACTCCCTGACCGGCACCATCGTCGAGGGCCGCCGCCGCGGCCGCGAGATCGGGTTTCCCACCGCGAACCTGCAGACCGCCAACGAGCTGATCCCGCCGAACGGCGTCTACGCCACGACGCTGACGATCGACGGGATCGTGCACGCCGCGCTCACCAACATCGGCCTCAACCCGACGTTCGGCGACTGCACGACGGCGACGATCGAGACCTACGTGCTGCACTACGACGGTGACCTCTACGGCCGAGCCGTGCAGCTTGGCTTCGTGCAGCGTTTCCGCGACGAGCGGCGATTTGACGATGTGGATGCGCTGAAGGCGCAGATCGAGGCGGACCGCCGGCGGGCGGAACGACTGTTTACGCGACTGTCGGTTTAAAAGGGGTCGGGAGTCATTTTTCGAGGACACTAATGTGAGCGTCGCGTACTGTCCTCGACAAATGACTCCCGACCCCATTTCATATGCTGCGCCTCTATAACACGCTCTCACGTCAGGAAGAGCCGTTCGCACCGCTGCAGGGCAACACCGTCCGGATGTACGTCTGTGGCCCCACCGTCTACGCCCGTGCGCACATCGGCAATTTCCGGACGTTCGTCTGCCTGGACGTGCTGCGCCGTACGCTCCAGTACGTGTGCGGCTTTGACATGCGGGAAGTCGTGAACTACACCGACGTCGAGGACAAGACGATTGCCGGCGCCCAGCAGGCGGGCGTGCCGCTTCGCGAGTACACGGAGCGGTGGATCACAGCGTTCCGCGAGGATGCGGCGCAGCTTGGGATCGAAGACGCGGAGGAAACGCCGCGTGCCACGGACGAGGAGAACCTGCGGGCGATGGGCGACATGATCGTGGCACTCGAGCGCAACGGCCATACCTATCGCCGCGAGGGCTCGATCTATTTCAAGATCTCGACGCTGCCCGGGTACGGGCGGCTCGTGAAGCTCGATCGCGAGCGCATGAAGGACGGCGCGCGGGTGGACGCCGACGAATACTCGAAGGACGACCCGCGCGACTTCGTCCTGTGGAAAGCGTCGCGCCCCGGCGAGCCCTCATGGGACTACGGCACCGGTCCGGGCCGGCCGGGGTGGCACATCGAGTGTTCGGCGATGGCGCTCCGGCTCCTCGGCGGGCCGCCGATCGACATCCACGCCGGCGGCGTCGACCTGATCTTTCCCCATCACGAAAACGAAATCGCACAGAGCGAGGGGGCGACGAAGGAGGAGTTCGCGCGCTTCTGGGTGCACATCGAGCACCTGTTCGTCGAGAGCGGGAAGATGTCGAAGTCGCTCGGCAACGTCTACACGCTTGCCGAGATCACCGCGCGCGGGCACCGCGCGTCGGCGCTGCGATACCTCCTCCTGTCCTCCCATTACCGGAAGCAGCTCAACTTCACCTGGACCGGCATGGACCAGGCGGAGGAGGCGATTCGCCGGATCATCGACTTCAGGGCGCGGCTCGATGGCGTCGTGGCCGAGGGCACACATCCGCGTGTCCGGGACACGACGGAGTACGCCCGGCAGGCGTTCCGAGCCGCGCTCGAGCACGATCTCAATACCGCGGCCGCGCTGGCGGCCGTCTTCGATCTGGTCCGGGACGTGAATGCAGCCATTGACGCCCGGGAGATCTCAGTGTCGGAGGCGCGGACGGTCCGGGAGGCGATTGACGAGTTCGACCGTGTGCTGGGGGTCGTGAGCCTGCGGCAGGCGGAGGATGCGCAGCCGGCCGTGGCCGTGGAGGAGATCGAGCGGTTGATCGGGGAGCGGCAGGCGGCGCGCCAGCGGCGTGACTTCCCGGCCGCGGACCGCATCCGCGACGAGCTCGCCGGACGCGGGGTGCTCCTGGAGGACAATGCGGGCGGGACGCGGTGGAAGAAGAAATGAGCGCGATCACGCCGAACACCAAGACCGCCGTTCCGCACATCAAGACGAGCCTGCCTGGGCCGAAGGCCAAGGCCATCATCGAGCGCGACGCCAAGGTCGTGTCGCCGTCCTACACGCGTGACTATCCGCTGGTCATCGCGCGCGGCGAAGGCGCGACGGTCGAGGACGTGGACGGGAATGTCTTCCTCGACTGCACTGCGGGCATTGCGGTGACCGCCACCGGCCATGCACATCCCGAGGTCGTCCAGGCCATCGTCGAGCAGGCGCGCAAGTTCCTGCACATGTCAGGCACCGATTTCTACTACGAGCCGCAGGTACGGCTGGGCGAGGAGCTCTCGGCGATTGCGCCGATGAAAGGCCCGCACCGCTCGTTCTTCGGGAACTCCGGGACGGAAGCCGTGGAAGCGGCGCTCAAGCTGGCGAAGTACTACACGAAGCGCCACAACATCATCGCCTTCCTCGGCGCGTTCCACGGCCGCACGATGGGGTCGCTCTCGGCCACGGCAAGCAAGGTGACGCAGCGCAGGGGGTATTCGCCGCTCGTGCCCGGCACGTACCACGCGCCGTTTCCGGACTGCTACCGCTGTCCCCTGAGCATGACACCCGATGCCTGCGCGGCCGAGTGCCTCGCCTTCATCGAGCACCAGCTGTTCGTGCATCTCGTCTCGCCGGACGAAGTGGCCGCGGTGATCGTCGAGCCCATCCAGGGCGAGGGTGGCTACATCGTCCCGCCGAACGTCTTCCTGCAGCGCCTGCGCGAGCTCACGAGCCGGCACGGCATCCTGCTGATCGCGGACGAAGTGCAGTCGGGGATGGGGCGCACCGGGAAGATGTTCGCGATCGAGCATGCCGGCGTCGAGCCGGATATCGTGACGGTGGCGAAGGGGATTGCGTCGGGGTTGCCGCTGGGCGTGGCGACCGCGCGGTCGGAGGTGATGTCGTGGCCGCCCGGGACGCACGCCAGCACATTTGGCGGAAATCCCGTCTCGTGCGCCGCCGCGCTGGCGACGATCCGGCTGCTGCGCGACGGGCTGGTGAAGAACGCGGAGACCGTTGGCGCGCACATGATGGCGGGCGCGAAGGCGCTGATGGAGAAGCATCGCCTCATCGGCGACGTGCGTGGGCGCGGCCTGATGATCGGGATCGAGCTCGTGCGGGACCGGCAGACGAAGGAGCGCGCCACCACCGAGCGCGACAGGCTTGTTCGCGAATGCTTCACGCGCGGGCTGCTGGTGCTGGGCGCCGGCCGCAACGCCATCCGCCTGTCGCCGCCGCTCGTGCTGACGACGCCGCAGGCCGACACGGCGATCGAGATTCTCGACCAGGCGCTGACGGCGATTGGCCGCTAAAACCACGAAGGTCACGACGATCACGAAGGTCACGAAAAACCCAAATTGTGTTTCGTGTTCTTCGCGACTTTCGTGCGCGTCCTGGTGTCGGCGCGGGATGTGCAGTCGCCGGGGGCCATGGCCCCGGATGCCCGCCAATCCCTTGGGAAAGCGGGCGAAGACTTCGCATGCGGAGAATTAACCCGCCGCGGGTACGCAATTCTTGAGCGCCGGTATCGGACCCGGTGCGGCGAAATCGACATCATCGCGCGCTCCGGGAAGACCCTGGTGTTCGTCGAGGTGAAGGCGCGGAAGGGCCATAAGTACGGCGGCGGTGGCGAGGCGGTGACCCCGTGGAAGCAGCAGCGGATCGTGCGGATGGCGATCGACTTCCTGGCGCGCCGCCGCTGGCTGGACCAGCCCTGCCGCTTCGACGTGGTGACCGTCGATTTCGAAGGTGGAAAACCGCGTATTGAGGTGTACCCTCATGCGTTCACGGCGTAGGTAGGCAGGCGGGTCATGCTGTTTGGACCCGGCAACAGGAGTCAATGTCCGAACTTCGAAAAGACCCCGTCACCGGCCGCTGGGTGATCATTTCGACCGAGCGTCGGAAGCGTCCGACCGATTTCCTCCTCGAATCCGTCCAGATCGCCCCCGACAGCTCGTGTCCGTTCTGCGAGGGGCACGAGCAGATGACGCCGCGCGAGCTGCTGGCGCTCGGGCGCAACGGCAGCGGTCCCGATGCGCCAGGCTGGACGCTGCGGGTCGTCCCGAACCAGTTTCCCGTGCTGCGCGTCGAGGGGACCCTCGATCGGCAGGCGGAGGGGCTGTTCGACAAGATGAACGGGATTGGCGCGCACGAGGTGATCATCGAATCGCCCCGGCACGGGGACACGCTGGCGACACTGGACGCGGAGGCGGTGGAGCAGGTGCTCTGGGCGGCCCGCGAGCGCGTCCAGGACCTGAAGCGGGACCGGCGGTTCCGCTCCATCATCATCTTCAAGAACCACGGCGCCGCGGCCGGGGCGTCGCTCGATCACTCGCACTCGCAGTTGATTGCGCTGCCGATCGTGCCGCGCGAGGTGCGGGACGAGGTGGACGGCGCGCGGGGGCACTACGAGACGAAGGAGCGCTGCGTCTTCTGCGACATCCTCCGGCAGGAAACGGCCGACGGCCGGCGTCTCATCGCGGAGAATGCCGACATGGTGGCGGTGGCGCCGTACGCCCCGCGGTTTCCGTTCGAAACGTGGATCCTGCCGCGGCGGCACCAGGCGCTGTACGAGGATGCGCCGCGGCACGAGTACGCGGCGCTGGCGCGGCTGCTCGGGGACATCCTGCGCCGGATGAACAAGGCGCTCCGGATGCCGCCCTACAACCTGCTGATTCACAGCGCGCCGCTGGGGGAGCCGGCGGGCGAGTACTACCACTGGCACGTGGAGATCATCCCGAAGCTGACCAAGGTGGCGGGCTTCGAGTGGGCCACCGGTTTCTACCTGAACCCCACGTCGCCCGAGGAAGCCGCCCAGGTGCTGCGGGATGTGCGTACGTAGAA
>Ga0184627_10001154_pt1 | contig 10608 bp, 9 predicted proteins | sample PLM3_127_b1_FD_133150 | JGI IMG/M metagenome (GOLD analysis project Ga0184627, IMG submission 133150) | Groundwater sediment microbial communities from an aquifer in East River, Colorado, USA - PLM3_127_b1 | ecosystem: Environmental > Terrestrial > Soil > Riparian zone | place: USA: East River...
TATCGCCCGATGCCTTCCGAAGGAGGCCACGCCGACTTCGCACCGAACAGCGACATCGAGACCGATCTGCTCCGCTATCTGCGTGCGAGTTACCTGCACGTGAGCTACGAGCGGATCCTCTCCGGCTCAGGCCTACATGCCATTTACGAATTCTTGCGCGACACGAAGAAGAACGAGCCGACCTGGCTCGCGGAGAAACTGAAAGTCGGGGACCCGGCCGCTGTCATTGCTGAAGCCGGCTTGAAGGGACAGACTGAGATTGCCAAACAGGCGCTCGATCTCTTCGCGTCGATCTACGGCGCGGAGGCCGGCAATTTGGCGTTGAAGGCGCTGGCGTTGGACAGCGTCTACGTCGGCGGCGGCATTGCTCCGAAGCTGCTCGCCAAACTCAAGGACGGGGCCTTTATGAAGGGCTTCACCAGTAAGGGACGATACAAGCGGCTGATGAGTAGCATTCCTGTCAAGGTTGTGATGAACTACAAGACGGCCTTGCTGGGCGCAGCGTCTGTGGCAGTCCAGCTACGCACCGATTCCTCTTCATGAGTCCCACGCAAGACATAGACGCCCTGAAACGCATGGCGGCGCTCGCGTCGGTGGACTACGTCCATGATGGGCAAGTCGTGGGGCTGGGGACCGGCTCCACCGCCCGCCATGTGATCGCGGTCCTGGGCGAACGAGTCCGAGCGGGCTTGGCCATCAAAGGCGTGCCGACCTCCGAAGAGACAGCCGACCTGGCGAGAAGAGCGGGCATTCCTCTGCTGTCGTACGAGGAAGACTGGTCCATTGATATCGCGATTGACGGCGCCGACCAAGTGGACCCGCAGCTCAACCTGATCAAGGGCGGCGGCGGAGCCCTCCTTAGAGAAAAAATCGTAGCTGCCGGCGCTCGACAACTGATCATCGTCGTGGATCACACCAAGCGGGTGCCGGTCCTGGGGAACTCCTTCCCTCTTCCCGTCGAGGTCATCCCGTTTGGCTGGCCGAACACGGCTCGTCGCATCGAGGCCCTGGGAGGAAAGACGGTAATTCGAGAACGCAGGGGACGGATCTTCACAACCGAATCAGGGCACTATATCCTGGACCTGCATGAGGGCCATATCGAAGATCCTGCTGCGCTGGAGACTCAGCTCAACAGGATTCCCGGTGTAGTCGAGAACGGTCTGTTCGTGGGTCGGACGGACCTGTTGATCGTGGGAACTCCACGGGGCGTCGAAGTTCAACAGGCGGCGAGGCAGTGATTCGGCCTGGCAGAGCGCGGGATGTTTGAGCGTCTCATTCGGTTCCTTACCGCGCCAGGCCGCCTGCGAGTGCCAGTGACGCGCCGCCGCGCCCTGGAATCGCTCTCTGTCACGGGCTGGACTCTTATCATCAGGGTTGGATGCGCTGGCTTCTTAGGGAACGCCCTCGGAACGGATTTTCACCGTTTTCTTATACGACGACCTCGTGGTCAGGAATTCGAGCCTTCACCGTCTCAGATGCCAGCAGTCAGAGGTGACAAATTGGATCTGTACAGATTGCCGCGACATGCGATCCCATCCAGGTATGACCTGCGGCTTGAACCGGACCTGACAACCTTCTCCTTCACAGGTGACGAGACTGTGACGGTGACAGTGCAAGAGCCGGCGACGGAGATCCTCCTCAACGCGGCTGAATTGGAGATCATGGAGGCGATGATTGAGAACGGGGGAGGCCTCACCCATCGCGGGATGATCGAACTCAATGAGGCAACCGAACGCTGCCGGCTCACGTTCCCCGCCGCGCTCACTGCCGGTACATGGAAGTTGCGCCTCTCGTTCAGGGGAAAACTGAACGACAAGTTGCGGGGCTTTTATCGCAGCAGCTACAAGGACCAAGCCGGTGCGACGCAGGTGCTGGCGGCGACCCAGTTCGAGGCGACTGACGCGCGCCGGGCATTCCCCTGCTGGGACGAGCCGGACTTCAAGGCCGTGTTCTCGACGACCCTGGCAATTGATCCGGCCTTGACGGCCGTCTCGAACACGGCTGTGCGGTCGGAACGCCTCGAAGGTGGGAAAAAGATCGTGCGATTCGGTGACACGATCCGCATGTCCACCTACCTGGTCGCCTTCATCGTGGGAACGATCGAGGCGACGAAGCCGGTCGCGGTCGGCCGCACACCACTGCGAGTCTGGTGCGTGCCGGGCAAGAGCCGGCTGGCGAAGTTCGGGCAGGAGATTGGAGCCATCTCACTCCGGTTCTTCGAGGACTATTATAGTCTGCCTTATCCGGGGGACAAGCTCGACCTGCTGGCCATCCCTGACTTTGCCTCCGGCGCGATGGAGAACCTGGGAGCGATCACGTTTCGGGAAAGCGCCCTCTTGGTGGACGAGCAGGCTGCTACTCACGCGGAGCTGGAACGGATCGCTGACGTCGTCGCTCATGAGAACGCGCACATGTGGTTTGGAGACCTTGTCACCATGTCCTGGTGGAACGGCCTCTGGCTCAATGAGGCCTTCGCCACCTTCATGGAGATGCTGGCCGTGGACGCCTGGAAGCCAGAGTGGCAGAGATGGACGACCTTCGGCGTCTCACGGGCTGCTGCCCTGTCCGTGGATGGGCTCCACAGCACGAGACCGATCGAGTTCCCCGTCAGCGCGCCGCGCGAGGCTGACGCCATGTTTGATGTGCTCACCTACGAAAAGGGCGCGTCGGTGCTGCGGATGCTGGAGCAGCACCTGGGTCCCGACGTCTTTCGAGACGGTGTCCGCGACTACCTACGCGCTCACGCCTACGGCAACGCCGACACTGGCGATCTCTGGGTCTCCCTCGGGCGAGCGGCCAAGCAACCGGTCCCGGAGGTCATGGACAGCTGGATCTTTCGGCCAGGGTATCCGCTCATTTCGGTGAGCCTTGACGGTCCAGCACTGGTCATTGAACAGCAGCGCTTCACCTATTTGCCCGGCTCCGCGGATGCAAAAGGGCGTGAGACAGACGTCAACCAACGTTGGCAGGTGCCGATTCAGATCAAGATCACCGCAAGAGGGAAGGCCACGACGCGCCGGCTGCTCCTGGCAGAGAAGGGAACACAGATCCAGGTGCCGACAGATTTTGAGTCCGTGCTAGTTAACGAGGGAGGCTACGGATTCTACCGCGTGCGCTATGCACAGGACCTGCTGGAGCGTCTGGTGCAGTTGGTACCAGACGGCCTGGCGCCGATCGAGCGGTTCAATCTCGTGAACGACGCTTGGGCGGCAACGACGGCCGGCCTGATGCCGATCACTGAGTACCTCGACCTGACTGCCCGGTTCCGAGCTGATCGTGACAAGAACGTGTGGGCTTTCCTGATCGAATCATTCCATTTCTTGCACCGGATCGTTGCGCCACCCGATCGTCCGGCCCTTGAAGCATTCGTGCGGGATCGCATTGGCCCCATTGTGACCGAACTGGGATGGACCACGAAACCAGGCGAAAACAATCTCATCCGTCAACTCCGGGGCGATCTCCTCCGCGCCCTGGGGACCATTGGGAATGACCGAAGCGCCCGAACCCGCGCCGCCGAACTCTATCAGGCGTCTAGGCAGACCCCGACTCCTATCGATCCAAACGTGCTCCCGGCGCTCATCGCGATCCTGGCCCATAGCGGGGACGCTGCGCGCTACAACGAGTTTTGGGAGCGCTTTCGCTCGGCAGGGACTCCCCAGGAAGAACGGCGCTATCTCTATTCCCTGGCCGCATTCCAACCGGTTGAATTGCTTCAACAAACTCTCGCGCGCACCATCAACGGCGAGATTCGCACGCAGGACGCCCCGTTTATTGTAAGATTACTGCTCATGAGCGTCTATGGACATGAGCTGGCCTGGAATTTCGTCAAAGCGAACTGGGAGACGATGGACCGACTGTATCCGAAGAACGGGCTGCGCCGGATGTGCGAGGGCGTGATCGGACTTGCGACTCCCGAACTCGAGCGTGACGTGCATGGGTTTTTCACGTCGCGGAAGATTGACCTTGGCGGGAAGACGCTGGATCAGTATCTCGAACAGCTTCATATCGCCGTGACGTTCCGCGAGCGAGCCAGCGGATCCCTGAGGAAGTACGTGGGAAAGTTCTTGACGAGCTGAGTTCCGACTCACTCTGGTTTCTCGTCAGCAGCGAGTGATGCGCCAGGTTTCATTGGCCCGATTGTCCCGACAAGAGTCACATTTCCATAAGGAGAGGGACCTATGGCGACGATTCTTATCATCGACGACGAGAAGGGGATTAGGTCGCTTCTGCGGGAGGTTTTAGAGAATGAAGGTCACCAGGTCATTGAAGCCAGCAACGGCCGCAAAGGCATGGAGCTGTACTTGAAGGCTCCCACCGATCTGGTCATCATGGATATCCTGATGCCGGTCAAAGACGGGATGGAAGCCACCTGGCAACTGACTCATGAGTTTCCGGACGCGAAGATTATCGCCATGACCGCCGGCCGCGGAGACACCAACTTTCTGGACGTGGTGAAGCTGTTCGGCGCGCACCGCACGTTGGAGAAGCCGTTCAAAATGGAGGACATGCTCCAAGCCGTGCGAGAAGAGCTGCAGAAGAAATAAAGGACGGATTCCTCACTCGTGCCGCAGCACTGCAAGGGGCCGTTGGCCGAGGATTCGGAACGTGCTGAGAAAACCAATGGTAAGGGTGAGGAGCACAGTGAGGGTGAAGCCAGTTGCGAGCACAGCAGGCTGGAGCGTCCACGGCAGGTCTAGAATGAAATACAGGACGGCCCAGGAGAGCGTGCTTGCCAGCACAATGCCGATGAGGCCGGCCACCATGCCCAGCAGCGCGTACTCGACCGCGAAGGAGCGGGCGATCAAGCCACGGGTCGCGCCCAGAGCTTTCAGGATCACGGACTCGTAGAGACGCCGGTATCTCGTCGTGGCCAGGGCTGCCACCATGACAATCGCCCCAGCCAGGAGGCAGAACACCGCAATTGCTCGGATCGCCAACGACAGACGGTCCAGGATACGGGCGAAACTGTCTAGCACGTCCCTGATGTTGATGGCCGTGACATTGGGGAAAGCAGCCACCACCGCTTGCTGCAGCGGCACCTCCTTTTCCGGCGGGACTCGCACCGTCGCGACATAGGTAAAGGGCGCGCCCTCCAGCGAACCGGGTGACAAGATCATGTAAAAATTCGTCGAGAAGTTCCCCCACTCGACCTTGCGGATGCTGCTCACCTCCGCCAAAACCGTCGCCCCCTGGATCTCAAGCTCGATAGTGGAACCCAGGTCCACGCCAAGATTTTTGGCTGCCTCGTCCTCGACTGACACCAAGGGCTTCTCGAACACCTGACCTTGCTTCCACCATGTACCTTTGGTAACAACATTGTCTTTGGGCAGACCGTCCAGAAACGTCAGGACATATTCCCGCGTAAAGTACCAACTCTTTCGCCGGTCTGGTTGTTTCTCTCCTTCCTGTTCATATACCTCCTCCGCCTTGACCGGCTGCCCGTTAATCGCATGCAAGCGCGAGCGGACCAATGGCGTTGCTTCTGGGAATGGGTCTCCAGACTTTTCATGGATCACGCGCAAGACACCGTCCTTCTGGTCTGGTTGGATGTCAATGAAGAAAAACGTCGGGGCGTCGGTCGGACGGCTCGCCCCCACCTGGCGGGCCAACGACCGTTCCAGGAGCGAGACCGCAACAATGACCATGACGCCGATGCCGACCGACACCATGACGCCGGTCGCCTGACTGCCAGGACGATGCAGATTTCCGATGGCGTGGCGAATCGTCAGGGAGCGAGGACCTGCCCCTAGACGGATAGCCTGGATCAACAGCAGCGCCGCAAGCAGCAGTGCGGCCACGGCGACAGCCAGCGCGCCGATGAACAGGAGACCGATCCTCCAGGACCCGGCCTGCCAGACAGCGAGGCCGGCCAGTCCGACCGCAATCCCAATCGCCGTGAAGGAACGCAACGGATCAGCGATGCCCAGCAACCATCGCCAATCAAAGCACCATGATGGCCGATACTCCTCCTGGGCTGTATCGGTCGCGACCACTTCCCGCCGAAAAATCAGCGCAGGACGGATCTTGCGGATGCTTAACAGAGGCCAGAGCGTAAACAGCAACGTGGTCAGGATTCCCAGCGCAACGCCCTTCAAGATTGGCAAGAAGGAAGCCATAGCCAGAGTGTTTGTGAACTCGATCTGATCCAGGAGATTGGTGGTAAGCAGTCCGGCCAACAGCGGCGGCAGCGCGCCCTGGAGGACAAGCCCCAGGACAGCCCCGGCCACGCTCCCGATCAGGCCGAGGAGCAGTGCCTGAACTAGATAGGTTCGGATTACCGTGCCTGAATCAGCGCCCACCGTCTTGAGGATCGCAATGGTCTGCAGTTTCTCTCGCAAGAAGGCTTGGGCTGTCGTGGCGACACCAATGCCGCCTACGAACAGCGCGGTCAGCCCGATCAAGCCGAGGTAGCGTGTGAGCTGGTCCAGAAACTGTTTGAGCTGCGGCTGCGCATCGCGGTAGGTCGTCACGCGAGCGGACTCGTCGCCCAGACGGCCTCGCAGTTCGTAGAGTAGCGGCTGGGCCGGCATCGTCGCTGGCAGGCGCAGGAGATACCGCTCGCGGACTCGGCTGCCCGGTTTAACCAGTTCGGCCGCGGCGAGCCCCTCGCGAGAGATCATCACGCGCGGCCCCAGGCTGAACAGGTTCGCCACACGGTCCGGTTCTTTGCGAACGAGGCCGGTGATGGTGAAGACCGCCTGACCGATCTTGAGGCGATCGCCCACCGATAGGTCCATGCGGATCAAGAGCGATTCCTGGACAAGGGCTCCGTAACAGGGAGCCCTCGCGCATGCTCTCTCAGTCGGTACCAGCATGCTGCTCAAAGGCCGATCCGGGTCGAGTTTCACCCTGCCGTAGAACGGGTATCCTGCCTCCACGGCCTTCAACTCGACGATTTGCGTCCGTTGCGCAGCGTGAGCCAGTCCGCCATCTGCCTGAGCAGCCATCGTCACCAATTCGCTGGCATGCGTGATCGCGATGCCACGGCTCGTGAGCGACTGGAGGACCGCCTCCCCTTTCTTGCTTATGGACCGGGAGAGACGCACCTCGAGATCGCCACCCAGCAGCCCGCGAGCCTCCCGCGTGACGGCTCGTTCTACATTGGTCGCAAACAGAGAGACGCCGACCAACGCACCAACGCCCAGTGCAATACACACGAAGAAATACAGAAAATGGCGCCAGGCTGCGCGCGTTTCCCGCCAGGCCATCCGAATCGCAAACGGGGTCACAGTTATCCTCTTGAGGAAGCTGACCAGGACGACTTCACTTCGTCGGATTCGATGCGACCATCGCGTAAGCTGATGATCCGTTCGGCGCAGGAGGCCAGGTCCGGGTCGTGGGTGACGAGTACCAGAGTGCTCCCATGGTCCCGGTTGAGTGACAGGAGTATATCAATGACCTGCCGCCCTGTGGCTGAATCAAGATTGCCGGTGGGCTCGTCAGCCAGCAGAATCGGCGGACGGCAGGCAAAGGCGCGGGCGACCGCGACCCGCTGCTGCTCTCCGCCGGACAGTTGCACCGGATAGTGCGACTGTCTGTCCTGGAGCCCTACGGCAGCCAGTAGTTCCGCCGCGCGCTTTTTAGCGTCGAGGTCGCCGTTGAGCTCAAGCGGCACCGCGACATTCTCCAGCGCGGTGAGCGTCGGGATGAGGTGGAAGGACTGAAAGATGTAGCCAATCTTCTGTCGCCGGTAGCGGGCCATCTGGCTCTCCGGCATGGCCGTGATTTCGATGCCGCCCAACTTGATGGAGCCAGAAGTTGGTTTGTCGAGGCCAGCGATCAGACTCAGCAACGTGGACTTGCCGCTGCCGGATGGCCCCACGATGGCGACCATCTGTTTTTCGGGGATCTGGAGGGTGATGTCGTCGAGGATGGTGATGCCGTGGCCCCCCGCGGTGAGTCGCATCGTCAGATTGCGAACAGCGATCATGCTCTCCTTGAAAGCAAACTTAATAGATGCAAGGATGGAACAGAGATTCTATTATACTGTATGACTTTTTGCGCTCCGTACATCTTTTCTTCGTTGGTACGAAGCCTCCGCAGGGGCCTGCTTCTGGGGTCAGCCTGCCTTGGGCTTCTGGGCTGCGAGCAGATTTCTGAACCGGTCTCTTCTCCATCCTCCCCTCCCTCGGTGTCCGGCGCGCCCCGAGATGGTTTCGGGCAACGATTGGGGACTGATGTCACCGCACAGCCCGGGCGCGGTAGCGAACAGCCACGAGCGGACCGGTCGAGAATTGTGGCGTTCGGAGACAGCCTCACGGCTGGCCTGGGAGTCTCGTCCGAAGAGTCCTACCCGTTTCAACTCCAACAGCGGCTCGATGAAGCCGGCTATCGCTATCGCGTGATCAACGCGGGGGTCAGCGGAGAGACGACCGCTGGCGGCCTGCGCCGAGTCTTCTGGGTCCTCAGCAGCAAGCCCACCATCGTGATTCTTGAACTTGGCGGAAATGATGGCCTTCGTGGGCTGGAGGTGAAGGACACGCGCTCGAATCTGGAGCAGATTATTCAACGCCTGCAGGCGGCAGGGGTGACAGTCGTGCTGGCCGGCATGAAGCTGCCACCAAATTATGGCGCCGACTATACCGCGCGCTTCGCGGCCATCTATCCCGAGTTGGCTCGTACGTATCGCTTGGCCTACATGCCCTTCTTTATGGAAGGCGTAGCGACCCAGGCTGTTCTGAACCAAGCCGACGGCATTCACCCGACTGGAGCCGGCTACCGTGTGATTGTCGAGAATCTGATGCGGACGCTCGAGCCGCTGTTGGCGAAAGAGAGCACGACACGCTCCTGAGAGTGCCCTGTTCCTGTACGCATCAGAGGAACCACCGCGCACCCTCGGACACAGTCCGATTACAGGCGGAGTCGGAAGCTTGAGCCAATTTTCGGGAGAAAGGACTGAAGAGCGATCAGGACTTCCTGAAGAAGGTGTCGTAGACCCCCCAACCGAGGATTGCGACGATGAGGGAATAGTACATGTAAGAAATGCCGGCATAATCCGGCGCCTTCAGCTCATCGGCAAGCGCCGGCAACACACTGAGCATGACTGACCCACAGATCCCGAGCACACCAAGGAGTCTTCTCATGGGAATACCCTCCTGATTAAATTAAACCTTGGACAAATAACCAGCCGGCAAACGGCGCGGATTGTTCAGATTGTCCCGGTCGAGACGCAAGAGGGGGTACGGGATCGCTGACCTGGCCAGTAACAGAGAGCGGGCGAAGGCTCCTCACTTGGCGAAATGATCGGATCCGGACGCAGGAGGCTATTGGGAGGGAGGCTTTGCGAGTGCTTGCAGGGCCGCCGAAAGCTCCTTAAAGGAGCTGGCCAGGGTCTCGAGCTGCGATCCTTTTCTGAGCAAGTCACCCGCGACGCTTCTCATCTGTCCGTCATATCGATCGAGGTCTTTGACAATGTTTGAAAGCCTCGTCAGCACATCACGGTAGTTGGCCAATTCACGTTGCATTTGCTTAGAGGCAGCCTGCGCTTCTCTTACCTCTTGAATAGACGCCTGGAGCTGTTGCGTCGCACGGTTGAGCTGAGCCTCTCGCGCGGTTTTGTCAGCCTCGAGGGCGACTTGGATCGCTTCACTCTCTCGCCGACGCTCTTCCAGTTTTTGAACAGCCTGGATCCACCCCATCACCTCGCCTGGCCCGAGCTTGGGCGCATCCGGTATGGCCTGCCCTCGTTCCAATGCCCTGACAGCCGGTTGTAACCACTCGATGAAGGTGGCGATCTCATTGAACTTGATGTCCGTGGCAGACGCCGCGCTCTTTTGTTCTGGGGAGGGCGACTCCCTCGGAGGGCTCTCCTGAGTCCTCCTGGACGGTGGCGGTTGCACCCACCGGTGATATTCCAAAAGGGCAGCCACGCAGTGTCGGCAGAGTGGCTGCTCTTCCAGCGGGCACGAGCATTTTGTCACCAGGTTGCCGTCCCTCAACCGAATCGTTTGCTCGTGCAGGCCGGAATTCCCGATGACGGACGAAGAGATCTGGAGCTCATCCGCTTCGATGATGCGAACACGATTCTCGGACACGTATTGGGTCCCCATCTTGAAGGCTGAGGGCCCGACCACCGCCTGAATCATGTTAGGCACCAGCAGGCTCAACTTGTCAGCGGAGCAAGGAATCTTACTGCGCATCGGACCTCCGCCCGAGTGAAGTTCCGAAAGCCTCCTAGCCAGACTCCCGTATCCTGTTTACTGCTCATCGCCTGTCGTGTCAAGTCTTTCCGTGAAGTCTCTCAATGAGTTGCGTGATTTCCATGTTAGGAGTTGTCCCCCTAGCTCCGGAGGCAGAGGCTCTGCCACAGATACCAATGAGGCAATATTCTGTTGAGTTTTAGAGGCGTGAATGAGTTCCGTCACAAAAGGGCTGGTTCTTCGTGTGCTTGCAGCCACACAATGCGACCCGCTGTCGTACTTTGAACTCCACTTCGATCGGGGGAAATTCCGTTCCCGTATGAGAGCCGTCGCAGAATGGTTGTGTCCTGGACCGTCCGCATCGACACCAATAGACCAAGCCCGGCCCGACCTCCATCACATAGGGACTTCGCTGCGCAATGACGACCTGATCGGCCATGTTCTTCTCCCTAAAGCACGTGAGGCGTGA
>Ga0184627_10001157_pt1 | contig 10598 bp, 9 predicted proteins | sample PLM3_127_b1_FD_133150 | JGI IMG/M metagenome (GOLD analysis project Ga0184627, IMG submission 133150) | Groundwater sediment microbial communities from an aquifer in East River, Colorado, USA - PLM3_127_b1 | ecosystem: Environmental > Terrestrial > Soil > Riparian zone | place: USA: East River...
CGCGGGGAGGGCGGTCTACCCCCACCGGTACTCGATCCCTCCGGCGCAAGTGGCGCGCAGCGAGAAGGTCGAGCTCCTGCGGCGGGCCAACGATGCGGCGCGGGCGGTGAGCCCCGAGATCCAGCAGGTGACGGTCAGCCTGCGCGAATGGATCCAGGAAGTCGCCATTCTCGAGAGCGGCGGCCGCTGGGCCGAGGAGGAGCGCGTCCTCATCGAGCTCTACGTCGTCGCCACCGCGCGCCGCGGCGACCGCATCGAGCAGATGCAAGCCTCGCGTTCCGGGCGGCGAGGATTCGAGCTCTTCTCCGCCACCCGCCCCGAAGACGTGGGCCGGCAGGCGGCGGAGGGCGCGGTCCGCCTCCTGGACGCCATCCCCGCTCCGGCCGGGGCGATGCCGGTCGTCCTCGGCCCGGGCGATGGGATGACCGGGGTTCTGATTCACGAAGCATGCGGGCACGCCCTGGAAGCCGACTTCATCATGAAGGGGAACTCGATCTATGCCGGCAAGCTAGGTCAGAAGGTGGCGAGCGACCTGGTCACCGTCATCGACGACGCCACCCTCGAAGGCGAAATGGGGGCTCTGGCCTTCGACGACGAGGCGGTGGACGGCCAGCGCACCGTGCTCATTCGGAATGGCGTCCTCGAGGGCTACATGTGCGATCGGATCGGAGCCCGCGCCCTGGGCGTGGCGCCGACCGGCAACGGCCGTCGCGAGTCGTTTCACTACCCGCCGCTCCCGCGGATGACCTGCACCTTCGTGGCGCCCGGGACGAGCGATCCGGCCGACCTCACCCAGGGCATCCGGCGCGGCCTCTATGTCGCCCGCATGGGAGGCGGGGCCGGCGACCTCTCGGGTGCGGGATTCACCTTCGCCGTGGACGAGGGCTACCTGATCGAGAACGGCCGGATCACCCGGCCGGTCAAGGGCGCCACGCTCACCGGGACGGGATGGGACGTGCTCATGGGAGTGGAGGCGATCGGCAACGATTTTTCGCTCGATCCGGGCGGAGGGCGTTGCGGCAAGGTACAGCTCGTGCCGGTTTCGACCGGCCTGCCGACCGTGAGGGTCCGAGAGATGGTGGTGGGCGGCACGGATCCCGGCTGATGAAGACCAAGCCAAAGCAAGAGCCGCGGCCAAAGGCGCCGCCAAAGCCACAATCCAAGCCGCGATCAAAGCCGCGGCCCCGTGACACCGGCGATGCTGAGGCGCTCGTTCGCTGGGTGCTCGATCAGGCGCTGGCGGCGGGAGCTGAGGCCGCGGAGGGTTACTTCGAGCACGCGCGCCGCACGACGATCCGCGTGCAGGACGGCCAGGTGGAGAACCAGGTCCAGGCCGACGAGGCCGGCATCGGCCTGCGGGTGCTGTTGGATCATCGGATGGGCTTCTCCTCGACCACCCGGCTCGAGCCTGACGAGCTCGGCGGATTCGTCGAGGAGGCCATCGAGCTGGCGCGGCTGGCGACGCCGGATGAGAGTGCGATGCTTCCCACCGGCGGGCCGGCGGGTGGCGCGGCCCTTGTCTCGCTGGACCTCGTCGACTCCGCGCTTCGAGACGCCACCACCGGCGACAAGACGGCTCTCTTGGCCCGCAACGAGGCGGCGGCGCGTGCCCCCGATCCACGGCTTCGCACCGACTTCTTCATCTACGACGACCAGCTGAGCCTCGTTCACCTCGCATCGACGCACGGTGTGCGCGTCACCTACGAGGCAGGACACTATGCGATGACCGGAGCCGCTCTCACCCTCACCGACGGCACTGGGGGCGGCACCGAGTCCGGGGGCTTTCGGGCGGGCCGCCGCTTCGGCGACCTCGAAGAGCCGCGGTTCGGCCGGCTCCTTGCGGAGCGGGCGCTGCGCACGGTCGGCGGCCGGCCGCTGCCGCCGGGCACGATGACCGTCGTCTTTCCTCCTGACTTCGCGGCCGAGATTCTCTCCGGGCTGGCGATGGCGCTCGAGGGTCCGAACGTGATCAAGGGAGATTCGTTCCTCGCCGGTCGGCTGGGCGAGAGGATCGGCTCCGACCTCTGGAACGTGATCGACGACGGCACCCTGCCCGGGGGCCTGGGGACCGCCCCGGCCGACGGCGAGGGCGTGCCGTGCGAGTATCATCATCCAATCGTCGCCGGTCGTCTCACCTCCTTCCTGCACGATTCGTACTCGGCAGCGCGCATGAACATCCTCTCCACCGGCAACGCCCATCGCGACAGCTTTCGCTGCTTGCCGCGGGTGGGACACCGAAACCTGATCCTCACTCCCGGACATCGCACGCCCGAGGAGATCCTGGCCACCATCGACCACGGCCTCTACGTTCATCAGACCACGCACACCGGCGGCATCGACCCGGTGACCGGGCTCTACTCGGTGGCCGCCGCCGGGCAGCTCATCGAGCGGGGGCGCCTCGGGCGCCCGGTGGCGCACGTGACCGTGGCCAGCTCGCTCCAGGAGATGCTCAGGAACCTGGTGGCCGTGGCTCACGATCTCGAATGGTGCGGCGCCGTCGCCACCCCGACCCTGGCCATCGACAAGATGACGGTCGCCGGCGAGGGTTGATCCTCGGCCACCCCTGCCTCCCGCGCCGCCTCGCCGCTTCGTGACAAGCCAAGAAGCGTGGCAACAAGGATGAGTATGCGCTACTATTAGTAGGCTTCGTGCGGTCGTAGCCATTCGATGCCTTGCCGCCTCGCGAGGGAACGAGCGGCTGCCCGAACCCCCTTGCCGCCGCCAGGAGAAACCCATGCTGCCATCTCGTCGTCGACTTGCTTCCCGGCGCAAACGCTGGAATCCAGCTCTGCGGAGCCTTGTCCTGCTCTTGCCAGTCGTGGCCGCTCTGGCACTCGTGCTCGACGCCCCCTCGCGTCTAGCCCCGCGGCCGGCCGGCGATGACGGCGTGGTGCGGCGGGTCGCGAGCGATCTGCCGCGGCTCGACGTGGGCGTACGACAGGCGGTCCACGTGACCTTCGCCGAATACGAGAAGCCGGCGGTCGGGATGCCGGCCCATCTCCGGGTCGTCTTGACCTCGGGCGCCGCCGAGGCCGAGGTCGAAGTCAGGGTGATCCCGCCGGCCGGAGCCGCCGTGGCCGGGGGACTGGACCGCTGGAGCGGGCGCCTGGGCTATCAAGAGGTGGTCGAGATCCCCGTTTCCGTGGCTCTTCCAGGAGAGCAGGGCGGGTTCGTTCGCACCGAGGTCGCCACCCGGCTGCCCGACGGGCAGACATTCACCAACGCCACGTCGATCTATGTCGACCCAGGCGCTCCGGACTCGCCGGCGCCGGAATCACGAACCCTCATCGGCATGAACGGCGAGACCATTCCCGTCGTCATCCACAAGAACCCCGAGCTTTAAGAGGAGGCACGACCATGCAGCGATCTCTGCTCATACTCCTGGGCGTGGTCCTCCTCGCGGCGCTCGCCGGGCCGGCGGCGGCGAACTTCACCGCCACCGGCACCTTCATGTACGAGGACCTGCCGATCGACATCAACGGTTTCCAGCACCCTCATGTGGACCGGCCCTGCCGCTTGGTCGACATTCAGGTCATCGACAACAGCTCTCAGGTGGTCCTCGCGCAGGGGGCGACAGACCTGAACGGTTCCTTCACCATCAACGTGGTCGACTCTCAGGTCCGCAACGTCGCGGTGCTCGCTCTCACCATCAGCACCCAGACCGCCAATCTCGAGCACTATGTCACCCAGTGGAACACGACGGCGATCCACGCCTATATGGGCACCCTGGTCACCAACCATGACCCCAACGCCAACATCAACATGGGGACAGTGGTCATGCACTACCGAGCGGGCGCCGAGCCTTTCAATCTCTACGACGCGTGCCTCGACGGCGGCGACTTCATCGCCTCGCTCGAGGGCGGCGTCCGGCCGCCCGTCGCGCTCCGCATCCGTTACACACTCGACGTGAGCAACGACACCGCCTTCTACAATGGGAATGTCAACATGGGCGGGAACTTCGGCTATGACGACACCATTCTCTTGCATGAGCTGGGCCACTATATCCAGAGCCGCTACGGGAACTTCAGCGACAATACGGGTGGCCAGCACTTCATCGGCGACAGCGCCCAGGACCCTCGGCTGTCCTTCGGCGAGGGGTGGCCGACCTACTGGGGCTCGAGCGTCCGGGACTGGTTGGGAGTCAACCATCCGCAGGTCTATTTGAACTCGACCGGCGACTCGACGACCGGGGTCATCGGCTTCTCATATGACCTCGAAACCACGACTTCCGGCTCCGGCGCCGCCTGCGAGATCGCGGTTCAGGCGAGCCTCTGGGACATGACAGACGGCAACTCCACCGCCGACACCACCCCCGGCGTCGACGATGAGCCCGGCTATCAGATGGACCGCCCCTTCGCCGACTCGTGGACGTTCACGCGGACTTTCCTGTCGCAACCCCCGTTCGTCGGATTTCTCACCTATGAGGACTTCCACGAGCTCTGGATCGCGAACGTGATACCGCCTCAGACGGTCGAGCTCAATTCGATCGAGTACCTGAATCATGGCATCGAATATCGCGCCGACGACTGGGAGAGCGACAACAACTCTGGTGAGGCGCCCATGTCCCATTCCTTCGAAGACATCGGCGTCGGCCGGACGACTCATCACTCCACCTGGCCGCAGAGTGACGAGGACTGGATTCGCTTCAATGGGCTGGCCGGGATCACCTACGTGGCCGAGACCCTCACCATGCGCGATGGGGCTGACACCTTCTTGGAGATCCGGAACGCCGCCCTCGCGGTCGTCGCTTCCAACGACAACGTGGGGACTCCGATGCCCGGACAGTTTAATGCCTTCGAGGTGCTGCGCTCGAGCGCGAGCTGGGCGCCGCCGACCACGCAGGACGTCTACGTTGTAGTGCGCCGCTCGACCGCTGCCCCCTGGGGCCCGATTTCGCTCTACGGCAATTACAACACCAAGATCCGCGCCACCCAGGTGCCGGCGAACTACCCCAACCTCACCACCACCCCGTCATCGTTCAACGTCACGTTGAACCAGGGCGAGCAGACGACCCGAAATCTGGTGATCGGCAACACCGGAACGGTGGACGCTCTGACCTACACCCTGGTCGAGCCCGTGGACATCCCCTGGCTGACCGAGGCGCCGGTCTCCGACACCGTCCCGGCCGGCCAGAACCGGACATCGGTCCTCACCTTCAACGCCACCGGGATGCCGGTCGGAGTCAATTTCGCCAACCTGGAAGTGCACTCGAACGATCCCGACAACGTGGTCAAGACCCTGCCCATCCTTTTCCGCGTGAACCCTGGGACGACGGCAACCGAGGAAGCGCCGCTCGCCGCCAGGAGCTGGCTCGGGGCGAACTCGCCCAACCCGCTCAATCCGCGGACCGCCATTCGGTTCTCGCTGCGCGAGGCGGGGCCGGCGCGGCTCGCCATCTACGATCCCCTCGGCCGAGAGATAAGCCGCCCGCTGGATGGCTTCGTCGCGGCAGGCGAGCATGTGGTCGAATGGGACGGCCGGTCGTGGGACGGCACCCCGGTCGCCAGCGGCGTCTATTTCTATCGCCTGAGCGCCGCGGATTTCACCGCGACCCGCAAGATGGCGGTGGTGCGATGACGCGGGATCGCAGGGCCGTTCGGTAGTCGAGCGAGGGGTTTCGGATCCGAATCGCCTAGTCCATCTTGCGGCCCAGGCGCCGCAAGGTGGACGCCGGATCGTTGGTGAGGATCACATCGCACCCCAGCAGTCGGTAGAGCCATAGGCGCCGGTCGGGCCACGGATCGAGCGGAGCGACGAGCATGCCGCGCCGGTGGGCCCATGCGCTATAGAAGGGGTTGATCACCAGCAGCGGCCAATGGGGGCCGACGAACTGGGCGGGGACGGTCGGTGCGAGCCGCTTCATGGTCATGAATCCGATCGGGATCTCCGGGGCGACCGCTTGCACCGCCAGCACTCGATCCAGATGGAAGGATAGCACGACCGTTCGATCCTTCACCCCCGCCGCGCCGATCTGATCGACCAGACGGCGAGCCACCTCGGGTTCGAGAAAGCGATCGGTCTTGAGCTCGAGCGCCAGCGCCACCTCCGGCGGCAAGATCGAGGTGAGCTCCTCGAGCGCGGGGACGCGCTCGCCGGCGAACTCGGGCAGCCCAGAGCTCGCGCCGTAACGCTTGACCTCGGCCAGAGTCAACTGAGCGACCACTCCGGGCTCGCCGGTCGTGCGCACAAGCGTTGAGTCGTGAACGCACACGAAAACGCCATCGCGGGTGAGATGGAGGTCGGTCTCGATTACCTGCGCCCCGTCTTCGATGGCGCGGCGAAAGGCGGCCAGCGTGTTCTCCGGCGCGACCGCACTCGCGCCTCGATGGGCCATGACATAGGGCTTGGGCTGGTCGCCGAGCGATAGCTGCATGCAAGGGTTCGCTAACGGCGCCTGACGACCGCCACCACCTCGCGCTTGAGGAGATCCTCGCGCGTGTAGCGATCGCGCAGCTCGGCCTCGATCTCGGCGGTGAGCAAGGTTGCCCCCTCGGTCCGCGTCGTCACCCAATCCTTGAGCTCGAGTCGGCTCTCGGCGGCAAACGCCGTCCGGTAGTCGCTCTCCTTGAGCCGGTTCAAATAGACATGGGCGGGGAAATGGCTCTGCCGCAGGTGGTCCCAGGGTGGAATGTCGGGCGGGATCGATTCGTCCGGAAACGCCCAGGCCATATGGTGCCCGCCCGAGAGGCTGGGAAACAGGTGAATGGCGATGTGGCCGATCCCACCCCGGCGCAGCACGCGGGCGACCTCGCGCAGCGCCGCCGGGATGTCAGGGAGGTGCTCGAAGACCGCATTCGAGATCACCACATCGAAGGTGCCCTCGGGAAACGGAAGCTCGGTCACCGAGAGGCGGCGGAGGTCGAGTCGGCGCCGGTCGAGCGGCTTACCCGCCAGCTCGCCGAGCCGGCGGTCGTAAGCGGGGTCAAACAGAAGCTGGCGCATCAAGGTCTTGGCCGCGCGCTCAGGGCCGTCGGCCCGCCAGACGCGCAAGAAAGAGCCGAGGCTCGGGGCGGCGGTGATGAGCTCGGTGTCGATGCCGGTCACCTGATTGCCGGTCGCCTGAAAGAGCAGCGTCGCCGGGGTCCGCTGGCCGCAGCCGACGTCGAGGATGCGCAGGCCCTCGACCGGACGGCCGAGAGCGCGGGCGAGGCGGTCGCGAGTGGCGCCGAAGACGTCACGGTAGTCGTGCTCGGCGAAGGCCGCCGATCGCGCCCGGTGGTAGGCGAAGAGCTGGCGAGCGGTGCGAGCGGTGCGGAATATCCCCACGGGACGCCACCGAGGCTACAGGCCGAGCCCGAGCCAGTCGCGGAACAGGAACTGGAAACGACCGATGAGGAGGGTGATCCGACCCATGACGGTATAGCCGAAGCTGGCGCCGAAGCCGATCATGAGAAACAGAATGCCGGCCCGCGACACCACTCCGACCGCGCCGCGGTGCTCGACCGAGAAGTAGAAGTAGACGAGGCTCGCGAGCACGCCGGCGGCCATGACCACGGCCGAGAACAGGGCGAACGGCGTCGCGGCGGCCGCCGGGGCGGTGAGTGTGCCTCCGATTTGCTTGAGCACGTTGGCCTCCAGGATCGAGGGGATGAAATAGCCGGCGCCCGCGGCCACATAGAAGGCGATCGGGTAACGGGCCAGCCAGGCCAGGCGGCGCCAGAGGCGCGCGAACATGAGGAGACCGAGCACTCCCCCGAAGATGAGCAGGCCATTGGCGGCGAAGTTCTGTTCGACCGGGACGATGAGCTTCTTGACCACTCCGGAGTAGAAGTACTGCACGACGTAGTAGCCGGCCGAGACCCCGACCAGCAGGTGCTCGGCGAATCGGAACACCGGGTTTTCCCGCCATAGGAACGAGAAGATGGCGAGGGTGAGAAGGGCGGTGATCCAGATGCTCGGATCGTGGCTCATGCTCGAAGACTCATGCTCGATGGCTCATGCTCGCCGCCGCCGCGCCGCCAGATAGCCCGCGTTCCCCACCAGCACCAAGAGGACGATGACCACGTGGCCGGCGGTCTGCGAGCCCATTCCACGCACTCCCTGTCCGGGACGTTGGATGCGGGTCTCGTACTCCGCCGCCCCCTTGAGTCCGCCCAGGAAGCCCTTGATCTGTCCCGACTGGTAGAACGGGTAGATGAGGATCGCCTGCACTGCGGTGTTTCCCGACACCATGCGCTGGCCGTAGCGCCCGCCGGCATAGGCAGCCCAGAACTCGCTGAGCTGGCTGCCGCAGATCGAGACCAGGAGTGACAGATCACGATAGGCGTCGCAATCACGAAGGATGGGGAGATCACGGGTGTCACGTCCAAATTGGTCGGTCGGATAAGTAGCCTTGATGCTTTCGCCGAGGCGGAGCATCGTGCCCGAGTAGTCGGGGTTATAGCCGAGAAAGACGTAGTCCTCACCATAGGTCTTGCCGTGGCGCGCCGCCGCCTCCTCCAGCAGGCCTTGGGCGATGCCGACCCCGCCCGGATAGAGGGTGAGGGCGACGATCTTCGTGTCTTTGGCGAACAGACGATCGAGCACGGCCTCGCTCATCGGACTGAGCTCGGCCATCACGTCAGGCTCGTAGTCGATGGCCAGGAGCACGTGGTCGCCGGGGGACAGGGCCTCGATCTCGCGATAAAAGTCTTCGACCTCCTTGGACACGATGATCGGCAGCTTGATGGGGATGAGAATCGGCCCGGCCACCGCGAGCGTCATCAAGAGGAAGATGAGCCGGCGGTCAACCCGTGCCAGGCGAGCTCCCAAGGACATCAGATGTCTGCTCCCGTTCCGCGCGACAACCCCAAATAGGCGCGCTCGATGCCCAGGATGATGCGGAGCGAGGTCGAGATCATCCCTAGTCCGACGCCAATCAAAATTCCACGCTTTGCCGCAAGGTTTGGCGTATCGAGTATCCAGGCTGCGATGCTGGCCAGGCTCACTCGCTGGCCATGCAGCTCGAAACCGATCAGATCACCGGTCGGCACCCGGCCGAGCATGACGACGGCTCCGGCGAGGAGGAGGAGAGTGGCGTGAACCGAGCGGGCGCGGAAGGCGCGGTAGGAGGCTGACGCCACGAAGTAGGCGAGGAGCGAGAACATCGTCGCCTGCATCGGAGCCTGCACCCGGTCGTAGAGCCAGGTGTAGGGTCCGGTCTCGGTGCCGAAGACGGCGGCGGCAAGCACGGTGATGCTACATGAGATGACCACCACCAGGCTGTAGAAAGCGTCCGCCGTGCGCCGGGCGATCTTCCGCCAATGAAAGCGGATCAGACTGAACACGCCAAGCATGAGCGTGCAAGCAAAGACGACCTGCTTCCAGTCGAGGACCAGGTTGTAGATTCGCGCCATTCCGGGGTGGAGGACGAAGTACTGCACGGCCATGAAGATCCCGACGAGGCCGGCGAAAAAGATGGGCAGGCTGCGCTGGAGCACTGGCGTCCTAACCGCCCTGTCCGGTCCAGAAGTCGAGCTTCAAGTTCAGGAAGGCGGCCACGACCCCGATCACGACGTAGACGATGATGAGGAGCTTGGCCGCATCTTGAGCCTTGAGACTGCCGAGGAGCAGCGGTTCCCCCGAAAGGTAGACCGAAGCGGCATAGAGCTCTTCGCCAATCAGCGTGTAGTCGCATGACGTGATGAAAAATGGAAGCTGGGCGTCGCTGTCGGTGCCGGCGATCTGAATCGCCCCGGTTGACTGACCGGTCTCAGCCATGACCAGTGCCTCGGCGAAGAAATGGCCGATGAAGAAGTTCGCCGCCGGCCGCTGGCGGAGCATGAGCCCCGAGACCGCCGCCGCGTAGCCGAATTGGCTGTAGGTGACGTAGTAGACATCCTCTTCCCGGTAGAGGTCGGGACGCCCGGCGCGCCCGTAGGCGGTTCGGACCACATCCTGGGCCACGCTCATCACCATGGGGTCGCGATTGGGGACGGTGACCCGCGTCTCATAGGCGGCGGCCTTCTCGGCGACCTGACCGAGGATGTTCATCGAAGCGACCGTCCCCGGTTGGTCCATCTCGTCGAGCCCGGGAAGGTAGAGGACGGGCTTGCCCATCTCGGTGGCGCGGCCGATCGCCTCGTCGATGGCGTCGAGCCCGGGGATGCGGCGGACGAAGAGACGGGTGCCGCGCCGGGCGGAGGCGACGAAGGCCAGGAGGAGCCCGGCGAAGATCAGGGTGGGGATGAGGACATCGAGCCGATCGGGGTCGAACCAACGCGCTTCGGCCGCCGGTTCCCCTTCGGCCGGCGCTTGCTCCTGGGCCAGCGCTTGCTCTTGGGCCGGCGCGGGTATGGCCCGTCCGATCGAGAGCCAGAGGATCCAGAGGAAGGTGAGCCTGCGGAGGCCCGGCATGGTCGGAGTATAGGCGGGCGGCGCGAGCGAGGGAAACCCTCCGGTATCCGAGGGATGTAGGATAAGCGCCGGGGATGAGGGAGGGTCGGCAAGGAGCTCACCGGAGGCCCCAGGCGCGTCCAACTATGGCCAAGTTCGTCGAGGCGGAACCCGCGGAGATGGATCGCGTCCGCAAGCTTTTCATAGAGTACGCGTCCACCCTCGACTTCAGCCTCTGTTTCCAGGACTTCGACCGGGAGCTCGCCGAGCTGCCGGGCGCCTAC
>Ga0184627_10001158_pt1 | contig 10577 bp, 17 predicted proteins | sample PLM3_127_b1_FD_133150 | JGI IMG/M metagenome (GOLD analysis project Ga0184627, IMG submission 133150) | Groundwater sediment microbial communities from an aquifer in East River, Colorado, USA - PLM3_127_b1 | ecosystem: Environmental > Terrestrial > Soil > Riparian zone | place: USA: East River...
GATAAATAACTTTAGAGGCCAACTTTTGTCTCCTTGAAGAATTTCAAACAATCTTGCCAGTTTGAAAAGTAGTGGTCTGCAAGGTGGCTAAATACTCCCTTTTTGCTCTGGCCAACCCAGATTTTCAACTTGCACGCCCCAGGAGCAATCGCGATACCCCATTCGGTATACCGACCCCCACTAGTAGAATCTCCATCATTATCCAGAATAATACATTCGCAGGCAACGACTTGTGCCAAATCTTCAATACCTCTGGCACGACAAAATTGCTCGTCCGTGAGATACGAAGGTTTAATGACTTCTTTGAGCCAGTTTGCATCTATTAAATATCCCATTTTAGTCAATGCTTCGGCATGCACACGAAGCCGCTCCTGGGCAGTATACGTACCGCTAATGTATATTCTCACTTATATCCTAACGATAGGAAAAGAAAGCCGACGTTTGACAAACTATAGAATGCATAAATCGCGCCCATTACAATTCGTCCATCCCAAGCCGTAAAGATCGCGGCTCCAGTTTGGAGAATACATAGAGCTAAAATAAACCACGATCCCGCTGTCATTCAAGTATCCTGCATTCATATTGACTTCCTGGCGACGGCGGTCCTTGATGGTATTCAAGTTCGCTGATCGCGCTTAGACATTGCTTCCTGTTCTCGAATGGTCCTTGAACCAAGGAAATTAAAGGATCGCTGCACGCAATCAGAGTCACTAGGACTAACTTCCACATTTTCGTCCTTTCTTAAGGTGTCTACACGTTCATAAATGGCGTCTAAGTTTTTTTGCTCTCTTAAGGTGAGTTCAAGTTCCGCAAGGAGGTTCCACGCTTCGTGGGCAAGGTGGAGCAAGCCTGAGTCTGGCGCTCTATCCTCTCCACCCATGCGGTCCAACCAATGTCGAGCACGAGCATCAGCGTACCGAGAAATGCCATTAGCAACAGACAACCAACCATGATCGGTGTACTTGCCGGCACCAAAAGTGCCAACAGCACAAACAGCCCTGAGAGCCCTAGAAAAATCCCCCAAAACCAATCCTGCACGTAATTTCCCTGCATCCAATTTAGCACCCGGTGCATGTTGGTATACTCCATTAGGGTCACACTCCATTACCGTACCTCCTTCTCAAGTAATCTATACTTACCGCCATTTCATCAAACGCACCGTTTTGTACTTGATGAAGAACGAACAATCCCCGCCAGTGAGTGTTCGTAAGCGGATTGAGATAGGGCTCGTCGTGTTGGTAAAAGCTCCCTGCAATGATCGCAGTAATCTCGACCCCATCTGCACGTCGGCTGAATGCAATATCTCTCCCTTGTTGATGACCAGCCACACAGGACATGTGCATTTTGGTGAGAAGTGCTCTAGCACTAGAAACAGGTCGTCCGAGTACTCCGCTGGGAAAGTAATGACAATAGGCGATCCCGTCAATGACCACAGGTTTAAGGAAGGGGTGGCACTCCCATCCGAATTCTTCGTAACTAAGATCGGAATACGACAGTACGCCTTCCAGCTTTGGATCAGCTTCGACAGCTTTATTAATACGCGCTTCATGGTTTCCTTCGATCATCACTAATCGCGGGTTATATCGCTTTTCGTGGTTTTTTGCAGCTCGGTTATTATAATCCCAAAGAGGAGAAAAAAGAAGACGTTGACCCATATGAGCACTCTCAATATCGGCCAGATAACGTCGTCCCTCAAAAGATTTTTTACCCACGTCATAGCTGCATAAGCTTTCCATGTCTGCGAAGTCTCCGAGCATAATTACCACGTCGGGCTTCTTGTCTACTATATATTTTCCAGCCCATTCCAGATGGTCCATTGGAACCCCTGGTTTGACCTGTGTATCTGGAATCACTAAATGTTTCATTGGATAACCGGCTCTCCATTATTATCAACAGGCATTGTTTGAATTTGTTCTATAGGGCGTTCAAACGGAAGTAATCCTGTCCTAAGTAAATAAATCAATGCTGTTTTAACAAGTACTTCAACTTCCGCTTGACCAAACGTACCTGAGTACTCAACTACCATTCCGTCCTCCCTCATTACTGAGAGTGCTTTTATTGTTAGATTCATGATTACCTTTCAATATATATTCAGTTAACGAGTACCGTTCACCGAGTAGAGTAAAGAACAAAGACGCGTCCACAATGGCCAACGGTTCACGATGATTTGCTTTAACAACCAATACCGGATTGAAGGGGCCATGACCCACGGCCTGATCATAGTGGCTATACACCGCGAATGTCGCGTGATTTTTACACTCGATCTGAATTGGATAAACTTCTCGGGCACGTGGACTAAGTACGAGGTCTTCTCCTGTTGTACCGGAACTCGTGATAAGAACATCATCTTCCTTCAGGTGCGGTTGAAATCCAATCAGAATGTCCTTCACCCATTGGGCTAGTTTCCTGCCCTTCGCTTTCGCACTGCTTGTTTTCATATGGAAATTCCCATTGTTTTCCAGGCTCTCTCAGGACCCAGAGAAGGCGTCCCATGAGCCTAAGATACGAATCGTCAGCGTAGGCTGCCCTCGTTTTGTCGAATAACCCGTTGATACTTCCAACTCCACTAAGAGTCCCTTTTGCCTTAACTGGTCCAATTCCTGGAAGACCCGGGACATTATCGGTTGAATCTCCGGTGAGAACTTGGGTGTAAAAACGTCGCATACCTTCGAATTCACTAATATTCTCCTCTTCCTTCTTTACAAAGTTCCAATGAAGCCCAGGGATCTGTTTGAGATCCTTGTCGATAGAACAGATGATTGAGGGTGACTCTGCTGCAATCGCCTCTGTTTGGGCGATCCCGAGGGCATCGTCGGCCTCCCAACCATCTGTTAACTCGGCGTTCCAATACTTAATTAAATGTTCTTTACAATCTTCCAAGAAACGAGGCTTAGGTCTACCAATCCGATTTGCTTTATATTCCGGGTATAATTTGTATCGAAAATTATTCTCGCCAGTAAGATAAATTCGATAATGATCAGAGTGCAAGTCGTCAAAAATCCCGACAAGCATTTCTTCCATACGTGCTTTAGCAATGCGTTCATTATCACCTTCTGCACTGGAAGCACAGCGAAAAGCTACGATGTCCCCATCAATCAATAACGTCGGAAGCATTAGTTATTTTTCTCCATTCGTTGTCTAAACATCCATCGTACCCGAGGAGCATCTAGCGGCCGTCTATGACGGCCGTCTAGATTATTGAATGCCACTACCTCGTAAGGTTTCGGTTGATACACTTGTCCATTAACCTCGAACTCTGTTGGATGATTACTGGCCCATAAGACTAGTGTATGATTCATCTTTGACCCAGGGTCAAGGTCCCCATCTTGATGCCAATCCTCGCCTTTAGGATTCTTAGGAGTTCGGCGTTTAACTTCGGCATGAAGCTTTTCATTCACCCACGGGGCCCACATTTGTGGGCCATGTATCGGATCATGTAACGGCTTCATACCAAGCTTGTTAGTCATCGCTGTAATATCACGACCGACCTTCCAAGGACGCCATTTTGTAGGCTTATAGACTCCAAGAACTTTATATGGCTTCATAATTAGTAAGGGATATCGTCGTCCATCTCAGCGATGGTTTTAACACCTTCACTGAGTTTCCTTTGAGCATCCTTGCCACGGAATACCCAAGTTTCGATTTTAGCGGCAGTCGCAAGAACGTCATCCAATCCTTTCGGATGGGGTAATTGCAATGCAGCGGTAATACTACTTTGCCGCACGATAAGCACTTGTCGAAGTGCTCGCTCGTCCTTACTTTCAAAGTCTCTTCCGGCACTATTTGCCTTGATTGCAGGAGCGCGCTTCGATTTACTCGCTTGCTCGGATTCGCCAGCATCGGTCGAAGGGCTCACATTTTTCCATTCCCAAAAGTCCTTCTCATTCTTCTCAGAATGAACGTCCCAAACTGAATCAACTTCAGCCTTTTTCATTGTAGAAAAAACATCGGGATTAGTAAACGACATAAGTTTTGTAGCCATTACTTGGCCAGTACCTAAATGACGAAACTGCACCGTCAATTGATTGTATTTACCTTTATCTTCATTCGCAACGCTTAAGATTTTAATTAACATGTTCTGTTAAATCCTTTTGGTTAGGGCCGTACGAAATATCAACCTTCAATGGAAGGTCAAATGGAACTCCAAACAACTCTTCAAACGCTTCCTGAGTCTTTGTGGTACACACAACCTTCAACATTTCCATAACAGTATTCACTTGATCGTTGGGTACGTCCATCACGAGCGAATCGTGCACGCTTGAAATGTACAACACAGTCGGATACTGTTCTTTTAGCCTCTTGAATACCAAGACCCGCGCGATCTTTACGATTTCTGCGGCGAATCCCTGCACTGGATAATTTAGAATTTGTGTTCGCGGCCACTCAAGCCCTCTCTTAAAATGATTTGTTGGCGTATATCGGTACATACGTCCCGTTGGGAGAGTATACCCACCAGTCCGAATCGTCTCTTCGACCAAGCTGCTATGCCACGCATTAAGTTCTTTGTACTTGGCATAGAAAGAATCAATTTTTTTCTTCCAGAATTTCGGATTCTCTGAGATCCAATTGAAGTTTGGGTCATTAGCATAACTCCATTCAGTCCCGCCGTAAATGAGGCGGAAGAGGAAAATCTTTGCAATCAACCTGTCCGGGAGACTCAGGTCCGCTTGATTCAATGAATGAACATCCATCTGCTTGCCATTTAAATGATCCATCCATTCCTGAATACCAATGGGGTCTCGTGACAAGAAGAGTGCAATCACCCATTCGAGCGTTTTGAAGTCTACTTGTACAGTGGTATGTCCGGGTCGTGATACAAAGAGCCGCTTGACCATCCCCGGAATGTTTTGTAAATTCGGCGTCGAGGACGAAAGCCTTCCCGTGACGGCTACAAACTGGTGGAATTGACCATGAATTACGTTGTCTATCCATTTGAATTCTTCCAGAAGTTTGGAAAAGCCTTCATAATATGTTCCCCGCAGTTTTTCGAGTTCGCTTCTTTGGAGCAAAGCATCGACCACAGTTCTAGCGGCACCGGAAACCTTAAGCGATCGGAGCACTGATTCATCAGTGGAATAAGCGGTTCCGTTTGCCAATTTGTGGCGTTCCGGGCCGTCAACCAACGGCTCAAATTTTCGTTCCAAATGGCGCACTCTAGATCGCGGCGTGCCGGCATGGGCGCCCGTTTTGACCACTCCATCTATATACCTCTCTTCCCACTTAATAACGCCCCCAAAAAGAACAGCGGAGCGCTGATTAAAAGAATTCCAGTTAACAGGCACCCCATTACTAAATTGATTAAGAGTCTCATTAAATCCTTCTAGGGCCTTCTCGGCTTCTTTTCCTAGCCGCCGTGCCTCTTCTGAGTTAAACAACTGGCCGTTCCATTCCATTTCGGAAAGAGCAACCAAATCCTTCATTTCTAATTTGAACAGATTCTTGAATGCTTTGCTTTGCTTTTCATAGTGAGCCCATTGTCGCTCAAACAGTTTGCCGGTTTGCTCGGCATCACTTGCGGCCCGTCTCCAAAGAACGTCTCGGGGCACAAGGAAGGTGTCGATCCCGGCGTCCCAGAACTGTTCGATCCCCGTTTCTTTTTCACCAAGCGAGTACTTGTCAAGCGTGTTTTTAAGCGACGGCATTGCCGTTCTTTGTGCGTCTTCGAGGAATTCATAGACCGCACAATCCCAGATTCTTTTGTGTTCCCATTTGATCCCATATCGTCTCAGCCAGTGTCCGTCGAATTTCCAGTTGAACCCGACAATAATCTCGCACGAATCAATAGCTCCCTGAATCTCTCGTAATCTGCATCCGTAAGGATTTCCATCGTACTCAATCGAGTTAACGCTTGTAGCTCCCCTAGTTCGGATAGCAACAACCGCGAGCCGGTTGTCCGAGTGGAACGGCGACCCTTTTTTGATTGTTGAGGTTTCACAGTCTAAAACCAAGTAGTTCATTAATTACCATGGACTTCCGGCGGACATAACCACGCTTTCATTTCTTTATCCACCCAATCAAGGAAACTATGTAGCGCATCCCCCTCACCTTTATTTCCAATTTCCCTACGGACTCGTTCCATTCCTTCTTGATAGTACTCAAAGTCGCTCATAAGACCTCGTAAATAATAGGTTGCATAGTGACGCCATTAGGCGCGTCACCGTCTTTTGAATTACGGAAGTTTGTATATGGCCCACCACAACGGAAACACCGCTCATATGCCGCTATAGTAGACGGTTTCCCTCCGAATGCATCTTTATCTGCTTGAGTCAATGTTTCAAAATATTTATTAAAGCATTTAACTTCATTTTCAGCCCAATCTCGTGGTACACCAAAAGCAACCCAACCACATTTGAGACAAGTCTGATTAGTTAAAGTCTTCATATCGAGCCACCTCTGCGTTAATACGACATTCCCAGCGGTCATGTCGGAGACGAGGATCGGTGTCCTCGTCGCCTACAAGCTTATTTTTACAAAGACTAAAAGTACGTATGTTTTGATAACCTTCGCGTTGGTCCACGCCAATGCCTAGAATCCAGTCGGCTTCAGCCTGTTTGCTTGTCTTAGCTCCTGAGACGTGTCCCATGTTGAGCCATTTTACCCCTTCTGCGGTGCCGTCGGCTTGGGAGACGCCAATCGACGGAGCATAGGTTTTTGCCAATGTACGTTGCCATTGGTAGATCGAACCGAGGCGAAGATCGTCTCGGTCATCGTCGAACCCTGTAATCTTATCCAACTGATCGAAGACGATGAGCGCCGGTTGCAATTCTTTACAGACCTTCTCAACTTCGCTGCGATGAATCGAGGCGGCGTCAAAAATCCGTATCCTACCCCCTGTAAGTTCCAAAAACTTGGTTTTAGTTTGCTCAAGATTTTGAACAAGTTGATGTAATGGTTGGCCAAGGGCAGCCTCATAGCACCGAAGCATGACCTTTGCACCTTGCTCTTCATTGTTAAACCACACACAGGGCGCATTGGCTTGGGTCGCCATATAAGAGGCTTCTGACGCAAGCCAAGTAGTTTTACCGATTTCTGGCCTGCCAAAAACAAAGCCCGAATCTCCACGTCTTAAGCTCCCAAGTCTCTTATTGAGAGACCCAAGCCGCCAGCGGAGTCCCGGAGTTGCCACCTGCGTTTGATAGAGTGTTTTAAAATCGTCGGTAACAAATCGAGGTTCCTCCACAACCATCGAATCTCTCTCAAAGACAGATTCGACATAAGTTCTGAGATCCTCAAAGTCTCCTCGGCCGTTTGAGTATTCGACAGCTTTGAGAGCAAGATCAGTAACTCTTGAACGCCGGTCGATGACTTGTAAAAGAACTTCCAAAACTTCGGGCGAGACATGGGATCCTCGGAGAGAGAGAAAAATTGCCGCATAGGTTTCCTTCTCCGATGATTTCATCACCGGATAAGACAAATAAACAAAAGCTTCTAACTCATCTAACGAAAGCTTCGCAGATGTAGTTGATTTCATCAAAAGATCCAGGCATTGGTATACGGCCCAAACATCCCGGTAATTGTTCCGTAGGTTAGCCGTATTGAGCAAGCCTCGGTAACGGTTGTAATCTTCGCGATCTAACAACCTTGTTAGTAATGTAAGTTCAGGGAGCAAGGTTTTTGAACTCGTCTAATAGTCTTTCTGCTGTTAATCCAGGAAACTCTAATTCTTCACGAGATACACTTTCTAGAAAATCAATTAAGTCTAACCATAGACCTGTTGGTATGTTAACCATGAAGGTTCTCCGCTCAGTTTAAATCAATAAAAGGCCGTCACCTACAACCGTTCTAAATCTTCATTAATAGGTTTATCAGGATCATCAACAATACTAAATCCATCTATTTCGTTTTCATCAAAATGCTGTGCAAGTTCTGGCTTATAATGAACCTCGGTCATATTCTGATTATGCCATCCGCCGGATGGTGCCGCAGCCATCATATGCAAATATGCTAATTCTTGTTTGTTCCAAGCATTGTGATATTCACCAAAACACGCTAAGTAAACCTGTACCGGCCATTTATCCGTTATCTTAGTCCGGACCCAGCCTTCGCCTTGCACCCATTTCGAGTCAGGGTAAGGGGGAGCCAATACTTTATCCATAAAAGCGTCTCCCAATTGCTGACGCAATTCTTCTTCAGTGCCTTTATAAATAGTCACTGGTTCAGGTTTTTCATAGTCTTTCATATTTTTATCCTTATGTAGATATAACCGCTATTTTTGACTAATACCGTCTGTTTTAGCTCGAATACGGCGAATAGTTAAATCAACCGCATTAATACTTAAATCGGTTTGTGTTGAAATCTCGTCATATGTATACCCTTCACTAAAGAGTGTAAAAACTTGCCGCTCTTGATCTGATAACTCACTGATGAATGAAAGTAATTCCTGTTTCTTTTCTAATAGTTCTTCTGGCGACTGTGTTTGTCCATCTAGAGCGTCGGATAACTCCTCAATCTCGTTACCAAATTTATGGCCGTCATGGCGTTCATAACTTGTTGGAAACAACAGTAAATCTTCATCAAGCTCTTTCAATTGATCGGCAACTTGGTGACGAGCTATTTGAAATAGCCATGAATGGACAGAACCATCTTCCTGCATTGCATACGTTTGTCCATATTTCAACACTCTAATCCAGACTTCTTGCTCAATATCATCTACGTATGAAAACGCTTTTGTGGACTCAAGTAAAGTTACAATATATCCTTTTAAATCATTATGATGCTGTTGATACATTCGATTAAAAGCCCCTTCATTACCGCTTATAGCAGCTTGAAGAAGGGAATATTCTCTTTCTTGCTGTTTTGTTATCATAGTTCTCCTATTACTTAGTCCCCTTGCAGGGGCCTATGTAGATATAACCGTGTTTAGTCATTAAAACCGTCTGTCGAATCCTCAACAGATTCCCCATTCTTAAACCCCTTTAGTCGGAAATTCGACATAGTTAATTGCCGAATAAGCCAACCTCCCTTACAGTTAGGGCAAGCCCAAGGCCAGTCTCGCTTGTGGACCTCTGTAAGCTTGTCTACGGGGTGTTTGCATACATGGCAGCTATACAGGTACATGGGCATATAATGGCACCTCCTGGGGGCTCTCAGACAGCCTGAAGGGGTGTCGAATGGTCGTCATCTTCCATTCTTTCGGTCAAAGATAAACTGTAAATGTGACTTAATCTCGTCAACTCCGTACACTTTAGGGTCTTGCTCGGTCATAACAGCAAAACCCCGGCAAGAATACACAGCGCATTGCATAGCAGCCCATACCGCACGGTCTTGCGCGTCTTTGTCTAACCAAAAGATCAATTCATGCCAGCTTCGTGATAGTCGTTGGATCATCTTCTCTAGTTTTGGACGATCTGACCCGAATAGGGGTACGGCGGTATGAATACGACCAACCTTGATTGCGCTAAGAATATCCTCTACAATAACTATTTTAGAGGAGGCCATCGTATCATTAATTAGATAAATTACATCCCCGATTGGACCAAAACTCTTCCATCGTGAATCATCGTCCGCAAAGCTTCTAGCCTGCCATGCGATTAATTCTTCATCCTCCCCGATTACATTATTATAATAGGGAAAAATCAACCAATTTTTTGACAGCGAAAAGCAGATATTATGCTCAAGGATTTCGGCTTCTGTAATATCATATTGCTTGAGCCATGTCAGAGCATCTACTGTGAAATCCAAGTCAACATCGCTAGGTAAATCGTAAGTTTCGGATTTAGTAGGAGACACGATACCACGTAACCTTTTAAGTTCTGTGTCAAGTTGCGTCAATTGAGGAGCGGCCATAGTATACCCACAAGCAAAACAATATCGGTGGTTATCAGGATATACAGCCATATTGTTAGCACGAGTGTCACGACCAACGGCCCGGCATCGGGGACATTGTTCATGTCGAATCCTTTGTGCTCGGACCATATACTATTCCTTGAATTGGGTTAGGAAAACCTTCATGTGGATCATCAGGATAAGTAGGCTTATCAGGACCAGTCACTTCTAAGAGAGAATAATACCAATCCCACGATTGAGAGTTCTGAAATGGGCATTTTTTTACCGAGCAGTTGAGGATTTTGTCCGCAGCTCTTCGCGCCTCGTTTGGAAGTTTCCATTTGAGAGTACATTTTTTGCAAGTCATATTACTAAACAGATTAATTTTCATTAGAATTGATCCCAACCAACATATTGTTTATAAAATTCGTCCATTGAATTACCTATATTAAAGCAGGTAGCAAGATGAAACCAACCACTGGAATCATGGTACGTGCCTAAGTCTATCTTATAGCGATTGTCATCTTCATCTACATCGTCATTATCGCTATTGCTAACTTCAGGAAGTGTTTTAGCTCGTGGATGCGTTTGTAAATAAGTTAAATAATTTTGAATACAATGATGTAAGTTATTCAAACGTGGTTTAGGAACACTAGTAATTCGCTCACAATCCACGTCGTGCCGCCGTTCCGGTTCCTGAATTCGCCATTTTTCCCATATTTCAGACAACTCAGTTCCAATCGTTGGTTGTGAATTCGCGAGAAGTCGCATAAATTGCGTATGATATGAGATTAATTGTGGCATTCGCTGCC
>Ga0184627_10001162_pt1 | contig 10559 bp, 10 predicted proteins | sample PLM3_127_b1_FD_133150 | JGI IMG/M metagenome (GOLD analysis project Ga0184627, IMG submission 133150) | Groundwater sediment microbial communities from an aquifer in East River, Colorado, USA - PLM3_127_b1 | ecosystem: Environmental > Terrestrial > Soil > Riparian zone | place: USA: East River...
AAGGCTTCGACGAGCCCGTCGGGGGCGCGCGCCTCGATGCGCAGCCCGGGCGCAAGACGGTTCACGCCCTGAGCGTGAATCGAGTTCACTTCGATCGTGCGCTGCTCGACGATCGACTCCAGCAGACCGCCGGGCACCACGGTGATCGAGTGTGCGCAAGCGTATTGCGCTTCGGCGTTTGCATCGGCTGCCGCGCGATGATCTCGATGCCCCGGCACCTCCTGAACGGCTTGGTGCAGCGTGCCGCCCAGCGCGACGTTCGTTTCCTGAAAGCCGCGGCAGATCGCCAGCAACGGAATGCCGCGCTCGATCGCCTTCGGAATCAAGCGCAAGGTCCATGCATCGCGCATGACGTCGAGCATCAACTCCGGGTGGTGGACCTCTTCGCCGAAGTGGCTCGGGTGCACGTTCGATGCGGAACCGGTCAGCAAAACGCCATGCGCCATGTCGAGCAAGGCATCAACCTCGTCGGCGCTTGCCGACGGCACGACGAGCGGAAGGCCTCCCGCGAGCCGCGCGGCATCGACGTACTTCTTGCCTGCGACGTGATAGGGGTGCTCACCGAGCATGCGGTTGCAAGCGGGAACGAGGATGACGGGGAGATGCGCGGTGCCCATGAGTGCATCGGCCGGGTGCTCAAGCCGCCCGTTTCAGCGCTTCCGAAAGCAGCCCGACGATCTGATCGATGTGCGACTTCTCGATGATGAGCGGCGGCGACAGCGCGATGATGTCGCCGGTGGTTCGCACGAGCAGACCACGCTCCCAGCAATCGAGGAAGACCGAAAACGCGCGCTTGCCCGGCTCACCGGCGATAGGTGCCAGTTCGATGCCGCCCACGAGGCCGATGTTGCGGATGTCGATCACGTTCGGCAGCCCCTTCAGCGAATGCACCGCATCGGCGAAATAGCCTTCCATCTGCGCTGCGCGCGTCAGCAATCCTTCGTCGGCGTAGGTGTCGAGCGTGCCGAGTGCCGCTGCGCAGGCGAGCGGGTGGGCCGAATAGGTGTAGCCGTGGAAGAACTCGATCAGATGTTCCGGCCCGGTCATGAACGCGTCGTGGACGAATTGCTTCGCAAACACTGCGCCCATCGGCACGCAGCCGTTGGTGAGACCCTTTGCGACGGTCATCAGGTCGGGCGTCACGTTGAAGCGCTGCGACCCGAACGGGGCACCGGTGCGGCCGAAGCCGGTGATGACCTCGTCGAAGATCAACAGGATGCCGTGCTTGTCGCAAATGGCGCGCAACCTTTCCAGGTAGCCTTTCGGCGGGATCAGCACACCGCTCGATCCCGCCACCGGTTCGACGATCACCGCGGCGATCGTCGAAGCGTCGTGCAGCGCGACCAGTCTTTCGAGCTCGTCGGCGAACTCGGCGCCGTGCTCCGGCTGCCCTACGGAGAACGCGTTGCGAATCGGATCATGCGTATGCCGGATGTGATCGACGCCTGCGAGCAGGTGCCCGAACATCTTTCGATTGGCGACCATCCCACCGACCGCGATGCCGCCGAAGTTGACACCGTGGTAGCCGCGTTCGCGGCCGATCAAACGCGTGCGTTGCCCTTCGCCGCGCACGCGGTGGTAGGCGATCGCCATCTTCAACGCCGTGTCGACCGCCTCCGAACCCGAGTTCGTGTAGAAGACCTTGTTCAATCCCGGCGGCGTGATCTCGACCAAACGTTCGGCGAGTTCAAACGCCTTAGGGTGACCCATCTGAAAGGGCGGGGCAAAGTCCATCTCGCCGGCCTGCTGGCGAATCGCTTCGACGATCTTCGGGCGCGCGTGGCCGGCGTTGACGCACCACAGGCCCGCAATGCCATCCAGGACCTGGCGACCTTCGGGCGTCCAGAAATGCATGCCCGCCGCCTTGGCAAGCAGTCGCGGTGCTTGTTTGAACTGGCGGTTGGCCGTGAAGGGCATCCAATAGGCGTCGAGCTTCGTGCGCATGCGATGTTCTCCTGTGAGTCGCAGTCTAGTCAGCAACTGCGTTTCCGACATGAGAAGGGTCTGCTGATCGTACGTCGCGTCGGCACACGACGAACGACGTACAATGCGCTGGCCAGGCATACACAAGACCGTGATTCATTGAGGTCTTTCTCCCGTTTGGCTCTGCATCGCAGGGCCGTCAGGTTTGAACTCCCCGGGTTGACGTTTCTTGAGTGTCTCTGCCGTGCCTGCAGTTCGCAGGCGCGTTTTTAACGTTCAAGGAAATATTCATGACAACTCAGACCGGCATCGTCAAATGGTTCGACGAAGGCAAGGGCTTCGGCTTCATCACTCCTGACGCGGGCGGCAAAGACCTGTTCGCGCACTTCAGCGAAATCCAGGGCAGCGGCTTCAAGTCGCTGACGGAAAACCAGAAGGTCGAGTTCGAAGTCAAGCAGGGCCAAAAGGGCCCGCAAGCTTCGAGCATCAAGGTTCTCTGAAGCGCGAGGAGCGTTCCGGACAAGAGCCGCGGCAATGCCGCGGCTTTTTTGTTTGTGCTTTTGCATCAAGAAATGATGATTCCATATTGCGAAACGGACGCGGATCGATCACTCTTCATCGCTTCCGACAGGAAGAAACCTGTTCCGCATTGCGAGATCAGAGGTATAACCTGTTGATTTAATTGAATGTGAAATCGAGTCATATATAAGACATAAGTCCTGCGCGATCGTCTACGCTTGGGGCTCAAGCTTTTCACTTTCTTCATCTCATCGTTTGGAAGGCCCCACATGACCCAACTCACTCGTGAACAACAGGCCGCGGCCCTGGAAAAGGACTGGGCGGAGAACCCGCGCTGGAAAGGCATCAAGCGCGGCTACACGGCCGCCGATGCGGTGCGCCTGAGGGGCTCGGTCCAGATCGAGCACACGCTCGCCAAGCGCGGCGCTGAGAAGCTCTGGAACCTCGTCAACACGGAGCCCTTCGTCAACTCGCTCGGCGCGCTGACGGGCAATCAAGCCATGCAGCAGGTGAAGGCCGGCCTGAAGGCGATCTACCTTTCCGGCTGGCAGGTTGCGGGTGATGCGAACCTGGCCGGCGAGATGTACCCGGATCAGTCGCTCTATCCGGCCAACTCGGTGCCGATGGTCGTCAAGCGCATCAACAACACCTTCCAGCGTGCCGATCAGATCCAGTGGTCCGAAGGCAAGAACGACACGGATTACTTCGCGCCGATCGTCGCCGATGCCGAAGCTGGTTTCGGCGGCGTGCTCAACGCCTTCGAGTTGATGAAGTCGATGATCGACGCGGGCGCTGCCGGTGTGCACTTCGAAGACCAGTTGGCATCGGTCAAGAAGTGCGGCCACATGGGCGGAAAGGTGCTTGTCCCCACGCGTGAAGCGATCGCCAAGCTCGTCGCGGCACGCTTGGCTGCCGACGTGTGCGGAACACCGACGGTGCTGCTCGCGCGTACCGACGCCGAAGCCGCCGACCTCGTCACCAGCGACGTGGACGACAACGACAAGCCGTTCCTCACCGGTGAGCGCACGATCGAAGGCTTTTTCCGCACGAAGCCGGGCATTGATCAATCGATCAGCCGCGGCCTGGCCTACGCGCCGTACGCCGACATGATCTGGTGCGAAACCGGCAAGCCCGACCTCGTCTTCGCGAAGAAGTTCGCCGACGCGATCCACAAGCAGTTCCCGGGCAAGCTGTTGGCCTACAACTGCTCCCCGAGCTTCAACTGGAAGAAGAACCTCGACGACGCGACGATTGCGAAGTTCCAGCGCGAACTGGGTGCGATGGGCTACAAGTTCCAGTTCATCACGCTGGCCGGCTTCCACAGCTTGAACTACTCGATGTTCAACCTGGCGTACGGCTACGCGCGCAACAACATGAGCGCCTTCGTCGAACTGCAGGAGGCCGAGTTCGCCGCTGCCGAGAAGGGCTTCACCGCGGTGAAACACCAGCGCGAAGTGGGCACCGGATACTTCGACGCGGTGACGACGACGATCGAGCGCGAGGCCTCGACCGCCGCGCTGAAGGGCTCGACCGAAGACGAACAGTTCTTCGATTCGAAGCACGCCTGAGCAAAGCTTGCGGCCGGCAGCACTGCCGGCCCTCCCGAAGGCCCGACGGTCACAAGCTGTCGGGCCTTTGTCATTGAATGCCAACATGGCGCAGGGCAGGGCATCGCCCGTATGCTCTTGCACTCGGAGCGCCCAGCGATGAATCCGATCCCACCGTCATGACCACGCCGCTTCTGACCCGGCAGATGAGTGAAGTGCTGGGCGCTATCCGGCGCGCGAACCGCCCGCCCTTTTACACGCTCCCGCCGCAGCAGGCACGAGTCGCCTATGAGGCGGCATCCGAGGTGCTGGAGCTGTCCCGGGCGCCATTGCCGCGCATCGAGGACTTCGATATCCGCACGAGTGATGGAACGAAGATGCGCGCGCGGCTGTACGCACCAGTCGATGCGGTCTTGCCTGCGCTGTTGTACCTGCATGGTGGCGGGTTCACGATCGGCAATCTCGAGACGCACGACAGCCTGTGCCGCCAGCTGGCTGCACGCAGCGACTGCGCGGTCGTTGCGCTCGACTATCGCCTGGCGCCCGAGCACCGCTTCCCTGCGGCAGTGGACGATGCTTGGACGGCGCTCGGCTGGCTGTCCGAGCATGGCGGCACGATCGGGCTCGACGGTTCGCGGCTGGCGGTCGGCGGCGACAGCGCTGGCGGCACCTTGGCGGCGGTGTGCGCAATCCATGCTCGCGACGTTGGCTTGAAGGTCGCGTTGCAGGTCCTGATCACGCCGGGCACCGCGGCGCTGCAGAATTCGGACTCGCATCGGATGTTCGGCTCGGGCTTCCTGCTCGAAGCCGCCGGCATCGAATGGTTCTTCGATCAATACATCGAGTCGAGACATCGTCATGATTGGCGCTTCGCGCCGCTCGAGGCCGAGGACATGGATGGCGTCGCGCCGGCGCTCGTTGTGCTCGCCGAATGCGATCCGTTGGTCGATGAAGGGATCGCGTACGCCGACAAGCTGCGCGCTGCCGGCATCCCGGTGCAGCTCGAGCTCTACCGAGGCGTGACTCACGACTTCATCAAGATGGGACGCGCGATTCGCGAAGCGCCCCAGGCGCAGGCGGCCATCGCGTCGGCATTGAAGAAGGCATTTGAACAATGAAGAGAAGCGAGTTTCGTTTCATGGAGCGACTGCGCGTGCGCTGGGCCGAGATCGACGCCCAGCAGATCGTCTTCAACGGCCACTACCTGATGTATTTCGACACCGCGGTGGCGGGCTACTGGCGCGCGCTCGCGTTGCCGTATGCGCAGACGATGGAGTATCTCGGCGGCGATCTGTTCGTGCGCAAAGCGACCATCGAATTCGAAGGATCGGCACGTTATGACGACGTGCTCGACATCGGCCTGCGATCCTCACGCGTCGGCAATTCGTCGATGGTGTTCGCCGCCGCCGTGTTTCGCGCTGACCAGTTGCTGGTCAAGGGCGAACTGGTCTACGTGTTTGCGGACCCGACGACGCAAACCTCTAAGCCGGTGCCGCAAGAGTTGCGCGAAGTGCTGCAGAGTTTCGAGGCAGGCAAGCCGATGGCCGAAGTTCGCGTGGGCAGTTGGACAGAGCTCGGCCCGGACGCCCACGGCATCCGCAAGGCGGTGTTCGTGCAAGAGCAGAACATTCCGGCAGATCGGGAATGGGACGAAGCTGATCCCGACCCCGGTTGCGTTCACGCCGTGGCGTACAACCGCTTCGGCGTGCCACTGGCAACAGGCCGGCTGCTAGAACATGTGCCGGGCGTCGCGAAAATCGGCCGGATGGCGGTCTTGCAAACGATGCGCGGCAGCGGTGTTGGCCGCGCCGTGCTCGACGCACTGCTGCGCGCCGGTCGTGAGGTGGGATACCGAGAGGCGGTGCTGCATGCACAGACCTCTGCCGCGCCGTTCTATCGGCGCGCAGGATTCGTTGAACGAGGACCTGTGTTCGACGAAGTGGGTATCCCGCACGTCGAGATGGTCCGTTCGCTCTAGTGGCCGGGTCGGTCGTCCGTTTCCGTCATGCGCTCTCGGCGATGGTGCGCGGCGCGGATGCCGCACGCGTGCGGCGTGGCGCTCCAGGCTTGAGCAGGCTGCGCACGCGCTTGCGCGTTTGCGCGATCACGATCTCCGGCATGGTCGTGTCGGAAGACTCGACGACCTCGGCTTGGGCCGTCGGACGAGTTGCCGCGCCTTCGGTGTAGCGCGGAGGCCAGTCCTTGAGGACCGACTGGCGCATCAAAGCGAGTGCAGAACCCACCGTGAACGTTCGTTCGAAGACATGCGTCACCAGCCGCCGCCGCGCCCGCTCAGTGATGATGATGGTCGAACAGCGCGTGCCATAGCTTTGATCGGGTGTGCGGATGAATGCCGCCGACAGTTCGCGCTCCACGTCAAGGGGGACGCCGGTCGCTGGCAAGTGATCATCGGGCGCTTGGCTGCGATCGGATAGCGCGTCGAACAGCGCCGATGCGAGCGCGGCGGCCGATTCGGCAGCCGGCAATGCGGCCCGCAGCTTCGACTTCAACGCAACGACCTTGGGCCAGGGTGTGTCGATCAGCGCGTTCGAAAGGCCATACACGCCACGCTCGAGCCGCATCGGTTGCGGCCCCTGGTTCGATGCCCAAAAGCATTCGCCATTGCGGAAATCGGCCGCGATCAGGTTGAAACCGTTGTAGCCCGACAGCGCGACACGGGTCCAGAAGCGATCGGTGCCCATATCGCCGCGCAGCCACAGCGGCACGATCTCGCCACGGCTTGGAGCCTGCAGCTCGACTCGATCGGGCTGCCTGACGTTGGTGACGAGCGCGAAGCGGCCGGCCGCGGTCAAGCCGAGCCAGGTGCCACCGCCTTGGAGATCCCGGCCGCCCAAAATGTCGGGCGTTTCAGCTCCTGCGGACCACCAGCCGAGCCGAGCGGCGGGGCGATTGAAGAACTCGTCGCGGTTGGCCGCGACCACCAGAGGAAATCGGTGCGATTCGTCGATCGCGACAGCTACGAGACACATGGAACGAATACCTCCACATAACGCTCGCCGACGATCCAAGCTTGCAAGTCGGGAGGACCCCGCTCGATGCGCTCTCGCAACGCATTCGCATCAGAAGCCTGCGCCGGGTCGGCGATTGCGTATGTTTCCATCCAGGTTAGCAATCCTTCCTGCTCTACGGGTCGCATCAGCAAGCGGCATTGCAACGCAGGGTGCGTGACGCCGAGTTCACGATGCCATTCGAGCACCTTGGACCGTACCTCGGTAGCTCGCTGCGCGTTCACACGATAGTAGATGAACAGTTCGGGCACGCGAGAATCACAGTCGTGAAGTCTTGCCGGTTGGAGCTGCTTCGGCGGCGCTTCAGCCGCCGTCGGCGGGGACGGCATAGGGCAGTGTCCGACGTTCCAACAAGGGGCCGCCGACGCGCGTCAGATGCGCCGTGCCCTCCGTCAGAGCGGCCAACTTCGTCTCGACCAGCACACTGCTTCCGCCTGCACGATGCGGCGCGGCGTTGACGACCATGCCGCAAGGTTGATCCGTGTCGGCGCTGTGAAAGACATCCTGTCCGGCAACGGCCTCGGCGGCCGTGTCGAACAGGAACATGCGGCGCTTGATCGTGCCTCGGTATTGGCTTCGCGCCACCACCTCTTGGCCGGGGTAGCAGCCTTTCTGAAAATCGACGCCCTTCAGCAGTTCGAAGTTGATCATCTGCGGCACGAACTGCCCCGTGGTGGCGGCAACAATCGTCGGAACGCCGCTGCGCACCTCGAGCCACCGCCAGTCGTCGAGCGCCATCGTGGCGGTGCCCGCTTGGGGTGCGTCCACCGGCGTCACTCTCAGGTAGCGCGCGACCCCCTCGGCGTCGGGTAAACGGATCACGGTCGAATCGTCGGCATCCGCGCGGCTCCACATTTCTTGCGGCCATGTGCCCCCGAACTGCGCAGCCACCTGCTCCCCAGCCACGCCGAGCAGCGAGATGTCGTTGCTTGCGTCGCTGAGCTTGCACTTCGAGCGCAGCACGAACATCGACAGGCGCTTCAGTGTCGCCGCGAGCAAGTCCGCGCTGCAGGCAAGCAGCACCACATCAGGCGATGCGCGCCACATGACGAAGCTGGCCAGCAGCCGTCCCTTGGCCGAGCAGTAGCCGGCCAGCCGTGCGTGTGATGTGCCGAGTGTGGCGACATCGTTCGTGAGTTGGCTCTGCAAGAAGCTGGTCGAGTCGGCCCCTTCGGCACGAATGACGCCCCAGTGGGTGAGGGCGACGCAGCCTTGCGGAGAATTCGGAGAGCTCATGCGGCCATTATCATCAGTGCCAATGCATCGGTTTCGCGAAGGGCCTCAGGCCCGCCTGCTGAGATGAGACGCTGGCTCATGCTGTTCGCGCTGGTCGCGCTGTTGGCCCTCGGCGCCGCAGTCAGCGTGCGCTGGTGGCTGCAGCGGCCGCTCGACCTGGCGCACGACCCCGTCGAAGTGTCGATCGAGCCCGGCACCACACCGCGCGACGTCGCCCAAGCCTGGGTTCAAGCAGGCGTACGGGAGTCGCCATGGCTGCTGTACGAATGGTTTCGCTGGTCGGGGGAATCGCGAAAAATCCGCGCCGGCAGCTATGCGATCGAGCGAGGTACAAGCCCGGTTTCGCTGTTGGACAAGATGATCCGTGGGGAGGAAACGCTCGCGACAGTGCGCTTCGTCGAAGGTTGGACGTTTCGGCAGGTGCGCGCCGAGTTGGCGCGCATGCCGACCTTGAAGCAGGCAACAGCGAACTGGTCCGATGCGCAAGTCATGACGGCGGTCGGCGCGCCCGATCTCCACCCTGAAGGGCGCTTCTTTCCGGACACCTATGCCTTCAGCAAGGGCGCGAGTGACCTCGTCGTGCTGAAGCGTGCCTTCGCGGCAATGCAACGCAGGCTCGACGCAGCCTGGGCGCAGCGCGTCCCCGACACGCCGTTGAAGTCGTCGACTGACGCGCTCGTGCTTGCGTCAATCGTCGAGAAGGAGACCGGTACACCCGCTGATCGCGGCATGGTCGCAAGCGTGTTCATCAACCGCTTGCGCCAAGGCATGGCGCTGCAGACCGACCCGACGGTGATCTACGGCATGGGCGAGCGCTTCGACGGCAATCTGCGCAAGCGCGACTTGCTTGCCGACACGCCGTACAACACCTATTTGCGTGCCGGCTTGCCGCCGACGCCGATTGCAATGCCCGGCGTGGCCTCATTGGTGGCCGCGGTGAAACCGCCATCGACCCGGGCCTTGTATTTCGTGTCGCGCGGCGATGGCAGCAGCGAATTCAGCGAGACACTCGCCGCGCATAATCGCGCGGTGGACAAATACCAGCGCGGCAAGTAGCCATCCGTGGGCGGACGCTTCATCACTCTCGAAGGCATCGACGGCGCCGGCAAGTCCACGCACCTCGCATCCCTCGCGGCTCGCCTCGCGTCGGGTGGCCGCGAAGTCGTCACGACGCGAGAGCCGGGCGGCACGCCATTGGCCGAGCGACTGCGCGAGTTGCTGCTGCATTCACCCATGGACGGTCTCGCCGAGACGCTGCTCGCTTTCGCGGCACGTCGCGACCACCTCAACCGGGTCATCGAGCCGGCGCTTGCGCGGGATGCCACCGTGCTGTGCGATCGTTTCACCGACGCCACATTCGCCTATCAGGGCGCGGGGCGAGGCCTGCCGCTCGAGGTGCTCGTCCAGCTCGAGCAATGGGTGCAATCAGGCCGGCAACCGGATCTCACGCTATGGTTTGATTTGCCGCCGGCAGCGGCCGCCCAACGTCGGATCGCCGCGCGCTCGCCCGACCGATTCGAGCAGCAGGACGTCGCATTCTTCGAAAGGGTGCGCGAGGGCTATCTTGATCGCATGCGCAGCGCGCCCGAGCGCTTTGTACGCATCGACGCAGGCCAATCAGCGGCCAATGTTTGGTCCCAGATCGTCGGCACACTGGAAGCACGGCGTTGGTAGTGGCCGCCGCGAACGAGTTGCCATGGCTTGCGGAGCCGCTGCGCGACGCGCTCGGCGTGGCGCGCACTCACCATGCACTGCTGATCCACGGTCCCGCGGGCGTTGGCCAGTTCGAGCTCGCTGTGTCGCTCGCGCAAGCCTGGCTTTGCGAGGGGGAGTCCGCCTCGCGGCCATGCGGGCGTTGCGCAAGTTGTCTGCTGATCGAGGCGCGCAGCCACCCGGACCTGCGTGTGCTGGTGCCAGAAGCCTTGCAGGAGTCGCTCGGATGGGCGGCGGGTGAGGGCGACGATGCGCAGGCCGATGCAGGCAAGGCAACGCGAGCCAAGCCGAGCAAGGAGATCAAGGTCGACGCCGTGCGTTCGGCAATTGCGTTCGCCCAGCTGACTTCGGCTCGTGGCCGATGCAAAGTCGTCGTCATCTTTCCCGCGGATCGCATGAACACCGTGGCGGCGAACGCGCTGTTGAAGACACTCGAAGAGCCACCAGGCATGGCGCGCTTCGTACTCGGCACGGGGGCTGCGCAGGCGTTGCCGCCGACCGTGCGCAGTCGGTGTCAGCCGCTGCATCTTTCGGTACCGGCAAAGGATGTCGCCGTGCAATGGCTCGTCGCTCAAGGCGTCGATGAACCCGA
>Ga0184627_10001163_pt1 | contig 10558 bp, 16 predicted proteins | sample PLM3_127_b1_FD_133150 | JGI IMG/M metagenome (GOLD analysis project Ga0184627, IMG submission 133150) | Groundwater sediment microbial communities from an aquifer in East River, Colorado, USA - PLM3_127_b1 | ecosystem: Environmental > Terrestrial > Soil > Riparian zone | place: USA: East River...
GGCGGCGGGCACGGTGGCGGCCGTCGAGCAGGCCGTCTCGTCTCCGGGACTCGGCGATCTCGTCGCCAGCGAGCCGCCTGATTCGCCCACGCGTGTCGCGCTCGAACAAGCGGCGTATTCCGTCGGCGGTCAGGCCGTCATGTGGCCGGTGCGCCGTGGTGCCAAGCTCTTCCTCGGGAGCCGCATCGCACGCCACGCGAAGGCAGGCGTGGTCGCTGGCGTCGCGACGACTAAGGAAGCCGGCACACGCGCGGTCGCCTCGATGCGCGACAAAATGACCGAAGGACTCGAAGCGGCACGCATCGTTGAGCGATCCTCTCAGGATGCCGTGCGCACCAATCTCGCCAGCAAGATTGTGAATGCACAGGCCGCCGCAACCGAGGCCGTTGGTGCCGTCGGTGCGCGGGCGACGGCGCGGACACACACGGCGCGCGCGTCTGCGGCAGCTAAGCTCGCGCAGCAGGAACTCGACAACACGTCGATCATGTCAACGCTGACGAAGGAGTACGACGACCTGCTGGCGCCATCGGTCGAGGCGACCGTCACCACGCAGCGTCAGGTGCTCGAAGGGCCGGCCAAGCGTGCGCTGGAGATCGCGGGCCAGCGTGTCGAAGCGGCCGCCGCGTCTGGTCCGACGATCGCGGTCGCTCCAGTGCAACAGGCGCTCGCCAGTCTCATCAAACAAAAGCGTCCAGATGTCATCTTCGGGCAGCGGCCACCCACCGTCACTATTGGGTTCGGGAAGACCGCGGGGGCTGCGGGTGTCCGGTCAGCCGCGACGACTGGTCAGCGCGTGACCATCGAAGAACTCGGCAACCTGCAACGGCAGATTGCCCAGCAGCTCGGCGTGCCGGATACGCATCCATTGCCAGGCGTGCTCGGCAAGATCGCGACGATCCCGGCCGATCAGATCTCCTTCAAAGACGCACACCAGATCAAGCGGCTCCTCGACGAAGCCGTCAACTGGGACCGGGTCGCAAAGAAACATCTGGAAGCCATCACCAAGGGCGTGCGCGTCGCGCTGCGCGATTCGCTGTCGGTGCATGAGCCTTATAACGTCGCGACGGCAGCGTACCACACCCTCGTCCCGCTGTACCGAAAAGGTGTGGGCAAGCGGTTGCAGACAGCGCTGATGAATAATCCCGACGCCGCTGCCAGACTGCTCAAGGCCACCGATCCGATCCAGGCGCAGATGCTGAAGGACCTGCTCGTCACGCAGGCAGCCGCCGGTGGCGATGCCAAGGCCGGGCAGCTCGCGTGGGATCTGGTGCGATCGCAGTTCACCTACGATCGCGTGGTCAAAGGTGGCGCCGAGGGGTTAGACGATCGCGTACGTCAACTGATGACGGACCATCCGGAATTCGTCAAGGTCTTCGCCGACGACGACACCGGTAAGCGGGTTCTGCAGAATCTCGCCAACATCGGCAGGGCCGTGACGTTTGGGACCGAGTTGACCGCGGCGCGCACCGTACAGACCACCGCAGCCGGTCGGGCTGGCGTCGAAGCCGCGAAAGTCGCCGGCGTCGCAGAGATCGCGGCAACCAAAGCGCGGGGACAACACGTCATCGGCGAGATGCGTAAGTCGGCGGCTGACGTCCTGCGTGAGACACGCGCCAAGGGCGCGACACAACTCGCGGAACAGGCGAAGACCGGCCGCACCGAGGTTCGCTCGATGGCTGCGCGAGCACGCGCTGCGACCGAGGCCGCCAAAGCGACTCAACAGCGATTCGCAGAGTCCTCCCTCGCGCAGACAAGTATCAGCGGATTCGCAACCGATGTGATTGCCGGCACCGCGCTCGGCCCGCATAGCTGGTTCGGCGTGCGGTATCTCTTGCGCGCGCTGCAGGGACCGAAAGCGGACGATCTGATCGAATGGGCAGCCTATTCCGACGTGAACACGCGGCGACTGACGCAGGCGCTGATGGGCCACGTTCCTGATCGGGTGACATCTGCGCTCCTGCGCGATATTGGCGCTGCGCTTGCACCAGAGGAGCCACCAGCGGCGCAACACCCATCGATGCGGGCAGCAGGCGCCGGTCCTGTCGGGAGGTAGTCGTGGTCGATCACATCTTGACCCATACGATCCCGGCCGCCTACAGTCTGCTCCCGACCGCCATGCAGTCGACTGAGGCGACAGCCCTACTGCTCGCCATCGGCCTCCAGGAGTCACGCTTTCTCCACCGGCGGCAGACGAAAGGCGGCCCGGCGCGGGGCTTCTGGCAATTCGAGGCAGGCGGGGGTGTGCGGGGGGTCCGCAGGCACGCAGCGACCGCACAGACGATCGTGGACGTCCTCACGACGCTGCGCTACCCCATCAATCAGCCGACGACCTACTACCACGCGATCCTTGAACATCACGACGTGCTCGCCTGCTGCTTCGCGCGGCTGCTGCTCTGGACGCTGCCCGCCACGCTTCCCGGCCGTGACGAGGCCGAACTCGGCTGGACGCAGTATCTCGACGCGTGGCGGCCAGGAGCGCCGCATCCGGAGACATGGCCGTCCCTGTACATGGAAGCCTGGGACCGTGTCAGCGGCGTTCCACCAACTCCGTTGAGCTAGGGTAGAATACCCGGCGTGAACATGAAGGGGATCGGTCCCTACCTCGCCGTCGCCGCACTCCTCATCACCCTCGGGGGGACCTTAGCCGAGATCCGCTACCTGCGCACCGAAGTCGACGTGCTCAAGCAGACGGTCGCCACGCTGAGCCTCGATTTTCAAGGGACGCGGCTGGAAATTGCGCGGTGGATGGCGCGGCACGAAGACGCGCCGCTTCCCTCGCGAGAAAGGTAACGCGTATGTGGGGCACACTCGCACTGACTGTCTTGCAACACCTGCCGTCGATTCTCTCATTCGCCGAGGGGCTGATCCCGGGATCGGGCACGGGCAACGAGAAGAAGCTGACCGCGACAACGAAGATGGTCGAGTATGAGGGGGCGCTGGCGCTGGATCAGCGCGTCAAGGACGCGAAGTCGGCGTTGATCGATGCCCAGGTCGCGTATCTGAACGCGATGGAGGCCGCAGCGGCAGAGGCGCGCACGTTGGGGATCGTGTTGCCCGTGCCGCCAGTACCGGCGACTGGTGTGGCACTTACATCGGGCAGTGGCGGTGTGGTGGCTGCGCCCCTACTAGGCGTCACGACCAGCTAGACTACAGCTCCCGTACTTGTACTTCAATCAGCCGCATCCCCTTCGGGTGGACGATCGGCGTGCCGTAGACGTGCGAGCCGATTTGGAGATCGTCGAAGGCATAGGGGCTCGTCTGCTCAATGGCGCTGTGGAAGATGAAGTACTCCACGCCGTCCTGATCGAGCGCCATGGCGAAGCTCTCGTGCAGCGTCAGGATCGTCGCGAGGATCTTCCCGCGCGGGCAGTGCGGGATTAGGATGGCCATTGGTCCTCTAGGCCAGGATCAGGGAAGACCCGATCGGCACCCCATGCGTCACCACTGTGGTAGACACAGTAGAAGTTCGTCAGCGACAGCAGGTGCCACACCATCATCAGCGGCACGTTGACGTCATGCGGGCCGCGGCCGCTGGTGCCCTGACAGCGCAGCGTGTAGAGCGTGCGACCTTTCCAGATAACCAGTGGGAGACAAGCGATCTCGGCTTCTCGCCTAGCGACACTCTCCGGCCCCAGGTAGGCTTTTGCCTCGGCGATGATATCCGCGGCGCCGCGTCCGTGCTTGCGTCCTACGTGGGCCATTCGAGCCCCGGATCGGGATGCACGATCTCGACGATCGCACGCGGTTTGAAGATCGGCTCCTCGGGCTCACACTTCAACTCATCGCCATGACTCGTCCAGCCGTCTCGCCGTGCGCGCGTGAACAGCTCCAGATACGGGCCAGGGCTCATGCGTTCAATGATGTCGTACACGATCGCCGGCTTCTCGCTGTGCCGCCCGACCGGCGCGTCGAAATGCGTCTTCTGATCGTGCCGCAGGACCGGCAGCTTGCCGCGCACCGCAAAGATCACATGCTCGGTCGTGTTCCTGAAATATGATCCCATGCCGATGCGCGGCTTGCACCAGGTCAGGATCGTCCGTGGACGGAAGCCCCACGCCTCGGCGACCCGATGCGCCTCGACCATGAAGGCGTTGGTCGTCCAGAGGTAGAGATGGGCGTGGTCGGCGATCTCGTGGCCAGCTAGTTGTGCGAGAGAGCGATCGCGCGAGCCGCCAACAATCAGCGTTGGCCGATACATCGCGATGATCTCCTCGATGGACATCGTTGGATAGTAGCCCGCCGCGCCACGACGTCCACGAATGCGATCAGCCCCGAAGCCGAGACCTGGGCCGACGCGATCGCGGTAGCGCCACGGTGGGTCCGAGAGAATAGTCGTGAACAACTCGCTCATACGGCCGTCGGATTCTCGCTGCGGTTAGCAAGCACCTTCATGCTGATAGCACGAATGAATTCGCGCAGCTTGTCTTCACGCAGGTGCGGGCCGGCGTCCATGTAGATCATCCACGGCAGCTGCTGTCGCTGTGCCCACGCCTGCTCGGTTCGCGCGCCGCTCGATGTGGACCAGTTCTCCCTCAGCACCAGCCCATCACAGCGCATGAGCAGGGCCAGCGTGCCATCTAACCAGAACTGATCCTCCAGCTGCTTGTCGAACTCGGCGGTCATCGTGTGTGGGATGATCGGATAGCCACCCGCCTGCGCGACGTAGAGGCCGAGATCTCTGGCCGCTTCGACATTGCGCCGCACATCCAGCGGCGTCGGTCCGCGGAACGGCCCGGCGACATAGATCAGCGGCAGCAGCCGTGCGCGCTCATTCGCTGCGGTAGCCACGAGCATCTCCTGTCTCACGCGCCGCCAGCCGCTCGCAGATGGCATTGGCGAGGTCTTCGGCCATCGCTGCCGGCTTTTCGTAGTAGTTGTAGATACTGTGCTCACCCGCAGATGCAACGAGCGCAACCGCGATCTTGCCAGCCAGCCGCCGTCGATAGAACACCAGCGACTCGGCCATCTCCTCGCGCGTCAGGCGACCGCTCACAGCTTCCGGTGTATCTCGACGTTGAATGCGCGCATCCGCAAACCGAATCACAGCGTCGGCTACGTAGGCGGCACACTCATCACGAATCGCCGCAATGAACGCCTCGCGCACGCGATTCTCCCCTGCCGTCAAGAATCCTGTGAACCCGAACTCTACGTTACCGCTCGTTGCAACATCGTCCATGTTTCCTCCTCGCCAGTTCCTTCTGGCAACAATGTCGGCAGGTCCGATCCCGCCGACTCAACCCACGTTGGGATCTCAATCTCCTCCATGCCGCCTTCGTTCACCCGCACGTCGACGTTGTACTTCAGCTTGATCTGGATCTGCTTGTCGACGTCGATGGCCTCTGCCCAGTTCCGGCCCGCTTTCGCGCTCACGCCAATCGGCAGGTAGGTGCCCATGCCCCAGTCCGATGGAATCGGCAGGTACTCGCTGGGCCGCTGCATGACGTAGGCGACCTTCTCGACGACGCGATCCCAGCAGCGATTCGGAATGTGCAGCAGCAGGCTGTCATGGATTGGCCCGAGCAGCGGCGTGCGCCCAAAGTAGGCGTCCCCAATGTAGTAAGGCGACTCTGGCCAGAACAGCCCGTCCGGTGGGTAGCATTCCGCTTCCTTGAGTCGGCCAGCGGCAATCGATTGCGGATAGTAGGCGATGACGCGGTTCGCGTCGCCGCCGAAGTTGACTTTGAAGTAGCGCCCGTGCAGTTGCACGATCCGATGCTTCCTCGTGACATCGTTCAGCCACTTCCGCGCCGTGAAGTCGTTGCACGGTTGGTAGTTCAGCACGTCCCAGAACCAGTGCTGATAGCCGTAGGGGTGATCCCAGATGGTGGGGACCGCCGGCGACAGCGTCGTCCCTCCGAGCTTGCCCGTGTCACGTGCGTGCTTGCGGAGCGCCTGGTGCCATGTCGGCAAGCCTGGTGCGAGTGCGTAGTAGAAGTCCTCGAACTCCTGCGCGACTTTGATCGTCGGGAAGTACTCCGGAAACGTCTCCACCTGCCCAAACACCGTCATGCCGAAGTTCTTCGCATGCACCGTGCGCTTCGATCGGTCGTATTCGAGCGGGTAGCCGTGCTTGACCTCGTCGAGCAGCGACTTGACGACGTCGTCGGGTTGGGAGAGATCGATGGGTCGCCCAAGTTTGAGCGCCGTCACGGCCGCGTGCATGCCGAGACGCGCGAGACGGATGTACTGTCGTGCGCCGTCGACGTCGATGCCGTGCGCCCAGAGCTGGCGACCGGTGAGGACGGCTTCGATGCCGGAGAAGTCGACCTCCAATAGACGACACGAGACATCAGCCGAGATCATTCGGCGGGCGCCTCCCAGCTATCGATCTGTTGCTCAATCATGGACGGAATCGCCACTGCGGGTGCTGCGGCGGAATAGCAACGGCTTCCCAGGTTCGCTCGGTGGCGTGTCGTGCATCCCGTGGAAGGCAGACAAGCACGAGGCGTTCCACGCCGCGACATCGTCGTAGAACTCCCAATAGACCATCCCATCGATTGTCGCAATGCGCTGCATGACGGGATGGCCATCAACCCAGGAGAACGTTTGTACGAGCCAGTCCTGCCGCGTGGGCGTGGCTGGCCCAAGGATCTGGACCGGCAGCACGTCAATAAAGTCTTGCGTCTCGGGATCGACGAGCCACGCGACGGCGTACTTGCCAGTAAGATCAATCATCAGCCTTGTCCTCCAGGATCTCGATCAGCTCGCGCTCGTCGGCGTTGATCGGGCGCTGGTTATGCGTCGCACACGCCCAGATCCCGATGACACCCTTCTCGTTCTGACGATAGAGGGTGATCGGATCCTGCGGCGGCCCGAGCCCGCAGATGTGGCATTTCATGCCCAGCGCTCCTGCCACGCCTGCAGCTCCTCGGGTGTGATACCGGCCGGCACGCCATCGCGTGCAATCACGCATCGGCGAAAACCAGCAGCCAGACTTTGTGGGCCGCTCTTGTCTGCGACAACATTAGTGAGGTTTGGATGCTTCGCCGAGTCACGGAGCGTGCTGGGGAGAGGTTGGTATTCAGGATGGACGCGATCCTCATGATCCAGCAGCGCCAGCGTCCCCACGGCGTAGGTCGCATCGATCTTCTGGACGGCCTTCCAGTCCATCTGCAACTGGAAGAAGGGATCATCCGTGTGCTCAGTCTTCAATCGATCGAGCGCCTTTTTGTTGGTCGTTGGACGCTGCGTTTTCTTGTCGACCGGCGCCGCGATCCCGCGATCTTGGAGGTAGGCGAGGATTTGCGCTGGGGCGTCAGGGTTGAAGGGGAGCTGCCAGAACCAGCGAGTTCGTGAAAGAGTTCGTGGTTCCAACGCTGCCACTGGTCGCGGAGTTGCCAGTATTGACACTGGATCTCCGCGCTTTCGTTTCGAGCGTTTGGGGGCAAGGCATCGATGCTTCGCTCCAACGTCTTCAGTTCCACACGTATGGCAGCAAGTAACTGTGATCGTGACCATGGCTTCGACAAGACGCACCCCTTCCGTCATGTAGAGCAGCTTGGCTTCGCCGCCGCCCTTTTTCGGTTTGCCGAGGATGGACGCCGGCGGTGTGGTCTGCGGGATGCGGCCACGGCCATCACACAGGCCGCACGTCGTCTCCGGTGACGGCTCGTACCCGACACACGTCCCAGTGCCTTCACAGGCCGCACACTTGATCATCGGCGCCTTCCTATACCCGAGCTTCGGCTTCAGCACCCCGCGCGCCGCCGTCTCTTTGATCCGCGCCAGCACGCTGCCTAACTTGACCTGCAGATCCGCATGAAACTGCTCCAGCTCCTGTCGATCGATCGGCACGCCCATCTCATAGGCCGGCCGCAGGCAATACTGATCGCGATCGTGCCAGTCGCGCATGAAGACGTCCCACAGGCCGACACGCGTCGCGCTGTTCAACAACCACATGCAGGTGCGCCAGTTCTGCAATCCATCGGCTGCGGCGTAGGCGCCTTCCTGTTCCTTGACCGCGGCCCAGTGTTTCCACGGGCCGAAGTCAGAGGCCATCGGCGCGACGAACCCCAGGCCGCGAAACACGTCGGACTGCAAGTAGTGCCAGAGCCACATGCCGTCGACGGCCATGATGCCGTTGAGCGTATGCCCGGCTTGCTGCAGGTGATCCCAGTCGGCGTACTTGTTCCACAGCCAGACCCAGCCGCGCAGGGCGGCGACGCCAGCCAGGAGCTGCTCGACCAGCACGATGTACGGTCCCTGGTAGGGGACGGTCCAGCCGGTCGTCGTCTCGTTGCCGCCGTTCACGCGCGTGATCGGCGAGACGGCGTTCCAGGCGGTGACTTCGCTTTCGTCTTTGCCGCCCGCTTTCTCGGGGAATTCGGTGTCGAGAGATAAGTGCACGCCATCAGGGTCGGCGCTAACTTTTCGCAGGTGATCTTCCACCCACGTGGCGAACCATTCGGGCGTCGGGTCGATGACGAGCTGCGCAGGTGATCGAACAAATCCATATTGACCTACCTTGTCTGCCAGCCGCAGATCCTCCGTCACCACCTGCAGCAAATTCATCGCGCCGCGCTGGAGGAAGCTCGGATGAAACGTCGGCACGACCCAGTAGCGATTCGTCGGATCGCGATTGACCGTGCCGTGGAAGTCTTTGACCGTGATGCCCGGCACCCCACGGAGGTTCAGCACACTGGCCAGTGCCGTGCCGCCAAGTGGAATGACCACGCCGTTGTCTGGCACGCGCGCGAGGACCGGATCGAGATACTGCCGGCAACACGCGATCGCGTGCTCTTCCCATGGCGCACCGGCCAAGTAATCGTTCGGCGGTCTGCAACTCACGACGTTCGCAATGCGCACGTCCGGCCGGTTGATCCCCGCCCGCATCAGCACACGCGTCAGAACGCCACCTGCACTGCCGTAGAAGGGCTCGCCCCAGATGGCTTCTTCGTAGCCGAGCGCCTCGCCCACGAACACGAGACGGGCGGAGGGAGGCCCTGCCGACGGGGCGAAGCCGAAGCCGATGGTGGCCAGCGAACACGGCGCGCAGCCGTCAGGCTTGCGGTAGCGTGGATTCTGGCCGGGCATTGAGAAACTCCGCAATCACACCAGCATGACAGGGCAGCGGGAAGCACCAGCAGAGCACCACGTCGATGTCAACCAGTTCACGCCGCGCCCGATCCCGAAGCGCGGTTTGCGCGGGTGCGTACCAGTACTCGTGAAACTGGACGATGGCGTTCTGTCGATCCTGCACGTCGTCGCGCGCGACCACTCGACCGAGTCGGAATGGGTTTCCGTAGATCGTCGGGCGCCCGACGTACGCAGCCCGCCGCATGTCTCCACGGTAGGTGAGGACGTTGGCGACGGTGATCATGACGGCATGCGACGACCACTAATCAATGGTGGAATCGGGACGCAGTCTTCGGCGCGGGGGTTGCGCGCGCCGATCAGATCGCGGAGCGCCATGAACAGCAGATCCCAGCAGCCGCGACGCTCGCGATCGAACTGCGTAATGTCGCACTCAAAGCCCTCGTACAGTTCCTCCACGTCGAGTGTGGCGATCCGCTGCTTCCACGCTTGCCGTTCTTTCGGTGCCATCTTGCTCAGCCACACACGATAGTTGCCGTGCGACACGTCACCGCCGACGTTGGTGATCAGACCAACACCCAGCAAGCGGTCGTGCTCGCGGCCGATGGCACTGACCAGCTCGATGGTGATTTTGATCATGACAGCCCCACGCTCGGCTTCGCGTAGCGGGGGTTCTGGCCAGCCATCACGCAGCAGGCTCCAGCGTCTCCGGCTCATCATCGTCGTCGAAGGCACAAACGCAACTCACAACGTCGAACAGAAACCCTGAGTGACAATTGCAGCAGTGGACATCCACTGCAACGCCGTGCTCGCAGACGTAGTCGCCGGTTTCGTCGATGGAGACAGTCATGATCAGTGGTATCCCCCCCTGATGAAGCTCACCTGCTGCAGCGTCTCTGCACAGGGCACGCCAAGAAACACGATCCGCGCGCGATCTTCCGGAACGAGGTTCCGGTAGTCGTCGGGAATTGGCCCGAGGGCGTTGACGCAGTCCAGCAGGAGGCCGTTCCCGTCTTGCACGCCCTCCCGCCCCTGGATGATCAAGGGGCCACCGCCGAGGACACGCAAGGAGCACGGCCCCACACACTCGCCACCGTCAGCGACGGTAAGGATGAGATGCAGTTCGGCGAGGTCTCCCTCGTACGGCACGCCGTTGATTGTCAGCGTCATGGTCCCTCACACGTGAAGTACAGGTAGTACCGATTCCCTCGCACCTGGATCGTCCCTGTCCGCCGCCAGCCCCACGCGACCATCTCGGCCTCGACCATCGTCATCGTCTGCTTCCGCGCCTCGCGTACATAGCCCGCGTACCCTACGGCAAAATCCGTAGTCCCGTCGGTGCAGCCGCCGGGGTTGTCAAGACGAAAGGGCTGGAGGCCGGACTCTCCCCAACGTCCGCCCGGAAGTGCGTCAGCGTCAGCGTGTGAACGCCGACTTGGTTGAGCGCGTCGCGGTTGCTGGCGGTCAGCGCCCACTGACAGGTGATGCCGGTGAGCGGCGCCGTCGCAGCCGCGCAGGTCAAGCC